>Ga0206921_10009_pt1 | contig 63520 bp, 49 predicted proteins | sample Alteio_BWOrgHeat_66_FD_152930 | JGI IMG/M metagenome (GOLD analysis project Ga0206921, IMG submission 152930) | Enriched cells from forest soil in Barre Woods Harvard Forest LTER site, Petersham, Massachusetts, United States -... | ecosystem: Environmental > Terrestrial > Soil > Temperate forest >...
CCGCCCGGCGGATGTTGCGGATTTTGTCCCATTTTTCGGCCAACACGTCGTTCTTCCATTCCTTCGGCACGGCGGGAAATATATGCAGATGGATGCTGTCTTTGTCCGGTGCGCCGTGACGCATGAGATAGGCTTCCTCAGCTGTAAAACACAAAAACGGCGCGAGCCATGCCGTGAGATGATTGAAGATAGACTCCATCACCGTGCGTGCGGCGCGGCGGCGCGTGCTGTCATGACGGTCACAATACAAACTGTCTTTGCGCACATCGAAGTAGAACGCCGACAAATCGGTGTTACAGAAATTGTGCAACTCCTGCAGCATGTGATTGAAATCAAATTTGGCGATGTCGGCACGAATGATCGCATCCATTTCATGCAGACGATGCAGCACCCACTTCTCAAGCTCCGGCATTTCGGCAAACGGCAAATGTTCTTTGCTGCTCATGCCGTCAAGCGCGCCAAGCAGATAACGTAGCGTATTGCGGAAGCGGCGATAAAGATCGCCCATCTGTTTCAGAATTTCAGGACCAACGCGCAAGTCTTGCGTGTAGTCGGACGCAACGACCCAGAGGCGCAGAATGTCGGCGCCCATTTTCTCGATCACTTCTTGCGGCGCAACAACATTCCCGAGCGACTTCGACATCTTGCGTCCCTGCTCATCGAGCGAGAAGCCGTGGGTCAAAACTTTGTCATAAGGCGCGCGCCCTGTGGTGCCACACGATTCAAGCAGTGATGAATGGAACCAGCCGCGATGTTGGTCGGAGCCTTCGAGGTAAAGCGACGCCGGCCATTGCAGATCGGGCCATTCCGAGGCGCCATTCTTCTGATCGAGACAGAAAGCGTGCGTCGAGCCGGATTCAAACCAGACATCGACGATGTCAAACACTTGCGCAAAATCCTCGGCCTTATAGGCGTTGCCAAGAAAATCCTGCGGATTGCGGCTGTACCAGGCATCGGCGCTTTCGACCTCAAAAGCCTTGGCAATACGGTCTAAAACCGCTTTGTCCTTCAGGACTTCCCCGGTGTTTTTGTTGATGAACAACGCAATCGGCACGCCCCAGGCGCGTTGACGGCTGATGCACCAGTCGGGGCGGCTTTCGATCATGCCGCGAATACGGTTCTCGCCGATGGCGGGATACCAATCGGTATCATCGATCGCTTGCATCGCGAGTTCGCGCAGCGTCTTGTCCTGGCCGAGAGCTTTCTGATCCATCGCAATAAACCATTGCGGCGTGGTGCGGAAAATCAACGGCGCCTTCGACCGCCACGAATGCGGATAGCTGTGCGTGATGTTGAGTTTCGCGAGTAAAGCATTGGCTTCAAGCAAAGCCTTGATCACCGCGCCATTGGCCTCACCCACTTTGCCATCGGGCTTGTAGACATAGAGACCCGCAAAACCCGTGATGTTCGGCAGGTAGCGTCCGTCATCGCCGACCGTTTCTTCGAACTTGATTTTGAATTTCTGACCGAGATTGAAATCGTCTTCGCCGTGGCCAGGTGCTATGTGCACGAAACCCGTGCCCGCATCCGTCGTAACAAAGTCACCCAAATAAAGTGGCACGTTATAGTCAAAATAACCTTCGCTACCTGCGCGACCACGGAAAGGATGAGAACAAACCGTTCCTTCAAGGTCGGCGTGCGCCAATGACGCGAGCGTCGCGGCGCGCGCAATTTTTGCATCTTTGCAGAACTGACCGATCAGGCTTTCGGCAACAATGACTTTATCACCAACCTTGATGAGAGCGCCCTCGGCAATCTCCTCAACGCGCAGGACAGCATACGTAAAATTGCCATAAGCAATCGCGCGGTTGGCGGGGATCGTCCATGGCGTCGTTGTCCATATAACAACACCCGCACCCTCGAATGCTTTGTTCTTCGTTTGAATGACCGGAAACCTGACCCACAGCGTCGTGGATTTGTGATCCTGATATTCGATCTCGGCTTCGGCGAGTGCGGTTTTTTCAACCACCGACCACATCACCGGCTTCACGCCTTTATAAAGCAAGCCGTTGAGCAGGAATTTGTGGATCTCGCGCACGATCTGCGCTTCAGCCTTCTGCGTCATCGTTGTGTAGGGATGCGTCCAGTCGCCCGAGACGCCGAGGCGTTGAAATTCTTCGGCCTGTATATTTTTCCAATGTTCGGCAAAGCTGCGGCATTCGGCACGAAATTGGAGTTTCGGCACGTCGTCTTTGTCTTTGCCTTTTTCGCGGTATTGTTCTTCGATCTTCCATTCGATCGGCAGGCCATGGCAATCCCAGCCCGGCACATACGGCGCATCGAAGCCAAGCATCTGATAGCTGCGCACGACGACGTCTTTCAAAATTTTATTGAGCGCGTGACCGATATGAATATTGCCGTTGGCGTAGGGCGGCCCGTCATGAAGGATAAATTTCTCGCGACCCTTAGCTTCCGTCCGGAGACGGTCATACATATTCATCGCCTTCCAGCGCGCGAGCAGTTCCGGCTCCTTTTGCGGCAGACTGCCACGCATCGGAAAGTCGGTTTTCGGTAAAAACACCGTGTCGCGATAATCGGCTTTTTTCGGCTCGTTCATATATGTGTGACCTAAGGGGTTCTAAGAAGGCCACGATACTGGCCCATCCGGCGCGGGTAAAGCGTTTTACCGCGGCTTTGCCAACCGCGCTTTCGCCGTTTCAATATCGCGCATAATCTGCTGCCGCAGGCTTTCCATGTCGGGAAAAGCCTGTTCCGGGCGTATAAAATCGATCAGCTCAACTTCCCATTCCTGACCATATATATCGCCGCTAAAGTTCAGCAAATGAAACTCCAGCATCTCGGTCTTGCCATCGACGGTCGGACGCGCACCGATATTGGCAACACCCTGCTGGGTTAAGGGATGACCAACCGGCCCCGCATTCACGACATAGACGCCAAATTTTGGCCGCAGATATTCGCCGAGAGAAATATTCGCGGTCGGCACGCTCATCTCGCGGCCACGTTGCGCGCCCTGCTGAATAATGCCTGCAATCGACCACGGCCGTCCCAGAATGTGCTCAGCGGTTTTCAAATCGCCTGCCTGCAAGGCTTCGCGCGTACGGGATGACGACATCACCTCACCCTGCGCATCACGGAACGGCGTGACTTCGGTGACGCCAACGCTATGCGGCGCAAGCCAGTCGCGTAAATTTTTCATGTTGCCGACGCGATTGTGGCCGAAGACAAAATCGAATCCGGCGACAACATGCTGCGCACCATAGTTTGTGGTTAGAAATTTTTCGACGAAATCCTGCGCCGGGAGCATCGAAAATTCTTTGGTGAAAGACAGCACGATGACGTCCTCAATCCCCAGCGCGCGCAGCAAACGTATTTTGGCGGCCGGCGGCGTCAGGCGAAACGGAGGAATACCGGGTTTAAACAGCGAACGCGGGTGAGGTTCCAATGTCAAAACACGCGCGGGCACACTCATACCACGGGCTTTGTCGACCGCCGCCTTAACGACGGCCTGATGCCCGCGATGAATGCCGTCGAAATTACCGAGCGCAAAGACGCCGCCTTTAGGGACAGAAGAAGATTCGGATAATTGGTAAGCCAAATTGGACATGTGCCTAGCTCGGTTAAAGGATCGTAATATATGGTGATTATACGAAGAAAGGCTGACAAAGCTCAAGGCTTCCTTTAGGTTGCAACACATGCCTAATCCCCTCGACCTCTGTGCTAGCAAGTTTCATCAGCTCGGTGATGGCAAACGTATGCGCTACGCGCTGTTCGAGCCGGAAAAAGCGCGCGGCACTCTCCTGATTGCGCCCGGCCGTCGCGAATTTATCGAAAAGAAGTATGTCGAATGCGGTAACGAATTTCTGAGCCGTGGTTTTCGGCTGATTATTTTCGAATGGCGTGGTCAGGGATTATCCGACCGCCTTCTCACCGGACCGAAACGGCAACGCGACCATATTCCTAATTTTGATATTCACATTAATGATCTGAATTCTTTTTATGAAAAAATTGTGCGGCCCGTCCAAACGGGACCCTTGCTTATCACCGGTCATTCGATGGGCGCGCATCTCATTCTACGCTGGCTCGTGGAACGACAGATTACAAATGCCGTTGGCGTTCTTCTAACCGCGCCCATGCTGGCGTTAAGCGCCCTGCCCGTACATGCCATCGCGCGCGGTATGACATGGACAGCTTCACGCCTTGGTCACGGCGCCGATTATGCCGTCGGCCAACATAATTATGATGTACGCGATCATACGTTTGATGTGAACCCCCTCACACATGATCCGGATCGTTTTGCGCTGATGGAAAAATATTTCAAAGCTCATCCGGATTTAGTCATCGGCGGCGTTACATGGGGCTGGCTCGAGGCGGCACTGGTATCGATGAGCCGCATCCAGCAGAAACGCTATTTTGAAACGCTGAAAGCACCCGTTCTCAGCATCGTTGGCGGCGCCGATCATGTCACACCGCCCCATGAGCTTGCACGCGTGGTTAAACATATGCCGAATGCGCGGCAGATCCTTATTCCCGACGCCTATCACGATATTCTCAATGAAACTGACCTTTATCGGCTTGCCGCGTGGCGGCACATCGATACGTTTCTCGAGAAAATTATGTCCGTTCAAAACTGAGCTCGGCCCCGCGTTTGCTAAGCGTGAGCTTGACGGATGCACCCACCGGCAACGTCGTCAGATATTCACCGTGGCCGCATGGGAAATTCATGCATAGCGGTATATGCGGCGGCATGTTCTCAAGAACAATTTGTTTGAAGGTACGACCGTAAGGCACTTTACCTTTACGCACAAAACCGTTTTCACCGTCACCGATATTGATCATCTCGCCGATAATAATAGCGCGCACGTCTTTGAAACGACCCGCGAGGCGCAAATGCTGCAGCTTCTCGTCGAGTTTATAAAGAACTTCATCGACATCTTCGAGAAACAGAATGCCGCCCTTCGCCGACCAATCATAGGCTGTGTCCATGAGAAGCTCGAGGCGCGTGATGTTGCCCCCGATGAGAACGCCTTCGGCCTTACCTGGCCTTAGAACATCCACACCTGAGAAGGTATGTTTAAAATTTTTCTTTGTGTTCGCGAGAATAGCAAAACAATCCTCGACTGTGCGCAGATCGAAATCAAAAACGAAGTTCCATGCCATCGGGCCGTGATAGGTTACGAAACCGCATTGCTTGGTGATAGCATTTAGAAACACGGTAATGTCGGAGAAGCCAATAAAGGGTTTTGGGTTGCGCTTGATCACTTTGTAATCAAGCTTATCGATGATGCGGATTCCATTGCCGCCGCCGCGCGCGCAGAGAATCGCATCAATCTTGGGATTGGCAAACATATCCATAAGGCCGCTCACGCGATCCGCATCCGTGCCCGCGAGCTGACCATCCCTGAGGTCATTCTGGGGATGCACAACCACGCGATAGCCACGTTTTTCAAGGAAAACTTTGGTTTTTTTGATGCCTTCAGATTTGAGCCAACGCGCCGGAGCCACAATACCAATCGTGCCGCCGGGTTTAAGCGCTGGAGGGAAGATGTTTTTAGCCATGGGTATCGGGGTGAATTGGCATAGGACTTCGTGCATGTTATTACACACGCCTCGATGGAGGAAGATAAAATTGACTGCAGCCAACGATAAATTGCTCAAACTGATTCACGACACTAAAGCCGTGTCAATCTGGAACCACAGAACGGGTCCGGTTTTCTGGTATGCGGCGAGCGTTCCCGGCCCGTTTTACGTCAACACCGAGCTGGTGATTGGCCCCGCAATTGCCGAGACGCTGCTTGAGAAAATCACCGCGATCGTCGCAAACACAAACGATCTGGCCCAACGCGCGAAACAGCTCACCGAGCTTATTCTCGACGCTCATAAAAAGAGCCCCATGTATCAGCAAGTCATTACCGCAATGGTCGATGCCGCAAAAAGTGAATTTCCGGCTGGCAATTTTGATGTCGTGTCCGGCGGTGAGCGGCGCGATTGGCTCTTCTCCATTCCTTTTGCCAAATCGATCGGCGCGCGGCATGTCTTTTTGTTTAAAAACCAATCGGTCTTCTGTGCGCAACGTCTGAAGCCGGACGAGAAAGCGCTCCACATTGCTGATCTCATCAACAATGCCGCGAGTTATTTTGATTTATGGTTCCCGATCCTCGCGAAGGCACAGCTTCACTACGCCGGCACCATTTGCGTCAATAGCCGCGGCACGAACGGCATGCAAAGGCTTCGTGAACACGGCAAGAAAACCGTGGCGCTGAACAGCGTTGATACCGGATTCTTTGAGAAATGGCGTGCGGGTGGATTGATTGACCAGGACACACTGACAGAAATCAAAGCTTATTTTACCTCACCCGGCGATTGGGCAGCGCAATATCTGATGCAGGATGTCGCTTTATTCGATGTGCCGGGTCTCGATAAAAAATCATTTGAGCGTTTGCAATCATTCTTTGCCAACGATCCATGGTCTCTCAAGAAAGATCATCCCGATTTCTTTGCGGCAATGAAGGATGAAGTCGCCAAGCGGTTGAACGGCTAAATTCGTTTTCCGCTCACGGGGTCAACGCCGCGTTGTATATCCATACGAGCAGCTTGCCGATCGATATAGCTGTTGACCATGCCGATCTTGTTTTCACGGATCAAGGAACGAACCGGATCGCCATTGTTATTCTCTTCGGTAAAAACATAACGCAAGAATGGTCCTGTCGAATTGAGCGTCTGATGCCAGGCTGCGGTGAGACCCTGCGCCAACATATAATTTGCACTGTGACCGATACTCTGTTCGGCAAGATGGAGGAGACCCATGAAGCTTTCTTCAACCGAACCCGCGTGAATCGTGGTAATCACCAAGTGGCCCGTGGTCGCGGCGCGTAAAATTTGTTCCGCCGCACGCGGCGAACGTACTTCGCCCACGAGGATGTAACGCGGCGTCCAACGCAAGGCGCGCTTCAGCGGCGTCGCCCAATCTTCATCCTTACTGACCTGCACCTGATAGCAATAACCATAATCACCAACGGGTCCATCAAGCATATATTCAACCGGATCTTCGACGGTAATGCCGACGCCGCCAAAACGTTTGAGATAATCGGCCAAGAGCGCGAAGGATGTTGTGGTTTTACCGTGACCGGTAGGTCCCGAAATTAAAATTAATCCATCACGTTGCCCAAGGCGACGCAGCGGGTCGCAAAGGTGCGACGCGAATGCTAATTCCTCCAGCCCGGGAACACGCGAACTGATCCGGCGCAAAATCACCCATTCCTGACCATTCGCTAGACGTTGATAGGATTGCCGAAACCGCATTTCATCATAGTTGTAAGCCGAATCTGGATTTTCGAGATTCTCACGCAACTGCGCCGCGATCGTCTGGCTTTCAACCCGATATTGATCGGGTAACACACGACTCCAATTATTCGTGTAATCCCGCCCCGGTGTACGGTAACGCGCATGCCCTTTGCCGGCAGGGTCAATGCGCACATACAAGTCCATAAAAGGCAAATCACGCAGGCGCGTGCTGCTGGCGTTGGCAGAAGGTTGGCCATGGGCGCCAGCGGGAAGTTTCACATTCATAACCAAACTACACCTTATATTTTGTTAGGCTTTCTTCGTGGTCGAGGGCGTGAAGGTCACGGGTGCCATTGTGCCGGGCGCCGGCCCCGTTGGCGCTGCGTTCGCAAGACGCGCAGCGATGCGGTCAACATAGGTCGACAACATACCAATCTTGTTTTCGCGAATGATGGAGCGGATAGGATCACCCGGTGAATCGGCTTCGGTATAGAGATAACGGATCGACGGTCCCGCTTCACGCATTGTTTGATAGACAAGACCCGTCAAACCGGCGGCGAGAATGTTTTGTACGCCCGGGCCCATCGCTTGTTCAGCCAAGAAAATCAAGCCCATCAAAGCTTCTTCAGGCGAGCCGGCATGCACGGTTGTGATAACCAAGTGGCCTGTGGTCGCGGCACGCAGCAATTGTTCCGCCGCCTTCGGCGTACGAATTTCACCGACGTAAATATAACGCGGCGCCCAACGCAAGGCGCGCTTGAGGCAAACCGCCCATTCTTCTTCCTGCCTCACTTCAACCTGGAAACAATGCCCACCGTCACCGTGACGGCCTTTCAACATAAATTCGACCGGGTCTTCGATCGTGACCGCGGCGCCGCCATAAGTGCGCAAGTAATAAGCAAGTAAGGCAACGGCGGTTGTCGTTTTACCGTGACCCGTTGCACCCGAAACCATGATGAGGCCGTCGCGCTTGCCTAAGCCCTTCATGTGTTCGCAGAGGTGACCCATAAGGCCAAGTTTGTCGAGATCCGGAATGACCGTGTTAATGCGCCGCGCGCAAACCCAACTGCTGTTGTCGGACATCTTCTGTTTCGACAGACGACAACGGACGCCTTCGAAATCGATTGAGCCGTCATTACCTTCTTTAAGCGACTCGTTCACCGCCGACATAAAACGGTCGACCATCAATTGGTATTCAGGAGGCACCAATTGATTGATGGTGCCCTTGCCGCGCTCCTTGGAACGATAAAGCGCCTGATCAGGCTGATCGAGGCGCACATATAAATCGATAAAGGGCAGATCGTTGAGGGTGAGCGTAGAAGACATGCAAGACTCCGAAAGGATGCAATCTAGATGCCTGCTATCCTCCAGAAGATAGGAGAGGCGGGCGCGAATACTTCTATTTGTTGCTCATTTCCGGTTAAGATCGGCTTAATTTCCGGGTTTGGCTGTAAACCTTTTTCTAAAACAAGGGTTTCCTTGTTAACCGGCAAGCCATAAAAGGCAGGGCCGTTTCGGCTTGCAAAGGCTTCGAGATTCGCAAGACAACCTGCTTCATCAAATACTTGAGCATAGAGTGCCAAGGCATTCGGCGCGGAGAAAATTCCAGCACAGCCGCAGGCGCTTTCTTTTGCTGTGCGCGTATGCGGAGCCGTGTCCGTGCCAAGGAAAAACATAGACGCGCCCGAGGTCGCCGCCTTCACCAAAGCCTGCCGGTGCTTTTCGCGCTTCGCGACCGGCAAACAATAATAGTGAGGACGAATCCCCCCCTGAAACATCGCGTTACGATTGATGAGTAAATGATGCGGGGTGATGGTTGCCGCGAGCGGCGTTTTCTTTCCTTCGGCCGCGACGTAATCGGCAGCTTCTTGTGTCGTTATATGTTCGAACACAATTTTAAGTGCGGGAAAATCCTTGCGCATCCCCCGTAAAGTTTTGTCAATGAATACCGCTTCACGATCGAAAACGTCGACATCAGGTTCTGCCGCCTCGCCATGCACCAGAAGCGGCATGCCGATACGTTGCATGCGCTCCAATACCGTCCGGATTTTTTTGACGTCGGTTACGCCGTGCTCGGCATTGGTTGTGGCGTGTGCCGGGTAAAGTTTTGCGGCGGTAACGATGCCTTCTTCGTGGCCACGTTCCAGATCATCAGGATTAGTCGTGTCGGTTAAGTAAATTGTCATGAGCGGCGTGAACGTCACGCCAACGGGGACAAGCGCCATAATATCGTCGCGATACGACTTCGCTTTTGCTGTCGTCGTAATCGGCGGTTTGAGGTTCGGCATAATAATCGCGCGGGCAAATGTCCGGGCCGTATGAGGCAGGACGGCCCGTAAAATATCGCCATCGCGAACATGGGTGTGCCAGTCATCGGGCCGGGGAATAGTTAAAGTTGGCATTCGCGCGAGTTGTCAGTTGTGAGGGGCTTGGGGCGAGTGTAGTCTAAAACCACGATTCTTAACAACTCACCACTAATAGCCGCCAACGCCTTATGATCCAGCCCCGCACATCTCCCGGAACGCTTGAGCTTTTGCCGCACGAGCAAACAGTTTTTCAGCACATGCTCGATACGATCCGGCGTGGATATGAGCGGTTCGGTTTTGTGCCCATCGAAACGCCGGTGTTTGAATTAAAGGACATCTTACTGACCAAATCGGGCGGCGAAACCGAAAAACAGGTCTATTTCGTGCAATCCACAGGCGGCTTGCAGCAAGGCCACGAGGCCGAGCTTGCCCTGCGCTTTGATCTCACCGTTCCGCTCGCACGTTATGTTGCCGAACATGAGCGCGATCTTGCTTTCCCATTCCGGCGTTACCAAATTCAACGCGTTTACCGTGGTGAGCGCGCACAGCGCGGACGCTTCCGTGAATTTTATCAATGCGACATTGACGTCATCGGCAAAGACAAGCTCGATTCCGCTTATGACGCTGAAATTCCTGCGATCATCGTTCAGATTTTTGAAGAGCTCAAAGTTGGCGCGTTCACGATTCATTTCAGCAACCGAAAAATTTTGCGCGGACTCTTAAATAACTTTGGCGTCACGGATGCCGAAAAACAGAAACTCGTTTTACGGGAAATCGACAAGCTCGATAAAATCGGCGTCGCCAAAGTTCGTGAATCGGTCACAGCCTTGGGCCTCACCCCTGCTCACGCTGATAATCTTCTTCGCCTGATTGGCCACAAGGGTAGCAATCAAGAAATCGTGAGCGAATTATCAAAGCAAAATTGTGTCGATCCTCTTTTCCAGGCAGGCCTGCAGGAAATAGAGCAAGTCGTTAAATCGCTCAAGGCGCTCGGCGTGCCGGATCGACGCACAAAACTCAACCTCGCCATTGCGCGCGGCCTCGATTATTACACCGGCACCGTTTATGAAACACTGATTGATGCGCATCCCGAATTTGGCAGCGTATGCTCGGGCGGCCGTTATGACGACCTCGCCAGTCTTTATACAAAATCGAAATTACCTGGCGTCGGCATTTCGATTGGTCTGACGCGATTATTCGATCAATTGAATGCCAACAAACTCCTTCCGCCGGTTCCGGGCAGTGTGCAGGTTCTTATTACACAACTTGATACCGAGTTAGGCGCTACCTATTTGGCGCTTGCCACTAAACTGCGTAACTCTGGATTCAATGTCGAAAATTATCTGGAGCCGGCGAAGCTCGATAAACAACTAAAATATGCCGATAAAACCGGCGTCCCCATCGCCATCTTGATCGGCTCAAACGAACAGGCTAAAGGCACGGTGATCGTGAAAGATTTAGCTGCGAAAACACAGACCGAAGTCACGCACGATCAATTGATTGAGAAGATAAAAGCGATCTTGGTCAATCAAGCAAGGCCATGAACAAACCACTCACCACCCGCTCGCTGCAATCGCTCGTTGATGCAGACATTTTGCCTGCGCTGACGCCAGAGCTTGAGCGAGTTGCATCGGAATTTGCGGTTGCGATCACACCCGCGATGATGGGTTTGATCAATCCCACAGACGCCACCGATCCGATTGCCGCGCAATTTGTGCCTTCGCCCGAAGAGCTCTTTACGCATCCGGACGAACTTGCCGATCCCATAGGCGACAAAACGTACAGTCCGGTCGAAGGCATCGTGCATCGTCACACCGACCGGGTGTTACTAAAACTTGTCCTGGCCTGCGCCGTCTATTGCCGTTTCTGTTTTCGACGCGAGCAAATCGGATCGGCGGAAAATAATTTATCACCCGTCGCGCTTGATCGCGCCATTGATTACATCGCGTCCCATCCGGAAATTTGGGAAGTTATTCTGACGGGTGGCGATCCACTTGTGCTCTCCGACCGACGGCTCGCGGATGTCGTCACGCGGCTCAACGCCATTCCTCATGTCAAAATTATCCGCATTCACACGCGTATACCGGTGGTCGATCCGGCGCGTATCACCCTTCCGTTGATCCATGCCCTGCGCGGACGGGCCCCCGTCTACGTCCTCCTTCATTGCAATCATGCACGTGAGTTGACGCCGGATGCGCGCGCCGCGTGCGCGCGACTAATTGATGCCGGCATGCCGATGCTATCGCAAAGCGTTTTGCTGCGCGGGGTCAATGACAATGCCGATATTCTAGCCGAGTTGATGCGCGCCTTTGTCGAGAACCGGATTAAACCTTATTATTTGCATCACGGCGATCTGGCGCGCGGCACGAGCCATTTCCGCACCACAATTGCCGACGGACAGGCACTGATGCGCTCACTGCGCGGCCTGTCGGGACTATGTCAGCCGAGTTATATGCTTGATCTGCCGGGCGGGCACGGCAAGGCACCGATTGGGCCAAATTTCATTGAAAACAAAGGCAAGGAATGGATTGTCGAAGATCACCGGGGCTGCTTACATAGCTACCGGGAACAGGCGAATCAGTGTTCGCCGAAGGGCCCAAGCGCCGACAAACCCTAGGATCATTTCGTGCCGACTTCCTGGCTATCCAATCCCGAGCCTGAACTCCCGTATCAGATGCGCATTCCGCGCGTCTTCTGGATTATTCCGATTGTCATCGCGATTGGTATTCTGGTTGTCGTCGGCACATTAATGCGCGACGAAATGCGCACATCAAAAACGCAGGCTGAATGGCTCGCCGCTTACGGCAAGCGCATTAATTTTGCTTTCCAGCCCGGACCTAATTCGGAATTACGCTTTCCGTCCTCCGGCCCTTACAATCAACGCCTTGGTTACAGCTACCTGCCCTTCTTCATAAAAGCTTTGCAGGCCGATGATTACAGCGTGGCAGCGCAGATGCGCGTGTCACCGACTTACGAATATTTTCAGGAACGCGGTCTTTATCCGATTTATCACGCCAAAACGATTGCCGGCCTATCCCTTTACGATCGCGACGGGCAAAAGCTTTACAGCGCGAGTTATCCGAATCACGTGTTTACGGATTTTCACAGCATCCCGCCTTTGCTCGTCAACACACTCTTGTATATCGAGAACCGCGAGTTGCTGAAAGATGGGCCGATCACACGCAATCCGGTGATTGAATGGGATCGGTTCCTGTACGCCGCGTTCGGTCACTTGCTGCATAATTTTGTGCCTGGATTTAACGCAGGCGGCGGCAGTACGCTCGCAACACAGATCGAAAAATTCCGTTTCTCTCCGGGCGGCCAAACCAACAGCGGTCTTGATAAAATTCGCCAGATCGCGTCGGCAAGTTTGCGCGTTTATCTTGACGGTCAGGATACGCGCGAAGCGCGCAAGAAAATCGTTCTCGATTATCTGAACAGCACAACGCTGAGTGCGCGCCCCGGCTTCGGCGAAGTCAACAGCATCGGCGACGGTTTGTGGGCCTGGTTTGGCATTGATCTGAATGATGCGATCACGGCGCTCAATTTGCCCGACACCGATACGGACTCTCTCCGTGCCAAAGCAAAAACGTACCGCGCAGCCTTGGGCCTCATCCTCGCGCAACGGCGGCCAAGTTATTATCTCCTGACCGATCACGGCGCGCTGGATGACCTAACCGACGTCACGCTCGACCGCCTGGCTGACGCAGGCGTTATATCACCTATTCTGCGCGACGCGACGAAGGATGCGACGTTTAAATTCCTGCCGGAAGCGCCGCAGGCGCCGCAACCGCCCTACATCGAACAAAAAGCGGTCAACGCGTTGCGTAATCATTTGATGACGATGCTGGGGCTGAAAAGATTTTATGAAGTTGACCGGCTTGATTTAGCGGCACGCGCCACGCTCGATCAGGAAACGCAGCAGAAAACTGTCGAATTCCTCAGAAAAATGGACAATAAGGACTTCCTGCAATCCATCGGGCTGTACGGCTTCCGTTTGCTTAACCCCGAGAACGACCCCGCCAAAATTAAATGGAGCGTCGTACTTTACGAACGCGGCCCCGATAGCAACAAAATCCGCCTTCAGGCCGACAATGTCGATGAACCGTTCGACATGAACGAAGGCATGAAGCTCGATCTCGGTTCCACCGCGAAATTGCGCACGCTTGTCAGCTACCTTGAAATCGTGAGCGAGCTCCATCGTCGCTACGCTGGCTTGTCGCCGGACGATTTGCAAGATCTGGCCGATGATGCGCCAGATGCACTGACATCATGGGCGACAACGTGGTTGATGAGCCATCCGAGCGCCACGCTTGAGCAGATGCTGCAGGCGGCGATGGGCCGGACGTATTCAGGCAATCCGCATGAAGTGTTTTTCACAGGCAGCGGCGCGCACGTCTTTGCGAATTTCGAAAAAGAAGAAGACGGCAAAATTATGGATTTGCACGAGGCTTTCCGGGATTCCGTCAATCTGGTTTTCATTCGCCTGCTGCGTGATATCGTCAATTACACGATAGCCCAGAGTTCCCACACGAAAGAAGAATTGCTCGAAGACCCTGACGAGCCCGCGCGGCAAAGTTATTTGCAACGCTTTGCCGATCAGGAAGGCGGCGTTTTCTTGAACCGCTACATCAACGACTACGTCGATCTGTCGCATGATGCGGCACTCGAGAAAGCGACCACCCGCACACACAAAGGCGCGACCGCCCATACTCTTTTGTTCCGCTCGATACGGCCGCAGGCAAGCTATCAGGAATATGTGGAGTTTATGGCGAAGCATCCGTTGCACGAAGAGCTCACCGATGGGCGCTTGCGCCAGCTTTATCATGACTATCCGATCGAGCGGTACAACCTCTCCGATCGCGCCTATATCACCGGCCTTAATCCGCTTGAACTCTGGCTGCTTGATTATTTACAGACTAATCCTCATGCCTCGCGGCGCGCGATTATGGAAGTGAGCCAGCCGGTACGCCTCGAAAGCTACGCGTGGCTGTTTCACCCAAACCTGAAGCACGCGCAAGATTCGCGCATTCGCATTATGCTTGAAGAAGATGCGTTCGCGCGCTTGCAAAAACGCTGGGCGCGACTTGGTTATCCGTTTGAGCATCTGGTGCCGAGCCTTGCGACCGCAATTGGCAGTTCCGCCGATCGGCCCGGTGCCCTCGCTGAACTGGTCGGCATTATCCTCAATGACGGCACAAAGAAACCGACCGTACGATTTGAATCGTTGCAGTTCGGCGAAAACACGCCTTTCCAAACCCTCTTAATCCACGACAGCAACGCGCATGAACAGCTCGTACTCGACCCCGCGATTGCCCGTACCGTGAAGTCGGTTATGGCCGAAGTTGTCGATGACGGCACGGCGAAGCGCGTCAAGGGTGTTTATAAAGATGCAGGGGGACAGATCCTGCCTATCGGCGGCAAAACCGGCACCGGCGACCAACGTTATGATGAATTTGCGCCCGGCGGCCGCATGATTTCTTCGCGTGTCATGAACCGTACCGGCACTTTCGTGTTTTATATTGGCGATCATTTCTTTGGCACGATTACGGCGCACGTGGCCGGTGACGATGCCGCCAATTATAAATTTACCAGCGCCCTCTCGGCCCAAATGTTGAAAGCGTTAGCGCCGATCTTGCAACCGCTGATCAACGGCACACCGACAACCGCGGCGAATGACCCCGTCGCACCCGCACACCCCTGATAGTTCCATGTTCTTTCGTTGGTTCCTTGTTGTTTGTATTGTCGTCGGCTTCGCATCCCTCGCGCTGGCGCAACCCGACAGCAGCCAAAAATCACTCGGAACCTACGGCGCATGGCAAACCTTCACCTACAATGAAGGCAAGCAGCCGGTGTGTTATATGGTCAAGGCCGCGCATTTCCCCGTAAGCAAAAAGAAAAAATTTGCGCGTGGCCCCGCCTATCTGATGATCACGCACCGTCCCGGCGAGAACAGCAAAGACGTTTTTAATTATGTCTCGGGCTACAATTTTAAAACCGGCAGTGATGTTACGATCCATATTGGCAAAAGCAGTTTTAATCTGTTTACACAAAAAGACAGTGCGTGGTCACGCGATGCGGCAACGGACCGCGCCCTCGCGCTTGCCATTCGCGGGAACCCCAACCTGAAAGCAATCGGCACCCCCGCGCAAAAAGGCATGGGTACCAATACCGATACGCTTGATCTTAAAGGCGCCGCAGCGGCCTATCAGGCCATTGGCAAAGCCTGCGGTTTGGAAGTCGAACCCGTTGCAAAAACACCTGCAAAACCAGCTTCGGCGACCAAAAAGAAGCCTAAATAACGCAAGTTTTGACAGACGCGGCCTTTTCCGGGCATTAAGCGCGCATGGGAACCAGCAATCACGCCAAAAACTTTGCACCGCCATCGCAAGATGTGGAGGGCAAGCGCAACCTTATCGGCCTCAGCTATGACGAGCTGACAGAGGCCCTGACCGCGCTCGGTCTCGAAAAATTCCGAACCAAACAGGTTTGGTCGTGGATCTATTTCCACGGCGCGACGGACTTTACAAAAATGACCACGCTCGCCAAACCGGTGCGCGATAAATTGGCCGATAATTTTATCCTCGCACGCCCGACCATTTCCCAAGATCAAAAATCCGACGACGGCACGCGCAAATGGCTTGTCAAAATGATCGATGGGCAGGAAGTCGAATGCGTCCATATTCCTGAAAGCGACCGCGGCGCGCTGTGCATCTCAAGCCAGGTTGGCTGCACCCTTACCTGCCGTTTCTGTCATACAGGTACGCAACGCCTTGTGCGTAATCTGGAAGCTTCCGAGATCGTGGGTCAGATTATGCTCGCGCGCGATGCCCTTGGCGAATGGCCGTCGACCAAAGATGATCGGCTTCTGTCCAATATCGTTCTGATGGGTATGGGCGAGCCGCTCTATAATTACGATAATGTCGCAAAGGCGATGAAGATCGTTATGCACGGTGAAGGCATTGCGATCAGTAAACGCAAGATCACGCTCTCAACCTCCGGCGTAGTACCGATGATTAAACGTTGCGGCGAAGAGCTCGACGTCAATCTCGCCGTTAGCTTGCATGCGGTAACCGACGAGCTACGCGATCAGATCGTGCCCATTAACCGTCGTTATCCGATCAAAGATTTGCTCAAAGCCTGCCGCGAATATCCCGGCGTGACCAACGCGCGCCGCATCACATTCGAGTATGTGATGCTGAAAGGCGTGAACGATAGCCCTGTGGACGCCAAACAATTGGTGCGGTTGCTGCGCGGCATTCCGGCAAAAATTAATTTGATCCCATTCAATCCGTGGCCCGGCGCACCGTTTGAATGTTCAAGCTGGGACACGATCGAAAAATTCGGCGACATCGTAAATGCCGAAGGCTACGCGAGCCCGATCCGCACGCCGCGCGGCCGTGACATTATGGCCGCCTGTGGTCAGTTAAAATCCGCGAGCATTCGCGTCTCCGCCACCGAACGCGCTGCGATCGATAAAATTATTGCCGAGAAAGAACAGGCGCAAGGATTGGTTGGCTAATTTACTTACAAAAAATTTATAAATTGCATTAGCGATTATTTTTTTATATGAAGAGCCTATATCTCAAAAATAAATCTTTCGGGGTTAAATGCATGAACATGATGAATAGTCGCCACCCTAGACCATCTCACATTGGAAACAGGCACCTCGGATTGCTTGAACTGACGGCAAACGTTCTTGAAAGAGCATTTATGCCACCAGACGAAGATGTCATCTTCAGAAACACTGAAAGCGAAATGTACGGCAAAACCCCTCCTCCCCGACGTCTTCGGCGCATTTTCGGTTTGGGTCTTGGCTGATTTCCGTGTGTCTTCACACGCCCTGTAAAGCGAGGGTAAATCCGGCAACGGATTAATTATAATCCCTGTAAATATTCACCCTCTTGCTTTTTGTGCGGTGCAGTATAGATTGCGCCACGACTCAATAATGTGCCGACGAAAACAAAAGGCTCAGTGTCGTGGAAAAAGGTTTTCCTCCAAACTTAGATCCAGAGAACTACGTTCTGCCGGACGCCATTCCCGCCCTTATTGCCAAGGGCCAAAAAAGCGCAAGAGAAGAAATTCTTAAGCTGCCTGATCCTACGGATCCCATGCAATTGGCAAAGGTTTTTCGTTATTTTCATAAATCATTCTGCACAGCATCTCGCCATAATCTGAACGATAAAGAAGGTGAGCCTGTTGAGGCTGGTCTTGATCCAGAAATACTTTCCTCTTCTGACCGTCGCGTCAATTTTCATGCGATTATTAAAGCAGCAGCCGCGGTTTGTTATATCGGCGCTATCCTTCATCAATTCCCAAATCCGGAGCAAGATCGGATTGTCGCTTACATGCATGAAGAATGGCCGCCATTATTTCCAAAATTTTCGGATGGGACAATTCAACCCCCTATTAAAGCCAATCCATTCTATTGTTATTACACAGAAGGAGTCCTTCACTACCGATTGACAGATTGGCTTCCGAGGGTTCTTGCAGAAAGCATAGTTGAATCTGAAAAGGCGGTCGGGACCGAAGCAACGTGTCTTGCTGCATTACAAGAAGTGTTCGTCACAGGAGATAGCTTACAAGCTTTTCTTGCCAATGTTGGCGAAGTCAGTAATTCGAATATAACAAATGACGAACGCCCCCTTGGCGCTCCTCCCCAACGTGCGGCAGGTACACCGCACTTCACATAATTCCAAAACTCAAGAAAACCGGTTGGTTTTGGCAAAGCCCGTCGGCGGTAATTTGCCGGCCTGCGCGCGCGACCCAACCCAGCCGCGGAGATCGGTTTCGGTACGTTCACGATCACCCGATTTCCAGCTGAGGCCGTCTTTGCGATTGAAGGTTTTAACGTCCGACAATTCGCCGCCGCTGTATTTTTGCAAGATCACGCCGCGGCCCCGGCCGATTTCAGGAATTTCTTCGAGCTTGAAGATCAGCAATTTGCGATTGGTGCCGATCACAGCGATGTGATCGCCCATGACCGGCGCAAAAGCCACCCCGCGTGCTTTGCCGCTGACATTCAGCACCTGCTTGCCGTTTTTGGTTTGCGCCAGCACATCATCCGACTTCACAATAAAGCCGCGACCGTCGCTGCTCGCCACCACAAATTTCTGATCGGGTTGGTATTTGGCGATGCCGAGAATTTCAGCCTCGTTTGGCAAGTCGATCATCAAACGCACCGGCTCACCGAAACCACGCGCGCCGGGAAGTTTATCACCGCCGAGCGTATAAAACCGGCCATTGCTCGCGAATAGAAAAATCTTGTCGGTGGTTTCAGCATTGAAAACAAAACCTTCTTCGTCGCCTTCTTTATACTTCACCGCCGCGCGCGCCGTCGCATCATCGGCGATATGCCCACGCATCGCGCGCACCCACCCTTTCGCCGAGCATAACACCGTAATATTTTCGCGCTCGATAAAGGATTCCATCGGCACATCAAGTTCAACCGGCGCATCACCGATTTCCGTGCGTCGTGCACCAACCTTGGTGTTCTTGCCAAACTTGACCTTGAGCTCGGCAATTTCCTTATCAATCGCTGCCCAGCGCAAATCCTCGCTTTTCAGCAATTTCTTAAGCTCCCCCTGCTTGCCGGCGAGTTGCGCTTGTTCGCCCTTGATTTGCATTTCTTCCAGTTTGCGCAACGACCGCAGCCGCATATTCAAAATTGCTTCGGCCTGCATATCGGTGAGCTTGAACGTCTTCATCAAGACCGGTTTTGGCTCATCCTCGGTACGGATGATCTTGATGACTTTATCGAGATTGAGATAAGCGATGAGGTAACCTGCCAGAACTTCAAGCCGGCCTTCGATCTGCGCCAGATTATATTTCGAACGCCGTACCAAAACGTCCTGCCGGTGATCAAGATAGGCGCGCAGCGCCGCGCGCAAATCCATAACCTGCGGCACGCAATCTTTATCAAGCAGATTAAGGTTGAGCGAAATGCGTGTTTCCAATTCCGTCTGCCGGAACAGGGATTCCATCAACACGGCTGGATCCACATTTCGGCTTTTCGGCGTAATAACGATGCGCACATCATCGGCCGAATGATCATTAACGTCATCAAGCAACGGCAGTTTCCGCGCGAGCAACAATTCAGCCATTTTTTCGATCAGCCGCGATTTCTGCACCTGATAGGGAATTTCAGTCACGACAATTTGCCACGTGCCCTGCTTGAGCTCTTCCTTTTCCCATTTCGCGCGCAAACGGAAAGACCCACGCCCGGTTTTGTAGGCTTCAACAACCTGCGCGCGGCTTTCCACCAGCACGCCGCCAGTCGGAAAATCGGGGCCCGGCACAAGGTTCACGATCGTATCGATATGCGCATTGGGTGTTTTGATTAGATGCCGCAATGCGTCGCACAGCTCGCTCACATTATGCGGCGGGATCGATGTCGCCATACCAACCGCAATGCCGTTCGATCCATTCGCCAATAAATTCGGGAACGCGGCGGGCAAGACCACAGGCTCGCTGCTGCTGCCGTCATAGGTGTTGCGGAAATCAACCGCGTCTTCTTCGATGCCTTCCAACAATAATCGCGAAACTTCGGTCAGGCGCGCTTCGGTGTAACGCATTGCGGCGGGATTATCGCCATCGATATTACCGAAATTCCCCTGCCCTTCGATCAGCGGATAACGCTGCGCGAAATCTTGCGCCAATCGCACGAGCGCTTCATAAACCGCGATATCGCCGTGCGGATGGAATTTACCGATGACGTCGCCAACGACGCGGGCTGATTTCTTGGGTGGCTGGCCGGGGTCGAGTTTCAACTCTCTCATCGCGAACAGCAGGCGCCGATGCACTGGTTTCAGCCCGTCGCGCACATCCGGCAACGCGCGATCCATAATGGTCGACAGCGCATAAGCGAGATAACGTTCCGACAAAGCCTCCGAAAGCTTTTTATCGATAATCGCGGCCGGTGGTTCAGCCGGCGTGCGGGTTTTGAGTGAGCTTTTCGCCATATCAGTGAGTTAACAGTAATCGCATGATTCTCAAGTCATTTCTAAAATAACGTATTAAGCCACAACGGCTTCGCGTTTATCGCTCGCCTTGCGGTAATAATCGGCAAGGCGTTGGCGTGCTTGTGGCAAATCACCGGCTTGCGCGATCAGCATGCGACTGTGCGGATGCGCAAAAACGTGGCGCGAGAGAAAATGCCCGGTGAGATCGAGGCCTTGCCGAATATCGGCGGCTTCCCATTCACCCGAACCCAATAAAAATCCCGGCAGCGCAAAAAGTTTTTCATGATACGGCGTGCCCGCTTCTTTTGATACCGCACGGCCGGTGCGCGGGCTGACATAAGATAAATTCTCAGCCGTGCCGCTCGCGGCGCATTGAGTGAGGTCCATGCCGTATCCCAGCGCCTGCAGCAAACCCATTTCCCATTTCACATAAGCGGGCCCCCACAGATCGGGCTCGGACAAACCAAGCAACGCGGTGAGGCCAGCATAAACGCCCGGCATTGGTTGGCGTTCCGGCAGACTTGCTTCGGTCACGACGCAGGCGCTCGCGATAATGCCGAGAATTTCCGGTTCATCGAGCCACGAGGCGGCGTGATTGGTAATGAGGTCACACGTATAGTTGCCGAGATGATCGAGCAGCCGCGCGCGCCAGCACACCTTGACCCGGTTGCCGGGCTGCAAAATTGGCTGGCTTTTGTGCCCCTGCCCGCCCGCGACCAGCCCCGCATGCCGCCCATGTTCGGGCGTCAGCAACATAACAATCGCGGCGTTTTCGCCGTGCGGCCGTGCCGATAAGACTATGCCTTCATCCGTCCATTCCATGAAGCTTAGTCTAGCTTATCCGCCGTGCCTAATGGTAGACTTTTCGCAATTCTTGACCCCAATCATCCACCTTCCGAAATGACCGTTGCTATCCATTATACCTCTGTAGGCCTGACCGGCGCGGTGCGCGAAGTGTTCGGCATTCAGGTTGCCGTATCGAACTGGATACGCGCCTTTTTCCGCTACGGGTCACAGGATAAATTTCATTTTCTGGTTGGAGAAACGAAAGACTGGACCGAAGTTCAGGAACTGGCGGCAAGCGTAAAGCTTGACCCTGCGCGGTTGATCGCGCTTGACAGGCGCTATGCGCACGAAAATTTTGGCCAGTTCGAAACCATTTTCCGTGCCGATCCGCACGTACAAAATATTTTATGGCAACGCGAACAAACGCCGGGCAACGGTTTTAATTTCTGCGGTTTGGCCCATGCGATCGGCGGCCTTGAGACCGGCGACATTCTGGAAAAATATTGCCTGTCGCCGAGTGAAAGTACCGATGCAATTGTATGTCCGTCACGCGCGGTGGCAGCCGCTATCAGCGCCTTCTGGGATAGCTACAGCGATTTCCTGCAGCAACGTTTTGGCGCGCGCTTCAAATGCCCGGTGCATCTTCCTGTTATTCCACTCGGCATTGATGTCGAACGTTATGAAGCGTTGGGGTCGGCCGATAAACGCACCGACCAAAGAAAAAAGCTCGGCCTCGGCGAAGATGATGTCGTCCTGCTGTGGGTTGGCCGTTTGAGTCACGCGATCAAGGCCCATCCGCTGGCGATGTTTCAGGCGGCCGAGCGTGCGGCCGAGAAAACGGGCGCCAAAGTGCATCTCGTTATGGTCGGGTATTTTGTGCCAGAAAACGCCGAATCCCAATTCCGTAAAATGGCTGATGAATTTTGTATCAAGGCCAAAGTTACGTTTATTGCCAATGATGATCCACGCTTTCCCGACGGTTTGTGGGCTTCCGGCGATATTTTTCTGTCCCTCATTGATAATATGCAGGAAAGTTTTGGCCTAACCCCCATTGAAGCCATGGCCGTTGGTTTGCCGCGCGTCATCAGCGACTGGGACGGGTATCGCGACAGCGTAAACCAGGGTGAGGATGGCTTCCTGATCCGCACGACGCAACCGCCGCCCGGCAATGGTCGTGCACTTGCTGATCTTTTGCTGAGCGGCAAGGAAATCTACGGCGGCTTTCTTGCAAAAAGTGCGTTGTCGGTTGCGGTCGATCAGGAAATGGCCGCCGAGGCAATCGCGACCCTCATCAAGGACAAAAACAAGCGTAAAGCGATGGCCGAAAAAGCCCGCGCCCGCGCGCGCCAAACGTATGACTGGAAACAGATCATCCCGGCCTATGAAGCTTTGTGGAAAGATATGGCGGCGAAACGTCGCGCCGCACGAAAAGATGTGAAACCTGTGAACTGGCCCGCGCCGGTGCCGCAGGGACCCGATCCCTTTACAATGTACGCGGCGTATCCGACTGCGCCGCTTGCCGAGACAGATAAGCTAAGTCTTGCAGCATCAGCCGATACGATCAAAAAACTGTGGCAGCACGAAATGAACGTCCTCGGCATCGACATGTTGATCCCGCCCGAAGAAGTGACGAAGATCATCAATCACGTCTCATCGAACAAAACCGCTGATATCAGAAGCGTTTTCGAGGCCTTTCCACATTTTGAAAAACCCCGTCTGTGGCGTACCCTTGCGTGGCTGATTAAATTAGGGATTTTGAGGGTCGCTGCGTAATTACGCCGCAGCCATAACTTTACCCAACACTTCACCGAGACGCTGACCAAAGGCGACTGGATCGCTGAGTGTTTCGCCATCAATCAACCGTGCCTGATCGAACAACAGCCACGCGATATCGCTCAGCGCATCTGAGGCGCCGTTCGCTTTTGCACGTTCCGCCATTTTCATAATTAACGGATGTTTGGGATTCAGTTCTAAAATACGCTTACTTGGCGTGCGGATCTGGTTGTGCTGTTTCAGGAAACGCTCGAGATGAATATCGAGATCACCTTCATCAGCTACTAAACAAACCGGACTGTCGGTGAGGCGATCGGAACCGCGCACATCTTTGACGGCGCCGCCCAGTGTTAATTTGACTAACGCGATCAATGACGACAGATCACCCGCTTGGGCATCATCTTTCGCTGCGTCTTTTTTGTCCGCGACATCATCCGTTTTAATTTTGCCGAGGTCCTGCCCCGCGCGGGTGACGGATTTAAGCGCCTTGCTTTGATACTCACCCACTGCTGAAGGCCAGAAATCATCGACCGTGTCGGTGAGCAGTAGAACTTCGACGCCCTTAGCCTTAAAACCTTCAATATGTGGATTACGCATCAGCTTTTCGGCATTGTCGCCGCAGATATAGAAGATCGAATCCTGACCTTCTTTCATGCGGCTGACATAACCTTCCAGCGACGTAAGTCCCTCTACCGCCGTTGAACGGCAACGCAGTAACTTCAGCAGATCCGCACGATGATCGCTGTCTTCATAAAGACCCTCTTTCAGCACCGCACCGAAGTTGTCCCAGAATTTTGCGTAGACTTCGGTATCATCGGCATATTTATTGATATCGCTTAACACGCGCCGCGTTACGCCCTGCCGGATCTTGGCGAGCATCGGGTTATGCTGAAGCATTTCGCGACTGACATTGAGTGGCAAATCTTCGCTGTCCACAATGCCGCGCAGGAAACGTAACCACGGCGGCACGAGCCCTTCGGCATCATCGGTGATGAAAACGCGCTTCACATAGAGTTTCACCCCGTGACGGCGCTTAGGATCAAACAAATCAAATGGCTTCATGCTCGGCACAAACAACAGGCCGGTATATTCAATCTTGCCTTCGGCGCGCCAATGCAGTGTTAGCGCTGGATCATCGAACGCATGCGCGACGTGATGATAAAATTCTTTATATTGTTCGGCGGTAATTTCGTTTTTAGCGCGCAGCCATAAGGCGCCAGCCCGATTGGCGGGTTTATCTTCGCCTTCGAGAAGGATCGGGATCGCGATGTGATCGGAATATTTGCTGATGATGTGACGCAGCCGTTCGGACTCGAGGAATTCATCTTCCCCCTGCTTTAAATACACAACAACATCGGTGCCGCGCGTTTTCTTGTCGGCTTCCTCAACCGAAAATTCACCTTTGCCGTCCGAGGTCCACTCCCAACTTTCCTCGCTGCCAGCCTTGCGCGATATCACCTCGATCGTCTGAGCCACCATAAAGGCAGCATAGAAACCGACGCCGAACTGGCCGATGAGGTTCACATCGGCTTTATTCTTGGCATCCGCTAATTGTTCGAGAAACGCCGATGTGCCCGAGCGCGCAATGGTGCCGAGATTTTCGACTAGCTCGTCCCGGTTCATGCCGACACCGTTATCACTTACCGTCAACGTACGTGCTTTTTTGTCGATGCTGATCTTGATCTTGAAATCATTGTCATCGCCGCTCAGTTCCGGCTGCGTCACCGCCGCATAACGCAATTTATCGCAAGCATCGGATGCGTTCGAGATAAGCTCGCGCAGAAAAATTTCTTTCTCGCTGTAAAGCGAATGCACGACGATATCAAGCAGACGGCTAACCTCGGCGCGGAATGGCATGCGGGATTCAGTCATGGGATTTCCCTGATCTCTAAAATGGTTAATAGTTTATCCTCCAGGGAATATGGGGTGGCCGCCGCAGGCTTGCAAGATCGCTATCCAAAGCCCGTTATTCGACGATCTAATGGAAAGTTAAGTATCTATGGGCTATAAAATCGCCTTATGTGCCCGTAGCTCAGTTGGATAGAGCATCGGTTTCCTAAACCGGAGGTCGCAGGTTCGAATCTTGCCGGGCACACCAAACGTAGCTTCTATTTGCTTTCAGAATAGGATTAAGGCTAGAAACAAGAGGTTATATTTATTGAATTTTTTATAGGATTTTTTATGGACGGTTCGTCCGCATATATATCTTCGACACCCCCGGATACGACAATCTATGTTCTGGGTGGATATCGCTCGAACACAGCGCTGTTTGAGGCGGCTTTAGAATTTATCCGGCGTGACGCCACTGACCTCACAGGCCACAAAATACTCGTGACGCTCGGCGATTTTATAGCTTCCGATTCAATTGTTTTTGAACGCGAGATCGAACGTGTGCGCCGCGAGTACAGGGAAGCGACCCACCCGCCAAACTTTGTCAACGCCAATCCTAACCCCACAGCCGACGGCAACGCCAAAGGAATGATCGATCTTTTGCGCGACCCCCTTTTACCGGACTTTGAGCTTATCCATTTACGTGGGCGAACCGAGGCTCTTTTTCTTGATTTTTTACTCGGAAATTCCGACGAGGAAAAACAAGGAATTGGTCACAATTTTCAAATAATAAGAAATTTCGAAAGTGCCTTTGTCAAGGAAGAGGCGTTTCGAAATCTATCTGTTGCCGAGAGACGACATTTACTGAGAGCTGCAATACCTCCGGAATATATCGAGTTCATGCAAAATCTTCCCACGTCAGCAAATATTGGCGATTATTTTTTTCATAGCCGATTATGGGTTACGGATAACGCCACTATGCGGCAAAAACTAGTGGCCGAAAATGAAGAAGCGCCATATTCGATCGCCACCCGCGATGATGTATTAGCCTATGATGCGATGAGTGAAAAACTTCGTGCCATGAACACACAAGCTAAAATTATTTTAGGCACACAAATTTCCCATGATCCTTTCTCTACGCCCCGGCGTTATGGCAACGATAGGGCCGCCTTCGACGGACCCGAGTGCATAATGCTCGACAGTCAGAACGGGGGGATTGGCGGCCTGAAACTTCAAGGCGATCGTATTAAATCTCTTTTTATCTATGACGCAGATAAAGATGCACAGCCTTACTCCGAACCCATCACAAAACAAAAAGGACGCTTCGGCATTATAATCAGAAAGGAATTTTATCAAGCCACAGATGGTGTTGTGGACCGCGCCGTTCCTATTGTGACTAGAAATATAAAAGCAAGGGTTCTGCGCGGCGATTTAACGGCGCGTCCGGGGGCGACCAGCTAACGGCTGTGACGATAAGAATGGTGGACAGGGAAGGATTCGAACCTTCGTACTCGTGAGAGGGCAGATTTACAGTCTGCTGCCATTAACCACTCGGCCACCTGTCCATTAGGTCCGAAGGCAATCCTTAAAAACCAAGGTTTTATGCCTTCCGGGGCCTCTCTGGTATCGGAATTTGCTTGCGCTTGTCAATCCTACACGTATTAGTGCGGTATGAAAAACGCGCCCCGCTCCCGTTCACATAAGCATTCCGGCAAACCCGGCAAGTTTACACCCTCTTTCCGCGACGAGGGGAAGAAGCGTTTTTACGCGGCAAAGCCGAAAAAGCGTCGTCCTCTTACGGAACGTGATGATGCGCGCGAAACAACTCACGCGCGCACGGATATACGGCCTGATTACCATAAAGAAGGGCGCCCACTGGATCGCCGTCCTAACCGAAAGTCACACACACGCCCTGCTCTTTCTGCGAAAAAAGAAGCTCCAAAACGTGAGGGAGACAAACCAGCGCGCGATACGGTTTTAATCTGGGGTCTGCATGCCGCGCGCGCCGCGTGGCTCAACCCGAAACGCCGTTGTTTCCGTTTGTGGCTTACCGAATCCGGACAAAAAACATTTGAGGCAAGCATCGCCGAAGCGCACGAGGCGTTGCTCAAACGGCCCGATCTGAAACTTGTCGATCGTAACGAGCTTGAGCGGCTCACGCCGCCCGGCAGCGTGCATCAGGGAATTTTGCTTGAGGTTGCGCCCCTGCATGAACCGCCACTGCATGAAATCATTGGCGGTGATAATCCGCCTGACATTCTTTTGATGCTCGATCAGGTGACCGATCCGCATAATGTCGGCGCTATTTTACGTTCCGCAGCCGCATTCGGCGCTGGCGCCGTGATCATGACCGAACGTAATGCGCCGATTATGACCGGCGTGCAGGCGAAATCGGCATCAGGCGCCACCGAACATGTGGCGCTTATTCACGTGGTGAATTTGGCGCGCGCGCTCGATGATTTACAGAAAGCTGGTTACTGGTGCGTTGGCCTCGCTGAAGAAGGCGAAAAGCAATTAAGCGAGCTTGATCTTTCCGGCCGCACCGTTTTGGTGCTTGGCGCGGAAGGCGAAGGGTTGCGGCATCTCACGCGTCAAAAATGCGATGAACTCGCGCGCCTACCGACTGGCGGTCCCATCGGCAGTCTTAATGTTTCAAATGCCGGCGCCGTAGCGCTTTACGAAGTGCGCAGGCAGAAGAATAAGTTTTGATCTATGTACGACAACCATAATTAGTGCGCCAGCAAAAGAACAAACTCTAAATCTTTGTAACCTTAATTGCTCGGATGTGTAATCACAGTTGTTGTCGTTGACGGAGGATTAACAACGGTCGAGCGTGCGCAATCGGGGCAATGGCAATCGGCCGAACATGCGCTCAAGACAAGGGTGAATGCACAAAGTGCGGCAGCGATAGAAAAACGGCGTAAACGTGCTTTTGTCATGATGATCCCCACTGGCCCGAGAGGCCGTAAAAGTTGCAGCCCCATCAATCTCAAAAAATAGGTAAAGTATCTATTTGTAGGTTTTGTCAGTGGGTAAAGAAGCTATTAGAGCGACTCGTTATGTCATCGCAACAAACCTCGCATAGACTCTTTATCCGCATATTTTCCACACTCACCTCGACGCCCGCAACCTTACTTAATGGAGGCAGCCATGGCCGAGATTCCTGAAGATGTATATGAACCCCAAACCCAAAGCCGCGTCGCCGGTGAAAACGGATATAACGTACTCATCGTCACGGGGGACAAGGTCGAAGACCTCGAATTCTTTTACCCCTACTACCGCTTTATCGAGGCCGGCTGCAAAGTCGATGTCGCGACACTCAAAGGCGGCGACTTTAAGGGCAAACATGATATCGGCTTAACGCAGAGCCTGAAAATAGAAGACGTGAGCGCCGATAATTATCAGTTGCTCTATCTGCCCGGCGGTAAGGCGCCCGCCAAATTGAAAGATGAAAAGACGGTCGTGGAACTCGTACGCGATTTCGTCGCTAGCGGCAAACCTATTGCCGCCATCTGTCACGGCCCACAAATATTGGCGGCCGCTAACGTCATCAGCGGCTATGAAATCGCGGGATGGCCGGAAATCGAGGATGAAATCAAAAACGCCGGTGCGATCTATGCAAATGCTGAAACGGTCGTTGATGGACAGTTTATCACTGCACGCTGGCCAGCCGATTTACCGATGCATCTGAAACGCACGCTTGAGATTTTGGAATCAACCAAACAGCTCAGTTCGCTGTCGCAGTTAGGAATCGCAAGCTAACTGAAGTGGTGCCCCAGGAGGGACTTGAACCCCCACATCCTTGCGGATAGCAGATTTTGAGTCTGCCGCGTCTACCAATTCCACCACTGGGGCAAATTTCAGGCTGGATAGGTATAGCGGCAGAAACCAAACCGTCAATCCTGTTGCATTTGGGATGATAGACAAAAGAAAGCGGGGGCCTTCTGCGACCCCCGCCCTTAACCTAAGCCCGGTTAATTAGGCTTTCTTCAACTTCAGGATAACAATGCTGGTCAAAGTTGTGACAAGCACCAAATAGGTGAACACAACCAACAGCACGATATGGCTGAAGCCTAACAGGTTCATCAGCATCACGATTGGGAAACCAATCGTAAAACCACCGATGGTCAGACCTGTCTTAAAGGCACCATGGATGTCTTTGACTGTGGTCGTGTCCAGAGCCTGGGTAATCCCATAGCTGGACAGCACGAGCATCAGCAACGACACGATATCCATTTGCAATATATTGATGCCATGACCGCCACCGGCTGTCATTACATCACCAAACAGATGCGTGCCAAACCATAAATAACCGACAACAAGTTGAACAACGATCGTTGTCAGCAGGTTATATACATTAAGCTTACCCATCTTATTCCTCCCTTTGAAACGCAAGGAAACCCTTGCAACTGGATTGTAGGAGATCATGGTTTAGGATGAGTTAGAATCTTGCGTTGTGCGGCGCATGAAATCGCAAGTCGTTTTGCATGCGCAGCAACGCATGCGCCGTTGCTATCTCGCACCTGCAACAGGAATTAGTTTTTTATTGCGCGCCAAGCCCTTCCGGCAACCCTAAAAAACCTTGATTTTGAGCCATTTTTGAGGCGTTGCGCTTTTTCTGAAAAGCCTTATTAATCTCGTTGCCTTCAGCGTTGCTGCTGAAGATTGCCGAGCGGAGACATGGCCGAGTGGCTGAAGGCGGCGGTTTGCTAAACCGCTATAGGGGGTAAACCCCTATCGAGGGTTCGAATCCCTCTGTCTCCGCCAGCTGCAAGGGATGAATTTATTCGCCCCTCCTATATGGAGCCAAGAGGGCAGGCCACGACTGCTTCAAGATTATGTCGCTTTAAGATTTCATTGCCGTACAAGTTGTGCCGCACGATCAGCATATAACGCCGCCTGCTCACCATCACCTTCATGAGCATAAATCACGGCCAATGCTTTATTCGCGAGATAAAGATTCGGATTCAAGTCCAACGCCGTTTTCAATTCATCAATCGCTTCCGGAATATGCGATGACGATTCCAATGAGCGTTTCAAGGCTTGTATAGGATCAGGCGACGGTACGCCAACCGCAGCAGGTCGAATGCCCAGATAAGCTGCGGCAAGATTGGTATGCAGCATCGGCCATTCGGCCTGCGGTAACGGCATCGGATGCGCGATTGCTTTCTTATATTCTTCGACCGCGTTTTCAAATTCGCCGCGGTTCATATAATAAATGCCGAGATTATTGTGCGCTTTGCCGGAATTCTCGCCGGATGAAAAAATATTCTCGTAAAACGTAACCGGATTTTTCCAAATCTCATTTTGGGAATAGGTCTTCATGGCAAGGACAACCGCCACCACGCCCGCCAGCAGTACGACGGCTATAGTCACTTGTTTCGGCATCTTTTTGAGCCAAGGTGACAGGACCAGCGCAAAACCAAGCAGAATGCCGATGGTCGGCAGATACATCCAATGTTCGTAAACCAAAGCATCGATTGGAAAAGCGATCCCGGTATTGGGTGAGAGTGCTATCAGGAACCACAGCGCACCCCAGCTAAACGCCAAGCCACGTCGCGCACAACCCCACACAATCTGTAAAAGAATACCGACACAAATCGCCATGCCGATAAGAACGGGCAAGGCATCAAACGTTGTAAAAACGTCGAAACTGCGTTCCATATGCAAATTTGAAGGCCATATAATCAGGCTGAAATAAAATGGCAGCGTCGCGAAGAAAGTGAGAATGCGATTGGTGACATTGTGCCCATAGGCGTCGGAATAACCGGCAACTTGCGTATCCTGCATGCTAAAATCGCCTGTCTGAATAAAAGCAAATAGTGCAGTTCCATACAAAAACGCCAACAGCCACAACGGCCAGGTTTTATAATAAGTGGCGAGCTGTAAACGCTTTTTGCTTGTAAGGAAAAGGGAGATCGACGCCAGTGCTGGAAAAATAATTGCCGATTCCTTGCTCAATAGCGCAGCGATGAACAACGCACTGGCAAACCACATTCTACGCGGCGTAAAATCCGGCAGCAGTACGATCAACCCAAGTAAACACAGCATCGTAAAAAGCGGATCGGCCGTTCCACTCATATAACTCACGGCTTCGGTGTGCAGCGGATGCACAGCCCAAAGCAATCCTGCGGCAAATGCCAAACCACGCTGCAAATTGAAACAACGGCCGAGACGATAGACCAAACCTGCATTCACTGCATGCAACCCCACATTGAGGGCATGAAAGGCTGGCAGCGAAAGCCCGAAAAGCTGATAGATTAGGAAATAAAGCAGCATTTGCAGCGGGCGATGAAACCCGCCTGCCCTGTCGGCACCGCTAAAATTTGAGTTACTCAAAAGGCTCGGTAGATTTTCCCAACCGTGCAAAAATTTGTTCTGGACGAGCATGGATTGATCGTCGAATAGAAATTGATTGAAAAAGACATTTGAATAAATCGCGAGCACGGCAGCGGCCAGTGCAAGATACGGGATAAACTCCGATTGCCCAATGGCGCGTGTCTGAAAAAATCCGGTTTTGCGAATCTGTCGCTGTTTTTTCATCTTTCCTGTTTAAACCATAAACCGAAGATGGCAAAATGCGAGATCAACGACCTCGGGATGAAACACAGGCAGCGATCAGGGCGTACACCAAAGTTTTATTGAACATCCTACAAAACCCCTACGACCAAGCACTTGCCGTGGTCGTTTTCTTCTCAGGCTCAAAAATTTTGGCAAGAATGTGCATAAGGGGTAATAGCGATTCGAATGGCATTTTGTGCCCCGCGAACCGGCCCGCCATGACCTGCCAACAATAAACACCCTGATTGGTTTTGCCGATGCTGTTCCCGAGCGTCCAATAGGTCTGGTTGCTACCGCGCAGGAAGGTAAGAAATTCTGTCGAGCTGGTTTTGTGCTTGAACATTTTGTCGTAGCCATCATCGTATTTGCGGACGGTACTTTCGATTGTTTGCAATTCAAGACGCACCTGCTCCGCAATAGAATGCACCATTGTGCGCAATTCCTTGGCTTCAGTCGGCGGCATACCGACGGTTGAACCCTCGCAAGTCTTGAGCCACTGCATCAACTCAATGAGCTTTGTCTTATCGCGGCTGTACTGGAATGTGTAATAGACAATGCCTTTCCAGGACGAAAAGATATCGAGTGCCTCATCTTGTGGCAAACGGAAGGCATCGATGAGGGGCTTCAAGGCCACAACATCTCGCGCTTCCCAAATTGTGTTGATCAATTGCCGTGCTTTATTATCGGACGACAGCGTATTGGGGAAAGCCGCACGTACCAGCGCCTCAAACTGCAACAGCATGAAAGTTTCGATCTCATTCCACAATTCCTGACTGATGACAAAATAGGCTGGATTGATGTCAATCTTCTCGCGCAGGAAAACGTCCTTCATCAGGAATGGATCGAGCGATGGCAGCCGGTCGAGAATTTTGAGAATGTGCAAATCTTCGGCGAAGGCCTTCGGTTCCAACGCACCTGCACCATATTGTTCGGTGATCGCCGCTTCCAAATGACGATCGTGAATGAAAATGGTGCGACCACCTTCATAAATATTCGCGGTATTGAACGGGAAATAAAGTTTGGTACCAACCGAGGGGCCATTTTTGCGGCTATCACTCTCGGGCGCCGTGTCCTTGATGAGCACGCATGTATTCAGCGCCTTGGTGCGGAAAAACTGCGCCGCATGGAGGTCTGCAGCCAAAATCTTCTGCGTCATCACATTGCAGTTGAAAACGCGCGGCGAGCCCGTATCCAACATCGGCTTGAGGTATTTATTTGTGGTCATCTGACCCTCCCGAACCGCCTCGCTTCTCAGGATGTGCGTATCAATCAGAGCCTTAAACCAAATGTATTAACACTTATTCAATGTGGAGTTTTTTACGCTGCAGTTATGACATGGGCTAATTGCGGGCGGTAGCCAACGGCGGTGAGCAGGAACAGCACTGCAAAAGCAGAGCAACCATCAACCTATGAATATTGTGAGTGATGGGTTCAAAGCCAGCAGGGGACGCCATTAAATAATAGAAATGGTCTACCCTTGGGGTACGGCCGTTTCAAGTTTTGTCTCTTTGGTGGGTGGTGGTGGCAATCTCGGTTTGCCCGTTCTGACCATAATCACCCTGGCGCGCACATTGCCTACCACCCCATCCGCCCGTGTTTTTGACCATTCCCCCGGCCCGCTCAACATTTGACTTGCCGATCGGCAAAAACGCAACATTTGTAATTGAGCTGGGTCATCCATTTGAGAGAGAGATGATATAAAATTTTCCCGTTCTCCTCGAAGAACCCACTCAAAAAGAGAGCAAGATAGTTTTCTGTTCGGGGCAATATCTTCGGGCTTATCATGCGCATGCGCCCAAAAATATTCTATAGCTTCAGAGCCAGGCTCATGTTGTTCGACAAAATTCAGAATACGTGCGAGATGGCGCGGATTTGGTGTAGTCGTATGACAAACCCAGTTTGAAAGCGTGAAGGAGGATACGCCAAGCTTAGCGCCCCATTTATTTCGATCTGGAAAAATATCTGTTCCATCCAAGAGGCGTCGGATTACCTCTCCCAATAAATCAGAAGGTGGAAATTTGATGTTGACCATAAATATTTCTCGACAGTTTTATATCGTTAAAAATCCTAGAGCTTTATATCGCATGGTTATGAAAGTAATTAGAAAAAACAGCGCGTAATAAGGTTAATGCGTTTAAAAGCCTTTATTTATTATATCTTTTATCCTGGGAATAAACCCTCTGGTTCGTTTACTTATTAAGAACAGGACGAGCGGCGCGTTAGTGCCGAGAAGCCAATTCCCGTAGCCGCGCTTAAAAACATTCTCATCCCGGCGCTCCCCCCTTTAAACTCCAATGACAAATTTCGCGCCGCACGATGAGGAGAAGTGAGCCTTCTACAAAGGGGCAAGCTTTGAAGGTAATAAAAGATGGCTTATTTTATCGTGGGGCATGCTTCAACAAATTCCAGCAATCTTGCTTTATTAAAGGGCTTGGCCAAAAAGCCTTTGGCGCCATGTTGTTTTGTATAGTGAATATTTTCTAATGAACTATCAGCACTCAGCATAATCACATTTGCTTTTGGGTCTATTTCTTTTAGCTGGTTTAATACTTCTACCCCACTTAAGCCTGGCAAATGTATATCCAGCAAAACTAAATCAGGATTATGAGTTTTATAGGCTTCCAGAACTTGCTGCCCTTCTCCGATTTCGAAAACTGCACCACACCTCTGCAAAGTCTTCTTAGCAAGGGTTCGGATGTACATATCATCATCCGCAATCAGAAATACATTATTCTGTCGCTCTAGCCGCGCTGCAAACAGAATTCCCAGTTCTGTCGAAGCAGGAGTGATCATTAACCCAATCCTCTTTAATCCTTCTTTGGTCGGAGGCGTTATTTTAGTCTCACAAATATCTGAAGGAAGTTTTGCACTAATTTTATCAGATAGCTTTTGTGGACTATTGTTTTTTCCCCATTCAATAAACATGAGAACTTCAGCTTGATTGCAAATCAGAATACGCCCCTCATAATCACCAAATACCTTGTTCAGCAATTGGGCAATGGCTTCACTATTGTGGTCAATTTTGTCGGGACTTGTTAACTTTACTTCGACAATAAGCCACTCTGCCAACCGGTACTTCAGTAACTCCATATATTCAAGAAGCAAAAGGCGCTGGGGTGCAGTGAATATTTGCATGACCTTACCTTAGGGGGACGCGGTTAAGGGTATTCTCCAAAGCGTGCTTAACCAGGCTGTATTCGTCGCTTATTTTCTGCAAAAGTTTTTTCTGTTCTTCGAGGGTACCCTCAAAATGTTGAGCTTGGCTGCATAAGTCGGCAAGCTTGCGAGCCCCTGTGTTGGCTGCGCTGCCTTTCAACATGTGCGCCATTTCCTGAAATGCGCTTATCTTACCTGCAGCGACATAACCCTTAAGCAAGGTAATGTTTTTTTCAGATTGCTCGATAAAGAGCTGGATGAATTCTTTTTCTAAATTTTTATCGCCGTCAGAAAAGGATTTAAGGAAAGTAAAATCAATAATTTCTCCATCTTCCACAGACTCTTGTTGTTTTACTAAATCACCCGCCTCAAAAGCTATCCACTGACCTAAGATTTCCTTAAGGCCTTCAATGTCGATTGGTTTACTAATATATTCATCCATCCCGCTGCGAAGGCATTTATCGCGGTCGCCGATCATAGCGTTTGCCGTCATCGCAATAATAGGAATATGTTTGCCCGTCGTTTTCTCTAATGCGCGAATATCACGCGTCGTATCATATCCATTCTTATTCGGCATATGACAATCCATAAGGATAATATCCCACCCTTCCTCGTAAGCTTTCAGAACATCAATTCCATTATCCACAATTTTAAAATGGCCGATTCCAAACTTTTCTAAGAGCTTTCGCGTTAGCAGCTGATTGAAAGGATGGTCTTCGGCAACGAGGATGCGGGCGTTCTCAGGCGCTAAAGTGCCAAGAAGCGCCTTTTGCCTGCGCACATGTTTTTCCTCATGGAGCTTATCGGTAATTTCAAAAGGTATTACGAACCAGAAGGTTGATCCCACGCCCTCCTTGCTCTGTACACCGATCTGGCCACCCATAAGCTCTATAAGTTGTTTGGTGATTGCCAGACCGAGCCCTGTGCCCCCATATTTACGGGTAGTTGACGTGTCCGCCTGAGTGAACTTTTGAAAAATACTTTGCAACTTGTCGGGAGCAATACCGATGCCTGTATCCGTAATTTCGCAACGGAGTTCCAGACGTCTATCATCAAGACGGCTACACTTCATTTTAATCTTGACCAACCCGTGATCTGTATATTTGATCGCGTTCCCTATTAAATTCGTGAGAATCCTGCCAAACCGCACGGGATCCCCAAAAATATACTGGCAGGTTTCTTGATCATATTCTTTTGAAAGCAGAATTCGTTTTTCTTTAGCGATCTGATCCAATGTGTCCACAGCACTTTGCAGCATATATTGTGGATCAAACCCGATGCGTTCCAGCTTCATTTCTCCAGCTTCAATTTTGGAGAGGTCTAAAATGTCATTAACGATTTCCAGTAAATTTGTGGACGACTGAAATACTGTCTGCGCTAAATCTCTTTGTTCTTTTGCGAGATCCGAATCCATGAGCAACCGGTTCATGCCCAAAATACTGTTAAGGGGTGTCCGAAGTTCATGCGACATATTGGCAAGAAATTCTGATTTTGTCAGACTGGCAACGGCTGCTTCTTTTTCGGCGCTTTCGGCCTTCGCAAGCGTACGGTAAAGAAAGAAGAAAAGGGCAATAAATCCAAAGCTAGCGATAATACTCGAGTATAAGACCAGGTTTCGTTCCAGCGTATAATCTTTTTTGCGTTGGCTTGATAGGGACAGGAAGTCTTCTGAAGTTTTGTCATAAAGCTGATCGTAAAGATCGATAAGATTGGATGCTTGCGTGAATATTTCTGTCAACGACATTTCATTAGCTTGAGAAAAAATCATGCGTTCGAAATGACCCTTGAAATTCTCCAGCACTGGCTTAATTTTCTCATCGTGAAACTCGATAAATTGCTTGGCGTCTTCGTTCGCACGACGCGCGCGCTCTAGCGCATTCTCGAGATCTTCTTCTTCAGTAGTAAGAGCATTGTAGTACGTCTGCAGCTTTCGTCTCTCTCCCTCCGTCCATTGTGAAGGGATTTTTCCTGCCGCTAAAAGACCCCCGCTTATGCCTCGCATTTTTCCAATAGTTTCCATAACAAGCGGCATCACATTAACGGCAGCATCCGCGAGATAATTGGTGGCCAGTTCAGGATCCGTGTTCATATCTGAATTGTCGGCAACATCTGACGTGAAATCTGTCAAAGAGTGAATGGCGGTTACGTACCTTTCATACCCCTCTTCTGGTGAGCCAAGATTTGGCGTATCAAAGAGTGATTGAATGTCATTTTTTACACCGCTCCAGCCCTGGCTAATGGCTAAAAGGTCGCCGTAAGATTTATCCAACTTATCTATTTGTGCTATCGATTGGCGCGTGCGCTCTTTTGCCGCAGGCAATTCATTGTCGAATGTTAAATCACCATTCCGCGTGATGTAGATCAAATCACGTACTTCTTGCGTACGTTCTAAAAGATTCACAAGGTTGTTGAGATATTGAGCGCCGTACTCCTCCTTCGCGACACTTAGGAGGCGAATATTCAGATCAGTTACGGATTGATAAATTATGACGACGAAGGGTAAGGCAAAGATCAGGCTACAGCTCACAACAAGAAGGAGCCGTCGAGAGCGGAACGATGTCCTTGCCACTTGTTCCATATAAGGAGTAACTGCTCATGGCTACGGGATAGCAAGACGGAATGTGACGTGATTTGATCTTATTTTATAAAGGAAAACCCTATTTTCTACTCGACCTCACCACTTCAATAACTATATAGGCGAGTGCACGGATACCTTCGGTAATGCACGTGGCCTGACTACGTTGTGTTAGGCAAGCGATTATAAAATATTCACTCTGTCTTACGAATTACTTGGGATAATATGCTGGACCAGCAAAGAGTGCGAGCTATGACTAAAAAAGAGCAAAGAGATAATCGACGCGCTATTGAACATGCAATAGCTCAGCAAGCACTTGAAGGACTGGCCATAACGCCAGAAACGCTGGCTGACCTAAAGCGCGTGGCTAAAGGTGAATTGGAATCCTCAGATTTGATCGATACATTATATACCCGTTACGCAAAAATACCTGTCAGTAAATTCTTGACCTAATTAAGACACACGATAACTGACACAAACCAATTCTGGCGTGCATCAAAAAATCTCTAACTTATTGATGTGAATGGTGGACACTACAGGGATTGAACCTGTGACCCCTACCATGTCAAGGTAGTGCTCTACCGCTGAGCTAAGTGTCCGGAGCTGGGCCGTGTAGCATTCCTTGAACATCGACGCAATGCTTCGCCGTCGGGTAACAAAAAAAGGCCGCGGGGTTGCCGCGGCCTAAAGTTCAGGGAGGAAACGCCTAAAAAGCGTTACGGAAGGCATCGGGGCGATGCAATCCCGCACTGCAACAATAGCATTTTTCAATACGCTCTAATAACGAAAAAATATTATATCTTTGAATCAGATAGATAGAAAATCGACTTCATCTGGTAGTTCATATAGAAATACCACCATGACCGATTCCTCTTCCCACGTTGAGTATGATTTTCCGGCTAATTCCAAAAACTGGAGTGGCATCGCTTTGGTCGGCGAAGCACCCGGTGCCGAGGAAGTCCGGCTCGGTCATCCCTTTGTCGGACGCAGCGGACAGTTGCTCGACAAGATGCTTGAAAAAGCGGAGATCAAACGCAACGATTGTCTTGTTGCCAACGTGTTTCGCGTTCAACCACCAGGTAACAAGGTCGATCATTTCTTCATTTCACGCCGCGCGGCAAAAATACAAAATCTCGGAATTGCCGAGGAATACGGTCCATTTGGCAGCGCTTTCTGTCGCGCCGACTTTTCTGGTGAGATTAAAAATCTGGAGGCGACGTTAAAAAAACTAAATCCAAAAATCATCATCGCATTAGGGCGCACGCCGCTTTGGGCGCTGACCGGCGAAAACGGTTTGTTGAGTAAAGTGGGAAAGCCGCTGCCCTGCCGTTTAGCGCCAGGGGTTGAGGTTATCCCTACCTTTCACCCCAGCTTTATCCTGCGCGGAAACTGGGGTTTACAAGATCGGTGGCTCGAGCATTTTAACGCTGCCAAGGGTTTTTTATAACTATTTCAATACATTAACCTTACATACCGCTTCCTTTTTTGTGGTAAGAAAGTAACGGTTTGCTTGCAATCCGGGCCTGGAAAAGGGTAATCATTCGGGTTTGCAGCTCCGAAATGTTATAAGCAGGGCTCGCGCCGGGGAATTTCGATTCCACTGACGACGATATTTTAAGGGGAGAGACGCTTGACCACACCACCGAAAGATATGGCGAAGGCCAAGTCGAACCACGATCCGATGAATATTTTTAAGGAATGTGAGATCGACGCGGATCAAGTGAAAACGCTGGTTCCCGGCAAGCCGATGACGCCGCTCCTCGACCAAATCAAACTCCCAGAAGATTTACGCAAACTGAAACCCGAACAATTACCGCAGGTTGCCGATGAACTCCGCGCCGAAACCATCGATGCCGTTTCCGTAACCGGTGGACATCTTGGCGCCGGCCTCGGTGTTGTCGAACTGACAACTGCGCTGCATTACGTTTTCAATACGCCTGAAGATATTTTGATCTGGGACGTCGGCCACCAAGCTTACCCACATAAAATTTTGACCGGTCGTCGCGATCGCATTCGCACCCTTCGTATGGGCGGCGGTCTGTCCGGTTTCACACGCCGTTCGGAAAGCGAATACGATGCTTTCGGCGCCGCACATAGCTCGACCTCAATCTCGGCCGCATTCGGTTACGCCATCGGTCGCGATTTCAAGCGCAAGAAGAATAATGTTATCGCCATTATCGGCGACGGCTCAATCAGCGCCGGTATGGCGTATGAAGCGATGAACAATGCAGGCGCATCGAATTCACGCCTGATCGTTATTCTGAATGACAATGATATGTCGATTGCGCCACCGACGGGTGCGATGAGCGCTTATCTGTCGCGCATCGTATCGTCGAAGGAATATCGCAGCCTGCGTCACATTGCGAAGGAATTTGCCAACCTGTTTCCACGTCGTATCAAGGAAGCCGCCCATAAGGCTGAACGTTATGCGCGCGGGATGGTCACCGGCGGCACGCTGTTTGAAGAGTTGGGTTTCTATTATGTCGGCCCGATCGACGGTCATAATCTCGAACACCTGGTGCCTGTACTTGAAAACGTCCGCGACGACCCGCAGGGTGGCCCTGTTCTAATCCACGTTGTTACGCAAAAAGGTCATGGCTACGCGCCGGCCGAACAATCAGCTGACAAACTGCATGCGGTTGCACCGAAATTTAACGTTATCAAATCACCCGCTGAAAAGGCGCAAGAAAAACCAAAAACGTCGATCCCGACCTATACCAAGGTCTATGCCGAAGCGCTGATCAAGGAAGCGGAACATGACAACCGCATTCTGGCGATCTCAGCTGCAATGCCATCAGGGACCGGCCTTGATATTTTCGGCAAGAAATTTCCGGAACGTACCTTCGACGTAGGCATCGCCGAGCAGCATGCCGTGACATTCGCGGCCGGCCTCGCGTGCGAAGGCTTCAAGCCGTTCTGCACGATTTACTCGACCTTTCTGCAACGCGCTTATGACCAGCTTGTACACGACGTCGTTCTGCAGAAACTGCCGGTACGCTTCATGATGGATCGCGCGGGTCTTGTCGGTAATGATGGCGCGACACATGCGGGTGCTTATGACCTCGCTTACCTCTGCTGCCTGCCGAACATCGTCGTGATGGCTGCGGGCGACGAAGTTGAATTGATGAACATGGTGGCAACCGCCGCCGCAATTGATGATTGCCCTTCAGCTGTGCGCTACCCACGGGGTGAAGGCGTTGGCCTCAAACTGCCTGAGCGCGGCCAAATTCTGGCCATCGGTAAAGGTCGCATTATCAAAGAAGGCTCGAAAGTTGCGATCCTCAATCTCGGCACACGTCTTGCGGAATGCCGCAAGGCTGCGGACGAGCTCGACGCGCTCGGCCTCAGCACAACGATTGCCGATATGCGTTTTGCCAAACCACTGGATATGGATTTGATCAAACGCCTCGCCGGGGAACATGAAGTTCTGATCACGATTGAAGAAGGCGCCATTGGCGGCTTCGGCAGTCACGTTCTGCATCATCTTGCATCGCTGGGCATGCTCGACCGCGGCCTTAAGATCCGCCCCATGGCACTCCCCGATACGCTGATTGATCAAGATACACCTGCTAAACAATACGACACGGCAGGGTTAACGGCGCGGCACATTGTCGCTAAGGCGTTGGAAGCGTTAGGACAAGACGAAAGCGCAAGCCGCGTGATACGGGCATAATTCTGCCCGATTTTGGGTGTCAAAACAGACATCCTGTGCGACAACATAGGCCATTCGATAGCGTAAAAGGACGATCCATGAAGTGCGTGAAAATTTTTGCTGTTCTAGTTCTTGTGCTTAGCGTTATGGGTTCTGTCGCGCGCGCGGAAACGCCGATCGCGCCTGCTCCAGCTGCCATTGCGCCGACCACAGTCCCTTCAGCCACAACGAATGGCCCAGCCTCCGCTGTCATCAAAAATTTTTATGCCCAACTTCAGACCGTCATGAAGCAAGGCGATCAACTTGGCTATGCCGGACGTTTCAAGAAACTGGATCCAATCATCAAATCCACCTATGACCTGCCGACGATGACGCGCTTTGCCGTCGGCCTGGTTTGGTCAAAAGCAACACCGGACGAACAAAAACAATTGATTTCGGCTTTCTCCGATTTCAGCATCGCGAGTTACGCAAGTCGCTTTACAAAATACAACGGTGAAGAATTCAATGTCCTCGGCGAAAAGCCGGTTGATGGCGGCGTGCTTGTTGAAACCAGCCTGAAACCCAAAGACACGGATGCCGTCAAACTCAGCTATCTTATGAAGGCGGACGAAAAAGGTTCCTATCGTATCGTCGATGTATTCCTCGATGGTTCGATCAGCGAGCTAGCGACACGCCGCGCTGAGTTTAGCTCGATCGTTGCGCATGACGGTATTGGTGCACTCGTCAATTCGCTCGGCGAAAAATCCAAACAGATGGGGCCGTCCTAACGCCGTGAAATAAAAAATAAGGACTATTTATCGGAACCTATGGTTTGTTCGGCCTTTTTCTGATACCTGTCCCCGGCTTTCAGGTATCTGAACCATGCTCACAATTAAACGCCTCACCCTTATTCTAACGCTCGTTCTGCTGGCCAATTTCACCGTATGGGCGTTGGTCAATCGCAGCGTAGCCGAACGCGCGTGGGGCGGCATCATCAATGGTTTGTCCTACAGCGGTTATCAGGCGGGCGATGCCGCCAACCATATGTCAGACAGCGATATCGACCGCGATATGGCGACCCTCGCCGGTCATACCAATGGTATCCGTATTTATGGCGTCAGTGACGGGCTCGATCGGATCGTAACGGCTGCCGCGCGTTATAATATCAACGTCAATCTCGGCGCGTGGATCTCGCGCGATGCAGCGGCCAACGCACAGGAAGTCGCGCACGCTATCGACATCGCGCGCGCTAACCCCAACGTCAAGCGTCTGATCATCGGCAACGAAGCCCTGCTGCGCGAGGATATTTCAGCACCAGACCTCATCGTTCTCATTGAGCATGTAAAGCGGCAAGTCAATATTCCTGTCTCAACCGCCGAGCCTTGGCATATCTGGCTCAAATATCCCGAACTCGCGGACAGTGTCGACTTCATCAGCGTCCATATTCTCCCCTACTGGGAAGGCGTCCCCGAAGATGGCGCGCTTGGTTACGTTCTTTATCGTTATAAACAGCTGGCTACGGCCTTTCCCCAAAAGCATATCTACATAGGTGAAGTGGGATGGCCGAGTGAAGGCGAATGGATCAAAGGCGCTGAGCCTTCGCAGATCAATCAGGCAAAATTTACACGCGACTTCCTCAATATCGCCAGCGAACAGCGCCTTGATTACTCGATTGTCGAAGCGTTCGATGCGCCGTGGAAACGCGGCATCGAAGGTACGGTCGGCGCGCATTGGGGCCTATGGAACCGCGACCGTCAGCCCAAGTTCGCGATGAGCGGCTCCGTTGTCGAATCAACGCGCTGGTTGTGGGGCTGTATGACGGCATCGCTGTTAGCCTTATTCCCGATCCAATGGTTTGTACGTCGCCGTCAGAACCTGAAATTCGCGGGGCAACTTTTCTACGCCACTCTCATTCAGGCGGTCGCGTCGATCTTGATTTGGGCGATTATGGCGGCGCTTGCTGAAAAAATTCTCGACAGCAACGTCATCGCATGGATCGCACTAATCGGTGCAGAAATTATCCTCTTGGCCTTACTCCTGGTCGATGGATTGGAACTCACGGAAGTTATTTGGGCTCATGAACGTCGCCGCAAGTTTGAACCGCACGAAAGTTGGATACCGCCCGTCAATGCGCCAAAAGTTTCTATTCATGTGCCGTGTTACAACGAACCGCCGCATATGGTGATTGAGACGCTCGATGCCTTATCGCGGCTCAATTATCCGAATTTTGAAGTTCTCGTCATCGACAACAACACCAAAGACGAAGAAATCTGGAAACCACTCGAAGAACATTGCGCCAAGCTCGGCGAACGTTTCCGCTTCTTCCATCTGCCGAAATGGCCTGGTTTCAAAGCCGGTGCACTCAATTTTGCGCTTGCGCAAACGTCTATGGATGCCAGCATTATCGGCGTTATCGATAGTGATTATGTGGTCAAACCCAATTGGCTGAGCGCCACTATCCCCTATTTCGACAAACAAGATGTCGCCTTCGTGCAGGCACCGCAGGATTATCGCGACAGCTCCGAAGATGCTTTCAAACGCATGTGTTACTGGGAATATGCCGGTTTCTTCCATATCGGAATGGTTCAGCGCAACGAACGCAATGCGATTATTCAACACGGCACGATGACGCTGATCCGCAAATCTGCGATGCAGCGTCTGGGCGGTTGGGCTGAATGGTGCATTTGTGAGGACGCCGAGCTTGGTTTGCGCATATTCGAGTCCGGCTATGAAGCGGTTTATATGAACCATTCGCTCGGGCGCGGTTTGATGCCGGACAATTTCAGCGCTTACAAAACGCAACGTTTCCGCTGGGCCTATGGCGCGGTGCAAATTCTGAAACGCCACTGGCGTGCCTTAAAAGAAGGACAAACTCTGTCGCGCGGCCAGCGTTATCACTTTATTACCGGCTGGCTGCCGTGGTTTGCCGATGCCGCGCATATTGTTTTCGCAACGGCAGCGATTGTCTGGTCGATTCTCTTGCTGTTCAAACTGGTTGAATTCCCGCCGGCGGTTTTTTTGGTGCCGACGCTGAGCGTTTTCGTGTTCAAAATCGTCGCCGGTTTCTGGCTGTATCAAGCACGTGTGAAATGCGGCTGGCGCGATCGCCTTACCGCTGCTGTCGCCGGTATGGCGCTATCGCATGCCGTGGCACGCGCCGTGTGGCAGGGCCTGTTTACATCCAACACGCCCTTTTTCCGTACGCCGAAATGCGCCGATAAACCCGCCGCATTACAAGCTTTCTTGATGGCGCGCGAAGAAATCACGTTGCTCGTTTTATTGGTGGCATCGACCGTTGCCGTACTGATCCGCTTCGATATCAGCAATCACGACGCGGTTTTATGGGCGGGCATGCTGACGGTGCAAACGCTGCCTTACTGGGCCGCCCTCTATGTTTCGCTGATCAACGCCTTGCCGCGCAAACACCAGCCGGAGTCGAAGCTTATCGCCCCAGATCCAGCTCCGTCTGCTCCGTAACGGGCGGATGGATAAGAACTTTATCGACACGGCGGCCATCCATGTCGACAACCTCAAAACGCGCCTCTTCCCATTGGAAATGATCGCCCGATGATGGCAGACGGCCAAGTTGCTCAACCATAAAACCGGCGAGCGTGTGGAAATTCCCCGCGCCACGCATATTTTTGAGGCCAATAAGATTTTCAACTTCATCAAGTGGCGTCATGCCGTCGATGAGCCAACTGCCATCTTCACGCTGAAACGGCTTGTCTTCCGTATCCTGACCGCGCTCCGGTAAATCGCCGGTAATAGCTTGCAGAATGTCGGTAATCGAAACGATGCCCTCGACGCTGCCATATTCATCGACCACAACGGCGATATGTTGTCCCGATTGTTTGAACTGATCGAGAATGCGCAAAACCGGCGTCGTGTCGGGAACAACAAGCGGCGGCCGCATCACGGTCTTAAGCGCCATCGGGTGACCGTCAAACGTCGCATTGAGAATGTCTTTCGCATGCACAACACCGAGGATTTCCTCAAGATCGCCGCGCGCAACGGGAAACCGGCTATAGCCGCTCGAGCGCATAACTTTTTTGTGGTCCTCGGCCGTATCGTCAATGTTAAGCCAGACCATGTCGAGCCGTGGCGTCATGATCGTGCGCACAGTGCGATCGGCAATACGCATCACACCTTCCAGCATGTTGCGTTCCGCGGGTTTAAACACGCCGCTTTCGGTGCCTTCGGCGATCATGTCCTTCACTTCTTCTTCCGTCACCGGTTGTTCTTTCGGATTAGCAAGTTGAAGCAGACGCAGTGAAATTTCTGTCGACTGTCTCAGAATCCAGACAATCGGCGCGGCGAGTGTTGCAAACAAACCCATCGCAAACGCAACGCGCCGCGCGATGGGCTCGGCATAGGACAAACCAATGCGCTTCGGCACCAGTTCACCAACCACGAGATTAAGATAGGCCACACCCGCGACAGTAATAGCCAACGCGGCCATTTCGCCGTGCGGTGCGATCCAGGGAACGGTATTCAGATAATCGCCGAATTGGCCAGCGAGCGTGGCGCCGCTGAAAGCACCGGCGAGCACGCTATTAAGTGTCATGCCGATTTGAACAATGGATAAAAACGAGGCCGGATCTTCGGCCATTTGCAGCGCAAGGCGCGCACCCTTATCGCCATCATCCGCCAGTTGTTTGAGCCGCACACGGCGGACGGAAACAATTGCCAGCTCCGACATGGCAAAAAAGCCATTGAGGAGGATAAGCACAAAAACAACAGTAATTTCAGCCGTTAAGGACAAATGTTAATCCTCAAGAGGGCCAAAAAACATACGCACAAAGGGAGGGGGTCAGGCATCGCACGGTCAGTGTAATAGTTTTCACGTTTTGACGCAACTTACAGACCTAAAAGCACAATTTTCAGCGTGGTGGCCAATAAAAACATGATAAGCTCTGCACATGCATGATTTTACCGCACTTATATTGGGATTCCTATCCGGCCTTATGATTGGCGGCGGATGTGTATGGGTCATTGCCCGCGTCCGGTTCCGGACCGAAGCTCAACTCGCCGACAATTTCAAGGCCCTCGCCGCTGATACGCTGCGCCAAAACAACGAGACCTTTCTGCATCTCGCCGAAAGCCGTTTGAAGCAAAGCGAACAAGCGGCTACGGCAACGCTCGATAAAAAAGTCACCGCGATTGATGAGCTTGTGAAGCCGGTCAAGGAATCCCTGCAACGCATGGATACGCAATTGAAAGACCTCGAGGTTAAACGCGAAGGTGCTTACCGCGAACTCGTTGAAATGGTCAAAGTCTCGCATGAAACCAGCCAGCAATTGCGCGGTGAGACCGGTCAATTGCTGCAAGCCCTGCGTACGCCAACAACGCGCGGCCGTTGGGGCGAAATGCAGTTGAAGCGTATTCTTGAGATGACTGGAATGTCTGCGCATGCGAAAGATTTTTCAACGCAGCACACAATTTCAAATGAAGACGGTGTCTTGCGTCCCGACTTCATCGTTCATTTGCCCGGCGAGCGTTGCATCATTGTTGATAGCAAAGTTCCGCTTGCTTCCTATCTCGATGCGACACAAACCAGCGATGAGGCGGCACGACAGAACGCGCTTAAACAACATGCGCGACAGGTGCGCGAACACGTAAAGGCCCTGAGCGCAAAAGCTTATTGGAACCAAGTTGAAGGCACGCCGGAATTTGTTGTGCTGTTTATGCCCGGCGATCATTTTCTGAGCGCAGCGATGGATTGTGATGCCGATTTGATGGATTACAGCGTCGGCCTTAAAGTTATTCTTGCAACACCAATGACGTTAATCGCATTGCTGCGTACTGTCGCTTACGGATGGCGACAGGAAAATCTACGCGACAACGTCAAAAAGATCGGCGCACTCGGCGGCGAGTTGTACGCCGCCCTGCTTACAATGACTGATCACATCACCGGCATCGGCAGCAAGCTCAGCGGCGCACTCGAAAATTATAACCGCATGATTGGCAGTTTCGAGCGCAACGTGCTTGGCAGGGCTCGCCGTTTGCGCGATTTCGGTGCCGGAAAAGACGGCAAAGCATTACCGGATATATTGGAACCGATTGACCTGCAAACGCGGAGCCTGACAAATAGTGATGCGCCAGCCAATGAAGATGAGGTCCAACCCCTTGCAAAACAAGCCGGTTCCTCGTAGGATTTAGAAACGTTCTAGAAATAATCATGCTGTAAAGTTACGACCATGACCCAACTGCCGATCCGCATCATTCCCGACGCCGTCCTGCGCCAAAAGGCACGCCCCGTTACAGCGATCGATAAACGCGTCGCCAAATTTATGGATGACATGCTGGAGTCGATGTACAAGGGCCGCGGCATCGGCCTTGCCGCCAATCAGGTCGGATCGCTCGAGCGCGTCATCACGATTGATGTTTCAGACTCCCGCAATGGCTCGAAGGCCCTATTGATGGCAAACCCCACCATTCTCTGGCGCGATCCCGAAGCCACTTTTACCTACAATGAAGGGTGCCTTTCCATCCCCGACCAATTCGCCGATGTGACACGGCCGAAACGCATCCGTTGCACCTACCTCGATCAATCCGGGAAGCTACAGGAACTCGAAGCCGAAGATCTCCTCAGCACCTGCATCCAGCATGAAATTGATCACTTAGATGGTATTCTGTTTATCGATCATCTTTCAAAGTTGAAACGTAATATGATCGAGCGCAAAGTCGAGAAAGCGCAACGCCTTCAAGAAGGGCACATTCTCTGATCCCATGTCGAAACTTCGCATTGCCTTTATGGGCACACCTGATTTTTCTGTGCCCGCTCTTCGTGCCTTGGCGGATGCTGGACACAATATAGTTGCGGTCTATTGCCAACCGCCAAAGCCGGCCGGACGCGGCCATCATGTGCAGAAATCGTCCGTGCAACAAGCCGCCGAAACGCTCAAAATTTCGGTTCACACACCAAAAACTTTGCGCGACGCAGATGAGCAGAAAAAGTTTGCTAATTTGAGCGCAGATGTTGCGGTTGTCGCGGCTTACGGATTAATTTTACCTGAACCCATTCTGATGGCGCCAAAATATGGCTGCGTGAATATTCATGCGTCGCTTCTCCCGCGCTGGCGCGGCGCGGCCCCCATTCAACGCGCCATTTTGGCCGGTGATGCCGAATCGGGCATCACGATTATGCAAATGGATAAAGGCCTCGATACCGGTGCCATGCTGTTGCAGGAAAAATTGCCTATTACATCGGAAACAACCGCAAGTTCTTTGCATGACGAGCTTATGGATATGGGCGCGCGTTTGATCGTGCGCACCGTTGAAGAATTGGCTTCTGGTAAAATCAAGCCGACACCGCAACCTGAAGACGGCGCAACCTATGCTGCCAAATTGACGCGTGAAGACGGCCGCATTGATTGGGGCAAGCCTGCCGCCGTGATTGAACGGCATATTCGCGGGTTACAGCCGTGGCCCGGCTGTTTCTTTCTCTTGAATATTGAGCCAATAAAAGTTCTGGCCGCTGAGATTATAAAAGATAAGAACGGCGCGCCCGGCACACTTCTGGGTGAGGATTTTACGGTCGCTTGCGGCGAAAATGCCTTGCGGCTTACCGCCGTGCAGCGCGGCGGCAAGAACGCAACGGATGGCGCGTCCTTCCTGCGCGGTTTGCACATAGCTGTTGGCAGCAAGCTATGAAACGCTGGAAATTGACGCTTGAATATGACGGATCCGGCTTCTGCGGATGGCAGAGACAAGCGCAGGGTACGACTGTGCAGCAAACAATCGAAGAAGCGATCCAGAAATTTTCCGGTGAAACTGTCACGTCGCATGTTGCGGGCCGCACCGATGCCGGCGTGCATGCCGTGGCACAAGTTGCGCATTTTGATCTCGACAAAGATACAACGGACGATGTTATTCGCGATGCACTTAACTTTCATGTCCGCCCACACAAAGTCGTGATCTTGAATGTTGAAGAAGTCTCGGCTGAATTTCATGCGCGTTTTGACGCACTGAACCGCAGTTATCGCTATCATGTTGTTAATCGTCGCGCACCGTTGGCGTTGCTCGCAGATAAAGCATGGCATGTGCCAAAACCGCTCGCGCTTCAACCCATGCAGGAAGCGGCCCGGCTTCTGATCGGCAAGCATGATTTCTCAACTTTTCGTGCGCAGGGTTGTCAGTCAAACTCGCCGATCAAAACGCTTGATCGGCTCGATATCAGCAGTGACGATGAAAAAATTATTTTTCACACCACCGCGCGTTCGTTCCTCTATCATCAGGTGCGCAATATGGTCGGCACACTCATTATGGTTGGCAACGGCCAATGGAGCGCTAGCGATTTCAAATCAGCTTTTGAAACCTGCGATCGCACCAAAGGTGGGCCCACCGCCCCGCCGCATGGTTTGTTTTTCTGGGGCGTGACTTATCCTTGAAATAAATGGGTTACCGCTCGGCCGCTCGTTCATAATATGAATTCGGCGAAGGCACATGCACGTGGTGCTTTAGCACGCATACCTTCAACCTGTGTTTTCAATTCTGCTATTTCCCCCTCAACGTGCGCACTCCATTTATCCAATCGGCTTGAACAATTTCGAACGGTCGCCAGAGATCCGCGCCCCGTTTCATAGAAATACGTCTGCAATTCGAGCTCATTCTGATAGTCGACTCTTTTTGTGCGTCGGTAACTTTCTGAGTTTTCCAGTGCCGCACAGAGTTTTCTCGCTTCAAGAAAATGTTTAATCATGGAAAACATGCCGCTCACCCTTATCCTAAACCGAGCATTCTCTGCGGAACTTCACGCGAAGCCTGCCGGTCGTCCGGCGCACCGAGATAGAACACAATCTCGGGCATTACGGTGCCTTTATCGGCGACACTGAGATGCGGCGTATTGGGCGGTACATGAACACAATCGCCTGCGCGTACGGGCACAAAGCCTTCAAGCGTATAAAATTGCCCCGAACCGAACGGGATATAAACGTTCGTGGCACCCGCATGCGCATGAAGTTTATCCATAGTATCGGTGACTAAAATGAGTGCAAAACGTCCAGTCAATTCCTGCTGAGCACGTTTTAATTCATCAACCAACCCACCCAAAGAAAAGTGCCGGAAATAAAAACAGCTCGACTGCTCTGATCCAATATAATGTTCGATGTAATCGCTGGGACGATAAATCACGCAACCACCAATTTCTAATTCAGCCATTATAAATCTCCTTTAAATTCTAAAATCGATGTTAAAAACTACTTTTTTATAATTACTTGCGCAAAATGACATTTTTTATGTTATATTATCGCCTGAGGAGATAAAATGCATAAAGATATCATAGGGTTATTGAAACGCATGGGGCTCAAGGATCGCGAGAGTCGCATCTATCTCACCTGCCTGCGTCACAAAGACGGCTTGTTTATTTTTGAGATCGCGAAAGAGACGCGTATCACGCGCAGCACGGTCGATTTAACTGTGCGTCGGTTGTTACAGCGCGGACTGCTCAATAAAGTTAAAGTTGGCCGCCGCGTACGTTTTTTTGCGCAAGCCCCCGAAGCGGTTTTGTTCCGGCAAAAACAGTTGGTCGAAGATCTGGAACAAGTCGTGCCGATGCTCGCCAAAATCGGCGGCGAAAAGAAGGAAATGGAAATTCTTTATTTCGAAGGCGCGCAAGGCTTTCGCCAAGTGCATGATGACATTCTCCTGCAAACCAAATTTGCTTCAGGGCCAAAGAAAGACATATTAAGTTTTGCCTCTGGCGCGGATTCTATCCGTCTTTATCCCGATATTCAAAAATTGTTCATCAACAAACGTGTCAAAAACGGCATTTGGTATAAAGGCCTCGCACCCAAAAACTCAGCGCATGTTCGCGAATGGTTGAGTGATCCAAAATCCTTGCGCACGGTTAAATACATGCCGGCGGATATGGATGCCTTTCACATTGACGCCCAAATATATGCCGACAACGTCATGCTTTATTCTCCGACCCAACCAATCGGTGGCGTTATCATTCGCAATCAGAAGATCGCAGACTCAATGCGTGCCCTCTTTAATCTGGTCTGGAAATTGCTGCCGGAGAGTATCGGTTAGTTAAAATGTGACGACTTTCAATGCATTCATGACCGAGATTTTGTTGCGCCAAACCTGCGATTCAGACAGAATGGCGCGCCTGTAGGCTTATTCTATGCATGTTTTCTCTACCACCCATTCGAGGCTTTCTTATGCTCTTTGATCTTTATCTTGGTGGTGCGATGGCACTCGGGCTTGGCCTCTATCTTATCTATGCTCTGACCCATCCCGAAAAATTCTGAGCACAGATTATGAACACGAACGATCTGTATCAGTTTATCGCATTCGCCGGTGTCACAATTCTGTTGATGCTGCCGCTTGGTCTCTACATGGCGCGAGTCTTTAACGGTGAGCCGACGTGGGCTGGAAAAATTCTCGATCCGGTCGAAGGTTTGATTTATCGCATCTCCGGTGTTCGCGCCGCCGAACAGCAAAATTGGTCGCAATATGCCGGCGCCGTCATTGTCTTTAATGCGGTCGGCGCGGCGGTTTTATTTCTCATCCTCATGCATCAAGATATATTGCCGTGGAATCCGCAAAACCTGCCGGGGCTTTCGGTTGATCTTGCATTCAACGTCGCTGTCAGTTTCATCACCAACACCGACTGGCAATCCTATAGCGGCGAAACAACCTTAAGTTATTTCAGCCAGATGCTGGGTTTGACGGTACAAAATTTTTTATCACCAGCTACGGGTTTTGCTGTCGCTATCGCTGTCGTGCGTGGCTTTGTGCGCAAAGAAAAGGCGACTCTCGGCAATTTCTATGTCGATGTCACGCGTGCCACATTATATGTGCTGCTGCCATTAGCGTTGTTGTTCGCCATTTTCCTGATGTGGCAAGGCGTACCGCAGAATATGCAACCTTATGTTCAGGGGACAACGGTTGAAGGCGTGCAACAAAGCATCGCCCAAGGACCGGTTGCAAGCCAAATCGCGATCAAGATGTTGGGCTCGAATGGCGGCGGGTTTTTTAACGCCAACGCCGCGCATCCTTACGAAAACCCCACACCGCTCAGCAATTTCTTCCAACTCATCAGCATTATTGTTTTGTCGGCGGCGCTTGTCGTAACTTTCGGCAAAATGGTCGGCGACAAACGGCAGGGCTGGGCGCTGCTTGCCAGCATGACAATTTTGTTTCTAGTTTTGTTGGTTATTTGTTACCTCGCGGAAGCCGGCGGCAATCCGAGCTTCGCGTCTTTGGGGATCGACCAAACAATCACGGACAACAATCCCGGCGGCAATATGGAAGGCAAAGATGTCCGTTTCGGCATTTTCAATTCCGCCCTGTGGGCGACGGCGACGACAGCGACCTCCGACGGTGCTGTCATCGCCATGCATGACAGTTTTACACCCCTCGGTAGTCTTGTTCCGCTCTTTAGTATGCTTGTGGGCGAAGTGATTTACGGCGGCGTTGGCTGCGGCCTTTACGGCATCCTGATTTACGTTCTTATTACCGTTTTCATTGCCGGATTGATGGTTGGACGTACGCCCGAATATCTCGGGAAGAAAATTGAAGCGCGCGAAGTGACGCTGGCCGTCATTGCCATGTTGCTGTACCCGATCTGCGTGTTGGGTTTCGGCGTTATGGCGCTGTTGTTGCCTGAAGGCGCCAAATCACTTTCGGCCACCGGGCCACATGGGCTGACGCAAATGATTTATGCTTATGCTTCAGCCGCCGCCAATAACGGCTCAGCTTTCGCCGGCCTTAACGCAAACACAGTCTTTCAAAACATCATGATTGGCATTGTTATGTTGATCGGACGCTTTGGCGTCATCATTCCCGTTCTGGCCATTGCTGGCTCACTCGCAAAAAAGAAAATCACACCGGCATCGAATGGCACATTCCCAACGCACGGATTGATGTTCATCGTTTTGCTGACGTCGGTCATTATTATGTTTGGTGGATTAACCTATTTTCCCGCATTAGCGCTGGGGCCCATTGCTGAGCATCTTTCTCTCTTCACCCACCCGGTGATGTGACATGGTCAAAACGTCCAACGAACGCGCGACGCTTCTAAACCCGACCCTTCTCAAAGACGGGATTACGCACGCCTTCTTCAAGCTCAACCCTATGGAATTGATCCGCAATCCGATCATGTTTACGGTCGGGGTTACAAGCGTTGCGGCGACAATTATCACTTTGCGCGATGCCGAGTTGGACAAACCCTATGCCCTGAGTTTACAGATCGCCCTGTGGTTGTGGTTCACGGTTCTGTTTGGCAATTTTGCCGAAGCCGTTGCCGAAAGCCGCGGCAAAGCGCAAGCCGACAGTCTCCGCAAGACAAAAACGGAGACGATGGCAAAAAGACTGGCCCATATAACCGCCAGTGCTTTTACATCGGTGCAAGCAACTGAATTGCGACGCGGCGATCTGGTGCTGGCGGAATGTGGCGATATCATTCCGGGCGACGGCGAAGTCGTGCAAGGTATCGCGACGGTCGATGAATCTTCCATCACGGGTGAATCGGCGCCTGTCATTCGCGAATCCGGTGGCGACCGCTCAGCCGTAACGGGCGGTACGCGCATCGTCTCCGATCGCATCATCATCGAAATTCGTGCCAATCCCGGTGAATCTTTTCTCGATCGTATGATCGGTCTTGTAGAAGGCGCCAAGCGGCAAAAAACGCCAAATGAAATTGCCCTCAACATCTTGCTGATTGGCCTGACGCTGATTTTCCTGATTGTCTGCGTGACACTGCAGGGTTTTGCCGCCTATTCCGGCAAGATGGTACCGGTGATTTATCTCCTCGCTTTGCTCATCACTCTTATTCCAACGACAATTGGTGGACTTTTGTCCGCCATCGGCATTGCGGGCATGGACCGGCTGGTTAACTTCAATGTCATCGCGAAATCCGGCCGCGCGGTCGAAGCCGCTGGCGATATTGACGTTCTGCTGCTCGACAAAACCGGCACCATCACGCTCGGCAATCGGATGGCGAGTGAGTTTATTCCGGTGCAGGGTATGACCGAAGAGAATCTTGCCGAAGCCGCGATGCTGTCGTCACTAAACGATGATACGCCGGAAGGAAAATCCATCGTGCGTCTGGCCGAAGAACGTTTCAAATGGCGCGCCGAAGACCAACGCAAACCTGACATGTGTTTCATTCCGTTCAGCGCCTATACGCGTATGAGCGGCGTTGACTTTAACGGCACATCAATCCGCAAAGGCGCACCGGACACCATTTTGCGTCTCAGCGGCAGCAGCGGTAGCACCGAGGTTACGCGTGCGATTGAACGCGTTGCCAAAACCGGCGGCACACCCTTGCTCGTGGCGCGCGGAACGCAAGTGATTGGTGTTATCCATCTTAAAGACATCATCAAGCCCGGCATTCATGAACGTTTCATGATGCTACGCCGTATGGGCATTCGTACGGTCATGATTACAGGCGATAATCCACTCACAGCAGCCGCCATCGCTGCCGAGGCTGGCGTCGATGACTTCCTCGCGGAAGCCTCACCCGAAAAGAAACTCGAGCTCATTCGGCGTGAGCAAGCCAGCGGAAAACTTATCGCCATGTGCGGCGACGGCTCAAACGATGCACCTGCCCTGGCGCAGGCTGATGTTGGTGTCGCGATGAATACCGGCACCACGGCGGCGCGCGAAGCCGGCAATATGATCGACCTTGATAGCGATCCGACAAAACTTATTGAAATCGTCATGATCGGCAAACAGTTGTTGATGAGCCGAGGCGCTTTAACGACTTTTTCTATTGCGAACGATGTTGCCAAATATTTTGCCATTATTCCGGCTTTGTTCCTGAGCATCTTTCCGGCGATGCAGGCGCTTAACATCATGCGTCTTAGCAGCCCTGAAAGCGCCATCCTTTCCGCGATTATTTTTAATGCGTTGATCCTGATTGCCCTTGTCCCGCTCGCCTTAAAAGGCGTTAAATATCAACCGGCCCCCGCCAGCGTCGTTTTACGCCGCAATTTGCTGGTTTATGGCCTCGGTGGTGTGGTCGTCCCCTTTATTGGCATCAAGATCATTGATATGATCGTCAGCCATTTTATGGGAACGTGATCTATGCTTCGTGAACTCCGCACCAGCGCCACCCTCTTTTTCGTCTTCATGCTTGTGACCGGGCTTGGCTATCCCATGCTGGTTCTCGGCATTGGCCAGAATTTGTTTCCAAAACAAGCCAACGGCAGCCTCCTCACAGCCAGTGGAAAAATTGTCGGTTCCACGTTGATCGGCCAGAGTTTCAGCGGCGAGAAATATTTTCATCCCCGCCCTTCAGCAGCGGGTAATGGCTATGATGCCACGAATTCATCGGGCAGTAATCTTGCGCCCACCAGTTCCGACCTGATGAAAGCTGTCGCCGACCGTGTGACCGAACTTAAAAAGACCGGCAATCCATCTCCCATCCCTGTCGATCTCGTTACCACGTCGGCCAGCGGCCTCGACCCCCATATATCTGTTGCGGCGGCGCGCTTCCAGTCGCCACGGATAATAATGACGCGCCATTTGAACGCGGCACAAATCGAAGACCTCATCTCCCAACACACAGAATCCCGTACCTTAGGTTTCCTTGGTGAAAACCGCGTCAATGTTCTTGAATTAAACCTCGCCCTTGACCACCTCGCCGATCAACCTCCATCATCAATACCGTGATCGATAAATCGGAAAATCGTCCCTCTCCCGATGCTTTGCTCGAACAAGCAAAGCGTGAGGATCGCGGCAAACTGAAAATCTTTATCGGCGCCGCACCTGGCGTCGGCAAAACCTATTCAATGTTGCGCGCCGCGCATGCGCGCAAAAAAGAGGGTGTTGATGTCGTTGTTGGTATTGTTGAAACGCATCAGCGTAGCGAAACCGACATGCTGGCAAGCGGTCTTGAGTCCATTCCGCGGCTGACAATCGATTATCGTGGCATTGCCTTTCAGGAAATGGATCTCGACGCTGTTCTCAAACGCAAGCCGGCGCTGGTTCTGATCGATGAATTAGCACACTCCAATATTCCCGGATCACGCCATCCAAAACGTTATCAGGATGTCGAAGAAATTCTGGATGCCGGGATCGATGTTTATTCGACACTTAACGTCCAGCACATCGAAAGCCTCAATGACATCGTGACGCGCATTACCGGCATTACGGTACGCGAAACGATACCCGACAGCGTGGTTCAAAAAGCAGATTCCATCGAGTTGATCGATCTGACGCCGGAAGAATTGCTGCAACGCTTGAAAGAAGGAAAAGTTTACATTCCCGAACAGGCACGGTTGGCTATGAACCGCTTTTTTACGCCTGGTAATTTAACCGCTTTGCGTGAGTTGGCTCTGCGGCAAGCCGCCGAGCGCGTCGACGATCAGATGACCAGCTATATGCGCAGTCATGCGATTGCCGGGCCTTGGCCAACCAGCGACCGCGTTATGGTTTGCATTTCGAGTGACGGTCAAGCCGTACCTTTGATCCGTACCGCCAAACGCAGCGCCGAGCGGCGGCAATCGCCGTGGCTTGCGCTTTATATTGAAACCCACCACCACGCCGCATTGTCGGAAAGCGCGCGGCGCGATATCACACAAGCCCTGCATCTCGCGGAAAGTCTTGGCGGTGAAACGATAACCGTCGCGGGCGAAGATATCGCCGTAGAAATTTTACGTGTCGCGCGCGAACGCAATGTCAGCGTTATTATTATCGGCAAATCACAACGTTCCTTCTGGTCGCACATCATGCGCCAATCCGTCGCGGCGCACATCCTGGAACGCGGTGGCAGCTTTGACATTCTTATTATGAGCGGCGGGGAAACCAAGCGTCGTCCTCCTGATTACGACACGCAGAAGCCCGGAACCTGGTTCACCCGCATTCGCTGGCGGCCTTATATAGAAGCAACGATCGCGGTTGCTTTCGCGAGCCTCATTGCCTGGGGCATCAGTTATATGGCCGATCTCCCCACTTTATCACTGATTTATCTCATTGGTATTCTTCTGGTTGCCGTCGATCGCGGTTTCAGGGTTTCAGCTTACGCCAGCTTCCTCAGTTTTTTCGCATTTGATTTCTTGTTTGTCGCCCCGCGTTTTTCCTTGATGATTGAACGGCACGAAGATTTCCTGACGCTCGCTTTCTTCCTCGTCGTCGCGCTGGCGATCAGTCTCATCGGCGACCGGCTCCAAAAACAGGTTCAGGTGACACGGCGGAATGCCGAACGCACGCAGGCTTTGTATGATTTCAACAAAGCCATCGTCGCTGTTGCGACGCTCGATGACATTCTCCATACCGTTGTGGAAAATATGGCACAAAGCCTCAAAGCTAAAGTTGTGCTTCTGATCCCGCAAAATGAAAGGCTTGAAGTCGGCGCCTCTTCACCAGCCGATACACGATTAGACACAGCTTCAAATGCAGCGATGGATTGGGCGTGGCGACACAGTCGTCCCGCAGGCTTAGGATCCAACACTTTACCGGGCGCACCCTATTACGGATTCCCTTTACGCAGCAGCAATGAAACGGTCGGTATTCTGGCTATTCGTCCTTTTGAAGGTCAACCCTTCTCGCCAGATCAGGAACGTTTCCTCGCCAATATGGCGGGACAAGCCGCAATCGCAATTGAGCGCGCCAAGCTCATCACCGATATTGCACAAGCACGCCTTCAGACGGAAACGGAACGACTGCGATCCAGCCTCCTGTCATCGATCAGTCATGATTTACGCACACCACTCGTTGCCATTTTGGGCGCCACGACATCTCTACGCGATTACTGGGACAAGTTTGATGACAAGACACGTTGTGATTTATTCACGACGATCGAAGATGAATCCGAACGCCTGAATCGTTTCGTCCAGAACTTGCTCGACATGACACAATTGGTTTCGGGTGGGTTGAAACCAAAACGGCAACCGATCGATACACAGGACCTTGTCGGCAGTGCACTCGGCAAGTTGCGCAAACAGGTTGGCGAGCGTCCTTTGCGTCTCGATATCCCCGACGATCTACCACCACTGGATGGCGATTTTGCGATTCTCGAGCGCGTTCTCGTCAACGTTATCGACAATGCTTGTAAATATGCGCCCATGGATCAGCCATTAACGATTGTGGGGCGTCGTGAGGCTCACTATGTACGCCTGACCGTCACGGACCGGGGACCTGGCATACCCGAGGATGAGCGCGACCGCGTATTTGACATGTTTTATCGCGTTAAAATCGGCTCGGCACCCGCCAGCGGCGTGGGTCTTGGATTGGCCATCTGCCGGGGCTTTATTGAAGCCCACGGCGGCCGTATTTCGGCCCAACCGGGCACCGATGGCACAGGCACCCAAATCGTTATGCGCCTGCCGGTGGTCAAATAAGCCCTTTTGTGATATACTTAATTCCTATGCCGGTTACGTCTTCATATCCGTTATTGCGCATCCTGATTGTGGATGATGAGCCGCATGTGCGCAAATTCCTGCGTCTGACTTTACAAGCTGAAAGTTTTAATGTGCTCGAAGCCTCAACCGCTGAGGAAGCGATTACACTCGTGCATGCGGCAAAGCCTGATCTGATGATTCTCGATCTTGGCCTTCCCGATATTGATGGTCGGCAAGTCATCCGTGATGTGCGCATGACCAGCGACATGCCAATCCTGGTCTTATCAGGCCGCACCGAAGACAGCGAAAAAATTGCTGCGCTTGAACAAGGCGCCGACGATTACATTACCAAACCTTTTGCCATGCGCGAACTGGTCTCGCGTATACGCGCGGCGCTCGAACAACAAACATTCCGACAAGAACGCGATGACATCGACAGCGTCGAAACCGGAAGCCTCAGCATTGGATTGCGCACGCCGAAAGTCATGCAGGGACGGAACGCTGTGGCGCTCGATATTGAAGAATATGAATTATTGCGACTGTTGGCCCTTCACGGCGGTCGCGTTCTCACGATCGGCCATATTGAACGCACCTTGTGGGGCAAAGAAGGTGACGCTGAAAATCATCAGCAATTGCAAAAACGCATTAATACACTGCGTCACAAGTTGGAAGATGAACCCTCCTTCCCCCGCTACATTGTCACGGAACCGGCCGTTGGATATCGGTTGGAAATTCTTCCGCTCGAAGAAAGCTTAGCTCGTTAAAGCGTGAGCGATGTGGCCGAGTGATTTGAACAAAATCAAACACCAAAAACCAACGGTATAAGCTAAGAGAATAAAAATCCCATCACGTTGCAGCATTCCGATGGCAAGCAACGCGAGCCCTATCGAGGGGGGCACGTTAAAAAGCGGGATCGGCAACGTCACCATCACCGCCAAAATAAGCGCCAACATGCCGTGGACGCGATTAAAGAAGGGGTGCGTTAAGAACATCAGGCGTGGCTTGATGTAATTTTCAATCTTTTCAACACCGTAAAGGGCGCGCTGCAATCCTTGTGTAAGCGCCACACGTTGAATCGTTTGACGGCGCGTAACCTGCGGGAAAATCGGCGCGTGTAATCCAAGCACCATTTGCACGGCCAAAATAACCATCGGCAAGCCGAACAAAATTGAAATAAACGGCACCATAAAGATGACGATGTTTAATAGCGACAACATCAAAAGCAGGAAAGCAAAGCCGCGTACACCAAACATATGAAGAAGATAGCCCACAGTGACTGTACCTTCAGTCGCCGCCGTGTCCATCAATTGCCGCATGATATCCGATATGCGTTGTGGTTCATCTGTCTCAGGCAGGGACATCAGCGCGCTCCCGATTTTGCTAACGATGCCGTCAGCATATAATTTACATCCAGATCCGTTTTGCGTAATTCAAATTCATTGCGCAGCGGATTGAGAACAAGGCCGGTCAGATCACGCGCATGAAGACCGATTTTTTCCAACCGAGCCACTAACTCCGACGGGCGAATAAATTTCTGCCATTGATGCGTTCCGCGCGGCACGAGGTTAAGAATGTATTCGGCCGCAACGATGCCAAGCAGAAAACTTTTTGGCGTCCGGTTAAGCGTCGACATGATCAGTAAGCCGTTTGGCTTAAGTAACGTCCGTATCGCTTTGAGAAACGAATCCAGATCGGCAACATGCTCGGCAATCTCCAACGCCGTGATCACGTCGTAACGCGCTTTCGCTTTTGCCAATTCTTCGACGCTGGCGGCCTTATAATCAATCGACAGACCGGATTGTTTGGCGTGTTGCCGCGCGATGGCGATTGTTTCATCGGAGGCATCGAGCCCCGTAACCTTGGCCCCCATCCGCGCCAAAGGTTCGGCGAGTAGGCCACCGCCACATCCAACATCAAGGATCTTAAGATCTTTGAGGGCATATCGCGTGTGCGCTTCACGCCGCATATGGTCACAAATCTGATCGCGTACATATTCAAGACGCACCGGATTAAGGTGATGCAGAGGCCGGAACTTGCCATGCGGGTTCCACCAATCCTCGGCATGACGCGAAAATTGAGCGATTTCTTCGGCTTGAATGCTGGCAGATTGACGCTGGGGCATGGGGACTTGCGTATATCCTCTCGGTGAAGCTATGAATATAGCAGGGACGAGAGGCTGGGAAGCAGGAATTAGAGCATTAGCTTAGGAATATTCCTTAACACCTTACCTTTTAACCTCTTTTTTAACCTCTAACCTGAAATTTGTTATGTCTCTCTTCGTTCTAAAATTTGGCGGCACGTCCGTCGGCGATGTCGAGCGTATCAAGAACGCCGCCGCCAAAGTCGAAGCCGAAGTGCGCAAAGGCCACAAAGTCGCTGTCAACGTTTCCGCTATGGCGGGCGTGACCGATCAGTTGATTGGTTACTGCCGTTCGATTTCACCACGCCATGATGCGCGTGAACATGACGCGGTCGTTTCCACGGGTGAGCAGGTGACGGCGGGCCTTATGGCGATGGCCTTACAGCAACGCGGCATACGCGCACGGTCGTGGCAAGGATGGCAAGTCCCTTTGATGACGGATTCGACCCACAGCAAAGCACGTGTCACCGATGTTAAGGCCGAGAAGATGCTTCATCACATTATGGATGGTGAGGTCGCGGTGCTTGCAGGTTTCCAAGGAATTTCCGAAGACGGCAGTATCACAACTCTCGGTCGCGGTGGATCGGATACATCGGCTGTTGCCCTCGCCATTGCTCTTAAAGCTGATCGCTGCGATATTTATACCGATGTTGATGGTGTCTATACAACGGATCCGCGCATCGACAGCAAGGCTAGCAAGATTGCCCATATCTCGTATGAAGAAATGCTCGAAATGGCATCGCGCGGTGCCAAAGTTTTGCAAACACGTTCTGTCGAAATGGCGATGCGTTACCGCATGCCGCTTCAAGTCCTGTCCACTTTTGCCAACGCCGTCGGCAGCGAATTGCCGGGCACGCTCGTAACCGAAGGAGATGATACGATGGAAGAAAATCTTGTAACCGGCATCGCCTACACACGCGATCAGGCTCGGGTCACTCTCGTCAAAGTTGCGGATCAACCGGGTATCGCCGCCGCCATCTTCGGCCCGCTTGCGCGCGCCGGGATTAATGTCGACATGATCGTGCAAACCGCATCGAATGGCGACAAAACCACGGACATTACCTTTACGATCAGCAAAAATGACCTTGAACGCACCAAGCAGGTTCTCGAAAGTGAACGGAAAAACATTCCGTATGATCACATTTCAGCCTCGGCTGGCGTTGTTAAAATTTCTCTGATTGGCGGCGGCATGCGCAGCCATACCGGCGTCGCATCGACGATGTTTGAGGTTCTGGCCGAAAAGAAAATCAACATTCAGGCCATTGAAACCTCGGAAATCGTGCTCGGCGTTCTGATATCGGAAGAGTATACCGAACTTGCCTTGCGTGCCCTGCATACAGCCTATGGACTGGATTCGAAGTAACAGACACAGAATTTCGAATTAGGCGGCGCCCTGCGGCTGAAGATTGGTAACAAGGCCTTTCTGTAAAGCCGCGGCACGCAGTGCCCGAACGGGGTATATAAGTCCGTCAGAAATGAGCCTGAAAGAGAGATCAACTTTGGATTCTTGGTCCTGCACGGGAGCGAGGTTTTCTGAAACACCGTCGCCAATCAAGCTTCTTTCGTAAGCCGCATTTTCTCTCCAGGCGAGAGCAAATTCCCCAATTCCTGAAGACATTTTATTGACAACACCCAGAAGATTGCCGCTCAGGGCGGCCGAAAGAGCTCCACAGAATGAACCCACCGTTACAGCCATATATGGCGCCGCTGGATTCTTAAATCTATTTGTCATCAAACCAGAAAAAGATACGGCCGTCATTGTCATATCGACCACCATAGATCCAACAACATACCCACCGCCACTGTGGCCCTCCAACACGCGACTGGCGAGCAGGGCTGTTCCAACATACGCAAAACTATAATAGGTGGCCGGATGCTTGATGACTTTCTGTAAGCCTTTAATATCCGGATCGGCCACAACTTCGCTGTTTGTTCGTCCTAATTTGTCTTTTCCAGATGCGCGCCAATTCCCCATACCAAACAACAAACACACTCCGGCGACGACGATGGATTGAGGGCCAAAATGACTCGTCGTAAGCACAACGACACCCGTAACAAATACGCCGCAGGAATTCACACGTAACGGACTTACCTTGGGCCAAAAACGGGGGATAACCAGAATAGCGACGGCCGTCACAGCGACGTTTGCAATGGCCCATGGATTTCCGGACTGACTCGTTGTCGCAATATTTGCCAGGGAAAAACTATTGCCGGCAACAACCAGAGCCCCATCCGCTCCACCAGGCTTTCCTTTTGGAAATTTTGAAATACCAAGCATAATATTTTCTCTCTTTAAAACCGCTCCTTATCTAACAATGCGTACCTCTCATAACAAGGGCAAACATTGGTTAATTGGCAAAAAAGAAAGCCATATGCCGCCCATGATCTGGACAAGCTGAGAATGGCAATGGCAGATTGTTTGCGAGTTTGACGAATTTTCGGTTATATAACTCTACGATGATAAAAACGAATCCTACCCTTCAACGCTTGTGGCAGCGCGGCACCGATTTCCTTGGCGCACCGCTCGCCATTATGGGCGGCGCGATGACGTGGGTTTCCGAACGCCATTTGGTTGCCGCGATCTCAAACGGCGGCGGCTTCGGCATTATCGCCTGCGGCGCGATGACGCCCGACCTCCTGCGCAAGGAAATTCAGGGAACGAAAACGCTGACTTCGAAACCCTTTGGCGTCAACCTTATTACGATGCATCCGGCGCTTGATGAACTCATCGATGTTTGCCTTACCGAAAAGGTTGGGCATGTCGTTCTGGCCGGTGGTCTTGCGCCTGCACCCGCGATTAAAAAAATCAAAGATGGCGGTGCGAAACTCATGTGCTTTACGCCCACGGCGACACTTGGCAAAAAGCTTATTCGCATGGGCGCCGATGCTCTGGTCATCGAAGGCATGGAAGCCGGAGGTCACGTCGGTCCCGTCAGCACATCCGTTCTCGCGCAAGAAATTCTTCCTGAAATTCGTGACGTGCCAGTCTTCGTCGCCGGCGGCATTGGCCGCGGCGAAGCGATTGCATCCTATCTTGAGATGGGCGCCTCCGGCGTTCAACTCGGTACGCGTTTTGTCTGCGCCACCGAATGCATCGCGCATCCGAAGTTTAAGCAAGCTTTCATCCGGGCTGCAGCGCGTGATGCGCTACCGTCCGTGCAGATCGATCCGCGTTTTCCAGTGATCCCCGTGCGCGCCCTTGTCAATGGCGGCAGCAAACTTTTTATGAATAAGCAACGCGAGGTTATTGCGCGTTTTGATAAAGGTG
>Ga0206921_10010_pt1 | contig 60134 bp, 54 predicted proteins | sample Alteio_BWOrgHeat_66_FD_152930 | JGI IMG/M metagenome (GOLD analysis project Ga0206921, IMG submission 152930) | Enriched cells from forest soil in Barre Woods Harvard Forest LTER site, Petersham, Massachusetts, United States -... | ecosystem: Environmental > Terrestrial > Soil > Temperate forest >...
GGAGTTGGCGGCCTTGATGAAGTTCCTCGGCGAGGTCATTCGTTTACGGCAATATCTAACCCCGGACAAGGAAGCTCCGGCGATCTTCCAGGAATGGCTGGGGCGTCTTCATGCCCTTCCGGCCCTACAGGAAAGTTTGCGGGCCAAGGTATCGGACAAGGGGGAGGTATTGGACGAAGCTTCTCCCGAGCTTAAAAGCGCCCGGGAGCAGATCAGGTCCTTGAAGGCCGAAGTGCAGGGTTTCTACCAATCCTTTTTGCAAAGGACCGAGACCTCTGAGGCCCTCCAGGAAAAGATCGTCACCGAAAGGGAAGGCCGGTTAGTGGTACCCGTCAAACGGGACCATCAGAACCAAGTTCCCGGTTTCGTACATGGCATGTCGTCCTCCGGCGCCACGCTTTTTGTGGAACCCCGGGAAGTGGTCGAGAACAATAACCGGGTCAAAGAGGCCCTTTTAAAAGAGGATGAGGAAGTCCGCAAAGTCCTGAGGGAAGCCACCCAAACGGTCTTGGCCAGCGCCAATGAGATGGAAGAGACCCTGGTGACCTGCGCGGAAGTGGACGCCCACGGCGTGCTGGCGGTCTTCGCGTCCCGTTACGACGGTCAATTCCTACGCCCCCAGGAGGGCTCACCCCTATCGCTCAAGAGCGCCCGGCATCCTTTGTTGGCTTTGGAGACCCGGGAGCATTTCCGGGAGAGGGTCATTCCCCTCGAGGTGGATTTCAAGGAAGGCGTGAAGGTCATCCTGGTCTCAGGCCCCAACGCCGGTGGGAAGACCGTGGCCTTGAAAACCCTGGGGCTGGCCTGTGCCATGGCCCACGCCGGGCTCCCCATCCTGGCCCGGCCGGAAAGTTCCATACCCTTGCTCAAGCATTACGACAGCGACCTGGAGGACGAGCAAAGCCTGAGCGATCACTTGAGCACTTACGCCGCGAAGTTGAAAGCCTTGAAACGCATGATCGACAACTGCCAAGACGGAAGCCTTTATCTGTTGGACGAATTGGGCGCTGGCACAGACCCGCGAGAGGGTGGCGCTTTAGGGTTGGCCTGCCTGGAAAGCTTCCGGGAAAAGGGTGCTTTCGTTCTAGCCAACACCCATCAGCCGCTCTTGAAGCTCCTGACCCAGGAAGAAAAGGGAATGGCCAATGCCGCCATGTTGTTCGATGAGAATACCGGTAAACCGACCTTTCGACTGGTGGAGGGCATTCCCGGACAGTCTTATGCCCTGACCCTGGCCCGGCAAATGGGTTTTGATGAGGCCATCCTTGAAAAAGCCAAGACCCATCTCCCGCAAGGCGAGGCCGACCTTTCCGAGATGCTCGCCAAACTGGGACAGGAAAAACAAACGGCCTTGAAAGCCCGCGAGGAAGCGGAAAGGGCCAGGGACAATGCCAAGAAACTCGAGCAGGAACTCCTCATCGCCCGCCGTCAGATGAAAGACGAGGCCCGGCTCATCAAGAAGCAGGCCCAAGTCGAAGCGGAGGGTCTTCTTAAGAATACCCGCCGGAAGATGGAGCACTTGATCCAGGGCGTCGAGAAACCCAAGGACGGCGGAGTGAATCGGGATCGGGTGAAAACCGCCCGTCAGGAAGTGAACCAAAAAATAAAGAACATCGCTCCCCGGCCGACAAGACAGATCATCGAGATACAGGACCTTCAAGAAGGGGATAAGGTCTTCTTCAAACCGGGACAATGCGATGTCCTGGTCCTATCACGGGACGAGGATAAGCTGGATGCGGTCATTCAAATGGAAAATGGGATGAAATTGACCTGCAAATGGTCCGATCTGGGACGGGTTTCCAAGACCCCTAAACCTGCCTCTCCCCCCTCCACGCCATCAGGGGTCTTGAGCCCAAAGGCCATGGAAGAGAAGGGAAAGCTGGAGATCGACCTGCGGGGTCGATTGGTGGACCAAGCCCTGCCTTTGCTGGACAAATTCCTCGATGACGCCCTCCTGGTCAACCTGCCTTTTGTTCGTATCATTCACGGGAAAGGCACGGGCGCCCTTAAGGAAGCCATCCATAAGCATCTTCCCTCCAGCCATCCCGGGGTGGAATTCTCCATGGCCGAACCGGCCCAAGGCGGGGCGGGCGTGACGGTCGTAAAGTTTAAAAGATAAAATTTTCACCACAGGGGCACAGAGGCACAGTTTTAATAAAAAAGAAATTGTTTTGGCTGCGTCTCCGTGTCTCTGTGGTTCACTTTGGTTTTGAGGTTTGGTTTTGAAATATAGCGACGAGATCATTCAACGAGTGAGGGACGCGACGGACATCGTCTCGCTCGTGGGCGAATATGTCCCCTTGAAAAAGGCGGGGGCCAATTACAAGGGACTCTGTCCTTTCCATAGCGAGAAATCCCCCAGTTTCATGGTGTCCCCGGCCCGCAATAGCTTTCATTGTTTCGGATGTGGCAAGGGCGGCAATGCCATAACTTTTGTCATGGAAATGGACAAGGTCCCCTTTCCGGAGGCCCTGCGGCTCCTGGCCGAAAAGTCCAATATCGCCCTTCCCAAACCCCAGGAAACCGTGCGCGACCAGGAGCAGGACCGCGTCCGGGAGCGCATGCAGGAACTCAATGAATTCGCGGGAAAGTTCTTCCATGAGAGGCTCCTTTCGGCCGAGGGTCAAGCGGCCCGGGATTATTTCAAGGCCAGGGGGTTCACGAAGGAAGACGCCGTGAAGTTCCAGATCGGCTATGCCCCGGCCGGGTGGGATGTCCTTAAATCCGCGGCCCAAAAAGCGGGATTTTCCCAAGAAGAACTGCTAGCGGCGGGGCTGTTGGTCCACAACGAAGAAAAGAACAGTTTTTATGATAAATTTAGGAACCGCCTCATCTTCCCAGTGCAGAACAACTTTGATAAAATCGTCGCCTTCGGCGGCAGGACATTAAGCGACGAATCGGGCCCAAAATACCTCAACTCACCCGAAACCCTACTTTTTAAGAAAAGCGAATGTCTTTATCTGTTGAATGAAGCCAGGGAGGCTATCCGGCAAAAGGGTTACGTCCTGGTGGTGGAAGGCTATTTTGACGCGGTGGCCCTTCATCATTTCGGTTTTGGGAACACCGTTGCCACTTTGGGCACGGCGCTGACGTCCCAACATGGAAGGATGCTCAAGCGCTATACGAAGGAAATCGTCTTTTCCTACGACGCCGACGCGGCGGGGCAAGCCGCGGTCACGCGGGGGTTCGAACCCCTGGTGCAGGCCGGCCTGAATATCCGGGTGCTGGTCATGCCGGACGCGAAGGACCCCGACGAGTATTTAACGAAGCACTCGAAGGAAGAGTTGGAAGCCCTCATCGAGAAGGCGCCGGGTTTTTTCCGGTGGTGGGCGGCGGGGCTGAAGAAGAAATTCCAGGGCGCGCCCGTGGAAGAACGCATGGGGGCCCTGCAGGGCTTCGCGCCGATGATCCTGCAGATCCCGGACGAGGTTTCGGTCCAGGCGGCCTGCGCGGCCGTCGAGTCCGAGTTGGGGTTGGACAGCCGGGACCTTTTGGCCATCGTGAACGCTGAGCGGAAGAAGGGTTTCCGCCGACCCGAGGCCGAGGGGGCGTTACCCAAGGGCGGAGGCTTGCCTATTCCTAAAAAGGAAGCGGGCGCCAACGACCTGCAGTTGGAATCGGATTTTTTGGCCCTTTTGACGGAAGAAATGGGGGAATTCATCCCCTGGGCGAAGACCGAATTGCTACCCGAGGTTTTCCAGAACGAAAACTTCCGGCAGCTGTTCGAAAAGCTCTGTTCGGGGGAAATGAAGGCGGCGGAGTTGAGCGGCATGACCGAATTGGCCCCTTCCTTCCTGCGGATCGAGTCGCAGTCGGAAAAGCGGATGCGGGAGGCCATGCTGGCCGACTTGGCCAAGGCGCTCAAAAAGAGGCATTTGAGGACTCAATTGTCGAGATTGAAGGCCGAGCAAGATGAGGCTTTGAAAGCAGGGGAAGTGGAGAAGGCGTCCGAACTGCTCCAGATGATCATGGAATTGAAAAGGCAATTTTCACAAGAGGTGGAAACGAAATGAAGCCAGCGTCCAAAGCGAAAGAACACGTCAACAAGATCCTCGAGGTCGGCAAAGAAAAGGGATACATCACCTATAAACAGGTGAATGACATCCTGCCGGACGAAGTCGTTTCCTCCGAGGAGATCGACGATATCCTTTTGATGCTGGGCGAGAACGACATCAAGATCGTGGACCAGGAAGAAAAGGCCGCCACCCTCCCGGACGGCGATAAAGAGTCGGGGGCGGGGGCTCCCGGCGCCATCGTTGAGGATGACGAGGAGGAAGAGGAATTCGAGAAGACCTTCGAGACGGCCGGGGTCGAGACCCGCATGGGCGACCCGGTCAAGATGTACCTGCACGAGATGGGCCGCATCCCCCTTTTGACCCGCGAGGAAGAGATCTCCATCGCCAAGCGCATCGAGGCCGGCGAGTTCAAGGTGGAAAAAGCGGTGCTGGGAAGCGCCATGGGGTTCCAAGAGCTCCACGACCTTTTCAATAACATCATCAAGAAAAAGAAGACCCTGCAGGAAACCATCGACCTGGATCCCTACGCCGAGATGCCGTCCATCCCGGAAAAGGCCATTTATAAGAAGCTTCGCAAGAACCACTCCAAGCTCAAGTCCATGGAGCGGCAGATCAAGGCCCTCCAACACAAGGTCGGTTTAAGGTCCCTCCATGTCGAGAAACGCAAGAAGATGGCGGAGGTGTTGGACGTCAAGCTCATCGACCTCATCTGGCTGGTCAAGGATTGCCAGTTCCAGAAGAAGGTCAAGGAGCGCCTCATCGGGCGCCTGCGCGACCAAGGCGAGAACATCGAAGAGCAAGAGCACATCATGCACCTCCAGGAAAAGCAGATGAAGCTTTCCCCGGAGGCCTATATCAAACTGCCCAGCCTCCTGAAACACGGGGCCCATGCCGACCTGAAACCCATTGAAAAGAAGAGCGCCATCAAGGGCGAGGATTTCCTCCGGGCCACCCGCCTCTGGGACGAGTCCCGCCGCCATATCCGCAAGCTGGAAAAAGAAGCCATGGCCAACCGCGAACAGATCCGGGTCATGATGAAGTCCATCCGGGTCGGCGAGCGTGAGGCCTATTACGCCCGCATGGAACTGGTGGAAGCCAACCTGCGCTTGGTCATTTCCATCGCCAAGAAATACACCAACCGTGGTCTTCCGTTCCTGGACCTGATCCAAGAGGGAAATATCGGTCTGATGCGCGCGGTCGAGAAGTTCGAGTACCGCCGGGGTTACAAGTTCTCCACTTACGCCACTTGGTGGATCCGCCAAGCCATCACCCGCGCTATCGCGGATCAGGCCCGCACTATTCGTATCCCGGTGCACATGATCGAGACCATCAACAAATCCATCAAGGTATCCCGCGACCTGGTGCAGGAACTGGGCAGGGAACCCATTGCGGACGAGATCGCCGAGCGGCTGGAAATGCCGGTCGAGAAGGTCCGGGCTATCCTCAAAATCGCCCAAGAGCCTATTTCCCTGGAAACCCCCATTGGCGAGGAAAAAGACAGCCATTTGGGCGACTTCATCGAGGACAAGGACGTTATTTCGCCCGCCAATGCCGCGGCCTTCGTGCTCCTTCAGGAGCAGATATCCAAGGTGCTCGGCACCTTGAAGGAAAGGGAAGCGGAAGTCCTTCGCCTCCGTTTCGGATTGAACGATGGATACCCCCACACATTGGAAGAGGTGGGGAATACTTTCAAGGTCACCCGCGAGCGCGTCCGTCAGATCGAAGCGAAAGCCTTGAGAAAACTGCGGCATCCTTCGAGAAGCCGGAAACTCAAGGGCTACCTCGACTAAAGAGGAACAAAAAAGGCGGGCCCCCCAAGGGTCCGCCTTTTTTGTTCCTCTACGCCCCCGTTACTCAGAAGTAACAGACTTATTTTTCCTACGGCTTGATAAGTTCCTCACTTCCGCTCAAATTGGTCCTATTCAAATCCAGGAGGGAACGATGTCGAAAAGGACTTACGCGGTTTTGGGCGCCACCGGCCATATCGGTCATGTACTTACGGAAAAACTTTTGGAAAAGGGCCATGTTGTTCGGGCCCTGGGACGGGATGAAAAGAAGTTGGCGGCGCTGAAAGCCAAGGGCGCCCAGATATCCTCCCCGGCTGTTGATAACGCCTCCGCTTTGACCGAAGCCTTCAAGGGCGCGGATGGGGTTTTTGTGTTGATCCCGCCTTCTTATAGTGTGGATGATTTTTCAAAATTTCAGGATCATACCGGTGAAGCCATCGTCCAAGCGATATCCAATTCCGGGGTGAAATACGTCGTCCATTTGAGTTCCATCGGGGCTGAACTGCCCAGTGGTACGGGCCCCATCGCCGGTCTTTACCGTCAGGAACAACGCCTCAACAAGCTTTCGGGCGTCAACATTGTCCATTTACGTCCCAGCGCTTTCATGGAAAACGAATATTTTGCTTTGCCGATCATCAAGGCACAGGGGTTCAACGGTTCGGCCAACCCAGCGGACATTCCTTTGCCGAGGGTCGCCACCCAAGACATCGGCGAGAAAGCTGCCGAACTCCTTGATCAACTGAATTTCACGGGTCACGAAGCCTTCGACTTCACGGGGCCCAAGGAATATAGTCAAAAGGAAATGACGGCCGCTTTGGGCAAGGCCATCGGCAAACCGGACCTGGCTTATGTCCAATTTTCCTTGGAGGACGCCAAGAAGGGCATGCTGGGAAGCGGGATGAAACCCGGCTTCGTTGACCTCTTTATCGAAATGTACAAGGCCGGCGGGGAAGGGAAACTCCATCCTAACCAAACCTTGACCACGGAACACCGAGGCAAAACAACAGCCGAAGAATTTGCCAAAGGTTTCGCGGCCGTTTACAGCCAGTCCTAACTAGAACCATCCGGGTAAATTTGAAAGGCGGGCCCACAAGGTCCGCCTTTTTTATTGATCCGCAAGTTGTTAGAATCCGAACTTCGAATCCATTTTTCAGGAGGGAAACATGCCCGTTCCATCACCTGGTTTCATTGCCGGACCGGATGTGTCCATGCAAGATCGAAAAAGGGTCACCAAAAATGTGATGGGTTGGGACCGGGTGCGTAAGGCGAGAGTTTTCGCCCAGGGCCATTTGCGTATCGGGGAAGCTTTGAAAAAATTTCCCCGGAAAATGTGGGTTTACCGGCCTTCCAAGGACAGATGGTGCATTGGCCAGATCCTTTGGCATTTGGCCGACCAGGAAGCGAACCTTTATGTCCGCCTGCGCCGGGCCGTTTGCGAACCGGGTCACATGGTGGCGCCTTATGACCAGGATAAATGGGCGGTTGGGGCGGATTACCTCAAGAGCGATTCTGAAGAGGCTTGGCAACTATTGAAGCTCCTGCGCTCGTCCAATGTGAACCTCTTGAAGCGGCTCCCGGCCTCCGCCTGGCAGAGGTATATCCAACACCGGGAGTTGGGAAAAATGACCATCGACGACCTGGTTGGCTTGAATATCTGGCATCTGGAGCATCATCTTGGCCAGATGGTCAAACGCTATCGGGAGTGGAAGTCGCGGTGAATGGAAAGTCGGTCGTTTTTTCAGCGGTCATCCGAAAGGAAGGGATCAATCCCTATGTGGATCCGCCCTTGGGGACCGGCAAAGCCCTCGGCGTCGATCGGGGTACCGTGCCGGTAAAAGTCTTACTCGATGGGAAAGACTTCCACGCTAACTTGGTCCAATTGGGCCCTAAAAGGACGAAAGCGGCCCCTGGTTCTCATCATCGGCTTTATCTGCATGGGGTCATGCGTAAGTCGATCGGCAAGGATGTAGGTGACCGAGTCAAAGTGAAGCTTTTTTTCAATGCTAAGCCGCCGGTTGAGCCCATGAACAGGGCCCTGGCCCAAGAATTGCGCCTCGACGGGAAAGCTCTAAAGGTTTTCGAACGATTGAGCCCTTCCCATCAAAAGGAACTCAATCGGTACCTGAATCATTTGAAAAGCCTAGAAACCCTTCAGCGAAATGTCGACAAAGTGATGCGGTATTTGAGACAATCACGGGCTACTTGGTTCGGTAAGTCGAAATAAGAAATGGGGCATTAGCTCAGCGGTTAGAGCAGGGCACTCATAATGCCTTGGTCCCTGGTTCGAATCCAGGATGCCCCACCACCTAAGTCCAGGACGTTCAATGTGAAAACCGACCGAAAAAGATGTCCTTGGCCGTCCAATAACGATCCCTTGATGCTGGCTTATCACGACAAGGAATGGGGAAAACCGGTCCGGAATGACCGAACGATATTCGAGTTCCTGATCCTAGAAGCCTTCCAAGCTGGGCTCTCTTGGCAGATCATCCTTCGTAAACGTGAAAATTTTCGTAAGGCTTTCCGTGGGTTCGATCCCCGTAAAGTGGCAAGGTTTTCGGCTAAAGACCGTGCTCGCTTAATGAAGGACGCGGGTATCGTTCGCAATCGAGCCAAGATCAAGGCGGCGGTCGAGAACGCTAAGTTGTTCTTGGGAATTCAAAAGGAATTCGGGAGTTTTTCCAAGTACATGTGGTCTTGGGTCAAGGGTAAGCCCATTGTTCATAAGATCCGCGCCGTCAAAGATTACCCTGTGGTGATACCTGAAGCGGAGATTTGGGCGAAGGACCTCAAGAAAAGGGGCTTTAAGTTCCTTGGCCCCACGGTGATTTACGCTCATATGCAGGCGGTGGGGATGGTGAATGACCATGCGGTCCATTGTTTCCGGCGAGGGCAACTTAACCGATAGTTAACGAAAGTCTTGTTTGTTCGAATATTTTTACTAACTTTTCTAAAAATTTCCTTAGAATGTGTCGAATTTCAAAAGGGGAAGTCTTATGACCGAAGTAATGGATGATTCCAAATACGCCAAAGGCACCGGCATCTTCTCGATCTACGAAAAGGTCGATATGCCTGCCGATCCTAAAAAGCGATGCCTGGCTTTGCTCGACCTGGGCAATGACAGCCTCTTAGCCAACGATTTCAATATCTTGGATTTCGTGCCCTATCCGGGCCTGGGGAATGTGGGGCCGGAAGAACCCTTGAAATACTCCTGGATCCTTTCCGAGTCCCATCGAGTCCTCATTTATGACCCCAAGACCCGCCGGCTCATCGACGAGCTTTACACCTGTAGTCCGGAAAAGGACGGGCGGCTCATGTTCGAGAGGATGAATAAACTCCTCAAGAAACCCACCAAGACCGTCACCCTCAACGAGATCGTTGGGAAAGAAATGGCTTTGAAAGAAGAGCCGGATAAGTTGTTCCATTCGGTGAAAAAAGCCTCCAGCAAGCTTCGTTTAGCCCCGGATTCGAACTATTGTGTTTCGGCCGTTTTTTTCGATATCCCGGACCGGAAGCTGGACGAGGACAGCCTGGAAGTGATGCTCACCAAGGCCCTCAATAAAGACGACCAGAAACCGGTCATCGAATCCGCCTGCCGGTATGATCCCCAGGGTTACACTTACATCCACCAGTCCCCCAAGCATTTCGCCGGACTTCACAGCTATCCGGGAACGCTCAAGTCAGCCCATTTGAGCCTGATTGGGACGGGGAACGCCATTATTTCGGTTTTGGAAGATATGGAAGAAGTGGTCTACAAGACCAAAAAGACCGAACCTACCATCAGCGTGAAGATCGTCGCGGAGGATTTTTAATCCGGTTCAAACTTTGTGGTGATGTGTGCGGCGTTCACTGCCACTTGGGTTTTGACCATGGGTTTTGCGACGGTCCTTGGAAAACAAAACAAAATTCCCACCGATCTTCTTGTAAACGTGCTTGTTCTCAATATCCCAAAATAGCCCCTGGGCGATAGGTTTCAGATGGATGGGCATGGCCTCGAATTTTGCCCGCCGGTCTTTCGTCACGGGACGGTGGGAACGCCTGCGGTCCTGCATGACGAACACAAAGCCCGCCCCTTGTTTTTTAAGGATGTGCTTTTTGACGGGATCGAAGTAAAAGCTTCCCGAAAGTTTGACGTAGTTCTTCTCGGACATGGTTTTTCTCCTGGCGCTCATTATAAATGACATCTTTCAAAGCTTGGTTGTTGAGGTCCCAAAATAAATCACATGAAAAACCACGAAAAGGGCCCTTTTCGTCTTTGGAACTTTTTCCGAAGACCCTTCGTCTTATTAGTGGGATGCAATTAAAGCCCAAATCAAAAGCCCGAAAGGGCTTGGAGGACTCAAATGAAAAAGTTAATCGCTGCTTTGATGACCGTCTTGTTCCTGGGAAGCACCACCGGCCTCGTTCTCGCCCAAGGCTCCAGCCCGGCGAGCACCCCGGTTGCCAAGACCATGAGCCACAAAAAGGTCAAGAAGCTCAAGAAAGTGAAAAAGACGAAGACCGCTCCTGTTACGTCCACGACGCCAGTAGCCAAGTAACCTTCGACTCGCCCCGCGCCTCCAGGGTCCGCCCTGGGGCCGGGGTCCTTTCAAGCCCCTGGATCCAAAAGATCCCGGGGCTTTTTTATTGCCCGTGTTCCCTCTCGCCATTATCCTTTGCCGATCGAAAGGATGTTCATGACCGACGAAGATACAAAGAAAACCGATTGGATCGATTGGGTCGTCGCCCTGGGCGGAGCCTTGGGTTTCAACCGCGTTCGCTTGAGATGGAAGCTCATGGGTTGGAAGGATTCCTGGAAAGCCACTCGGAATCAAGCCCGTTCCACCGTGGAGACCGCCCGCTACCAGCATAAGGTTTGCCCCTATTGCGGGACTGTCCAGGACCGGGCCAATAAGAAATGTTTCAATTGTGGGAGGGTCCTGGGCCCCCAATTCCTGCAGGTCCTGCGACGGTTCGGGTTGGTGGCGTTCCACCTTGAATCGGTCAGCACCCTTCTGACGGCGGCCATTGTCCTTACTTATATAAGGACCGTCCTGGCACAAGGTGGCTTTAATTTCTTTCAAATTGATAATGAAGTGCTTTTCGATTTTGGGGCCAATTTTGGCCCCGCTGTCCTTCGAGGACAGTGGTGGCGGCTTTCCACCTATATTTTCCTTCATGCCGGGATCATGCATATATTCTTCAATTTGTTCGCTCTGCAGCAGATCGGGCCGCAGATCGAGGAAGTCTTCGGCAAGGGCCGGATGCTGTTTTTTTTCATGGTCACGGGCATCGTGGCTGGCGTGGGAAGCGGCTTGGTCCATCCGGGGGCCCTCAGCATTGGTGCGTCGGGTTCCCTGATGGGTCTTTGCGGGTTGGCCGCAGGATGGGGACAGCGGGAGGGTACACCGACCGGTAAGGCCGTCCGGGATATGATGTTGCAATGGGGGCTTTATACATTGGTCTTTGGGTTCCTGATCCATGCCGACAATGCCGCCCACGTCGCGGGTTTCCTCGGTGGGGCGGTTCTGGGGTTCGTCTCCAAGCCCCGGTGGGAAAGGCAGGGAGGTGTCTTGGACACTGCTTTGACCTGGGTAGGGGCCTTGCTGGCATTGGGGACCTTTTTATTGGTCTTGTTCCCACCGGTTATCAGTTGAGAGGACCGAAAAAAAAGAACTTCGTGCCACTGACCCTTCCAAAGGTCGCGAAGATTCAATTGGTCGTGAAGTGCTCCAGGGCTTTAGCGCGGATAGCGTTCAGGAATCCCGGATCAAAGTCGTTGATAATATCCTTTTTTTCCTCCGGGTCTTTGTCCAAGTCAAAAAGTTTTCCTTTATCTTCTTCCGACTCGTCCAGGATCCGACCGAATTTCAGGAGTTTTCCAAGGTCGAAATAAACCACCGCTCCTTCCTGGCCGTTCTTTGTATAGGGACTGAAGTGGTAACTCCAAGGGTTTGTGCGTTTGCGTAAAAGCGACTGTCCTTGCCAAGCTTCGGCCGGGAAATCACGGACCGCCAGGTCACTAAGCGTGGAGGCCACATCCAATTGCACCGCGAAATGGGATTCGGGAAACGGCGGAAGGGATTTGGAGCCGAAAAAGACCATGGGAATATGAATGCCGCCGATATCGGAGAAGTGGCCGTGCCCATATTTGCCTTTTTCTCCCAAGAGTTGCCCGTGATCGGCCGTTAAAACGGCCACGTAATCATTCAAATAACCTTTTTGACGAAGGGCTCCCAGAAGATCCTTCATCACGTCATCCATCTGGAGGATGCGGTCATCATACATGTTCACGATCTGGTCCACCGGGCGCCCCGAAAAAATGGAATCGTCGATGACGATATTACGGACGGGTTGATAAACCTCGTATTTCTTGTCCAAATATCCCAGCGGATGGACCGAGACGAGGTGGAAATAGAAAAAATGATAACCGCCATCAAAAGGTTTTAAATTGGCCACTTCGTCGAGAACCAATTGATCGTCGCATACTCCGTTAGGCCCGGGATTTTCACTTCCATCGTAGAAAAGGTCGATCTTTTTCCCGAAGGCGCCGTGGGCCAGTTGCCAGCTATGGGAGCCGGCCAAAATGAGATAGGTTTTGTATCCCTGGTCATACATGTAATCGGGCAAGGTGTAATTATATTGGCTCATAGCGTCAGGGTTCTTGGAGGTCATCAGGCAAACGGTGCCGGTAACCGTTTCTAGACCGGTGGAAAGGGCCATCTCGATCTTCCTTGCGTGAGCTTTAGGGAAAAAATCCGAAAGAAAAGGCGTCAGGGGTCTCGAGTAACCATAAATGGGTAGGTGGTCGGCTCGGAGGGCATCGATAACAAAAATGAAAACGTTGTGAACCTGTGGCGTGTGGGCGCGGACTCTCAGGTCGGTAAGCTTGTCCTTTTGGGCCCAGAACACCCGCTCTTTGGACATGGCAAAAAAGGAATGTTTCGCCTTGAAAAAATTGATGATGGGCTCATGGTTAAAATTGATGAAACCCGGAATGGAAGGATTGGCAGTGAAGATGGCTACGAAGGCAAAAGCCCAACTGAGGGTGCCGAATAGGGTCCATTTCAGTCGAGTGCGTGGGTCCAAAAGGATGTAAGTCTCCCAAAGGGCCCAATGCCAAATGATCAGGCTCCGGATACGGCCTTGGAAAAGGACGATAAAAAAGATAAGTGGGGCGGCCAGGAAAGCGACGATCAGGGCTGGGGGCAATTGAAAGGCCTTGGCTAGCTCGAAAAGATGGGGAATGAAAGGAAGTATCTGTTTGTAATCGAGGGTATCTTCCCAATAGATGTCCCCCAGGATGGACGAGGTATAGATCACGTGAAGGAAGAAACAACTGAGAGCCGGGACCAGGACGGCGGGTATGACCACCGCCCGGGTGTGGAGCCTGATCAGGAGATTGCGGCCGAAGAACATGATCATCAGGGTCGTTAGGATCCAAAAGGAAAGCACGAAAAGGTGTTCCCAAATGATCGAGAGGTTGGAACAAAATCGTGGATAGACGATGAACAGGTAAAAAATACCCATCGAAAAGGGAACCAGGACCAGAGGCCAGGGGGATCGGTTCTTAGGGAAAGGTACTTGGGGTACTCGCTTGATAAGGGCCCCCATGAGGAAGATTCATAATCCGAGAAACAAAATTAACCGACACCTACTTTGAAATGTCCGGTCGAAGCTAAGAGGTCAAAACCGATCCATTCTACGTATGTTTTCCAATTATAAACAAAGCCCCGGGGGAATAACCGCATTGATTTTAAAGGCTTCATTAGTGTAAAAAGGTCGTCCACCTTTGACCCGGCCAGACCGGAGAAAGCCACTCATGAGCACCACACCCGATAACTGGAAAGACCGCCTTCAAGACGCCATGCCCCCCGATTGGGCCCAGGAAATCGACGAATTCGAGGCCCAGATCGTTCTCAACAAACAAGGCAAGATCGAACCCCGTATCTTCGCTGAAACCCGCCTTCGCCGCGGGGCTTACGGCCAGCGTTATGACAATGGCCACCGTAATGACGGCAAACAGATCCGCAAATTGAATTACCCCAACCCGGGTGTTTGGAAGGGACCGGACACCTATTGGGACGCCCCCGGTATGCTCCGCATCAAATTCCCCTGGGGCGGCGTGACCGCCGATCAACTGGATGCCCTGGCCGACCTGGCCGAGGAGTATTCGGACGCCATCGGGCATATCACCACCCGTCAGGATTTCCAACTCCACTTTGTTCATATCGAGGACGCGCCGGACTTGATGCGCCGCCTAGCGGCGGTCGGCATCACGACCCGGGAAGCCTGCGGCAATTCCACCCGCAACGTGACGGCCTGCCCCATCGCGGGGGTCTGCCGGACCGAGGCTTTCGATGTGACGCCCTATTCCAAGGCCATCTTCAAGTTCATGCTTGGCCACCCCGACGCCCAGGATTTTGGCCGCAAATTCAAGATCGCCTTTTCCGGATGCCAGGGTGAGGCTTGCGGTTTGGTGAACATGCACGACATGGGTTTCATCGCCAAGAAGTTCACGGTGAACGGCGTGGAAAAAAGCGGTTTCGACATCTACGTGGGCGGCGGTTTGGGGCCGGTGCCCTATAACGCCAAGCTCTTGTTCGAGAACCACCCGGCGGAGGAGATCCTTCCCGTGACCCAGGCGGTGGCCCGGGTTTACGGCCGTTTGGGTGAAAAGAAGATCCGCGGTATGGCCCGCATCAAGTTCCTCGTGGCCAAGTTGGGCATCGAGGAGTTCCGCAAGTTGATCGTGGAAGAGCGCAAGGTCCTGGCCCACGACCCCCGTTGGACCGGTCTCATCGAGCAATATATTAAAGAGGGCGAGAAGCCGGCCCACAGATCCTCCAACTTAAAGGCCTCGTCCTATCCCAAGGGGTTCCTGGATTGGAAAAAGACCAATACCACCCAACAGCCCCAATACGGCTATGTGACCGTGACCATCAAGGTTCCGTTGGGAGATTTGACCTCGAACCAACTGCGGGCCCTGGCTCAAATGGCCCGCAAATACGTGAAGGATACGGTTCGCACCTCGGTGGAACAAAATCTATTTTTCCGTTGGGTCAGCGAATCAGAACTCCCGGCCTTTTTCGAGGAATTGCAAACCATCGGGTTGGCCGCGGCCAACGCCAACACCATTTCCGATATCACTTCTTGTCCCGGGACCGATACTTGCAAGCTGGGGATATCGGCCTCGCGTGGGTTGGCTAGAGAGCTTTCGCGCACCCTGGACGCGATGATGGCCACCCTGCCGGATGAAGTTAAGAGCCTCAAATTGAAGGTGAGCGGCTGCCCCAATTCCTGCGGTCAGCATCATATTTCGGACCTTGGTTTCTATGGCGTTTCCCGTAAATCCGGCTCCTATGCCATCCCTCACTTCCAATTGGTGCTTGGTGGGCAGTGGAAAAACAACGGCGGCTCCTACGGTTTGGCCGTGGCCGCGGTCCCTTCCAAGCGTATCCCCGAGACCGTGAAGCGCCTGACCGATCGGTTCGTGAAAGAGCGTCAAAAAAACGAGAGTTTCCAAAGCTTCGTCCAGCGCATCGGAAAAGTCGAGATCAAGAATATGCTCCAAGACCTGATGGTCATCCCGTCCCATGACGTGGAACCCTCCCTCTACTCCGACTGGGGCGATCCCCGGGAATACACCATCGCTGATATCGGCAAGGGCGAATGCGCGGGCGAAGTGGTGGCCCCCTCCGAGTTCTCACTGACAGCTGCCGAATCCAAGGTGTTCGAGGCCCAGGTGAAGTTGGACCAAAAGGACCTCAAAGCCGCGGTGGAAATGGCCTATCAATCGATGATCCATTCGGCGGAAGCGGTCATCCGCAACGGCAACCGGGAATTCGTGGGGACGCCTGAGACGACGGTGGCCGAATTCAAGAAAACCTATTTCGACACCGGCGAGTTCGTGAAACACGTCAATAACACCCAATTCGCGGCTTATTTATTCAAGGCCCACGCCAACGCGAGTTCGGGCAAAGCGCCTTCCGCCGAGGACGCCCACCGCCAAGTGGAAGAAGCCCAACTCTTCATGGAGGCGGTCCATAGCTACATGGCCAATGCCGCCCCCGTCGTTGTGCCCGTAAAGTAAAGGTAAGGGAACCCGATGGACCTTCAAAAGATCAACGTCAAGATTTTCGCCGAAAAAGGCAAGGAGGTCGCCCTCGACCTTTTCATCCCGGTGTTCCACCAATGGATCCAGAAGGACCTGCTGGAAGGGATGCTGGTGGATGTGACGGAGTACACCCATGTGTACCAAGGTCCTGGCGTGCTGTTGATCGCCCATGAAGCCAATTACAGCATCGACGAGACGGATGGAAAAAGGGGCCTTTTGTACAACCAGAAACATCAAGACGCGAAGGATCCACAAGAACATTTAAAAACGGCTTTTAAGCGGGCCCTCAAAGCCTGCGACCTTCTTGAAAAAGAGCCCACCATGGCGGGGAAGCTCAAGTTCGCGCCCCAACATCTGCAGGTCTTCATCAATGACCGTGCGGTGGCTTCCCATAATTCCCAAAGCCATTCGGAATTAGAGGAGGCTTTGAATCCTTTCCTGAGTTGGCTTTTTGAGGGTTCCAAATATCTGCTCATCGCCGAGAAGAACCCCCAAAAACGGGTGGGGTTCGAGGTGAAGGTCGAGAAGTCCCCCGACCTGGCGACCCTTTTGAAACAATTGGGAGAGAATTAACCCCCGTAGTTCCAACCGGTAGAAGAAAGCAGAAGGGGGCCTTCCACGGTCCCGCCCTCGGCTTCCAAGACCTCCGCCACGACCAAAGTATGGTCCCCTTGATCGACCATTTCCTTGACCCGGCATTCGACGAAACCCGCCATCTTCGGGAAGATCGGGTGTTTCAAGACCGGGCTTTCCTGGAAGATCTCCCCTCCCAATAGGTTCCCCTCGGGTTCCACATGCTTGAAGAATTTCTGGGCGATATCCTTTTGATCCTTGCCGAGGAAGTTCAAAACAAAACTTTTGGCGTGCTTCACCACCTCAAAGGTGTGAGAATCCTTCTTGAGCCCCACGGCCACCAGGGGAGGATGGAAGGAGGCCTGGGTGACCCAACTTACCGTGGAAGCGGCGGTTTTCCCATCGGCCTTGCTGGTCAACACATAGAGAGCGTGGGGGATCATCCTCAATAGTTTTTTCTTCGCTTCCTCGTTCATGCTCCACCACCTTCGTTAAGTTCACTGATTTGAGCGCATTTTAACAGGCCTTAAGCCATCGCGCAGGGCCTTTCCCCTTGGAACCCCCTTCCCCCCATGTTAAACTTCACGTCCGATCCCAAAAAATAATGACCATGCCGTCCGAGAGGGCCCGTCAAAAGAATGGAAATGACCTTGGATTTTGCCGAAACACTCAAAAAACTCGCGGAACTTCAAACCACCGATTCGGGACTGGACGATCTGGAACGTCTCAAGAAGGGTTTTAACCAGAATATCGCCGCCCTAGAGAACGGGGTGAAGGCCCTTAAGACCGCCGTTCAAGACGCTAAAAAAGCCTTGGAAGTCCTGCAGAAGGACCGAAAGACACTCGAGATCGAGATTGGGTCCCTGGATACCAAGGTCACTAAATACCTGGGCCAGCAGAACGAGGTCAAGAGCAACGAGCAATTCGCCGCCCTGAAACAAGAGATCGAGAAGAGCAAGGAAGATAAGGGGAAGCTGGAAGAAAAAGTCCTCGAACTTATGTTCCTGGACGATGAACAAAAGAAGAAGATCCAGGCTTTGGGTCAAGAATTGGCGGCGGCTGAAAAGAAGGATGCGGACGAGAGAAAGAGTCTCCTGGACAAGATCGCGGACTGTGACAAGGCCTCCCTTGAAAAGAAAAACGAACGGCAAAAACAGCTTTCCGAAATTCCCGAGGAATTCGCAGTGGGCTACGAGTCCTTGAGGAACAATGGCAAGAGAATAGCGGTCGCCAAGATCCAGGAAGACCTGACCTGCAGTGGATGCCATATGAACATCCCGCCGCAAGTCCTGAACGAGATCAAAAAGAACATCGCCATCCAACGTTGCAACTGCGGGCGATATCTCTCTTACGAAGGTTAGCCATGGGTATTCCCACCGCGCGAAGGGTACTCAAGATCGAGGCTGAGGGTCTCCTGCAACTCTCCCGCAAGGTGGGAAAATCCTTCGAAGCCGCGGTCCGGCTCATCCTCAAGTCCAAGGGCCGGGTCGTGGTGACCGGCATGGGCAAGTCCGGGCTCGTGGGCCAGAAGATCGCGGCTACCCTTTCCTCCACCGGGACCCCCTCCCACTTTCTCAACCCCGCCGACGCCCTCCACGGGGATATGGGCAAAGCCACCAGGGGCGATGTGGTGTTGGCGCTCTCCAATAGCGGCGAGACGGATGAACTCAAGACCCTTATCCCTCATTTAAAACGCATGGGCTGTCACATCCTGCTTTTTACCGGCAATCCCTCTTCCAGCCTTTCCCGGCAAGGGAATGTGGTAGTGGATGTGGGCGTGAGCAAAGAAGCCTGCCCCATGAACCTTTCCCCTACCGCCAGCACCACCGCCGCCTTGGCCATGGGAGACGCCTTGGCTATCGCGCTTTTAGAAGAGCGGGGTTTCACCGAGAAGGACTTCGCCTTGTTCCATCCGGGCGGCGAATTGGGGCGCCGGTTGCAATTGAAGGTGACCGACATCATGCGCAAGGGAAGCCGAGTGCCCAAAGTCCCTTTGACCGCTTCTTTTGACCGCGTCGTGCGGGAGATCAATGCCAAGAAAGTCGGGTCGACCCTGGTGGTGGATGGGAAGGGCGCGCTAAACGGTATCATCGTGGACGGCGACCTGCGCCGCGCCCTTTTGAAGGACAAGGACGTCCAGCATTGGACCGCCGCTAAACTACGAACTCCCCGACCTACCCAAGTCCTGCCGGAAACCAGCCTGGCGCAAGCGCTCCAATTGATGGAGGACAAGACCATCTATCAGCTCATCGTCGTGGATAAGAAGAAGTGCCCGGTCGGGTTGGTCCATTTGCATGATCTGTTGGGTAGGGGCCGTATCAAGATCGTCTAAAAGTAAAAAAGTTCAAAGGTGAAAAAGTGGCAGCCATCAAGAACATCAAGCTGCTGTTGACCGACGTCGACGGGGTCCTCACCAACGGCAAGGTCTATATGGGCATCCGTGAAGAACTCGTCGGTTTCGACATCCAGGACGGTATCGGCCACCGGCTCGCCGCTTACGGCGGCCTGAAGGTCGGGTGGCTTTCGGGCCGCAACTCCAAACCCGTGGCCATCCGGGCCCGCAAATTGAAGGTTCCCTTTGTTTATCAAGGCAAGCTCGACAAACTCATGGTGGCCAAGGGCCTTTGCGCCAAGTTGGGCATCTCCCTAAAAGAGACGGCTTACATGGGCGACGACCTTATCGACATTCCCTTACTACAAGTCGTTGGTTTTTCCGCGACCGTTCCCTATGGCCGGCCCGAGGTCAAAAAAGTCGTGGACCATGTCACCCAAGCCCCGGCGGGTGTGGGTGCTTTCCGGGAAGTGGTGGAAAAGATACTCAAGGCCCAAGGCCGTTGGCAGGGTACCTTGTCCGCTTTCCACCGGGGCAACCGCCAGTCCGCCCATTCTTCCCGCGGGATCGATTGAGGTCCCCTTTGGGCAAGCCCAAGTTCAAACACCACCTCATTTATTACGGCGCCCGGCTCCTGATGTTCTTCCTGATCCATCTTCCTTATTCCTTGGTGTCCCGTCTGGGCCAGTCCTTTGGGGCCCTGGTTTTCCACCTGGCCGGGGGAGAAAAGCGTAAGACCTTAAAAAGCATCCGGACCGCTTATCCCACCGGTTTCTCCGAGGAGGAAGTCCAGCGCCTGGCCATTCGGGTTTGGGTCAACTTGGGCCGCAATCTTTTCGAAGTCATTCATTGGATGGGATGGTCCCGGGAGCGGATCCTCGCCCAGGTGGCCCGCCACCGCGGCCTGGAGAACATCGATAAAGTCCTTCCCCGGGGCAAAGGGTTCTTTGTGGTGACGGCGCACCTGGGGAATTGGGAATTGCTAGGCGGTTTTTTAAGGTCGCGTTATGAAGGCTCAGCACTGGCCCAAAAGATCTATGACCCCCGGTTCGACGTCTTGATGACCCGGTTCCGGGAAGAGAAATTGGGGGCTACCATGATCAAAAGGGGCTTGGCCCTGAGGGGCGTGTTGGAAGCCCTGAAGAAGAACCACGGTATCCTGGCCCTTTGCGACCAGGACACGGGCAAGGACGGGGTCTTCGTGCCTTTTTTCGGCAAGATGGTCTGGACCCAATCGGGTGTGGCGCGGATCGCCCGCAAGACGGGGGCGGCCCTGGTGCCCGGTTTCATGGTCCGGGGCGCGGATGGGCTTTTTGAATTGCATGTGGAAAAAGAGATCAAGGTCCCCCATACCAAGGACGAGGAAAGGGACATCCTGGAAACGGTCCGGCGGTATACTGAAGTCATCGAATCCTACGTGAAGGCCTACCCCGAACAGTGGATGTTCCTCCACGACCGTTGGAAGACCCGGTCCCCGGAAGAAGGGAAATCCTGATGAGGAAAAAAAAGCAGGACCCGCCGATCCTGGAGCCGCTCCCGGTCGACCCGGATGAGCCCCGCCCGAGGGTCCTGCGGCTCCTTTTGGTGGCGGCCCTTTTCATCGTCCTTGTTTTTTGGCTGATGGCCCGCACTAAACCCAAACCCAATAGCCCGGAGACCCTCTCCCAAGGGGAAAATTCCCCCGACGCGGTCATCGAGAAGCTCCATCTGGTCTCCACGGTCCAAGGCCAAAAGCGGTGGGAGATGAACGCCGACAGCGCCCGCCTTTACCAAAGCCAGAAACAAGCCTACGCCGACGCCATTTTCAGCCAATTTTACAAGAAGGATAAGCTGGTCTCGACCTTGACGGCGGATAAGGCCATAATCAACACCGAAAGCAACGCCACGCAAGCTGACGGCCATGTGGAGTTGGTCACGGAGAACGGTTCCAAATTGGAGACCGAAAAATTGAATTGGGATCCCACCACCGACGAGATCAAGACCGACAGCCGGGTCCATATCTACAAGGGTACGGACGACATCACGGCCACGGGCCTGGTGGCCGACACTCAACTCAATAACATCCGGTTCGTGAAGGATGTGCATACCCAAGTGAGGGACGCCAATGAGATCGTTGATTTCAACAAGAAAAAGAAATTCTGACAGGATGATCACCAGGACCCTCCTTATGACCGGGTTTTGCCTCGGGTTGGGGTCCTGGCTTTGGGCCTATGAGATCGACCCCAAGCGGGAAGTCTCCAACAAGAAGCCGGTGAATATCACCTCTTCCCAGTTGACCTTCGATCGGCTCAAGGGCCTCACGGTCTTTAAAGAGAACGTCCGGGCGGTCCACAGCCCCCTCGTCATGGATTCGGACCTTTTGAAGTCCATCGAAGGGAACAAAGAAGCCACCGCGGAGGGTCACGTCAAGGTGGTCGATTCCTCGGCTTCCATCACTTTGACCTGCGGGAGCCTGGAATATCTGGACCTCATGAATACCATGACGGCCCACGACCATCCGCTTTTGGTGAGCCTGGACGAGGATGGCATCCCCATCACCATCCGGGGTAGGCAAATGGAGCTGGATTCCTTGAAGAAGACAGTGGTCATCAACCAGAACGTGGAGATCGTGCACGAGAACGGGAAGGGCGAGGCCCAGAAAGCCACTTATTATTCGGGGGAGCAAAAGTTCATCCTGGAGGACCAGCCGAGGATCTATACCGCGAACGGACAGATCTCGGGAAGGCGGATCGTCTCGAAATTGGGCGGGGACCGCAGCGTCATCGCTGAGGGGATGGCGGACGCCATCTTCAACCCCAATGGTCCGGTGACGGGGGTTTCGGACAAGAAAACGAATTCCGGAACGGGAAGTTCCCCGAACAACCTGGGGCCCTCTTCCCCCCAAGGAGGGCCGACCGCGCCAGGAGCGGTGCCGTCCCCTTCGCCCACTCCTTATGTTTCCCCCACGGGAAGCCAATTCCGTATGGGCGGGTAAAGTCTTAACGTTCGTTTTGGGTCTCATCATCCTTTATCGTGAGGTTGGATCATGAAAGTCCTTCGCACCGACGAGCTGGTCAAGCTGTACAGCCGCAAGAAGGTGGTGGACCACGTCTCCATTTCCGTACGCCAAGGCGAGGTCGTTGGGCTTCTGGGCCCCAATGGGGCCGGCAAGACCACCACTTTCTATATGACGACCGGTTTCATCGCTCCCGATCAGGGAAAGGTGTTCTTCGAGGAAGAAGGCAAGGTCCATGACATCACCCACCTGCCCATGTACAAAAGGGCCCGCATGGGCATCGCCTACCTGCCGCAGGAACCCTCCATCTTCCGCAAGCTGACCGTCGAAGAAAACCTCATGGCTATCCTGGAATTGACCCCCCTTTCCAGGGCCGACCAAAAGATCCGGTTGAAGGAACTGCTGGACGAGCTCAAGGTGACCCATCTGGCCAAGCAAAAGGCCTATACCCTTTCGGGGGGCGAGCGGCGGCGCGTGGAGATCGCCCGGGCCTTGGTGCTCCAGCCCCATTTCATCCTGTTGGACGAGCCCTTCGTTGGCATCGACCCCATTGCGGTGCAGGACATCCAGGGCATCATCCGGTTCCTGAAGAAAAAGAAGATCGGCATCCTCATCACCGACCACAATGTGCGGGAGACGCTTTCCATCGTGGACCGGGCTTACATCATGTTCGAGGGAAAGATCCTGTTGTCCGGCACCGCATCGATGCTGGCCTCCAATAAGAGAGCCCGGGAGATCTACCTGGGCGAACGCTTCTCCCTGAAATAAGCAGGAGTCTTCCCATCAAGAAATCCGAATCACCCCTCCAAAAACTCAAGGCCCGGATCGACCAGACCCTGGCGCCCCTGTGTCGCATTTTGATAGCCCTCCATGTCGGCCCCAACTGGGTGACCTTGGCGGGCGTCCTGCTCACTTTCATGGTGCCCTTTGAATTGCTCCAGGAGAACTGGGTAGCCGCGGGGGTCTGGTTATTGGTCGCGGGATTCTTCGATGTCCTGGATGGGTCCTTGGCGAGGCAATGGGGAAAGAAAAGGGCTTTTGGGGCTTTTTGGGATTCGACCCTGGACCGGGTCTCGGAAGCCGTCGTTTTTGGCGGGTTTCTATTGTATTATGACCAAAAGCACCAACCGGCGGAACTTCTGCTGGCTTTTGGCGTCTGTATATTGTCCCTCCTGGTCTCCTATACTCGGGCCCGGGCCGAAGGCCTGGGGATCGACTGTGAGATAGGTGTATTACCGAGGCCTGGAAGGGTCATCCTTTTAGCTTTGGGTCTCTTTTTTGCCGTTCCTACCGGGGCTTTGGCCCTGGTCGGGTCGCTCTCCCTGGTCACGGTGGTCCAAAGGATCTGGTGGGTCTGGAAAAAGAGCGGAAATGTAAAAGGCAGGTAAAGTCGTTATTTTGTCCGGAGGTTCTTTCGCTTATGTCCAAGATCCGAGTGGCCCTTGTGGGCGTGGGGTGTTGCGCATCTTCCCTGGTCCAGGGTGTCCGTTTTTATCGTAACGCGGAAGAGGACGGCTTTGTCCCCGGCCTGATGCATGTGAAGATCGGGAAGTATCACGTGGGCGAGATCGAGTTCTCCTGCGCCTTCGATGTGGATTCCAACAAGGTGGGGAAAGACCTGGGCGAGGCCATCTTCGAGCCCATCAACAACACCATCAAATTCTGCGACGTGCCCGCTCTGGGTGTGAAGGTCGAACGGGGCCATACCTATGACGGCCTGGGCAAGTATTACCGCGAAGTGGTCACCGAATCCCCCGAAAAGCCCGTGGACGTGGCGAAGATCCTGCGCGATACCAAGACGGACGTCCTCATCAACTATCTTCCTGTCGGCAGTGAGGAAGCCACCAAGTTCTATATGAACGAGGCCATCAAGGCCGGGGTGGGTGTGGTCAATTGCATGCCCGTTTTCATCGCCTCCAATCCCGCTTGGGCCAAGAAGTTCGAACAGGCCGGGCTTCCCATCCTGGGCGACGACATCAAGGCCCAGGTCGGCGCCACCATCACCCACCGGGTGTTGGCCAAGATGTTCTCGGACCGGGGTGTGGCCCTGGACCGCACGTCCCAGCTTAATTTCGGCGGGAACATGGATTTCAAGAACATGCTGGAACGCGAGAGGTTGGAATCCAAGAAGATCTCCAAGACCGGGGCGGTGGTGAGCCAATTGGCCCATCCCATCGAGCCGGAGAACATCTACATCGGCCCTTCCGATTATGTGCCATGGCTCCAGGACCGCAAATGGGCCCATATCCGTTTGGAAGGCCGGGAATTCGGCGACGTGCCGGTGACCATCGAACTGAAGTTGGAAGTTTGGGATTCGCCCAATAGCGCGGGCGTGGCCATCGACGCCATCCGTTGCTGTAAATTGGCCTTGGACTCGAAAGTCGGGGGTGCCTTGGAAGGCCCCTCCTCTTATTTCTTCAAGACCCCGCCGGTCCAATATTCGGACTCGGAAGCCCATGAGAATGTCGAGACTTTCATCGCCCAATACAGCAAGGCCGGGGAACCAATCAAAGTTAGATAAGCTCGAGGAGCTTGAAGTAAGTCGTCTCAAATAAAGCCTGGGATAATCCCGGGCTTTTTTATTTTTGAGAACTTGGGTTGGACAATTACTTTGAGGGAAAAATGAAAATAGATCGAGATAAATATGATGGGGTTAAATTTTTGGTTTTTGGTTTCCTCGCCGCGTTGGCCGGCTTTTTAATTTCTTTTTTAGGTGGTTATTTAAATCTTAAATTTATTTCCGTTATCGGTTTTTTTATTGGAGTTGTTGGAATTTTTTCAGCGACTATAGGTTTTGGTTTAATAAATTTTTCGATTGTTCACCCGTTGTTTTCGAAAATATCCGTATTTTTTGGCGGTAAAAAAATCGATGCAAATTATGTCTATGCAAAGGATACAACTCAATCAAGTCTTAAAGCTGGATTGACGACAGTTTTTATCGGGATATTAATCATCGCGATTTTATATTTTATTTTTATTCATTACTTCCCGGGCGCAAATTGGGAATGGAACTTACCGCACAAAGTCCCTTAAAAATGTTGACCACGATAGGGTTTCTTTTGAAAACATTAAAAAGTTTCGTCTTCTTTTCGATGCTTCTCTTTTTGTCCCCGGAAACTATCTTGGCCTGGGGGGTGGTGGGACATAAGACCGTCGCCTATATCGCCCAGGACCGATTGACTCCCGCCGCCCAGCAAGCGGTGGAAGCGATATTAGGCTCCGAAGACCTGGCCGATGTTTCCACCTGGGCCGACTCCATCGAGAAAAGCCGGCCCGAGACCGCCCCCTGGCATTATTTCAACCTGGATGTCCGGCAGACCCAAAGTGAGTTCGATATCGCCGATGTTTGCAAGAACCACGATTGTGTGGTGGACCAGATCCGCAGGGACTTGGGCATCTTGCGGGAACCTTTCGCGCCGAAGCGGGAAAAAAGGGAAGCCCTGAAATTCTTGGTCCATTTCCTGGGCGATGTCCACCAACCCCTCCACTGCGCCGACGATAAGGACCGGGGCGGGAACGAGAAGTGGTTCCGCTATTACCACAGCTCCCAGCACTTTACCTGGGTCAATTTCCACAGCTTTTGGGACAATCTCTTGGAACCCAAAGCCAAGGAAAACCCCCGTCGCCTGGCGAGCCGCTTGGAAAAGGCCATCTCACCCGCCGACGAAAAGGCATGGGTCCAGGGAACGCCCTCCGATTGGGCTTATGAGAGTTTCCATATCGCCAAGGATGTGATCTACAAAGAATTGCCCGATGGACCTCTCCCGGAAAAGAATCGTTGGGGAAGGGACCTGCCAGAGGATTATTATTCGGGTAAGATGCGCGATATCGTGGATCGGCAGTTGGAAAAGGCTGGTGTGCGCCTTGCCTATCTGTTGAATGGGATTTTTAAATAGACGGGACCACCCGTAGAGAGATCTTGGAATTAATGCTTCAAATCAACATCGCCATTGAGAACGTGACCCTTTACGACGGGGCCAAGGACAAGCCTTCGTCCAACGCCACCGTTCTCATTTCCGGCGAGAAGATCGCTTACGCGGGGGCCCATTCCAAAACCCCTTCTTACGAAGCCCAACAAACCATCGATGGACGGGGGCTTTTCCTTCTGCCGGGCCTCATTGACCTTCACGTGCATGGCCTGGTGGACGAACGAACGCTCCTGAGCTTCCTCCAGAACGGGGTCACCAGCATCCGCGACCTGGCCAGCGACATCTTCGAGGGGCTGGCTTGGCGAGGTAAAGAAAGATCGGGTCTCATCACCTCCCCCCGCATCTTCATCTCCGGACCGGTCCTGACCTGTCACCGGGGTTATCCGGAAAATGTCTGGGGCCCCCAAGTGGCGGCTCCCGTGCAGGGGCGTTACCAATCCCAAAACAAGGTCCAGAAACTGGTGGGAATGGGGGTCGACGTCATCAAGATCGGCCTGGAACACGAACTGGGACCCTGTCTTTCCGAGACCGAAGTGAAGGCCATCGTGGACGCCGCCCATGCCTTGTCCAAGAGGGTGACCGCCCATATCACGAACGAAGAGGATTTCGAGGTTTGCGTCGCGAACGGCGTGGACGAGGTGGCCCATATCCCCTCCCGGCCTGTCTCGGACGACCTTTGGAAAGAAGCTATCCGGAAAAAAGTGATGATCATCCCCACGGTCCACGCGCACGCGGGCTGGGCGGAGGAATGGAAAAGAAGGGCCGACCATCCTTTTGGCCAATTTTGCCAGCATGGGTTCCACGCGGGCCATCACCAATGCCTGAAGAACCTCGAGAAGTTCCTCGGTTTGGGTGGGAAAGTGGCTTACGGCACGGACGCGGGCAACCCCCACATGCCCTTCGGTGTCTCGGTGAAAGAATGGAAGGACCTGCAGGGGACGGGACTTACTCCCGCCCAATGCCTCAAGATGGCCACGAAGGACGCGGCCAAGGTGTTGGGCATGGAAGAAAAATTGGGGACCATCGAAAAAGGGAAGTACGCCGATATGGCCCTTTACCAACACGACCCCTTGAAGGACCCGCAGAATTTCAGGACGCTCCAAATGGTCTTCAAGGGCGGGCGGGCAACCCCTCCCGGGAACCTCGAATTCCCCGAACCCTTTGACCTGGGTTTCTGGATCCGGCAATGGGAAAAGACCAAGTTCAAACCCGGATGGCAGGAAAAACGAAAGTGAACCTCATGTAAACTCGCGCATTTAACCGGGGATTATTGATCTTGAATGCTGGTTCTTTCCAAAAGCCCAAAAAGGTATAATCCTTGTTAGAGACTCTCTCCAAGGTGGCACGAGTTATGCGTCAGCAGTTCGGGATGAACCAAAAGATGCAGCAGCGGATGGTCATGACGCCCATGCTGCAGCAGGCTATGAAGATCCTCCAGCTTTCCACCCTGGAGCTCAAGGACTGGGTGGAGAAGGAGATGCTCGAGAACCCCGTCCTCGAGGAAGAGAACGAGGAAGCCCCCGCCGAAGAGACCGACAAAACATCCCCCACCGAACCCGCGCAAGCCCCCCCGAACGAGCATGAAAATCCCGATCCCGACCTGGAGCTCATCGAAAGAGCCAAGGAACGTCACCAAACGGACCTTGTGGAGACCATGAAGGAAGGGGACCGCTTCAAGGATGAGGCCTGGAACCTTTATAAGGAAGCCGAAGGTTATGACGGGGCCCCCGAAGGTGAATGGGGTGGCCGCGAATCATCCGGCGCCGATCAAGAAAAACGGGATTTCATGGAAGCCTCCATCACCCGCGCTCCCAGCCTGACAGAGCACCTGGAATGGCAACTCCTGTTGGTCGTCAACGATGAAAAGCAAAAGGCCCTCGTGAAGGTCCTCATCGGGAACTTGGACGAGAACGGCTATCTGATGGACAGCCTGGAGGACATCGCCCGGTCCCAATCGGTCACCGTGGAAGAGGCCCAGAAGGCCGTGGACCTGTTGCAAACCTTCGAGCCCATCGGCGTGGGGGCGCGCAATTTAAGGGAATGCCTGCTGCTCCAACTGGAGAACAAGACGGGACCCGTCGCCCGAAGGGCTTACCAAGTGGTGTTGGACCATTTCGAGGATATGGAAAAGAAAAGATACGCGGCTGTCACCAAGGCTCTCCATTGTACCGACGAGGAACTACGGGAAGTCCTGACCTTCATCGCCACCCTGGAGCCCAAGCCGGGCCGGTCCTTCCAAGAGAACGACACCAAGTACATCACGCCGGACGTGAGCGTGCGCAAGATCGAGGGGGAATATGTGGTGGTCCTCAATGACGAGCCGGTACCGAAGCTTCGCATCTCTTCCTATTACCGTAAGCTTCTGAAGGACAAGGCGGCCCTGGACGGGAAGGAAACGAAGAAGTTCCTGGAGAACAAGATCCAGTCGGCCCTGTGGCTCATCAAGAACATCGAACAGCGCCGCAAGACCATCTACCGCGTGACCGAGGCCATCTTCCGCATCCAACGTGATTTTTTAGAGGTGGGCATCAGCGCCCTGAAGCCCCTCACGCTCAAACAAGTGGCCGACATGATCGGCATGCACGAATCCACCGTCAGCCGGGTCACCACCAATAAGTACGTGCAGACCGAAAGGGGGCTCGTCGAACTCAAATTTTTCTTCACCAGCGGGTTGGAATCGTCGGATGGGATGGATGTCTCCTCGCTTTCCGTGAAGGAGAAGATCAAGGAAATGGTGGAACAGGAACCGACCCAAAAACCGCTCTCGGACCAATCCATCATGGAGAAGCTGAATGAACAAGGCTTGTCCATCGCCCGAAGGACCATCGCCAAATACCGGGAAGAACTTCGCATCCCGCCAGCATCCCAACGGCGGAAACTCTAACTCTCCCCTGTCAGGAAGAATATTGGGGGCATATGGCCCAAAAAAGACGCTCACAAAAAACGACACCCTGGTTAAAGTCCTTACGAATATCATGGAGGTGAGGGGGACTCATTGACTTCCCCTTTTCGAATGTTAGAATACAAGTCCTTTGAGCGCTTTTTCCTTATAAAACGACCATTTGGATGAAGGAGCCCCCCTTGATCACCAAACAAAATTCCCCCATGAAGGTGAACATCACCAGCCGCCACCAGCCTTTGACCGAAGGACTGCGCACCCACATCGAGGACAAGATCAGCCGCGTCGAAAGATACTTGGGCAAGATCAAGGAAGCCCATGTGGTCCTCACCTTCGAAAGCAAGATGCACACCTGCGAGGTAACCCTCGCCGCGAAGGGGTTGAAGCTCAGCGCCAAGGCTCTTTCCCACGACATGTACCAATCCATCGACGCAGCCTTGAAGCGATTGGAGACCCAAGCGCAGAAGCACAAGGACAAGTGGGTGGGCCAGCACAAGCCGGACCACCGTCGAAGCCCTTCTGCCCGCGCGGCGAAGACCGCGGAGCCCGAGGCCGTCAAGGTCGTGAGGACGAAGAATTACGCCGTGAAACCCATGTCGATCGAGGAAGCGGCCCTGCAATTGGCCGCCTCGAAGGACGAGTTCTTGGTGTTCCTCAATTCTGAAACCGAGAATACCAGCGTGGTTTACAAGCGTAGTGACAAGCACATTGGACTTATCGAACCGGAATACTGAAAAGACAGTTCGCAGTAAGACTGAAAAAACTAGAGTCAAGAAGCGGAACCCTGATACGGAGGACATGGAAATGCAGATTTTGGATTTTTTAACCGCCGATGCCATCAAGCTGACCTTGGAGTCCAAGACCAAGAAGGATGTCATCAAGGAGCTGGTCGAGCTTTTGGTCAAGTCGGGCAAAGTGAAGGACAAGAAGAAGATGCTCCAGACCCTCATGGAGAGGGAAGAGTTGGGTTCCACCGGTATTGGGCAGGGCATCGCCATCCCCCATGGCAAATCGGACACCGTGTCCGATCTGGCCGCGGCTTTCGGCCTCTCGGCCGACGGCATCAGCTTCGATTCGCTCGACGGCGAACCCGTCAATATCTTCTTCCTGCTCGTGGCCCCCGAAGGGGCGGCCGGCGCCCATCTCAAGGCCCTGGCCCGCATCTCGAGCCTCCTAAAAGATAAATATTTCCGCAAGTCCCTGTTGGCGGCCAAGACGCCCGAGGACGTGGTCAAGATCATCCAAGAAGAGGAAAAACTCAAGCACTGAGCTTGGGCGCGGCTTTCCTTCCGGGGCAAAAACCAATATGAAAAAAATATCCGTGGAGTCTTTTTTCCAGCAGTCCAAGGAAAGGCTCCGCCTTTCCCCGCTAGTGGCGGAAGGGATGCCGGACCGTTTCATCGTGAGTGTCGACATCAACCGCATGGGCATGGCCTTGACCGGCTATCTCAAGTGGTTCCCCTACGAGCGCCTGCAGATCATGGGCAAGACCGAGCTGCATTACCTCAAGACCCTCAAGCCCGCCCAACGCAAGAAGATCCTCCAGACCCTCTTTTCCTATAAGCTTCCCTGCGTGGTGATCACGCACAAGATGAAGCCCCCGGCCGATATCGTGGCCGAGGCCCGCAAGCGCAAGGTCCCGCTTTTTGCCACCCCCACGGCCACGACCAAATTCGTCTCCGAGATCTCGGTGTTCCTGGAAGAAGAATTCGCCCCTGAGACCACCATCCACGGGACCCTGCTGGACGTTTACGGGGTCGGTATCCTCATCCTGGGCAATTCGGGCATCGGCAAAAGCGAGTGCGCGCTGGACCTGGTGGAACGGGGTCACCGGCTGGTGGCGGACGACCTGGTCTATATCAAACGCCTGGCCAACCGCATCCTCATGGGCTCGCGCTCCGAGATCATCAAGCACCATATGGAAATAAGGGGCCTGGGCATCATCAACATCGAGAGCCTTTTCGGTGTGGGCGCCATCCGCGACAAGAAACGCATCGAGTTGGTCATCCGCCTGGAGGAATGGGACAACAAGAAAGAATACGACCGGCTGGGCTTGACCCCTTCCACCCACAAGATCTTCGACGCTGAGATACCCATGTTCGTCATCCCGGTGCGGCCGGGCCGGAACCTGGCTGTCATCATCGAGGTGGCGGCCATGAACCACCGGCTGATGAAGCTGGGCTATTTCACCGCCCAGGAATTCGCTGACCGGGTGAGCCGCATTATGTCCGAGGAAGCCGCCCGTCCGGCCGCCCTCCGGCCCAAGCGCGCGCCGAAGGGCATGCGCTGATCTTATGGAAACCCGTCCTTTGTTCCTCCACTCCACTCCAACCATCTCCGGAGACTTTTGATGCTGGGTTTCCGCTGGCTTTACCCCGGCATGCGCCTCAAGCGCTGGTTCCTTCTGATCGCCTTGGCGATCTTTGTCCTCATCGTGGGTTTCTCGGGGCTCATGAGCGCCCACGTCCAAGGCGTCCATTACCGGCCAGCCCCCATCGTCGAGGCGGAAGAGCATCTCAAGAGGCTCAAGTTCGTCGACTTCCTTTTCATCGTCCTGGGCATCTGGGGCATTTGGCTGGGAGTGCGGCGTGCCATCCGGTCGGTGCTCACGGTCTTCATCCCCGAGCGGGAAAAGGAATTCGTCAACATCGTCTACCAGAAGACCCGGCTGAAGCGGGGGCCCCGCATCGTGTGCGTCGGCGGGGGCACGGGCCTTCCCAATGTTCTTTCGAGCCTCAAGCATTACACCAGCAACCTGACGGCCATCGTGACCGTGGCCGACGACGGCGGCAGTTCGGGTCGGCTCCGCAAGGATTTCGGGACGCCTCCTCCTGGCGACATCCGCAATTGTATCGTGGCCCTGTCCGACCAAGAGACCCTCCTCAACGACCTGTTCCAGTACCGCTTCAAAGGCCATGGGGACTTGAAAGGGCACAGCTTCGGGAACCTCTTCATTACCGTCATGCGCGAGATCACGGGAGATTTTGGGAGGGCCGTTGAGGAATCCAGCCGCGTTCTCTCTACCCGGGGCACGGTCATGCCGGTCACCTTCGACTCCATGACCCTTCAAGCGCGGCTCAAGAACGGGACCATCATCACCGGCGAGTCCAAGTTCGCCTCGGCCAAATCACCCATCGAACAGCTCTACCTGAAAGAAAAGAAGATCACCCCTAATAAAGAAGTCCTCAAGGCCATCCTGGAGGCTGACGCTATCGTTCTGGGGCCGGGAAGCCTTTACACCAGCATCCTACCGAACCTGCTCATCCGCGAAGTGGCGGAGACCATCGCCCTTTCACGGGCCATCAAGATCTACGTTTGCAACGTCATGACCGAGACCGGCGAGACCGATCATTTCAGCGTATCCGATCACGTGAAGGCCCTTCACAAACATACCGGACCCAATTTCATCCATTACGTCATCGCCAACAAAGAGAAGGTCCCCCTGAAACTGCTCAAGCGTTATGAGGCGGAGGGCCAGGAGCCGGTGGTGGTGGACGAGGAAGCTGTCGAGGAGGAAGGGGTGCAATTGGTGAAGGCCAACCTGCTCCACCGCGAGGATTACGTGCGGCATAGCCCCGAAAAGCTGGGAAAAACCATCATTCGCCTGTTGGTCATTTAGACCTGAACTTACAGCGGAAGGAACCTTAAAATGATAGGCGTCGTCATTGCCACGCATGGGGAATTCGGGAACGCCCTTCTTTCCACCCTCAAGATGATCCTGGGAGAGGTGGAAGGGTTGGTGTCCGTGCCCCTGCTCCCGGAGGATTCGCTGGAATCCTTCAAGGCCAAGGTGGAAAAGGCGGTCCAGGGCCTGGGGACCGGCGATCCGGGTACCCTCATCCTGGTCGATATGCTGGGAGGAACCCCTTTTAATGTGGCCATTCAATTAGTCGCACAAGGAAAGGTCCAGGTGGTGGCGGGGGTCAATTTGCCCATGCTCATCAAGGTAGCGTCCCACCGGGACGAGACCGACCTGTCGGCCCTGACCCTGGAGGTCCAAAAGGCCACGCGGGAAAGCATCGTGACTTCCATCGAGTTGTTCAAAAAAAAGAACTGAACGTGAAATAGGAACATGGAAATTCAACTGATACGCATCGACGACCGGCTCATCCACGGGCAAGTGGTGGTGGGCTGGTCCAAGGCCCTGGGCATCGAGCGCCTGGTGGTGGTCAACGACGCCATCGCGGGCAACGCCATGCAAAAGACCCTCATGGAAATGGCCGTGCCCTCGGGCCTTAAGGTGAAATTCCTCACGGTGGAGGAAGCCGCGGCGGCCCAGTCCCAACCCTCGGACAAGGCCCGGACCCTACTGCTTTTCTCCAATCCGGTGGACCTGTTGGCTTACCAGAAAAAGGGCGGCCTGCTTTCCTCCGTGAACGTTGGCGGGATGCATTTTTGCGAAGGAAAAAGACAGGTCAGCAAGACCGTTTGCGTGAATGAGGAAGAAGTAGCGGCCTTCAAGGAACTCAAGGCCCAAGGAGTTGAGTTCGAGGTTCGCGCCGTGCCGGGGGACATGAAGGAATCACTCGAAAAATACCTTCCAGAATTAAAGGGTTGAGGCTTCCATGAAAAAAGTCAATTTCATCTTTGGTGTCCATAACCACCAGCCGGTAGGAAACTTTGGCATGGTGTTCGAGGAACTTTACCAGAAGTCCTATGAACCCTTCCTTGCCATCTTGCACAAACATCCGCGCGTGAAATGCGTTTTCCATGTGACCGGCCCCTTGCTGGAATGGATCGAGGCCAATCGGCCCGAATATTTCCGACGGCTTAAAGAAATGACCGACCGGGGACAGGTGGAGCTTTTCACCGGCGCCATGTACGAGCCCATCCTGGCGGTCCTCCCGGACCGGGACAAGGTCGGGCAGATCCGGACCCAGACCGCCTATCTCAAGGACAAGTTCAAGGCCAAGGCCGAGGGCATGTGGCTGGCCGAGCGGGTCTGGGAACCCCATTTGACCAAGAGCCTGGCCGAAGCCGGGGTGAAGTACATCGTCACCGACGACGCCCATTTGAAGGCCGTGGGCCTCAAGGAAGAACAAACCTTCGGGCATTATCTGATGGAAGAACAAGGCGAGACCGTGGGGGTGTTCCCCATTTCCGAGAAGATGCGCTACCTGGTGCCTTTCCAAGCGGTGGATGAGGCTATCAACTATCTCCGGTCCGTGGCCACGGAAGAGGGGGACCGTTGCGTGGTGCTGATGGACGATGGCGAGAAATTCGGCGGTTGGCCTGATACCTATAAGTGGGTCTATGAGGAGGGCTGGCTGGAGCGGTTCTTCAAGGCCTTGGAAGAGAATTCCGCCTGGCTTAACACGGTGACCTTTAAGGAATTCCTAGAGCGATACCCCTCCCGGGGCATCCTCAATCTCCCCACCGGTTCCTATACGGAAATGGGTGAATGGTCCCTGCCAGCCGAAGCGGCGGAAGAATACGAGAATATCCGCCACGAACTAAGGGACAAGGGGGAACTGCCACGCTATGACCGTTACCTCAAGGGCGGCTTTTGGCGCAATTTCTTCGCTAAATATCCCGAAAGCAATCACATGCACAAGAAGATGCTCTGGGTTTCCCAAAAGGTGGAAGCGGCCCGGAAGCGGGTAGAGAAAAAATCGACCCCCAAGGAAAAGGCGGTCTTCCAAGAAGCCCTTCTAGCCCTTTACAGGGGCCAATGCAATTGCCCCTATTGGCATGGGGTTTTCGGTGGGCTTTACCTCAACCATTTGCGGTTCGCGGTTTACCGCCAATTGATCGAGGCCGAACGGCTGGCCGAATCCCTTTTGCCTGTTCCCTCGAGCGGGTTTACTGTCCAAACGGCGGACTTCAACAAGGACGGTCGGGACGAGGTTGTCGTGGAAAGCGCCAACTATCACGCGGTCTTGGAACCCTCCGCCGGTGGTTCCCTAAGTGAACTGGATCATTTGAAAAGGCCCATCAATCTCTCCGACACGCTGACCCGCCGGAAAGAAGCTTATCACGGCAAACTCCTGGCGTTCAAAGATGCCAGCCAGGATCCTTCCCAAGTGGCCAGCATCCACGACATGGTTCGCATGAAAGAGCCGGGTCTTCAGAACAAGCTTTTTTACGACCCCGCGCGCCGAATGAGCTTGGTGGAGCACTTCGTGCCTTTGAACACCCACTTGGACCAGATGCTCTCCAGCCGTTACCAAGAATTGGGGGACTTCAACGGAGCTCCCTTCCGTTCCAAGGTCGGTGAGCCGTCCGGGAAGGCCCTCAAGATACAGTTATGGAGGGATGGAACGGTTGCCGGGTCGCCCCTGCTCCTATCCAAAGAACTACGCTTCGAGGCCGGGGACTTCCAGTTGACCACCTCCTATGAAATGGAGAACAAGGATGCCGCGAACTTAAGCTTCCTCTTTCTAGTCGAATGGAACTTGACCTTGCTGGCGGGCGACGCTCCCGATCGTAATTATTTCGTGGCCGGCCGCGGATTGACCCCCTCGAACCTCGTGAGCCAAGGGGAAGAGCTGGCGATCACTGAGATGGGTATGCGCGATGGATGGCTCCAGCTCGAGATGAATTTCAAGACCGACAAGCCCGCCAAGTTCTGGCGTTATCCCGTGGAGACCATTTCCCAGTCCGAAGGCGGTTTCGAGAAGGTCTATCAAGGGTCCTGCCTTTTGCTGGGATGGGAAGTTTTCCTGAAGCCGGGAGAGACCTTCAAGACCAACGTCACGACCCGTCTCCTCGACCTTTCGGCCCCCTCATTGGGAGCCAAGAAGAGCGCAAAAGCCAAGGCGGGGGGCAAGCGATAACATGATGAGCCATTGGCTGACAACCTCCCTCTTGCTCGCCTTCCTCAGCCTGGATGTTTCGGCGGTGGGACAAGCCATGGTCTCGCGTCCTATCGTGACCGGGCCGGTGGTGGGTTGGTTCTTGGGTCACCCGGACATCGGGCTTGAGTTGGGGGCCCTGATCGAATTGATCTGGATCGGCGACCTTCCCGTGGGTGCCCATCTGGCGATGGACCTGACCATGCTGACCGGCGTTTCGGTGGCCTTTACCTGCGAATGGGCGGGGGGAAAATATCCCGTGGAAGCCCTCATGACCTTTGCCCTCGCCGTGGCCATTCCCTGGGCGGCCTTGAGCACCGAAGGGGATATCGTCATGAGCCGTTTCAACGTCCGCTGGCTGCATTTTGCCCAGCGCATGGTCCTCAGTTCCCATTTCCGCACCTTCGAATGGATCAACGCCTTGGTCTTGGGGGAAACCTTCCTCAAGGGGTTCCTCACGGCGGCCGTGGGGTTGGCCTTGGCCCATTTCAGTTCCCAGCTTTTTTTCATGTTCTCAGGCAAGGTCATCGAGGGCCTCTATTACGCCCATTGGCTGCTCTTGGCCCTGGGTTGCTCGGCGGTCATCGACTTGTTGGTCGAGAAGAAGACGGTGATCTACCTCATCCTGACCATCATTTCCATCATGAGCCTGGCGGTCTTTTTCCAGGTCCAAGGCGTTTACCTGGTCTCCCTGGCCCTTTTGGTGGGTTTCATCATCACCCTCTTTTATATGGGTAAAGGAGAGACGGCATGAGCCCGGAAGAAAGACCCATCGCCCCCGTCACCCGGATGGACCTGGCCCAGGTCTTCGTCCGGCTCTTTTTTATCCAGGTCCTTTGGAATTTCGAGAGATACCTGAGCTTCGGGGTGGCGTTCACCCTTTTGCCGGTCCTCAAGAAGATCTATCCCTCCAAGGAAGAACTGGCCCAGGCCCTCTCGCGGCACCTGGAATATTTCAACACCCACCCCTACATGGCTTCTTTCGTCCTAGGCGCCATCGTGCGGATGGAAAAAGAAAAACAAGAATTGCCGAGGGCCAAGCAAAAGCAGAAGGAAGAGGAGATCAGCGCGCTGAAGGTGGGCATGATGGGGCCCGTGGCGGCCATGGGCGACAACCTTTTTTGGGCCACCGTGCGTCCTTATTGTGGATTGATCGCGGTCACCCTGGTCCTTTCCCACGCTTTCCAGGTGAAGGGCCAATATTGGATCATTCCCCTCCTGTTCCTGGTGGTCTATAACGTGGCCCATTTGGGCCTGCGGTCCATGGGTTTCCTGCAAGGCTGGAGCAAGGGGGACCAAGTGGTCCTGGCCCTGCGCAAGTACGGGTTCCAAGAGGCTATCCGGGGCTTGAGGCTGGCCTCCATCATCCTGCTGGGGGTGCTCATCGTTTTCGTGAACCTTTCCATTTTGGAAAGGGAAGTTGGGTTGTTCCTGCTGAAGCTCGTTTTTTTCACCGCCATCGTGGGGCTTTTTACCTTTGCCCTTCAACGCAAGATCAGTCCCAGTCAGTTGTTCTACGCGGTTCTTTTGTTCGCCCTGGTCCTGGCCTTTTGGCCGGACCTGAGCGCCGCCCCTGACCTGCAAATGGGAATGGTCCGATGAATCAGGGGATGTACCAATATTCGAAGGGGATGCCATGAAACTGACCGAGAAAATGCCGATCATCAACAAACTGGGGCTCCATTTGAGGGCCGCCGCCGAGTTGGTCAAGGTGGCGAACAAGTTCAAGAGCCACATCCTCATCACGCACGGCATCCAGAACGTCAACGCCAAGAGCTTGATGGGCTTGATGACCCTGGCCGCCGCCAAGGGGACGGACCTGGAGTTTTCCGCCGATGGCGAGGACGCCAAGGACGCTATGGCCGCTATCCGGCAGTTGTTGGCCAATAAGTTCGGGGAGAAAGAATAGGAACGCTGACAGTTCACAGTTGGTAGTTGACGGCGAAGGCAAAGAATCAATGAGGAGTTGGATTTGAGCGAAAAAGTCCTGAACGGGGTCCCGGCTTCCGGCGGTATCGCCATCGGGCCCGTCCATCTTTACCGTCCCGAGGGTTTTTCCACGACCAAACGGACCCTTCTTCCCGAGGAAACCTCGGGAGAGGTTTCCCGTTATCAGGACGCGGTGTCCAAGACGCGCGCCCAGATCTCCGAATTGGAAGCCAAGGTGAAGGTGAAGTTAGGTGAAGAGCACGCCGCCATTTTCCAAGCCCATCAGGTGGTTTTGGACGACCCCCTATTTATGGAAGAGATACCGGCCTCCATCCAGGCCCGCCATTTGAACCCCGAATTCCTTTTGCAAGAGGCCCTCGAAAAGTTCAAGAGCGCCATGGAGTCCCTGGGTGACGAGTATTTCCGGGAGCGAGGCGGGGATATCCAGGATGTGGGCGAGCGTGTCTTGCGGAACCTCACCGGTGGGGAAAAGGGCCAACTCAAGAAACTCGATAAGGAATCCATCCTCATCGCCGCGGACCTGGCTCCGTCGGACACCGTGACCCTTTCCACCGATACCATCAAGGGATTCTGTACCGATGTGGGGGGGAAGACCTCCCATGTCGCCATCGTGGCCCGGTCCTTGGGGCTCCCCGCGGTCGTAGGGATGCAGAACCTGACCACCCAAGTGAAGGATGGGCAGACCATCATCGTGGATGGCAATAAGGGGCTGGTGGTCCTCGACCCCACGCCGAGCACCCTCGAGCAATACCAACGGTTGAAGGAAAAGGTCCAGGCTTTCCACAAGAGCTTGGAAGAACTGAAAAGCCTTCCTGCGGTCACCCCGGACAATCACCGGGTCACCCTGGCCGCCAATATCGAGATACCCCAAGAGTTGGACGAGATCGCCCGGCACGGGGCCGAAGGCATCGGCCTTTACCGCACCGAGTTCCTTTTCATGAATCGCCTGGATGTTCCCGACGAGGAAGAACAGTTCCAAGCCTATCGCCAATTGGCCATGAAAACCGGGACCAATCCGGCCATTATCCGGACCCTGGACCTGGGCGGGGACAAGTTCCTTTCCCACCTGAACCCCTCCCACGAGAGCAACCCCTTCCTGGGCCTGCGGGCCATCCGGCTGTGCTTGAAACACCCCGAGCTTTTCAAGGCCCAACTCCGGGCCATCCTGAGGGCGGGCGCCCATGGGCCCATCAAGATCATGTTCCCCATGATCTCCACGGTGGCCGAAGTGAGGGAATCCAAGATCCTTCTCAATGAATGCATCCAAAAGCTCAAAAGGGAAGGGCAGGTCTTCCGGTCGGGCATCGAGATCGGGGCCATGATCGAGATCCCCTCGGCGGCCATCATCGCGGACCTTCTGATCGAGGAAGTGGACTTCCTGTCCATCGGCACCAATGACCTTATCCAATACACCTTGGCGGTGGACCGGGTGAACGAAGCGGTGGCTTACCTTTACGACCCCCTGAACCCGGCCATCCTGCGGCTCATCCAAATGACGGTGGAGGCTTGCCATAAGGCCAAGAAGTGGGTGGGCATGTGCGGGGAAATGGCGGGTGACCCGCAGTTCGTGCCGCTGCTTTTGGGGATGGGGTTGGACGAACTTTCCGTGAGCGTTTCGGTCATCCCTGAGATCAAGAAGGTCATCCGCTTGATGCCCTATGAAAAGGCGAAGTTCATCGCCCAGGGGGCCTTGAAGCTCAAGACTTCCGAAGAGGTTTTCAAATTGATCCGGGATAATGTCCCGGCGGAATTGAAAGCGTTGTTGTTTTAACTAGCCGTCACCGAACGATCGCGACTCTCCTTCCTAGCATTCATCCTTCCCTCAAAAAGCAATTCTCCAGATATGCACTTTTATTGACCATTTTAATTAAAATGTTTTAGGTTGAAGATTAACCTGTTCAACGTTCTGGCTCATCAATTTAACTCGGCCTTTCCTTGACAATAAATTTGTTCGTAAATAAGCTCCATGCCGAAGTCGATATATTAGTCGGCACCTATATTTTTGGAGGAACATATGTCAAAGGTCTCTTATCTCAAGAAGTTGTTATTCATTCTTTCCGGTTTTTCCATTTTTTTGGGCCTTGGCTATGTAACCTCTTCGGCCGCGCGTCCATGGTCGAAACCCGAACCCGTTTTTACCCCCACGCCCACTTTTACGGTCACCCCGACTTTCACTTCGACCCCGGCCGTTGCCAAGACCAATAGTCCCACGGCCACCGCAACCGCTACGGTCACCCCGTCCTCCACTTTTACCCCGACCAGCAACAAACCTAATACACCTACCTCGACCGCTACCTCGGCCTTCACGTCCACACCCACCCCGAGTCCCACCAACGGGGCGGTGGATGATGACACTGAAAGTTGGGATGGTCCGGCGGATAAGGACGATAGGGATATGGACGATGCCCAGGACCAAGGGGTGGGAGTTTTCCGTACAAAGGGACTGCACCAATTAAAAGACCTTTCCGGAAAGCAAAGGTCCAAGATCGATTCAGGGGTCCTGCCGCTGGCCTTTTTCAGCCCGGAGGAGATCCAGAAGAGACTTTCAGGACTTTATACGACCCAAACCATCAACGGACAACTGATGGTGGGATTGCTGGCGGAGGTTTCGGATGGCGGGGTAGGGCTCAGTGGGGTTGGAGCCACTTCGGTGGATGTGTTCGATGATGTGGCGGCCTTCTTTTTACCTCCCTCGAGGATCGCGGACCTGGCGGCCTTGCCAGGTGTCTTGAAGATCGAAGCGGATTATATCCAGACCGCCAACTTGGACGTCAGCTTGGCGGAAACGGGCATCCAGGCCGTTCATCAAAACTGCGGCCTTTTGGGGCAAGGCGTCACGATCGGTGTCTTGGACACGGGGATCGACGTCAACCATTTCGACTTTTCCTCTACCGCTTCTCCCGCCATGACCAGCAAGATCGCCTGGTATTACAGTGAGGGCCCCGGCTTTTTTGCGGCGCCGCGTGTGCCTTATGTCGGAACGGGAACTGCGTCGACCAATGAGTGGAGCAACCTCAACCTGAACACAGCTGCAGGCCGTTCGAATGCTTCCGCCAACGCCCCGGATAGGGTGGGACATGGAACCCATGTGGCGTCCATCGCGGGTAGCACCGGTAACGCCGTGGATGGTGGTATCCACTATACGGGGGCAGCCCCCGCTTCTCCGCTCATCGACGTGCAGATCGCCCCCAATGGATCCGCCTCGGAACACAAGATCCTCAGTGGCTTCAATTATTTCTTCAACACTCGTGGCGGCCAAGTGGCGAACCTGAGCTTCGGGGGGCCCTTTGGTCCCCACGATGGAAGTTCCCTCTACGAAACGGCGGTCTCTAGCTTCATCCCGGCCGCAGGCACCAAGCGGTTCATCGTGGCGGCGGCGGGGAACAACGGTTCGTTCAACGGGTTGCAACGATGGCATGCGGACCCGGTCATGAACCCTGGCGTAACGGGGACCGAAGTCTTCAACCCCACCGGCACGGCTTACTATTTGATCGACGGCTGGTACAACGCCCCTGGCAATATTTGCATCCAACTGGTTCCCCCCACAGGGCCCGCTATCAACCTTTGTGGCAATGGTTTGAGCCTCAATCCCGGCGGCGCCCCCGCCGGTCTTTACGGCATTTGGAAAGTCGCGCCGTCAGCCTTCGCCTTTTTGCCGCCCGAGTTTCCCTCGCCCGCCTGTGACCACCATTTCCAGATCGCCATCATTCCCTTTATGGCGGGCAACTGGACCATCAAGACCACCAATATCAGGCCTGCCGGAACCGGGCCGGTGCGCGTGGACATGTGGATGGGGGGCATCAGCGCGAATGCCGGGCTCTTACCCTTCGACCCTTATGGAAGCGTGACCCTTCCTGCCACCGCCAACCGGGTGATCGCGGTGGGTTCTTACGTCACCAAAGCCTCGGACGCCGGTTGTGGGCTCGCGACCGGGCCCTTGGGGCAACTTTCCGGCTTCAGCGGTTGGGGTCCCACCCGTCCGATCTGTGGCACGAACGCCACCCGCATCAAGCCGGATGTGACGGCGCCGGGGGAATATATCATGGCCGCCCGGTCTTCCCAGATAGCGGGGGCTCCTCCTTGTTCGGCCACCGCGTTGCACATGATCGACCGGGGAACCAGCATGGCCGCACCTCATGTGACCGGGTTGATCGCCATGTGGATGCAAGACCCTACCTATTCCAATCTGAATTACCCAGGGGCCATCAATCTTTTTTCGACCACTTCGGCGGCTCAGCCCAACCTGATAGGGGACCCCAACCCCGGTGTTCCCAATAATTCTTGGGGTTATGGGAAGATCCGGGCAACCTGCTTCAGCGTTCCCACTTTCACACCTACGCCATCGGCGTCTTGCCCTGGTTGCGGGGCGGGTGCTATTTGGAATCCTGGCACCTCGGCGGCGGCTTTCCCTGGTCGCGCGGCCCATTCCAGCGTGGTTTATGACTTAGGAGGAGGAAGCGGGCCCGAAATGTGGGTCATCGGCGGGCAATCCACTCTCGCCCAAGGTTCGAACGACGTTTGGCACTCCACGAACGGTGTCAGCTGGCTCCCGGCCACTACTGCCGCTGCATTCCCTGCGCGAAGCCGCCAAACCAGTTTGGCTTTTGACGGCGGTTCCACTAGCAGCAATGGTCTAGCCATGTGGGTCATCGGTGGGTTGGATAACACCGGGTTGATCTCTTTTAATGATGTTTGGTATTCCAAAAATGGATCGACATGGACTCCGGCCACTACCAGCGCCGCCTTTAGCCCCAGGGCCTATCTCGGCAGCCTTGTTTTTGACGCGGGCACAGGCAATGGACCGGAAATGTGGGTCATCGGCGGGGTCGACACCAATACCAGCACCCGGTTGAACGATGTTTGGCATTCCAAGGATGGGATCAATTGGGTCCAAGCGACCGCGCATGCGGGATTTGCGCCTCTCCAATCCTTTAGCTGTGTGGTTTTTGACGCGGGAACCGGCAATGGCCCTGAAATGTGGGTCATCGGAGGGTTCAGCAACTCTGTTTTCAACGACGTGAGCCAAGTTTGGCATTCCAAGGACGGCGTGAACTGGGCTTTGGCAACGTCAACCCCCGGGTTCGCCATCCGGCAAAACCAGACCAGCGTTGTTTTTGACAACAAGATGTGGGTCATTGGGGGATTGAACCCCAACATTGGAAGCGGGATCTTTTACAACGATGTTTGGAATTCCAGTGACGGCGTGAATTGGTGCAGAGCCACGGCCGGCGCGGCCTTTTCACCCCGTTATGCCCACACTAGTCTTGTCTTCAATAGCCAGATGTGGGTCATTGCGGGCCAAAACAGCTCGGGGACTTCCCTGAACGACACATGGTTCTCGGGATGTGTTACCCCACCAGCCGCCTGCGTCCCCGCGTCGGGTTCCAATGCCTCGGTCGTAGTGGGCCAGCCCAATTTCACTTCCAACAGCAGTGGGGCCCCTTCCCAAAGTGATCTTCAGAACCCCTATAAACCCTTTACGGATGGAACAAGGCTCTTCGTCGTGGATAAAGGGAACAATCGGGTTTTGATCTACAATTCCATTCCGGTCGTGAATGGGGTTTCCGCCGATGTGGTGATAGGACAACCCAATTTCACCTCGGGCAGCGCGAACCAGAGCTTTGCCTCGCCTAATTCGCAGACATTGAGATCGCCAACGGGGGGATTCAGCGATGGGACCAGGCTTTTCATCGCGGACTATCTCAACAATAGGGTCCTTATTTACAATACCATTCCGACCTCAAATAATGCGGCCGCGGACGTGGTGCTCGGTCAACCTAACTTTTCCTTAAGTCAATCCAACCAGGGGGCAAGCGTACCCAGCGCCAATACGCTTTTCCTGCCTTACGACGTTTGGAGCGACGGGACCAAGCTTTTTGTCGTGGATGCCGCCAATACCCGGGTCCTTATTTACAATTCCATTCCCACCGCCAACAACACTCCCGCAGACCTGGTCATCGGGCAACCCGACATGGTTTCATTCTTTCAAAACGAAGGTGCTTCCAATCCCTCGGCGAATACGTTGGCTTCCCCAACGGGGGTAAGTGGAGGCGGGGGCAAGCTTTTTGTATCGGACGAATTGAACAATAGGGTCCTCGTTTTCAACAGTATTCCCACTGCTAACAACACCTCTGCCAATGTCGTCATCGGGCAACCTGGGTTCACCAGTTCCTTGGCGAATCAAGGGGGGACGGCTCAAAACAACACCTTGAATTTCCCGACGAACATTTCTTTTGATTCGGGCCGGTTGGCCATCGATGACGGTGGTAACTCCAACAATCGGGTCCTGATCTATAACAGCATTCCAGCCACCAATGGTGCCGCGGCTGACGAAGTTATTGGGCAACCTAACTTCACTTCCACGAGCATTAACCAAGGGGGCGGGCCAACTGCGGCCACTTTAAGCATCCCACAGGGGTTGTACTTGAAGGGGAACCAACTCTTTGTCGCTGATACCGGCAATGCGCGCGTCCTCATTTATAACTGCGGGCCGTAGCCAACCACGACCCGATCACAAACCTAGTGCTAGGGCTTCAAGAGGGTTCTTTTATTCGCTGAATTTCTTCAGCTCTTGAAGCTCTTCTAAGGCTTTCTTACCCGATTTGTGCCCGAATTCTTCCAAGGAACTTCCGCTTCACTAATGCGCTTTGGCTCTGCTATCGTATGCCTCGTGAAAACACCGACCCTGCTTGACCAACCCCCACGAATGGCCGCTTTAGACCCTTCCGGCATGCTCCAGAACATCCTGGATATCCCCTTCCACTGCCAGGACGCCCGGTACCGGGTCCTGAACCACCCCCCGAAACTAAATTCCAAGAAAATCCGCCACGTTGTCATCGCCGGGTTGGGAGGGTCGGCTATCGGTGGGGATATCCTTCGGACCCTCCTTTGGAAAACCACGACTTTCTCCCTATCGATCAACCGCCATTACGAATTGCCAGGCTGGGCAGGGAAGGACAGTCTGGTCGTCTGCTCCAGTTATTCGGGGAACACCGAAGAGACCCTTTCGGTCTTCAAGCAAGCCCTCCAAAGAAAAGCCCAGGTCCTCGTGGTTTCGTCGGGCGGAGAATTGCTGGCTCAGGCCAAGAAAAAGAAACTTCCCTTTTGCCAGGTGCCGGGAGGGCTACCGCCCCGGGCCGCGGCGCCGGGTTATTCTTTCATGACGCTTTTGACCGCTTTCGAGTCTGTTGGCCTTATCCGTTCTTATGAGGAAGATTTCCAGGAGAGCATGGGCCTTCTCATCGAACTGGCAAGGCAATATGGGCAAATGAACCCCACCGCCAAGAACCTGGCCAAGCAATTGGCCTTGTTCCTCTACGGCAAGTTGCCCCTGCTTTACGCGGGGCAAGACCATTTCGAATCGGTGGCCCTGCGTTGGAGGGGCCAATTGAATGAGAATTCCAAGCAAGTGGCCATGATGAACATGGTCCCCGAGATGAACCATAACGAGATATTGGGGTTCACCCACAAGGACCCGCTCTTAAAAAAGACCGGGGTGGTCCTTTTAAGACATCCCCAAGGGGACCATCCCCAGATCCAAAAGCGGTTCGAGATACTCAAGGGGGTCCTTGCCTCGAAGGTAGCCGGTGTCCGGGAAGTAAAGGCTCAAGGCCGGTCGCTCTTGGCCCAAATGCTTTCGGTCATCTATCTGGGTGATTTCGTGAGCCTCTACTTGGCTTATCTCAAGGGCCTGGACCCCACCGAAATGGGTCTTATCGAGGAACTGAAAAAGAAACTCAGTCGGCACCAATAGGCCTGACATTCCATGAACAAATACCTCAAAAAGCTTTTGCCCCTTTACCAGAAGATGGGCGTCAGTCTCATCCCCAACCGCTACGAGGAACCCGTTCCGGACTTGCGGGAATTGGAAAATTTCTCCTGGGATAAAGAAGGTTCCCTTGGCGGGATTGAGCTGAAGCTTGAGAAACAAGCCGCCCTTTTGAACCGCATCACCCCGAAATATCTGGATGAATTCAGGAGTCTCCCCCAAGAGAAAACCCAGCCGCCGGAAGTGGAGGAATACCACCATACCAACCCGTCTTTTCGGGGAGCCGACGCGGGTTTTTATTACTGCCTGATCCGCCATTTGAAACCGCGCCGGATCATCGAGATCGGGGCCGGTTTTTCCACCCTCCTAGCCGCCCATGCGGTGGTGAAGAACGCCAAGGAAAAGAAACCTTGTCGTTTGACCGCTATCGAGCCCTACCCCAGCCGTACCCTTCGCGAAGGGGTGCCGGGGATCGCCCGGCTCCTGGAGACCAACGTCCAAAAGGTGCCTTTGAGCGAATTCGGATCGCTCGAAAGTGGGGATATCCTCTTCGTGGATTCCAGCCATATCCTGAGGACCGGAAGCGATGTCCAGATGGAATTCTTGGAGATATTGCCCAGGCTGAAGAAGGGCGTTTACGCCCATTTTCACGATATTTTCCTGCCAATGGATTATCCCCGGAAGCTGGTGATGGAGGACTTCAAATTTTATAATGAACAGTACCTTCTCCAAGCCTTTCTTTCCTTCAACCGGGAATTCGAGGTAATTTGGGCCGGGCAAGCGATGCTCCTGAAGAAGGCCGAACTGATCGAAAAGCATTTCGGGGAATTCTTCGGTGGAAAAGACGCGAGTGAGCGATACTGGAGAAGCGTGAGTTTTTGGATCCGCAGGAAATAAAAACCGGACGGTCGGAAGGGAATCCCGTGCCTCAAGCCCACTTAATGAACCGCTGGCGACACCCCGCCTTCCTGGTCTTCCTCCTGGGAGGCGCGCTGGGTTCGGTCCTGAACGTAGGGTTGACCCTCCTTTTGGTGTCTAAATTCGCCCTGGGTCCCGAATGGGCTTTTGGGGTTGGCACCTTTGCCAACCAACTCTTCCATTACTTCTATTACAACGTGGTTTACGTGAACCAGGAGATACGCCTACGCACCTCGTTGGGGACGCATCTTTTCTTGGCGGTTTGGGTTTCAGCCGGAGCCGCGGGGCTTCTTTGGTTGGTCATGAGCCGCGGCATCCTTTCCTTACCCTGGGGTTTGGTCCTTTGCTTGGTCCTTCTATCGGTTTCTAATGCTTTTCTCAACCGCATTTCCACCTTCAGCTCCGCCAAATTGGCCCATGTGGAATACCAGGAGATGAACGAGAGCTATTACGACGACCAGACCCACGAGGAAAAGGTCAGCAAATTCCGGGCCTGGTACCACCGCTCCCGATATGAAAGGTTGACCCGTTTCGTCTCGGCGCATTTCAAAAAAGGGATGAAGATGGCCGACCTGGGTTGCGCTAATTGCTGGTGGAACGTCCGCCATTTGCCGGTCTTCGGTGTGGACATCAACTCCAAGATGCTCCATTGGGCGAAAAAGAACAAAAGGCTGACGGGTTACAAGGTTTGCGGCGACCTTTCCAAGACGGGCCTCAAGACCAAGAGCTTCGACCTGGTGTTGATGTCGGAGACCCTGGAACATGTCTTCAACCTGGAGGAAGTACTGGGAGAGGTGAGACGGGTCCTGAAGGACAAAGGCACTTTCCTCATCACCGTGCCTTATGATTTTTTCATGGGGCCTTTCTTCATCCTCTTCAACCTGAACTGCCTTTACATGGGGTATATCCGGGGGAGCCAATATCACAAGTACCGCTGCGGCCATATTCACCATTTCACCCAAATGCGCCTGAAGGCCACGCTCAAGGAGAATGGGTTCGAGCTCACGGACGTATTCGTGGTGAACGGCCTCTTGCTTTACGCCACCGCCCGGAAATCAGGATCTTAAAAAAGAATTTTGAACCACTAAGACACGAAGGGCACCAAGTACGACGCAGAGCAGAATTTTTAACTGTCCCAAAACTAAAGCCTTAACCCCATCCTTGTTTCGCCTTTCTTAGTGCCCTTAGTGCCTTCGTGGTTAAATGGCTTTGTTTTGGCCCTTTGATATGAAAGTGGCGGTGGCGTCGGGGCGGGGAATCCGTTAAAATTCGTTAAAACCAACAAGGATCGCCATGCTCTTCTTCCACCCGGACTGCCGGCATTTCACCGGCGAAAAACCCTGTGCTCCCCATAAAGCCGAGGGCGTCGTGTGCAAGGATTGTCCCCGCTATGAGCCCGTCCAAGAACGCATCCTTATCATCAAATTGGACGCGGCGGGAGACGTTTTAAGGTCCACTTCCATCCTTCCGGCTTTCAAAAAGAACAACCCGGGACTCGCGATCTGGTGGGTCACCGAAAATTCCTCCAAACCCTTGCTCGAGAAAAATCCTTACATTGATGTCCTGCTGGGCATCGACCCAGCCTTGCCCGGTCTGCTTTCGGGGACCTCTTTTGGAAGAGCCTTCAATTTCGACATGGGCCGAAAGGCGGCCGCCATCCTCCAGATGGCCAATGCCAAAGTGAAAAAAGGGTTCGGGCTTTCCAAGGAAGGCGTGTTGGTTCCCTTAGAGGCCACCGCTGAGGAATGGTTCGAGATGGGTATCTTCGACACCGCCAAACGAGCCAACCAAAGGACCTATCAGGACCATCTTTTCCAGTTGGGCGGGCTCAAATACGGAGGCGAAAAACCTCAACTCATCCTGACCGAAAAGGAAAAACAATGGGGCGCGGAGTTCGCCAAAAAAAAGGGGCTGGCCAAGTTCAAAAAAATAGTCGGGTTCAACATCGGGTCCGGCGGGCGCTGGCCCATGAAACGGTGGCGTTTGGACGGTTTCGTGTGGCTGGCCAAGCAGTTGAAGAAAAAGAACCCCAAGACCGGCTTGTTGCTTTACGGAGGGCCGGAGGAAAGGGAATTGATGCCGGCCATGGTCCGGAAATTGAAGGGCATCGCCATTCCCACGGGCACTGAAAACAGCTTGCGTCAGTTCACCTCCCTGGTGGGCTTATGCGACGTGATGGTGACGGGGGATACGCTGGCCATGCACGTGGCCATCGCCTTGAAGAAGCGCTTGGTGGCTTATTTCGGCCCGACCTCGGACGCCGAGATCGACCTTTACGGGAGCGGCGAGAAGGTCCTGCCGGTCTCTCCCTGCCAGTGCTATTACCAGAACCAGTGCACCCAAAAGGTCTCTTGTATGGACAACTTGAAGGAAGCGGATATGTTGGCGGCCGTTGAGAGGCAGATGAAGTCAGCTCACAGTTGACAGGTGACAGCTTTGGGTGAGCTGTGAACCGTCGACTGCGGACTGTCGACCCGCTCATCATTTCTTGAACTGAAATCAAATCCAGGAAAAGTATGAAAACAATCGTAATGGTGCCCACCTACAACGAACGAGCCAATGTGGGGGACCTGGTCAAACTTCTCCATAAAAGTGTGCCCAAGGCCGAAGTCCTGGTCGTAGACGATTCCTCACCCGATGGAACCTTTGAAGAAGTGAAAAAATTGATGAAGCGGGACCGAAAGCTCCATTTGTTGCTCCGCGACCGGTCCATCAAAGGCAGGGGCTGGGCGGGTCGGGACGGTTTCGTGAAGGCCTTAGCCATGGGGGCGGACGTAGTCGTAGAGATGGACGCGGACCTTTCCCACCAACCCAAGTTCATTCCCGCTATCATCGCTCCCCTTATTTCCAAAAAGGGCGATATGGTCATTGGCAGCCGTTACATGCTAGGCGGCAAGGACATGGACCGACCCTTCCATCGTCAAATGACCAGTAATTTCGCACGCTATTACCTCAAGTTCATCCTGGGGGTCACGGTCAAGGACCCCACTTCCGGCTTTCGGGCTTTCTCCAAGAACACCCTGAAGAAGATCAAGGTGGAAACCCTTCGAGCCCGCGACCCCTTTACGGTCTCCGAAATCCTCTACCGTTGTTCCCGTTCGGGTCTGCGTATCGTTGAAGTTCCTATCGAGTTCGTGGACCGGACCCAGGGCACTTCCAAGCTCGGCCTTTCCACCCTAGTGAAGTACCTGGGCAAGGCGCTTTTGATGCGGTTGGGGCTGAATTACGATTGAAAGAAATCCTGTATAAGTCCCCTGCGTCCCTGTGGCATATTGCTGATCGACAAAACTGACCTCATTTCAGTGACTTGATCGGAGTTTTTGATGCGGGCGTTCAAAACTTCATTTTTCCTATTTTTGACCGCATTCTTGAGCCTGTTGTATGCTCCCGAAGTATGGGCGGTTCGCCCCTTTTCCGCCCAAATTGCGTTGGTCGCCGGGGATGAAGGTAGTTTTGGTTACCGGGACGGAAGTTTCACGACGGCTCGTTTTAACACACCCCTGGGCTTGGCGATCAATGGGGATGGGTCCCTTCTTTTCGTGGCGGATTCCGGCAATAACCGCATCCGAGTCATCCATCTTGACCAAAACAATGAGGTCACCACCCTCGCGGGGCAGAGTTCAGCGGGAAAATTGGATGGCCCCTTGACCGTGGCCCAATTCAACGATCCCCGCGGGGTTCTTTACCTTCCAGGTGACAGGCTTTTGGTGAATGATTTTGGAAACCAGCTCTTGCGTCTCGTTGACCTGAAAGCCGGGACCGTCACGACCATTGCCGGAGGTTCCCCCGCCCTTGGGGCGACGGGAACACCCACGCCCCTGGTCCCCGCGGCGCAGGTTTCGATGAAGGATGTCAGGTCCATGGCCTATGTGCCCGCGTCCGATTCCATCTTCTTTACCCAACCCGATTCGGGTTCTTTAAAAAGGCTGGAACTCAAAACGGGCCTGGTTTCAACGGTGCTCGACAAGGATCCCTCGCTTCCCCGACCCGCCGCCCTCTGGTGGGGGGAAAATAGGCTTTTTGTCGCGGACAGTGGTTCGCCCCAGGTTTTCCAATTGACCTGGAAGGATAAAGCCAAATTAATACCTGTGCCGTTGGCAGCGCCCCTTACCCAGATCCTGTCACTGTCCTCGAACAGTGGCATCCTTTACGCCCTCTTGAACCAAAATGGAGTCCCGGCGCAACGATTTCCCCTCGATGGGTTATACGAAAAGCTCCCGTCCAAGCCTCATAACGGGCTATTGAGTTTTACCAATCCTTGGGGTGATACCATCCCTGCTGAGCAATTGTTCTCGGGAGTGCCCAAGCCCTTCTTCTCTTGGATCGGTTTTGTGCCTGACCCTTCCGATGGGCGGAAGTTCTATCAGTCCTTGCCCGGTTGTAACATGATCATTTCATTCCGGGACTTGTTCTCTACGGGCTTTTACAATACCAACAATTTGATCGCGCCCGAGTATCCCACCAAAAAGCCAAAGAACACCTACCGTATCATCATCGCGGGGGATTCTCGGTCCTTTGAGATCCATAATTACCCCTTTAAAATGGATTTCCACCCTCAAACCAGGACTTGGTATCCCTATGTTTTCAGATTCGGCCCGCAGATCGAGCAGGAGTTGAATTTCCGGGCCGCGCTGGAAGGGATCCCCTTGAACTACGAGGTGTTCAATGTAGGTCATCATGGTGAATTATTATCCTGGCCCACCTTTGAGTTGCCCGAGATCGTCAAAAAGAACGATATCGACCTGGTGATGATCTTCAGCCCGCAAAGCGATCATCCCCCTTACTATTATTATTTCGATCACCCCCTCACTTCGGACGGCATACCCCAAAGCCCCAATGACCCCGAATATATGTTGAAGCCCGCCCAAGAACGGATCCCGGATGGATCACCCCGGAAATTCTATGATTTTTGCAAGGCCCACAAATTGGTGCAGATGAATGGAAGGAATTTTGATTTCGACCCGAGTGTCGTCACCTATCCGGAATTGCACGACATGATCTTGGATTTCTACGGGAAGCCCCTGTCGGTGCTCAACCGGAAGCTTTTGAACATTAAAACCTCCGGTGGTCAATCGCCGAAGCTGTTGGTCATCTATACCTACACGGAGTGGGGTTGGGTCCAACATCATGACACCGACATTTGGATCGAGGCGTCCAAAAAATTCAATCTCCCCTATTTGGACCTGAACCCCGAGATGAGCGCTTTGCATCTTTCCTATTATCCCCTGACGGAAGAGGGGACCCATTTCGACCCCGATGGGTTCACCTTTTTTGGAAGGCTGATCGCCCACGACCTCATCCGGGATAAACTGATCCCATGGGAAAAAGTTTCCGAAAAATAAGTTATACAAGTTAAAAGAGGGTTTTTGATCGGCCCCCTATTCCTTGTCATTCCCCCCTGCCTTTGTTAAAATCCATTGAATTTCTTTGAAAAACGTGACTTTATCCGTTCCATCCCGGCCGTTCGAAGGGTCCCGATGCCCATCTCACCCGACGTCAAATTAGGCCAAAATGTCGTCATCCATCATCCCGAATTGGTCAATCTTTATGGTTGCGAGGTCGGGGACAACAGCAAAGTCGGGGCTTTCGTGGAGATCCAAAAGGGTGTCAAGATCGGGAATTTCTGCAAGATCAGCAGTCACAGTTTCTTGTGCGAAGGCGTGACGATCGAGGACAAGGTCTTCGTAGGACATGGGGTCCTGTTCATCAACGACCGTTACCCTCGGTCCGCCTCGGGCGACCAATTGCAGACCGAAGCCGATTGGAAGGTCATTCCCACCCTGGTCAAAACGGGGGCCTCCCTGGGCAGTGGCGCCGTCATCCTTTGCGGCGTGACCATCGGCAAGGACGCGCTGGTCGGGGCCGGCGCGGTCGTGACCCACGACGTTCCTGACCACGCCATCGTGATGGGGGTACCGGGCCGGTCTGCGGGTGACATCCGGGATAAGACCAAGAACCAGTAAAGGGCCCCATGATCCAATACCTCGACCTCCAGGCCCAATATCAAAGCATAAAAAAAGAGATCGACGCCGCTGTGATCGGGGTTTTGGAGAGTGGCCAGTTCGTGTTGGGCAAGGAAGTCGAGGCTTTTGAGGCGGAATTCGCCACCTATTGCCAGGCCCGACATGCGGTGGGCGTTAATACGGGGACAAGCGCGCTTCACCTCTCCCTATTGGCGGCGGGGATTGGGCCCGGGGATGAGGTCATCACCACGCCCTTGACCTTCGTGGCCACCGTCGCGGCCATCCTTTATACGGGAGCCAAACCCGTTTTCGCCGATATCGATCCCCGGACCCTCAATATCGATCCTCAAAAAGTCGCAGCCCAAGTGACTTCCCGGACCAAAGCCATCCTTCCCGTGCATCTTCACGGAAAGCCGGTGGATGTGGATGCCCTGGCGAAGATCGCGGACGACAAGGGGCTCATCCTCATCGAGGACGCAGCCCAAGCCCATGGCGCCGAAGTGCGCGGCCGCCGGGCCGGAAGCCTGGGACAGATGGCTTGTTTCAGCTTTTATCCTGGCAAGAACCTGGGGGCCTATGGGGAAGGCGGGGCCGTCACCACGAACGATCCGGAACTGGCTCGGAAGATCAGGATTTTGCGGGATTGGGGCGCGGAAAAAAAGTACCACCATGACCTGAAGGGTTTCAATTTCCGGATGGAAACCATCCAAGGGGCCATCCTGCGGGTCAAACTTCGGCATCTTGAAGAATGGACGGAAGCCCGGCGGAAACTGGCCCGGATCTATGATGAAAAATTAAAGGGCCTGTCGTTGGAGATCCCCGGCACTCCCGCGGGGGTCCGCCATGTTTTCCATGTCTATCCCATCCTTGTTCCCCAAAGGGACCGTTTACAAACTTTCCTTTTGGAAAAGGGCGTTCATACCAACATCCACTATCCGATCCCAGTCCATCTTCAAAAAGCTTACCAGGACCTGGGATACAAAAAAGGCGACTTCCCCCACGCGGAGTCGGCCTGTGAGCGAAGCTTGTCCCTCCCCCTTTATCCCGAGTTGCCGGAAACCCAAGTGGAGGAAACGGCCGAATGGGTCAAGCAAGGGCTGAAGGGGTTGCATTGATGACGACCCTACTTACTGGGGCCCTGCAAAGGGGTTAGCTCCCTTTGGATGAGCCGGGTTGAACTACGATCAAGAGAGTCTCCTTTGGGAAAAAAGGTCGCCATCCTCCAGTCGAACTATATCCCTTGGAAGGGAACTTTCGACCTCATCCACCTCGTGGATGAATTCATCCTCTACGACGACATGCAATATACCCGCCGGGATTGGCGGAACCGGAACCTCATCAAGACCAAGGATGGCCTCAAGTGGCTCACCATCCCGGTGGAAGTGAAGGGCAAGTTCGACCAGAAGATCAAGGAAACGAAGATCACGGGCGGGGCCTGGGCCAAGGACCACTGGAAGACCATCCTGCACAGTTATTCCTCGGCGAAATTTTTCGCGCAATATAAGACCCCTTTTGAGAAGGCCTATGAGGAAGCCGGGAGCGAGGAATACCTCAGCCGGGTGAATCACCGATTCTTGACGCTGCTCTGCGGCATGTTGGGGATCCGAACGAAAATTTCCTGGTCCTCGGATTACGAACTGGTCGAGGGGAAGACCGAAAGATTGGTAGGGCTCTGCAAATCCGCGGGAGCGGACTTCTACCTCTCGGGACCAGCGGCCAAGGATTACATCGCGGAAGAGTTGTTCCAGCAAGCAGGGGTTCAGTTACAATACATGGATTATTCGGGTTATCCCGAATATCACCAGCTTCACGGCCCTTTTGAACATGGTGTGAGCGTTCTCGACCTTTTGTTCAACGAGGGCCCCGATTCGGTGAAATACATGAAAAGTTTTTAGCCCACTTCTTCGCGCGGGAGAGCATTTGAGCCTCCAAAAGATCACCGGCCCGGTCAAAGATTATTACACCCATAAGGTCCTACTCCATGGGACTAGTTCCCTGGGCGTCGACTGGAAAACCCGGGAGTCCCAGGAGCTTCGGTTCGAGCAACTACTCAGAATATGCCCCGCTCGAGGGGAATTCTCGATCCTGGACTGGGGTTGCGGTTATGGCTACCTCTTTGAGTTCATGCGCAAGAAGAAGTTGTCCTTTCGTTACTTAGGCTATGACCTTTCCCCTGAAATGATCCAAGAGGCCCGGGCCTCTTATGGAAAATACGCCCAGGCTAAGTTCAAAGCGGGGACAATGGCGGCGGGAGCGAAGGCGGATTATGTCACTGCCAGCGGTATCTTTAACGTAAAATTAAAAGCGTCCCAAGGGGACTGGAAAAAATACATGCTTAACATCCTGGCCGGGATGGATCAAAGGGCCCGAAAGGGTTTTTCCTTCAATTGTTTGACGAAATACTCCGACAAGGAAAGGATGCGGTCCGACCTTTACTATGCCGACCCGCTTTTTCTTTTTGACCACTGCAAGCGGAATTTTTCCAAGAACGTCGCCCTACTCCATGATTATGGCCTTTACGAATTCACGATCCTTGTTCGCAAAGACCTTTGAGCTAAAAGGAGCCTAAATGAAACCCATCGTCCTATTCGGCGCCGGGGACATCGCCTCGGTCGCTCATTTTTACTTCACCCACGACACTTCCCGAAAGGTCGTGGCCTTCACGGTGGACAAGGAATTCCTCAAAGAAGAGACCTTTTGTGGTTTGCCTGTGGTGCCTTTTGAGGAGGTCATTTCCAAATATCCGCCCGACCAATTCGACATGTTCGTGGCCGTCAGTTACGCCAAGATGAACCAGGTCCGGGCCCAAAAGTGCCAGGAAGCCAAGGAAAAGGGCTACGTCCTGGTCAGCTATATCAGCTCCAAGGCCACGGTTTGGCCGGATGCCCAGTTCGGGGAGAATTGCTTCATCCTGGAGGACAATACCATCCAGCCTTTCGCCAAGGTGGGCCACCATGTGACCCTCTGGAGCGGCAACCATATCGGCCACCATTCGGAGATCGGCGACAATTGCTTCATCACTTCCCATGTGGTGGTTTCGGGCGGGGTGAAGATCGCTGAGAACTGTTTCATCGGGGTCAATGCCACACTGCGCGACCACGTGAATATCGCCAAGCATTGTGTCATTGGGGCGGCCTCGCTCATCCTGCATGACACCCAGGAATACGGCGTTTATATCGGCAACCCGGCGGAACTTTCCAAGGTCCCCAGCAACCGGCTTAAAAAACTCTGAACGGACAGGGACGGGCGAAATGAAATGGAAAAAAATGGGCCAGGTCTTCAGCCCAGACAACCATTTCGACTGGATGAAGAGCCACGCTGCCAATCCTGTCGTCGAACCGCTGGGCGGCTCCCTCGTTCGGGTCTATTTCACCAGCCGGGATTCCTCCAATCGCTCCAGCATCAGCTGGCTGGAATTGGACATGAAAGACCCCTTCAAGGTCCTCCGGATCTCCGAAAAACCCGTCGTGCCCCCTGGCGAGGTCGGCCTTTTCGACGACAGCGGCGCCGCGATGGGATGGTTGACGGTCGTGGATGGAAAAAAATTCCTCTATTACTTGGGGTGGAACCTGGGCGTCACCGTTCCCTGGCGGAACACACTAGGCCTGGCCATCGCCGAAGCGGGTTCGATGGAATTCCGGAAATTTTCAAAAGCACCGCTCCTGGACCGAAGTGACGTGGACCCCTATTCCATTTCCTATCCTTCCATCTTGATCGAGAACGGCCTTTGGCGGATGTGGTACGGTTCCAATTTGGGCTGGGGAAAAGACCCCAAGGACATGTCCCATGTTTTTAAGTACGCCGAATCCCGGGACGGCCTTCATTGGGACCGTCAGGGAGTCATCGCCCTGCCCCTGGGCTCCGCGGGAGACTATGCCCTTTCCAAACCCTTTGTCCTCAAAGAGAAGGGGACCTATAAAATGTGGTATTCTCACCGGGGTCTCACCTACCGCCTTGGTTACGCCGAATCGGGGGACGGGCTAAGGTGGGAGAGGATGGAGGACCAGGTCGGGATCGATGTGTCCCCTTCGGGTTGGGATTCGGAAATGATCGAATATGCCTGCGTCTTTGACGTTAACGGCGAGAGATACATGCTTTACAATGGCAACGGTTATGGGATAACGGGTTTTGGTCTGGCTGTCCTGGAAAAATCCTAAGATGAGGGTTGGGAATGATCACCGTTAACGCCAAAAAAGACTCGGATTGGCTCCTCAAGGCGGCCCAAGGCCTCAAGACCGACGGTTGCGCCATCATCGAAGGGGTACTGGAACCGGATTTCGTCAAGCTCACCGAGGAGCGGATGTATGGGGTCCAAAAGAAGATCCATCAGACCCTAGGCAAAGAACGGTTGGATCAGGCTGGCGAGCTGGGCATCCTTCGGATCATGCCCAAATTCGACCCCTTTTTCCTGAAATATCTCGAGATCCCCGAAGTCCTTCAAATGGTCGATGCGCTCCTGACGTCCACCGCCGTACTACAAGTTCAGCAGGGGTCCATCCTCCCCTCCTTCCCCGAAGGCCAGGCGCCGCCCGTCTTCCAAAACCTCTTTCACATGGATTTTCCCCGTTATTTGAACGGTTATTTGGCCGCCTTTAACCTCTTTTTCGCCATTACCCAATTCACCAAGGATAATGGCGGGACCCTGTTGGTACCCGGTTCGCACCAAAAACCGGACCGGCCCAGCGAGGGCTACATCAAGTCCCACGCCATTCCCGTGGAATGCGAGTCTGGCTCCATGTTCCTTTTCGATTCCACCCTTTTTCACGCGGCTGGCGAGAACCATTCTGGGAAGGACCGATTGGGTATCAACCATGAGTTCATCCGTTCCTATATGAAACAACAGATCGATTACGTTCGGGCGCTGGGGGAAGAGACGATCCTGGCCCAAAAGCCAAGGACCCAGCAGCTCCTGGGCTGGTACACCCGGATCCCGGCCAGCCTCGACGACTATTACCGACCCGAAGACCAAAGGCTTTACCGACGGGGGCAGGGTTGATCCAAATCCTTGAAGATGGGAACCGAACCGCATGACCGAATTAGCCGTAGTGATCCCCGTTTACCGGTGCACCGGATGCCTGCAGGAACTCCATCGGCGTTTGAAAAAGGAACTGCTTTCCATCACCCCGAGCCACGAGATCATCTTCGTGGATGATGGGGACCAGGACGGAGCCTGGATCCTTTTGAAGCAGATCGCCCGGCAGGATAAGAGGGTAAAGGCCTTCCGCCTGAGCCGCAACTTCGGGCAACACGCCGCTATCACGGCTGGTTTGTCCAAGACCACTGCTCGATACGTTGCCGTCATGGATTGTGACCTGCAAGATCCCCCCGAATTCCTTCGTAACCTTTATCGAAAAGCCAAGGAAGGTTTCGATGTCATCCTCACCCGGCGGATGGGGAAAAAACACTCCATAGTGCGGAACTTGGCCGGCGCGCTTTATTTCAAAATTTTGAGCTTCTTCAACGGCGAGGAGATCGATGGACGGGAAGGAAGTTTCAGCCTGATCAGCCGGAAGGTGGTGGAAGCCTATCTCCGGCTCCGGGACCGGGACCGTCATTATCTTTTCATCCTGCGCTGGCTCGGTTTCAAGTCCGCCCTCCTGAAATATGACCATGCCGAAAGGTTCGAGGGGGGGAGTTCCTATAATTTCATGGCCTTGTTCACCCACGCTTTCAACGGCCTGTTCTTCCAAACTACCATACTATTGAGATGGATCGTTTATTTGGGTTTGGCGATCTCGACGGTTGGATTTTTATTAACCCTCTATTTCCTGTTCTTGTACTTTAGCCGCTCGATCCAGCCTGGCTGGACCAGTTTGGCGATCCTGCTTTTGTTGATCGGGGGTTTCATCATCGCCAGCACGGGGATCACGGGGCTCTATATCGGGAAAATTTTCGAACAAGTCAAGGAACGGCCCCTTTACGTGATCGACGAGGAAACGGGTTCGTGAAGGGCTTCGAAAAGTGATCCTCGCGCCAGGGACCATCCTCCAGCTGATGTATTTCAAGGAAAGACTCCGTCGAATAAAACCGGGTTATTTCATCGAAATGGGGGTGGGCCGGGGAGACCTCTCGAAAGTCCTGCTGGACCATGGATGGCGGGGCAGAGGATATGAGTTGAATCCCCAAGCGGCCCAAGCGGCTAAGCATCTCAACCGGGAGGCCGTGGATCAAGGGAGATATCAAGTCCTCAGGACTGATTGGCTCCGGTCCGGCCGACTGGTCCAGGCGGACTTAGTCGTGAGTTCAATGGTCCTGGAACATTTGAACGAAAAGGATGAGGCGAAATATTTCCAAAAGGCCTGGAAGGCCCTCAAACCCGAGGGCCGGATGATATTGTTGGTCCCCGCCTGCCCCGATTACTGGGGGTTGGAGGATGAGATCGCGGGTCATTACCGTCGTTATACCGCGCGGGAACTCGAGGCCAAGGCCCGGAAGTCCGGCTGGAAGATCGTCGATAGGGCGGGACTTTGTTACCCACTTTGCAATTGGCTTTTTCCCATTTCGGATCTCTTGGTGAAGCGCTCTGAAAGCGGGAAGAGAAAATTGTCCATGACCCAGCGCACGAAGTTGTCGGGGTATCGGGAAGTCCCTTTCAAGACACTTTACCCTTGGGTTTTCAAGTTTGTGCTGAATCCGGTGGTCCTTTATCCGTTCCATTGGCTTCAGAAAATGTATCGGGAGAACAGCCGGTGCATTGTCCTTTACGGCGAGTTCACCCGGGCCGAATCCCGAACAAAGGCGGCTTGACCCATGCATATCCCCTTCAACAAGCCCTATTTGACCGGAAAGGAACTGAAATATATCCAGGAGGCCCATGACCTGGGCCAGCTTTCAGGGGACGGAACTTTCACCCGCCGTTGCCATGAATGGCTTGAAAAGAACATCGGTTGTCCTAAGGCCCTGCTAACCCATTCCTGCACCGCGGCCTTGGAGATGGCCGCCCTTCTCGCCGGGATCGGGCCCGGGGATGAGGTCATCATGCCTTCCTATACTTTCGTTTCCACCGCGAATGCTTTTGTCCTTCCTGGGGGAGTCCCTGTTTTCGTGGATATCCGGCCTGATACGCTCAACATCGATGAGACCAAGATCGAGGCGGCCATTACCCCCAAGACAAAAGCCATCGTGGTGGTCCATTATGCCGGGGTCGCCTGTGAAATGGATGCAATCCTTGAGATCGCCCGACGGCACCGTCTGTTGGTCATTGAGGACGCCGCCCAAGGGATCGGCTCGAAGTACAAGGGCCGGGCCTTGGGAAGCTTGGGCCACCTGGGCGCGCTGAGTTTCCACGAGACCAAGAACATCATTTCGGGTGAGGGCGGCGCCTTATTGGTCAATGACGAGAGGTTCATTGAAAGGGCGGAGATCATCCGGGAAAAAGGAACGAATCGAAGCAAATTCATGAAAGGCCAAGTGGATAAATATACTTGGGTGGATATTGGCTCTTCCTACCTGCCCAGTGAGTTGATCGCGGCTTTTTTGTGGGCACAACTCGAAAATTTTGAATCCATCACGGAACAACGAACAGCCCTATGGGAAACCTATCATCGGTCCCTTCAGGACGCCGAAGCGAAAGGTCAGTTACGTCGGCCAGTGATCCCACCCGACTGCCTCAAAAACGCCCATCTTTATTACGTCCTAATGCCAACCCAGGAGAAAAGAAATTCTTTCCTGGCCGCGTTGAATAAAAGCGATATTAACGCCGTTTTTCACTATGTACCATTGCACAGCTCCCCGGCGGGCCGGAAATACGGCAGGGCGCATGGATCGCTGGAAGTGACGACGGACCTGAGTGGGAGACTTGCCAGGCTCCCCCTTTGGATCGGCATGAAAAACCATCAAAAATCCCTGATCGAACAAGTGCTTCTTGAGGCGGAAAAATGAAGCCACCATTCCTGAAGTTTTCCGTAGAATTAGCCTTATTCATTCCCGGGTTTGGCAGGACTTTACATCCCACTGCCGGAAAAGAGAAATAAATGTTCAGGGGCATTTACCGCATCCTTGAAATACCTTTTGTGTATCGCTTTGTGACGACCCTGCTGGGGCCCGGGGGACCTCGTTTGCGGAAGTGGATCGAAGAGAAGGCGTTCAACCGTCCCGCCGAAAGGGTATTGGACGTT
>Ga0206921_10013_pt1 | contig 52640 bp, 70 predicted proteins | sample Alteio_BWOrgHeat_66_FD_152930 | JGI IMG/M metagenome (GOLD analysis project Ga0206921, IMG submission 152930) | Enriched cells from forest soil in Barre Woods Harvard Forest LTER site, Petersham, Massachusetts, United States -... | ecosystem: Environmental > Terrestrial > Soil > Temperate forest >...
GCTAGCCCTTCCACCCGGTTCGGAGGCATGGCAACCCGTTGAGAAAAATAAGGCTATTTTTCCTTAGCGGGCGCGGGGAATCAACCCTTGCATATGCTGTAGCAGTAGGTGGGACGGAGAATACCGTCTGAGCATACGACCATGCACTTTTCGCGAACGGCCTGCTTCGCAGCTTCCATTCCCGTCAATGCCGTCTGGGCAGATTTGATACTGATGCCACGTTTCCGTGCAAATTCCGACACCGTGAAGCTATTGGGTGGGCGAACGGCTTTCACGGTGGGACGCAGGCGTTCTAGTTCAGCCCAGACATCGGCCATATTGTCGATGGCAGCGGCGGTTTGGATAGAAACAACGGATGCCAGTTCCGGTTTCCGCGACTTCATAACGGGAGCCTCCAGTTGAGAGCATTGCCGGGTTCACAATGGCTAAGGTTTACGTGACATTCGCCCTCGCGAAACTCACCATATGCAAAAGCGTGGCTCCATCGGGCGGTAGCTCTACGCACTTTCGCGTATCCCATCTCCGGGATGTTCGCCAGAGTCCCTACGCAATAAGCCACGGGGTGGTCTGACCGTTTGCCGGGTTCTATCCCGGCAATATGTAGGTGTGCAATAACGCACTTGCCGAAATGCTCTGCATGTTCGCGGAGGGCGTTCTGTGAGTACGGAAAACCATGTATAAACTTTGTGTCGCCCAGTTCCATCCACGACCGGTTGATGTCGTAGTGGTCAATGAATTGAGCCTTTAGCTTCGTGATCGTGCCGCGAATATCGTTGACGATTCTCTCAGCCAACTCTCGCCGGATCGCGTCGTAGTGAACGGCGGCAGTCCATAGACGGTCTTCGTGGTTCCCCAACAGAACGTCCGTTGGCTCCAGTGCCCGGAGAAAGTTAAGGCCTTGCCCAATGTCTGCTTTGAGACTCATCGCCTGATCGGATGTACCTCTGGCACCAGTACGAAACGCTGCCGTGTCCACGAAGTCGCCGAGGTGGATAGTGCGGTGCGGTTTCCATGCGGATTTGAATTTCAGGACTGCCTTGATCGCGGCTGGGTCCGCCAGATTCCCGTGGCTACAGCCGACAGCAAGCCAGCGTCGATAGCCGCCCGCTGGCTTGCTCATTTCGTGGCCTGTATCCCATGGACCGTTTGGTTCGTGTCGAGCGCGACTTCCGTTACCTGATTGGCAGTTAAAGCAAGACTCGCGATCTTTTCGTTCATGTGGTTTGCGGCCTCAGCGAACTCAGCGGTTCTCACGATTCCCTCTTTGGTCAGGTTGGTGTTTTCTTCGATCTTCCCCTTAATGTCTGCCGTGGCGGCACGGGCCACCATTGCAACCCGTTCCACTTCGAGGCGCAAATCCGCCTGATGGTCCAGCCTTTCCTGACGATCGCGCTCATACTGCGCCACCCGTTCCTGTCGATCCCGCTGGTACTGACGCGCCCGTTCCCGGTTTTGAATGATCTGGACAATCACTGAACCTATGACGGTCGCAGCCGTCGTACACATCACGTAAAACTGTGGGCTATTCGGCAGCGTCAGCATTCCGACCATGCCGATAAGGGATGCGATCCGAAGCCCGTTCACTGTCCCTGATATCCTTCGTTATGCATTGCGGTCTGGCTCCTATCAGATCGTGGTGTAACGGGGTGCGGCGGCTTGTACGGCTACCGCGCCCCGGTTATGCTACTTCCTGTCGCTGAACGCGCCGCCTACCATCGCAATCAGCGCAACTTCGGCGGCTGCTTCTCCGACTGCTTCTGCGACGTAGCCTGATTTCACAAGGGCCTCTTTGATGCGCTCCTTCAGCCCGGCGTGCTCAGCAGGCATGATGATGACGGGCTGGTGCTGATCGGGTGTGATGATTACGGTTTGGTTGGTCATTTATTTAACCTGCGCGAATTTGAATTGAGCCAGGCGCGCTTGCAGGGCTTTGATGTGCGCCTGGACATCCTTAACGGACACCTTTGCGTTGGAAGTCCCAGCGTTAGAGGTCGATATCGCCACGGTCCTTGGTAGGAGCGCGGGAGATGGAGGCTGCACGGAAGCCAGGAAGAACTGCCATGCGGCAAGAGTGGCCGCGACATACGGAGCCGCCTCAGGGCTGAGGGACGACAGGGAATTGATGACCGGCTGTGAGAGAAGGGCGATCTTCGCGGTTTTGACGGCGACAGTGTCGCTGGAATTGAATTCCGTTATGATATTGGACGCTGCACCTGGGATCGGGGTGATAGCGGCGATGACCTCAGCGGCCACCACCGGAGAGATATCACCTTGAGTCGTCAAAACCGCAACAGCGGCATCGGCGGCAGCGACGGCTCCATCGAGGTAGACGAGTTCTTGGCTGGTAGGTGTGCAAGCCATGAGCATCAAAGCGGATGCTATGGCGATTATCTTTTTCACTTTTTTGTCCTTTTCTTAACTACAAACAATTTCCCGTTGGTGTAATCCAGTGACACGTGGTGCCACTTCAGGGCAACTAACGCCGCTGGCAGTTCGCTGAGGAACGTTGCGATGCACGGGCCTGTCTTTGGGTACAGCTTGGGATTGCATGGGCCGGTCGAACCAGAGTAGAGAAGACGGGCTGCATGGAATCTGTTGAAGTCAACCGGCGTGAGTCTTTTCAGGAATACGCTGGGGCCTGTGATTGAGTGATGCATGATTTAATGTCCGGTGATGATCTCGCCCGTGATGTACTTCGGGCCGCAGGTGATCTTCAGGTAATACCCCGTGTCGTTGCTAAGGCCAGATAGGGTAGCTAGGCCGTCGCGCCCTGTCTGCGAAATGCTGCTACTCCCAGCTGGGCTGGAGAATGTCAGGGAGAGGCTGACGGTGGTGGTGCAGGCCGTCGCATCGAGCGCAGAGTAGTAGACTTTGGCTCCTCCGGCAGTTGGCTGCACTGAGCGAATCGTGAAATCCAGATACGGATTGTAGAGGCCGTCTATCGCATCCGCCGTGGCCCAGTTAACCAGATCAATGTTCGCTCCGGGGTCCGTTCCGTCCGTTGCTGTCCCTTGGTATGGCGCGATGACCTTCCAGGTGGGCGCGCTCTCGTCCACGACCAGCCCTCCATTAGCGGCGGGTATCTGAGTGCCGGTTGGCCACGAGTATGAGGTGCTGCAACCAATTGAGTAGTTTCCCGTGGCGATATACGGACTACTCGGATTGAAGCTGCTGTTAATCCACGCCGCTAAATCTCGCGTGAGAAGATTGCCATTGGCAGACCAAGGCGCATTGGGGTATAGGCCACTAAGCATGTCGCAAATCCCATTACTCCCCGGACTGCCGGTAGCATCCCATCCATGTAAAGCCAGTGGAACTATGTTGTTATCGAAACTGATGTCAGAGTAATTGGAAAGCGCAGTTGATGCTGCGGCCCTAGACATTTGCCCGCTGACAGCCGTGCCTGAAAATGTGCTCACGAGGTAAGTGTTATGCGCAACACGAATCGTAAAATCCCCTTGATTAACAGACGCCAGCCAACCGTTTCCCTCCGGGTTCCCGGAGAAGTCATAGCCCTGCGCGCTCATCATGTTTTCATGGAGATTGTTGACATATGTAATGTTGTTGTGACCTTTTGCAAAGCACGGGCTTGGCGGACTGGCCACGTCGCAAACCGCCTCGCTGGCATTCTGTTCGTATCCCAGTGTCATACCAGCCTGACCATCGTGAATATGGTTGCCCGTTATCAGCATGCTTTCCGCTGTGGTCCAAGGCTGCGAACCTACGGTATTTGGAAATACCCACAGTGGATCGCTGGTGGTTGACTGCGTAACCAGATTTATTACAAACGCCTCGGCGGTTTGCAGACCCGGCACCCACGTTCCCGACATGTCATTGCCGTAGACTAAATACCCGCGCCCCTGTTTGACCTCCCAAATGTTCTTGACGTCATCGGGGCCGCGAGTGGTCAAGCCACCCTGATCATGCCAAGTATTCGCTCCGTCGCAATAGTAGTCGTGGTTGTTGGTGGTGTTACGCCACACATTGTCCTTGTAGCAATCTGATGTAGGGGCGCCCGCTCCACTGCCGAACTTGTAATATCCCTGCTTCGCGTACTGATTGCCGACCCACTCTATATGCGCCGGTAGCTGACCTGCGGGAGAGAATGAGCCGCCGATGAAGGTGTTCTCCGTCGCGGCGTTGATGTAATTATTACGAATGACCAAGCAGCAACTCATGTAGCTGCTGACAATGCCCTTAGATTCTCCACCGTCAAGCGCGATCACGTCGAAGTAACTATCGAGAACTTTGTGATGATTGCCCGCCAACCCCAAGCCTACGGCTAAATTTCTTGTCCCCGGTACTCCGTGCATCCAGACATGGTGGAATTCAAAATGATCGGGTTGCCACGAGGGGTCAACGGAGGTCGGGTGATCAGAGCCGGTCTCTCCAATGTTGGCGATCCAGTTACAGCCGAATGTTCCTGTTGCGTCTCCCGAATTGCAGTAGAATTCGATGCCCTCGAAGCTCCAATACTGCGTCCTGCCTCCAGCGGCGGTGATGATGAAGTTGTGGCCGAATCCAGAACCGAAGTTAGAGACCAACTGCGGCATGTAGGCAGAGTGGATGGAGGGATTTATGCGCGTTCCCTCAGGTGGCAGGTCGCTGGCGTGATCTGAACGGATACGCACATACTGCGCGCAGTTCTTCACTGGCACCAGAAGATCAAAGCCGCCAAAATCAATAGGACTGGCGGCAACCGGGATCGTAATGATGTACGGTATGCACTGCGTCGGCGTATGCACTGCATCCTGATATCCAGCAGCATCATTGACGGCAGACTGTAGACCGGCGAGGGTTGGGGCGTAGGGGGTTGGAGCCACACCCGCTGGTCCACCAAAGATGTTCTGGCCGAAAGCTGGTATAGTGTAAAACTGCGACACCAACCACGCGACACAGAGGAGGCGTAGTGCGGATACGCGGGGCAATCGAGAGGGCCGCTGATGTTCTGCTTGGCGTGCAAACGTGGGGCTATCAGGAGGTTGCTGGTGCAGAAAATAATCCGTACTCGCCGGTCCCGTGGACCGCACTGATACCCATGCTGATGTCGGTGCCAAAATCTTCATTAAGAGGTTCATTTGTTGATCTCGGTTGTGGAAAGGGGCGAGTGTTAACAGCGGCCTCTTTTCTTGGGTTTAGTCGTGTGGTGGGGGTGGAAATTGACGCTGAGCTGTGCGTGGCTGCTGAGCGCAATCGCGGCTCACGCCGATATGAAGTTGTTTGTGCTGATGCTTGCAAATACGTCGCACCAGCCGATACCAGCGTTCTGTTCCTTGGCAACCCATTTGTCGGGTCGGTACTGGAAACTGCGATGCGTAACAACTGCACCGATGGTCGGCTGATGTTGTGCTACTACAACACCGGCAAGGTCAACCGCGCAGCACTGGACCTTGGGATCGGCCTCACTGAGATAAGCCATGGTCACAACTGGGCAGCCTACACGGTCGGATAGGATCATTTCTTGCTTCCTTCGGTCGGTGCCGGCGCAACACAGGAAACTCTCCCGTCTTTCTCGCCCTTGATCTCGCCGCCGCAAGCCTTTTTCATTTCCTCTTCTATGGAGCGCAGCTTTTTGTCGGGTTCGAGAAGGTACTGCATGTAGGCCGTCAGGCGCTCCAATGAGGCCAGCGCGTGATCAGTCTGGATTTTCTCGGGGATCTCGCGGACAGCCTGTCCGTCGCCCCCACCGGCTCCGGTGGGTAAAACTAAAGCGCTGTTCTGGGCAAAGGCCGATACCGCCAAGAGAAGGAGAATGGTAATTTTCATATATCAGTAAGCCGTGCAGCCAAATGTGATCACATCCCCGCTGACCGTGGTGCCAGTGAAGACCGCCGTTGTTGTCGATCCGCCAGATTTTTGCACGTAAAGATTAGCTGGCGTAGTAGTATCTGAAGAGTGGCAGGACCAGCCATTTGGCGCTGTTCGGCTATCACCCATCGTTACTGTTACGGTGCATGCCCCAGAGGTTCCACTGGTAAATTGTCCGCCATTTGCCCCACCCGTTGAGGCGGATACTGAACAGCCGGAAGTAGCGAATTTCGTACCAACAAAAGTCTCGCCGGCAGAATTGTCCAACTTGAACAGCGAGTTGCCGTTTGAATTCCAAAAATTAAGTGATGTGGCATTGTTAGTTCCTATATCCCAACGAGAGCCAGCGCCATAATCACGAACGGTATAAACGGCAGGAGCGGAATTACTTTGGACCTGAAACATTCTTTGAGCCGAACTAAAGGCCCCGCCATTATCAAACGAGCAACCATCTGATGCACACGGTCCAAAATCTCCAGCAATATACCCAGCCGTCATGTATGACGTTCCTTGACCAAAGATGATGTCCTTTTGAGTCGTACCGGGCGCTGAGATGTAAAGGGATGTCTTTTTGCCGCCAGAAGGGACCCCATTAAGCACCATCGACGCCACATTAGTTGCGTTGCTTCCGCTGTTGTCTCCGATCAGGGCGGTCATTGAGTAGGTTGGGACCATGCCTCCAGTGGTTACGGGAGGAGAGCCCATAGTCACCGTTTCAATCTGCGTGAGTGTGCCGGAACCAGACGCGGGTTGCCAAATGAAATACCCAATGGTTGCTTCGGCAATTGTCCCGGAGTTGCCGGAGATAGCCTGATCGGCATAGATTGCCGTGGTCAAATCGGTCGTAGTGCTTGCCGCAGTGGTTAGTACTTCCCGCTGGATGTCGCAAAGGTTATGCGTTAAATGACTAGATGCCGTTGTGAGCGAGGCGGTGCAAGTTGAGTAGGTACCAGCCCAGGTGCTGCCACTCTGCGCGGTGCCTGTAGGGGCAGACGACATCGTGAGCGCTTTGAAGTCATTTGGAGAAACTACTGCCTGCACAGAAGTTAAATTCGCCATCAAATACGTGGCTCCGCCTGTCAGCGCCATCGTCCCTGAGAGATCAAGGGGGGAGATGAGGGACGAGCTATTCATGCCGATGCGTCCGTTGGTGTTGTCCACTTTGATGTTGTTGGCGGTGACAGGGCTGACTGCTGTGCCGCTGGTTGCGTAAAAGGCCAATTGGTTCGTTCCGCCAGTGTTCACCGTGCCAGAGCCTCCACCTCCGCCGCCATTAAGAAGCAGCCACCCTGCCGTAGTTACGGAGGTGCAAGCGGGCGCTGCCGTGCCGGACGGGGCATTGCAAACGTACTCGTTGTGGTTGGTCGTGTCCGTGAAAAGATCGCCGGGAAGATTATTCGTCACGCTGCCGGGGGCTGCCGTGCCGAAGTATTTCACGGCAATTAAGGTGGTTTGTACAGCGCAGGTTCCTGTAGTGGTGATCGTTCCACCGGTTAAACCAGTGCCGCATGTAAGGGAAGTGATCCCGCTCTCCGAGACAGTCCATGTGTTGGTGGCAGTGCAGTCCTTGCGAGCGTGGGCAGAGGTATTGAAGAACGACTGGCCTACGGTACAGGTGGCGGGGTCACTGCTGCCCTGAGAGCTTGGGAACGCTTGCGCGGTGCCACGCGCGTCTTCCGTGCCGAGATAAATGTTGTTGCCGCCGAGAAAAGGAATATTTGCCGGGTCTGCGCTGCAAATGTTCGTGCCGCTGGCATTTGAGCAAATGATCCCCGAAGCCCCCTGCGTTGTGAAGATGCCCAGAGATGTGCGGTCATCGGTGATACCACCAAAGGCTATCGTGGAACCGTTGGAGGTGAGTACAATCCGGGCGATGGGGTAACTCGTAGCCGGATAAGCGGGGGTCACGACGGACGCCACTGTAATGTTTGTCGTTGTGCCCCAGCCGGTATTGTTGAGGCTGTTCGGGAGAGCCAGGATCAGAGCGCAGGAATCGCTTACGTAGAGATATGCCGTCACTACTGACGAGCCAGAAGACACCGTGCCGTTTGCCAGAGTTGCGGAGACGTTCATTGCGGTGCAGGACTCTGTGTAAAAACGAACAAACCCGCCCGTTACGCTGAGGGTGGTCGAGATGTCCGTTGGTTTGAATTGGTCCACGCCATTGCCGCTGCCATCCGAGGACAGGACGCGAGCACTTATGGGGAGCGATGCGCCTCCACCACCACCGGCAGAACTTCCCTGGCAAAATGCGGTCCCGTTGTAGGAAAACAGATACATCGTCCCGCCAGTTAGCGCCGAGGCCGATAGTGCGGTCGAACAATTTGACTGAAGTAGGGATTTGGCCCCCAAACCAGCAACATTAACCGTTGCCGCTCCGCTGTTAGTTGCTTGCGGAATAAAGCTGATGATTAACCCGGTGAGAGAAACTATGGTCGGACTTGGCGTTGGGCAGGTATAAGTCGTGGTGCTGCCCGTAGCATCCACGCACACGGTGTTATTCCCAGCACCGTTTGCTCCCGTTGCACCAGTGGCCCCGGTAGGACCCGTTGAGCCAGTCGATCCGGTATTGCCCACGAGGTTGATGTTCCAGTCGGTATGCGTTCCGCTTCCGCCAGTTTCGGTTACGTTGACAACGAGAGTGGTGCCAGAGTACGAGGTGACCAGACCCTGCATATAGTTCGCACCATTTGCCGCGCTGGATGCCCGCACAAAGGCCCCGACAGAGTACGCCAAACCAGTCTGAGTTGTGAAACTTGTTGAGCCGGTGCCGACAGCAAAAGAAGTCGTAGATGTCGCTGTGTAACCAGCGCCAGTTGCGCCTGCCGATCCGGTCGCTCCTGTGGCCCCAGTCGGTCCTGTTGAACCTGTCGGGCCAGTCGCCCCACTGATGCCGCTTGCATTGAGAACGCAATACCCAGCCCCGGACGCCGCTGAGAAGGTGGCCGTTACGGTGGTCACGATTCCACCTGTGATCGTCGGTGCCCAGGTGATGGTGACAGGGGTTTGCGTTGAGCCGGTGGTTGATGCCCCGACGAAGCACTGCACAACGGAAGAGTTGTAACTGGCAGAGGGGATCGTCAGGCCCGTGATGGCACAGGTGGTTGCGGAAGTGGCAAAAGTGCAGTTGCTGTTCGATGTCCCCGTGCCAGAACTTGGTATCAGATGGGTCGGTGGCGGAAACGGGTTAACTATCTGCGCGAACAGCGGAACTGCCGAGAATGCGAGGATAATCAGTTTCTTCATGGTTGCCTCAGTAGTTGGCGCGGTTCGAGCAGGCCAGTTGGCTATTCGGCGCAATCCCCGCGCCCGCATAGTAGGAGCCGATCAGGTTATTGGAACCGTCATATGTAAGTGCGTTTATGCTCCACACGTTGGCATTCAGGACCGGGCCGGTTGTAAAGAGCAACGCGGCGGCGGTGTTATAGGTGGCATCGGCGACACCCGCCGTTGTGATCGTCGCCGTGCTCCCGCTTACTGCCGTGACTTTGTAAGCGCCATTCAGGGCACTTGTGGCAAACCCGGCGAGCGTGATCTGTTGCCCGACCCAGAGTTGAGCAGTCGCGGCAAAATTGATCGTCCCTACATTCGTCGCGACCGTCACGTTGGTCAGACCCGCGCCGATGACGTAAGTGGTCGTACCCTGTTGCGCGGCGGCATAGCAAATATAGGTGACGTTGGACCCGCTGCGGAAATACTGATAGACACCGCTGTTGCCCGGAAATCCGTTCACTTGATTAACGGGCGGTGCCTGGGCATACCCCAGGGAGGCCACCAGAAGGAGGCTGATTAAACGCATTGGAATCCTTTCATTGAGGGGGGATTGGTGGAGGGCCGGCGCTGCGATTTACAGGAGGAAGTGCGGGAGATTCAGCCCCCGACGAGTCGCGCCAATACGGCTGACCATTGCGAAGTACAAGACGAAGGCCACCGGGTGACGCCAAATCTGGAGCGATGCCCTGCTGTGATGGAACTGCGGCACCACGTCGGCTGAGAACTTCAGGCGACAACATCTTTTCGGTCGCTCCGCGCGGAGGCCACGGATTCGGATTCTCTCCGACAACTTCTCTGCTACTGGGGCCACTGACATTCAGCGGCGGTTCACCAGGCACGGGCGGCAGCAGAAGGTTCTGGCCTCCGGTATTGCGGGGTGCGCGAAATGCCGTGGCATCTGGAACTGTCGTGCCGGAAACACCGATCTGAGAACTCGCGGCGGGTAATTGCTTCTGATCGCGGAATCCAGCGGTTGCATTGCGGAAGTCGCGAACCTCCGGGGGGACGGGACCGCTGGTATCTGGCGGTGCGGCAATCCTCTGTTGCGGCATCTCCGGGGCTGCGATCTTTGGCCCGCCGACACCGCCGTACAGAGCACGGGCCAAGGCCATCTTTCCGGGAGGAGAAGACAAACCTTCCTGAATGGCCATCGCTGCCGCTGCACCCGGAACTCCGGCTTCATGGAGTCCGAATAGGGTCGCTGCGAGACCGCCCGTTGGCCTTGTGGCTCGATCAACGCCTGTTTCCACCATCCCCGCTTTATTGCCAGCCTTCACCGCAAGATCACGGGCGGGAATCAGGTTCTGCATCCGTTCGTCTAACGCTGCCGTATCGGGCGCGGCCTCACGAATGGCGTTTCGCAAAGATGCCCAGGTGGCTTTCGCAGTGTCGTTGGCCGCATTGGTCCGGCCTTCAACGAAGTTTGTGTGCTGGTCTTTGAAGCCGTGGAGTAAGTCGTAGGCTTCGCCTGCCGGGATCGAACTTGGTATTTCCTGACCAGTGAACGGATCAACGTACAGGCTGGAAATCATTGGCTTCAGTTGGTCAGCCAAGGCACCGTTCTTCTCCTTTACCGCCTTCGCCCATGCCTGTTGGAGTGTCGCCCGAGGACCGTCAAGGGAGACTGGAGGGGCCTGATCGATCTGCGCTTGCTTTACATCGCCGATTTGCCCCAAACGCTCTCTGGCGCTCTGCGTAACGTTTGGCATAGTCACGCCGTTGGTTTCCGCCAGAACTTGTTTGCCGGGATTCGTACCCCACTGACGAGTCTTTGCGGTGGTTCCAAGGGCACTATTCGCTAAACCTTCAGCGACAGAACGTCCGAGGGCGCTCATGCCTCGATCCCCGGCAACTGCGCCAGCCACCGCAGCGCCTGTTTCCAGTGCCTTGTTTACGTTAGGGTGCTGCTCCAGATAATCCGAACCAGTCAGCGAGGCGACCGCAGCCGGGATTTTACTCGCGGCGGCACCCAGTGCATAAGATGCAGCGGTGCGCAGCGGAGCGACGGCCATTCCGGCACCCAACGGCAGTAGCGCGGCAGAGCCGGGGCCTTGCAGTTCAGCATCAGGTCCAGGAACGGAATGGGCCTTGCCGTCCCAGTACTTCGTGACGGTTCCGGGTGGCAATCCGCCTGTATCGGGAGGTGGGGTGGTTGGTGCTACACCAGTCTGAACGGGGTTCCCGTTTGCATCCCACGCTTTCGGCGCAGTGTCAACCGGGTTGCCGTTCTCGTCCCACGCCCGCGCCACTTATTTTGCCTCCCACAACTTAGTCGATGGATTCCATACGGCATCAGCAGGGACGCCCTTGGGCCGCGTGGGGGCAACGGTAGCACCCGCACCGGGCTTACCTACACCTGGAACACCAGTTTCGAGTCGATTCACGACGTTCTCGAAATTATTCAACTGCTCCTGCATGTACTCTTTGCTGGCACTCTTCGCGCTCGGCAGAACGCCCCTGATCGCATCGCGGAGATCCTGCGCTCCCTGCCCCATGCCAGCGACACTACGGAGAGACATAGCGTTCTCATTGAGTTGGGCGAGGGCCTGAACAGCATGTTGCTGTTCACGTGATAACTGCGATCCGACCGCACCGCGCAAGAATGTGCTGACCGCGCTCTTGGGGTCCGTTTCCTTGAGCTGGTCTGCAAGTGCTGCACGAGTTCCGGCGTCGAGTGTGGCGAGTGCTCCGACAGCGTTACGGGCTGCGTCAATGTTGTAGTGGAGATCCTGAAATACAGCACCTTTGGACATCGCAGCCGTTGCGGGGTTAGCGGGTGCATATAGCCCTGGCTTGATTTTGTTGGCCTCGTTGATGTCACTCGCGCTGCGGAATTCCAGTTGCTTCGTATCCGTGTTGATGACTGGGATCTCCCGCGTATTGCCAAGAGCTTCCATGCGAATGACGCCGGGATCGGTCTTGTTCTCTTTCACCCAGGCGTGATACCCAGTTAGGAATGCATTTTCTTCCGGGGTTCGCTGTGCGGGCGGCTTCGACTGGATTGCAATAGCTTTGTCATCGCGAGACGGTTCTTTCTCAGTGGCCTGTTTCTGGAGTGCGGTAATTGCCGCAGCGTACTGCTGAACCTTCGGATCTTGCGCCGGGTCTACACCCCGCTTCATTGCATCCGCTACAGCCTCCGAATATTCTGCGTGAATATCGGCTTTGGCTGGCTTACCAGCCGTAAGCCGCTTCTCCAGAAGGTCCGCGAATTTGGCGCGTGGAATTTCCATCCCTGCGGCTTCCGGTACTCCGAGAGTTGTTGCCTGCTCTGGAGTAATCACGATGTTTCCGGCGTGGGGGTTGTAGATCAACTTTTGGCCGGGAGCAAGTCCGACCGGAGCGGGAACATCCTGATACCCGTCAGGCGTAGGCTGTGTTGCCGAGACCGCCTGAATGCCGGGATAGTGGACTTCCATCGTCGCCAGAATTCGTGCCTGACGATCCTCCGATTGCTGCCGCCTGTTCTCCATCACCGACTGGAGGGCGAGTTGCTTATCTTCGTTCTGCGCCGCCGCAGCCTCACCAGCCATTCGGCCCTGATAGCCGGGGCGCATTACTTCGTTTGCCAGATTCTGTTGCCCTGCCAGACCAATCGGGATAGCCAGTGCTGTTCTCCACCACGGAACCTTCGGGGCACCACGTTGCAGGTCCTGTTGATACCGGTCATTCGCCGACATGGGCGGAACGGGTGGAGGAGCGTTAAATCTCTGCGGAACATCGCTGCCGAACTTGCGCATCTGAGATGACGGTTGAGCACTCGGCGCGGGTCCAGCAGGTGCAACTGGCGGAACTGGAGGCGGCGATTGCTTGCCGAACTGCGGAGCCACGCTGAGATCTACGGGGGGCTGAGGGGCCGACCCTGAAGCGGGAGTATCCGGTACTGGAGGTGGTCCGATCTGTGCGGGTGTTACCGCATTCGCCGGATTCGGGGCCGCTACGCTCGGGTTCAGTTGTGGATTTGCGAACTGTGAGGGGACGTTGGGGTCTTGACCATCAGGGGCAGGCGTTACGGGGGCCTGTGGCTGAGTCCCGATGTTGGCGGAGAGCGTCGGATTCAGCGCAGCGTTGCCGGTTTCAACTAGGGTCTGATCCTGCCCAAGAGTCGGCAGTTCGGGTCCGGGAGGGATATCATCGGACTCGTCGCTCGGATCGCCGGGAAATGGCGGGGGTGGAATCCACGGCTTCTTGTTCTGGTTGAGATAAGTCATGGCATTCACACGTAGGAATTCGTGGTGCTCGAACCGCCGCCGCCAACGTAGTTCGTCCGTTGTTTCTGCGGCATGTAACTGGTCCACCCACTGGTTGCGGTCTGCGGTTGATGTGCTGGCTGGCTCGATGAGGTTGACCCGTAGGCATTGGTCGAAGCAGGCTGGCTGGGCTGAGATCCGTAACCACTCGATGAACTAGGCTGCGTGCTATATCCGCCGCTGGGCTGGTCAGTGTAGGCGTACTGTGGTGTCGGAGAAGCGCTGGCGGGGAAAGTCGAATAGCCATCGTCAACTCCGCCGTAGCCGCCGTCATCCCCACCGCCCCCACCTTCGCCTTCCCCTGGACCCGGTTCCTCTGGCGGCTCAATTGGATAAGGCTGGTATGGCCCTGTCGGTTGCGGGCCTAGAGGGGGAAGTGGTTCTTCGCCCGTTCCACCTGTAGGCTCTGTTGGTAAGCCTGGATAAGTGATCGTGCTGCTCGATGTTCCCCGTGGATTCCTTGGTGCAGGCGTTGAACTCCCAGGAGAAGTGGTCGGGCTGCCGGGGTAAGTTGTGGTTCCTGGGTAAGTGGTTCCACTCCCACCAGTGCTTGTCCCCGGTGCTCCGGGTGCCCCTGGTGATCCCGGCGCTCCCGCTGGACCAGGAATTCCACCGCCGCCCCCGGTGTTGATCGTTATCGGCGGTACTCTGCCGATCGCGCCCGTGATGCCGCTGAGAAGGCTCTGCCAAAGTCCGGGAATCGCATAATTACTGATCGCGCCCTGAGTCGCCTGATTCTCAGCGCCCGTTTGAGCACCGTATGCGCCAAGTTGCTGTTGACCCGCGACGTTGGCGTTCTGGCTCCCTGCTTCCTGTTCGCTGGTCAGGTAATTGCGGTAAGCTGACTGATCAGTCTTAGCCTGCTGCGCCTCAGTCAGCGCTCTGGCCGCAGCCTGTTGCTCCGCAGTCTGTGACAGACCAGCCTCAGTGCCCTGCTCGCCAAGATTCTGCTGAAGCAGGTTTTCGCCGGCCGATTGCAGTTCCTGTTCTTGGTTTTGAAGAATCCCCTGTTCCTGCGTGCCGGAGTACTCACCTGCATTCATGGCAGCGGTGTTCACATTGCCCGCGGCGGTCAGGCCGGTGTTGGCGTAAGTCTGCGCCGCTCCGAGACGTGTCTGTTCTTTTTGCAGTTCAGTCTGTAACGCAAGTTGCTTGGCCTGGATCGAGGCGTTCGTCATCGCATCAGAGGCGTTGATCTGCCCTGTGTACCGGGCGCGGTCTTCAGCAGCAGCTACGGCAAGCGGAGAGGAATTACCAGCTGCGGCGGCGGCACGTGCGATCGAATCCGACTGCGCCTGTCCAGCCTGTCCCGCATTGACGCCCGCCTGCTCAATAATGTTCTGTTCGTCCTGCGGGCTGAAGTTGTAATCGGAAGTGAACTCGTTTGAGACGTTCAGCGCAGTCGGGTCAACGTAACCCTTGGCAAGACCGGCATACGCGCCCACATCACCGGCCAGACCTGCGCTGGTGCTTTGCTGTGCCTTTTGGCCAGCATCAGAAAGATCATTTATGTCGCCGTAAACCTGCCCCGTGGCGCTCTGAACAGCCTGTGGAGCCATTGCGGCGTATCCGTTGGCCGCAGTGAAGGGGGTTCCGCTGATTGACGCAGATTGTTCCGGGGTGAATCCGAATGGGTTTGTGGTCGGATCGTAGGCCTCATTCGCAGCACTTTGATAACCAGCGGCATTGCCCTGCTGGAGGCCATACTGATAGCCGAACTGATTTAAGAGAGGCTGACCCTCTGCGACAGCGAGGTCGCGGTTGTTCTGCGCCATCTGCGTGATGTCGCCGCCAACATAGTTCGGGATAGCGCCGTAGGTTCCGTTGCCGGGAGGAGTGTAAGTGCCGGATGGCGCGGGTGAGCTTCCGGGAAGTGTGGAGGTTGGAGCGCCGCCCGAAGTGTCAACTGGAGTACCGCCAACGGTACGCGCTCCCGATGCGGGCGCTTGGCCAACCCCGCCGCCGGTTCCCGCACGTGACGTTATGTCGGTCGATGTGCTGCGGCCCGTGAGGTCGGAGGTGGTTGGACCAGCGCCCCTCAAATTGGAGTTGAGCGCAAGTGAAGTAGGTGCTGCCGCCGAACCCCTGGTGCTGGCGTAAGGTTGCGAGGGTTGCCCTGATGGAGGCATGGTCGGCACGCCTCCCGTTGGTGCGGGATTTTGGGTTGGTGCCGGGGGTGACACTAACTGAGTGCTCGCAAGTTGCTGCTGCACCTGCTGACCCACCTGAGCCTGTGCTGCCTGAGCCTGTGCCGCTGACCCGCCAGCCTGAGCTACCGCCTGTGCCGCCTGTCCCTGCGCCTGATACAACTTTGAAGCCTGCTGCTGCCACTGCGCCCAATCGCCTGCGGAAACGTACTGCCCTGCCTGATACGGACCCACGGTCTGGCTGACCGGGCCGTAGATTTCTCCGGTGGCGTAGTTCGGCGAGTTGGATGGCATAGGGTTAGACCGGCGTTGTGTAATTGGTGCAAGTTCGTAGCGTTGTGGTGACCCCGGCGTAATTCACAGCAACGAGGAAAGAGAGCGTGTTTGGCGAATAAGTCGCAGACGAAGTGAAAACCAGCGGAGCATTCGGACTCCACTGGATGTATAGCGGAACATTACCCGCAGTCGCAGCGGTTTGGCCAGCCACGACAGCGTAAGAATTCCCCTGCCAGTACACAGTGCAGGCGGTCCAGTGAACCTGACCGGCACCCGGATTGTTATCGGTCAACGTCAGGCCGAGAATAGAAATCTGGTTGATGCCCAGTTTCATCGGGTCAACGGACCCGGCATTCAGCCATGAGCCATCGACTGGAACCGGGATTGGTTGCCGAGGCGGAGCGGGAAGGCCAAGGGCAACAAACCGCGCATCGCTTCGATCCTGCCCACCCTGCGCGAGTCCAAATGCCTGCGCGATAAGTGCGGGCCGTTGGTCTGCTGACGAATTGCGGATCTGCTGCGCCAGCACCCTGAGATTCGTGCTGGACCCCGGAGGAAGATTTCGCGGCACGTCAGGTGTTTTCCATCGCCCACGGCGAGTAGTAGTGCTTTAGCGAAGCGATTCGAGCGTGTGGATTTGCCGGTCCAGCCGCGCCAAACTGGAACGTGTAGGAGACGTACTCGTTTTTTATTGTGTCCGGGAAAAGTTTCTGATATTCCTTGCCAGGGGTCACTGACAGCACGAAGTCTGCCGCCGTGCTTGTAATTACTCCATCCAGCCCTGAAAGCGTGACGCTGAGATTTGCGGTACCGGTAGCACGCAGAGAGTACCCATGATGCTGCAAGACCTGCGGGTCGTTATTCGGATTTCGGAAAAGTCCGGTCTGGTAATACCACGGAACTATGTCGCCGCCGTTGTCCACAAAGGGGTTCGTATCGAAGTCTCCCAATTGTCGATAGATTGCTTTACTCGCGGCATACGGCGCAATCCACAATTCAAGATTTCGCTGCGTGTTAACCGGAGCGGCTGGATCATCATTCTGCACGACAGCCATAGCGCCAAATGGAACATTCGTGATGTTGTCGAGCGAATACATCACTGTGTCCCACGTCAGCCCGTTGGTGTAATCCCACGTCATAATGTGCGTTGGTGTTGTTGCCCCATCCAGCGGAACCATGACGCGGACTATCTGCTGATAACTGCAATCCTTTACCTGAACGACCCCTGCTGCCGCCCAGTTGATGCGCTGCCAGTCGGGAGTCTGGTCGAAGGAAATAGGCAACTGAGCATAACCATTGACACCAAAAACGTACAGGCCGCCCTGATCAGCAACAAAAGCGTGCGTGCCGTTCGCGGCCACTTCAACACAGGTAGGGGCGAGAACCCCTTTTCGTCCATCCACCAATTGGGGCGTCGGCCATGACACTGGAACACCCGTGTTGTCGTAAGTAACGTACGTTGCATGGCGAGTCAGAAGGTAGAGAGAGCCACCCATTGAAAACGCGCAAGTTATATCCTGCTGGCCAGGGATCTGCACGATGTGCTGATCGAACGTCATGTACTCGTAATTGTTCGGCTCGGAAATGTAGGCGGCATAGTAAACCCCACCAGTGACGTTGATCGCGACGCCAACGTAAACCATTCTGGTTCCGTATAGCAAAACCATTGCGGTTCTGAAGGGGGATGCCGTGCCGATTTCGAATTCTTGCCCGGTTAGCTGAAATAATGAGTCGGTCACATCCGTGGCCTGCGAAGACAGGTCGGCATCGGAGATATTGACCGTCACCGTGAAGGTATTGGGTGCTCCGGGCGTAATCGCTGTTTGCGATCCAGGAACAATATAGTACCGATTCGGATTAGCGGCGGTCGTTAATATAATCCAAATGCTGATGGCGTTCGGCGGCGTATTCCACGCCGTGAAAGTGATGCCTAAATTCTTGCTACCGCTGGCCGTATATGAGATCGGGACGAATGAATTTACGGGGAACTGAATGCCACCCGCTTGTCCGCTATCCGGGCTTGGCCTTGTCAGAAATCCGGTTCTGTATTGGATCAAATATCCAAAGCGATGAACCCCGGCAGTCATCACACCAGACCCCGGCTCACTGGCCACAGGCACGTAACCGCTCGGCCCCGGTATGGCGTTGTCGATAGTGTATGTTCCGCCTTGATTCACAATCACTCGCGGAAATGATGCACCACTCGCGCTATTCAGGTGATTCGCACAGAACAGTGATAATCCTACCTGTGCGAAGGTTCCGCCTACACCTGGATTCTCCATGCTTCCGGGCTGAGCATCGGTGACTCCCGGAATGCTGAATATTTTGAGCGCTCCCGTACTGGTCAAGGTAACCAGGTTGTTGTACCCGCTAGTTATCCAGTTGTGCATCGCCGTATAGGGGCCATAACTGGTATGCGAAGTGGGAATCGCATTGAACCCGTGCCGAGACTCCGCTGATCCGTCCACGAACTCGCTGTTTTTAACCACGAGCGCCCCGGTAGGCGGCACATCCACGGGATCTGGCCGCGAACGCCCACCACCGAAGGCGTTGATGCGCTGCGATTTGTAGGAGGCGTCGAACATTTGTGGGGTAAAGTGCTTTTTCTATTGCAATGTCAGCATACAGTGCGTATATAATGAGGCATGAACAAATACCTGCTGATTTCCCTGTTATTTGCAGGCTCGCTTCTTGCAGATCCGGCCACTTACCTGGTTCCTGACGGTCCATGGACCATTTGCCCGCAGGTGTCATGGGCATGTGCCAGTACAAGTTGGGGTTGGTACAACATCGGCATTCAGGGATCGACCGCGCCGCCCGATACGGTTGCGTATGCCTACACGATCACGGCAAAGATGGTCGGCAAAAACGAGATTGTGGTTATCCAGAGAGAAGCGCGTCGTGATCTCGGATTCGATTTCACCGTAGAACCCGTGTACATTGGTGGTCTTGTGGAGTCGTCCACCATTTCCATTGAGTGCCGCCCACGCCACAGTCGCAGGTCACGGTGAGAACGGATGGGGTGGAGGACCCCATCCGTATCTTGGTTTACCGAGGCAGCAACTGAACCGTAACTTCGACCAGAGAGGTGCTCTGTGCGGCACCAGTGGGCGATAGGCCGAGACGATCACCAGGCGACATCAGCCGAAGGTGACGCGATGCAGCGGTCATGAACTGGACGGTTCGCGCCGTGGCGTTGAGGTCAAACCCGGCGTTTGAGTTGTCGGTCTGAACCACATTTCCGCCACCGGGAGCAGTCGTTCCTTTGTCGATGGTCACTGCGAGCTTGGAAGCACCGCCGGCCGCTACGTCGAACACGCAGGAGGCATCCACCACTTCATATGAGCTATCTGCGATGAAGAAGTTCTGCGCGACCTGCTGCTGAGCGTTGAGCGCCAGTTGCCATGTCACAGACTTTTCCGCTGCGACTGGCGCAAAGGTGACGATGACGCAGACACCCACGCCCGTGGTAGTAGCCGAGAACTTGACAGCAAGGCGGTCACCCGCAGCCATCTTGAGAGTTGCGGCGGTCGCTGTAAGTGCCGGGGTTATGACCGTGTTGGCCGTTCCGTCAGCAGCCATCGCCGCTGTGAGAACGGAGGTACCGGCTCCCGCTGCGGTTGTGCCGGTGTCCTTCGTCACGTCGATGGTGATGGCGGCACCAAACGGAGTCGCATAAACTGCCTTGACGCTGGTAATGGTCCGGTCGCGATTGGCGGTGTAGAAGGACTGCGTTTTGATGTCTGCGTTGAGGTTGCAGAAATAAACGGCGGTGTCAGTGATGCCATTCGGCGTCATCGTGACGGTGATGGTGACCCCGGCCAAAGTCGCTACTGAACCAGTGAACAGAACCGCGAGGCGGTCGTTGACTGCCGTCGTGAGGTTCGCTGTGGTTGTGGTCAGAGCCGCAGGGGTTACGGTGTTATTGGCGATCGTGACGCAGTTGAAGGTTCCAGTCTGAAGGCTTACGCCTGTGCCCGGTGCCTGCGTGCCAGTATCTTTGGTGACGTTGCAGGTCAGCGTCCCCGTGCCCTGCGTTTTGGCGGAATAGCTAATCCCGGTGATCGTGTAGGCGTTGTCGCAGATAAAGAACGTCTGCGTTCCGAGAGAACCGTTGGCCGTAAGGTCGAACGATACCGTCTTTGGCATCTGCACCAACGGCCCTGAAATGTACGTGCCGTTGGGGTTCGGCAGTTCCGTCTGGTTCGACGAGTTCGCCTTGATGAGCGAGAGGTTAGTGCCCAGCGTGGACGTGTTGTCCATCGCCAGAAGCGGATCGTTGTTGGCGAGATCGAATGCGCCGACGACCGATGAATCTGAGGGGATGCCGAAAACTTTGCGTAGACGGCGCTGCAAAATACCGTTGATTGAGCCGAGTGGCATAACTTTTATTTCTCCTTGCGGTTGCTTACCTGCGGGCTGTGTGGTGAGGGTGTTACTGCGGGACTACAAAAACGAATCGAAAGTGCGGTTGCGGCGAGGACGGAACCGACCGAACTGGTAGGTCTTCTTGTTCAGATCGCGGACACGCTGAGCGCAGAAGTCACCCAGATACCCGCCACTGGAGCCGTCCGTCTTCAGTCCGGGGCCGAGAGCCTGAATCGCAAGTTCAGATGACTTAGCGATTCCGTTGCGGCTACCGATCGCCAGTGAAGCCGTCATTGTGCCCAGAAAGTCGAGCACGTCATCAATGCCTAGCGAGCCAGATGACGGGACTGCGTCAGAGGCGTAGTAACTGATCTTCAACTGACGCTCGCTGGTCGCTCCGTCGAACAGGAACTGCCCGCCACGCCAGCAGTATTCTCCGAGCGCATTGGTCGCTACGTTGCTCAACCGCTCCGTTGCGGTAACGGTGGTGAAACCTTCGCCTGTGACGGAGAAGGTTCCGCCTGACGTGTACGCTGGAGCGCCAACTCCAGTTGACCCGTTGAGAGCCAGGTGGTTCGCATCCGGCACTGTCACGAACCACATACCGTTCGCAGCGGTCAGACCACCAACGGAGGAAACAACGCCCTGCGTGCTGGTGCTCAAGCCGTGCCCGGTAGCGGTCAGTACAATCGGATTAGCTGCCGTGGCCCCGGTGATTGGGATATCGCTAGTCGATCCGCGCTCCTGAACCAGAAACGGGTTCGACAGGTCCGTAACACCCAATTGCGCTACCGTCAGGACGTTCGTGTAAGCCGGGAGGAGATAGTACACCTCCCGGCGAATATTGGCTGCCGTGGCGGAATCCAGTGCCCGATACAGAATCGAGTACGCTTCGGCCAGAAAAGGCTGTAATACCACCGTCGTGTACGTCTGTGCTGCGAGGTCATTCAGCTTCGCCTGCGCTCTGGCATAAACGTCTGCGACGGTGTTGATCATTTAGGCTCCGAGCGGAACCGGAGTGGACTTGGATTGGCCAACGCTCATGGGAACGCCTGTGGGGCCAGTCACAGTTGGCGATTTAATCGGCGGAGGAAGTGGAGCGGCCGGCGTTGCCGGGTTGCTGAAGTTCAGGTGCGCCGGGAGTGCCGCGATCTGCTGATTGCAGTGCTCACAGAAAATCGCATCCTGTTCGACCAGCTTCTTGCACAGCGGACACTTCTTGAGGTCCTGCTTTTTGCGTTCCTTCACCCACGGATGGGTAGCGGCAGCGTTGGGGTCGAGCCAGAGCACCGCTTTCTTGCAGATTTCAGGCGGCGGTTCGTGGCTCGCAAACAGCGCCTCGCCGTGCTTCGCAAGCCCCTCGAACATCTGCTCCTGAGCGGCGGTATGACGAGCCTTTTCCTCAGCGGTCGGCAGAGGGCCAGCGCAGATCCAGATACCGGCCTGCCCTTCTCCCACCTGCCACATGTCGCCCGTCCACTGCCGTATCAGTTTCTTGGCGATGTCTTCCGCTTTGGTAAACCGGTCATCGTACTGGTTGTCGCTGATGTAAACGCGCTCATAGGCGTCGTCCACAACCAGTATTTCGGGGTCACCATCACGAGGCGCAGCGGCGAGGTTGTAAGTGGTGCGATACCCACCTTCGCCCTCATGCCCGACAGCACGGAGTTCCCGAACTGCAAAGAACGCCTCTGGGTAAATGCTCGCAATCGTTACTGACATGCGACCTCTTTTGGGTCGGAGCCGACCAATTTGACTGGTTCCTCGACGGCAACGGTCGAGTCCCACGTCACACTGCGAGCACCAGCGGGAGTCTCGCTGAAGTGGATCTGCCACTGCCGCATCAGGGCGGCTGCAACTTCATCTGCGCTGATCTTTACGTCAGGCGCTCCAGCATGACCCATTTCCCATGCATCCTCAAGCGTCAACTTTGCCGGGTTATCGGTGCTGCCGCTACCAATGCGGTAGGTCGTTGTGTACGGGCCACCCTGCTTGGCGGCAAGTTGCGTAACAGCCGTAAACTCTTTCGGCTGCACATTCATAATCGTTACTGACAAACCGTTATCTCCTTCTTTTCCAATTCGGTCCCCTTGATACCGCCGTAAGAAACTGGACCACCCCTCTTTCCGGGAATGTTCCCGAAGGGCAACGCCAAATCCATAACCGCGTCGTGAAGTTCCTGCTTTTGACGTTTATTCCGGCGCTTCACGATTTCGTCGCCCTCGTCAATGAAGTCCTGCAAGGTCTTTGTGTTGTGGTGTCGGATGATGCGAATAACCCGCTCCGTCTCGCTCAACGTGGGTTCTTCGTGCGGCTCTAGTTGAAGATGCCCCTCCTCGTGCGCGTAGTACCAGCCGTGAGTGGGGTACGGTGGAGGCGATGAAGCACCCATGCGGCGGAAAGTCTCTGCCCAAACTTCAGGCGGAGGCGCGGGAAACCAATGGACCAGGACCCAGCGCGGAGGACCATCTACCTGCGGCAACCGCTCCACAATAGGAACCGGCAAAAGCAAGCCGATTTCGTTGGCTTTCCAGTCGGTTCCTCGCGGCGAGTAATACGTTAGTTGCTGGTCATCCGACTTCATCCAGCGAAAGATCGGCTCCCCGTAGGGATTTGCGCCCAGATCACGGCGAAAGGCTTCGTCCGTGCGGGCGAGTTGTTTGGATGTCATGTTTTATTGCGAAAAAACGGGAGCGCCAGCGAATAGCAAGCCAGCGCTCCCCAGGGAGGATTTAGTTGTACTGCGACGGAACGGTGAGGTTATCGACGTAACCCTGAGAGCCCGCGTCAAGGCAGAACCAGTCGCTTGCCTCTTCGACGTACATCAGGTAGCCGGCAGCAACTCCGCCAGACGCTCCACGAAGCTCGAACCACATGCGGTTGGTGCCCTTGTCGCGCTTGAAACGGGGATCGAACAGATTGGCCTTGCCCCACTTCATCGTGTTAATAAGATCCACGCGGGAGCGGTTCTGCCGCTCGTCAACGTAAATCTTGACGCCGCACCACACGAAGTCGTCGCCCGTGATCGGCATGATGTCGATCGGCTTGTTCTTCGACTCCGCGTAAAACTCGCTGATGGCAACCTGCTGCTTGTATACCTGCGCCCGCTGCGCCATGTGCGCGAATCCGATCAGATCGCCGCTCATGACGGCATCGGCTCCGCGACGGGAGCGAATCTGATCCTTCAGCGCAAGGCCGTAGGCAGGGTCGATTGTGGTTGACGCTGCATTGACGCGGTTCGGCAGGATTTCCGGGTAAGTGGAAGTCGAGAGGCCGAGCAGCGTGGTGGCCGACACGTTGTTGAAATACGATAGGCCGTGTTTGAACGCCGGGGTACCGGGCGACACCATCTGGAAGGCCAGAATGTCGGTCGCGGCGTGAGTGAATGCCGTTCCACCGGAAACCAGCGCGGTTTTGCCGATCTTGTCGATCTGGGTAACGGTCGGGCAATTAGCCTGATTGGTGTCGGATTTCAGCGTTACCGTGTTGTCATACACGTTGACCGGCATCTGGTCACGCAGAAGGTCGCAGCCAAAGGCGTTGTCCTTGAACGTGTAAGTGACGGTGTTGGAGTTGGCGGTATTGCTGGAAGCGTTCGCTGTGGCGATGAGGCCCTGCGAAGTCGCGTGCCATGCCAGATCGAGGTCAATTGCCATTTCCTCGATACCGGTTTTGGAAGCCAGCAACATCGCATTGACCAGCGACTGGCTGCTGTCTTCGGTGGTTTCGATTGTTTCCTCATCCACCTGGAAGCCCACTTTGGTTGCAAAGTAGGTCTGTGTGAACTGCTGGAATTTCGCTCCGGTGCCTAGCAACATGTCGCCGGAAGCCATGCTGAAGCCACCGAACGATCCGCCGCGGCTCGTCTGAACCGGAATACGAAACGTTTGGTTGGAAATCTTCTTGATTGCGCCTTTGTTGCGCTTGATGCCTTCGTTAATCTTGCTCGTCGCCGTGGTGATTTTTTCCATCAACAGCGGGAGCGTTCCGTCAACAACCTGAAGTTGGGCGTTGACAACATCCGCTACGACCTGTCCCATGATGTTCTCCGTTTAAGGCTCAGGACAGGGATTGAGGGCTAGCTACCGTCCGGTCGCAAAACTGAACGCTTCGTCAAAAGATTTCGCGCCGCGAATCTTATCGGCTATCGTGTTCGGCTGTTGCGGCTGGCCTGCTGCGCCGCCGGGTTCCCTGCGAGCCGCCGCCGTTTCGTGGCGGGCGTGACTGTCTTTGTTTTCCTGCGCGACCGTGCCGGAGAGTTCGGCTATGTAAGACCGCTTGATGCGATCCGCTACCTGGCCGACCTTCTGTGTCCACATGGTTGCAAGGGCATCAGCTGCTTCAGGCGATCTCGCCTCATTAGCAGCGCGCACCTGCGCGAACCATTTGGCCATCCAGTTATGGTCTTTCTTAACCATTTCTTCCGCATTCGCGCGAAGACTGTCAAGAACTGATTTAAACAAAGCGGGCTTGTCCGTCTGGACATTGAGTACGGGCGCAAGGGCGTCTTTCACGACCTTAACTACTCCCGTTTCGATTTGTTGGTTGGTGCTTCGCTGCCAACCTTCGATTTCCTGCTTCACGCCTTGCTCACGAATGCTCGCGGCTTGAGCGATGATTTTCTTTGCGTCTTCCAGTTCGGGATTCACCTGAGCGGGAGCCGCGATCTGATCCAAATTACGATATGTGCCGCGTGTCTCGTATTCCAGACGCTGCGCGGCATAGAGCAACTGCACCGCGCCTTTATCCCCCGCCTGCGCCGCTCGCGTGGCCTCTGAATACATCCGGTCGATCACAGGCCCCATTGCGCGGTCGCTGATGGCTTTTAGTTGCGTGTCCGCTTGCGCCCTGATGTTGGCCGGCAGATTCGGATTTTGCAACATCTCGATGGCTTTGGCGGCGATGCCAGGGAGAGCCTGCGGGAAGTACTTCGCGACGTGCTTTTCGATGAACCGCCCGGTGGCTTCGGGCGACCCCACCTGTAAGTCGCCGTTCAGCTGCTCCAGGTAGGCTCCGGCATCTGCTTGCTCTTTGATCGCCTGGATGACCTTTTCGGGGCCATCGATTCGCGGATTCACGCCAACAGCTTCGGCTAGCGTCAGGCCGTTCAGTGCCTCATGCGGTTTCGTCCACAGGTCACGTTCACGGGCGTAAGCCGATTGGATATTTTTCCATCGGTTATCACGAAAATTATCGGGCTTAGGAACTTCTGTCGGGTCGAAGTCTTCGTCGTCTTCGTGGGTCTGCGCGGGTTCCGCATCACCGGGCTTTGACGCGGCGGCATCTACTGCTGGAGCAGCGGGATCTGCTGTAGTCTCCGTCGAGGCTGGAGCGGGAGATGCTTCGGGTTCGCTTGCCGGGGCAGTGACACTGCTCAGGCCGTCCCCCAAAGCCGAAAATGCGGCGTCGAAACTCGTGGCCGCTTCTACTGCGCTTGTGATGCTGTCCATATTCTCCTGTTTGCGTTACTGAACTGCTGGTGCCAGAGGATTCGACTGGGGGATTCCACCCGGTGCCGGAGGAACGCCAAATCCCGGACCCGGTTTCGCGCCCATCATCGGTGGTCTACCCGGTTTACCTTTTGGCGGACCCTGCGGGACGGGCGGCGCTCCGGGCGGTGGAGGCGGAGGTTGTCCAGCCTTCCTGTACGCATCCCAAAGCAGCACGAGGTTTTCGTATTCCGGCGTACCGAAGAGTGCCCTGATCGGTGGCGTCAACAGCAACTCGTTGATTACAACAGTCGCCGCTTGCGGATCGATATTACGCTCAGGTTCCCGCGAGGGCTGCTGAACCACTTGCCTTGTCATCGGGTCAGGTGCCATGACTGGAACTTCTTTCTTACGGAGCATGTCCTGAATGGTCGTTTCGATGACCTGTCGGAGATCAGCACCCGGCACAACCAGTTCGGGGAACCCGATCAGGTCATTCGCCTTCGCCCGATTCGGAATATCGAACAAGCCCATCGACTGCGCGACCATTGGGTTCTGCAAAAGATCCGTGAACTGATCGCGTTGTTCACCGTGCGTCATCGGGATCGACGGCTCAGCTTCGTAATGGAAACTGCCCTGGCTCATGACTCCGCGCTTAATCATCGGAGCCTCGCCGCCCGGTTCAGCTGACATACCGGGAATGCGGATCTGATCTTCCGGTGAATACTTGTCGAGTTGCAATGCGCCGTTCTTAAACGTGTCCTGCGCAAAGCGGCACATGTTACTCCAGCACTCGGCAAGTTGCATCAGCGCCTGATTGCGCTTCAACAACTGCCCACGAAACGTCTGGTCTTTGCCGCCGTCGCCGCCGAAGATCGACGGCGTGATGCCGACAACCTGCTGGGCCTTGGCAACGATGAACTCAATCGCTGGTATCAGGCCATCCGGCAAATCCGCTGTCTTCAGCGTCTGGACCAGAAGATTAGATCCAACTCCCGGCTTGACCCACTTGATTTCGGCTGGCTTAGCAGACCGCCCGTCGATGGACGATGGGTCAACCTGCTGTGGATCCATGAACGTCAACGGAATCCCGCGCTCCAGCGTCTCGATCAGGATGTTAATGGCATCGTTGATTGGGTCATTCAGAGCCACCACATCGCGGCAGTAGGCATCGCACCAGATGTACTTTGATGCCTCCGGCTTGCAGACCGACCAGACACTATCGAGCCGTTCTTCGACCAGATCAACAATCTGATCGCCGACCATGACGATCTTCAAGCCACTCGGGTACTGCTGTTTCAGATAAGCCCGAACCTTGTCGTCTTTGACCTGCTCGAAAACATACCGGCGAATCCAATAACGGGTGAAAGTCCAGCGGTTCTGCCTGCGGTTAGTACCCAATGCCGAAGGGGAAGCCGCTGCATCGCGGACCTGAATCCCGGCCTCACTGCTGCCGTCAGCCGTGCCCAGCGCTGACGCGGAATTGTCTCCAATCTTCTCCCGCAGTTCCGGGTAGACGGCAAGCAACCGCGATTTGTGTTCCTCGAAGCGGTAGTACAGCCACGGCGTGTCGCTGCAATCCTTCGCGGTGTACGGTGTCGCCACCGTCGTGACATCGCACAGGTCCAGAGCCACTTTGCCATTCGGATACGTCACCGAAGTGGTGAACTGCGGAACCGGCACCGTATCCGCCTCAACGTAATTGCCGGGGCCGAGTTCCGCGCCGCAATTCGGGCAAGTCGCGCCCTGAACTTGCTGCTCCGCTGACCGTACTCCGCACTGCGGGCAAATGTAACCTGCGGGCGAGATCGTTACTTCGCGGATTTCGACTTTGGGAACCGTCGTCTGCCCATAACGTTCTTCGTCCGCCACATACCGCGCATAACCAAACGTCGTCCCGGACTGCCAGAGCAACAACGCCAGTTCAGACTGTTTGCCATCGTAGTCCCAATCCGCCAGCAGTTTCTTTGCGGCCAGATCGCCCTGAACCTTCGCAGCCTTGTCATTTGGCGAGTCAGCGTCATCGGCAACGGCCTTGACGCGAGGTCCCTTCATCCCCAGAACGCCGCGGAACTTGCGCCCCAGATCAGCGGTCAGGTTGTAGACGTAATCCAGCCAGCCATCGATATCGGTCTGAGAGATGCCATCCGGCACGCCCTGCGAATTGAATAACGTCTCACCAGCGCCAGTCCCGTTCGGGTACAGGAACTGCTTGCCACGCATGTACTTGTCGTACTTGTCGGCTAACTGAAGTTGCCGGGTTCGCTCAGTGTCGATATCGCCATGGACAACTTCCCGTAACAGCGATTTCAGGGATTCTTCACAGAAAGCGATTACGGCGTTTTTGCTCGCCTGCTTGTTTTCGCTCTCCGGCTTCTGCGATGGACCGCCCTGCTGTCCGCTGTCATCTGCACGCTGACCGGAAAACCCTCCACTGGGCGTGCCTCCGCTACCGTCTCCGTTGAATTCGGAATCGTTGAACAGTGGCGAATTGAAGGAGGCCATTCAGATGGTCACGGCAAATTGCCCATCGAGGTCCAAGTATTCCCTACGGCGCAATACCAGCCACGAGGTTGACCGCTCGCCGGAACTCCGTTCCATGCCATGTCCCCGACATTGCAGACAGTCACCGGGATCGTGTTGGTGTTCGTGACGTTGACCTGACGCTCCGTAACATACAGTGGGCCGCCCCCGTTATTCGCACTAAAGTCGGCCCCGCCAGTGGCGGAATCCGCAAAGCGAATCAGCCCACTAGTTAAATCGTAGTTATGATTTCCGGAGCCGAGGATTCCTCCAAACGTGAGGGTCTGCGATTTCGGTGGACTGTTATTCATGCCAAAAGCCGTGTTGCCGTTACCGCGAGCTTGGCAAGATCCGGAAATTTTCAACCCGGAGGGAGACGTGTCGGTGACTGGAGACTGCGTACCGTAAATCAGGGTATCGTTAACCGTCAAGAGCGAGGTAGATGACGCGCACGTTCCAATGAAAGCGGCTCCGCTCGCACTATTTCCTAATCCGATGTTGGAAAAGTCATCTCTGAATTCAACGTGATTAATCGACAGTCTGATAAACGGGTAACTGGGGTCATTAAATATCGCTTGGTTGAGATTATCGGCCATCGTACCGCCCTCAATAACCAAACCATCGGGAGAGAAGGTCGCCACCGCAGTTAGGTTTCCATTCACCAAGTTTCCGCTCATGAGATCCAGGCTTTTTCCGACAATCCGTACTCCTGCTCCAGCCGTCTGAGAATAAATGTTGCTGTTTGAGAGAATTGAGTGCTGGTTGAAGTGAACGCTATCAGCAGAATCGAAATTTATTCCCAGGGCGGCGTTATCGTGAACGTGCTCATTTGTCACGGTCAGGCCATTCGTCCCAAATCCTCCGTAGCTTTCCGCATAGGTGCCAGCCGATCCCGTCACCGTGTCCCCACTTACTTGAACATTGGTGGAAGGGGCCGACAGGTTGTCTGGTTCTATATCGATCCCCGACATTGGCGGAGTTCCCTGAATCGTTCCAGCCCCGGAAATGACATTGTCGGTGATGTAAAGCCCATTCTGAGCCGTAGCGCTGATATTGTTCCTGCGACAGTTTGCGAGGGTATTTCGCTCTATCCAGATGTTGGTGTTGATGGTTGGGGTGCTGTCGGGAACCACCGTTATGCAATCCGTCATCCCGTTCAGTAAGTTACTGTTATGGATGCGGATGTTGGTCGAGGCCGCTATCAGGATGTTCGAATCAAAGGACTCGCCGCTCAGATTTGCCGTGCGGTTGGGGAGGCTTCCATCAAGCGTGAGACCCTCGACAGTGATGTTTGAGGACCGAACAATCCGCAGAATACTGTTCAGGCCGTAATTTGGCCAGGAATTGTGAGGTGTATCAGGCGCGCCCGCTATTACCCGTATAATAGATCCCTGGTTGCCGAGGAAGGTGATGTTGTTGCAGCCGACGACCTGAATCCCGCCGAGAGCGAGTCCATAAAACGATGCGGGTGGAGGAAACATCACAATTCCGCCCGTTGAACACACGGCGTTAACCGCGCCCTGAATCGCAACGGTATCGTCGCTGCCGTCGCCTTTTGCTTTGAAGTCCTTGACGCTGACGACTTGGTTGACTTTACTCTCAGTGGCGATCATCTCTGCCGCCATTTGGTTGTGCAGCCAAGCCGTGATCCGCCCCTGAACCGTTGCTTTGATCGTGTGCGATGCCGCTGACGTGCTCTCAAATCCGCGCCCGTCCGCATTTGGGCAGGAGGATTTGCCGACGCTCAGGTTATTCCCGACAACAGCGCAGATCGAAATGATTTCCTTGTCGATGCTGACCACTAACGGAGCCGTGAAAACAGACCCATCGCCGACAGGTATTACCGTATCGCCGGTTCCGATGGTCGCTGCCAGAGCGGTCGCCGCGTTGTTGGTCCCGATGAGCAGATCCTGATTCGTCGCCACTCGTCCAGGGAATACAGGCGTGTTCTGTGCTGCTGCAATCGATGTCAGCACTGCAATCAGGAGAACGGGCTTCATTGCTTTTTCAGGCGATCTTTGAACTCAACGTCTTCGGCCAGTTTGATAATCTTGCGGCGGTCGCGCCGGGTTGGGTTTGGAACCGGAACGCCAAGGTGCTCACGCAAGGCTGCTTCTGCCCGCTTTGTCGTCATGGGCTGTGCAGCGGTCAGATTGCGGATAGCGTTAGCCTCTTCCAGTGAGGCCACGCGGGCCATGAAACGCCGGAATGATGGGAAGAGGCAGAGGAACCAGATCACTACTGCTGCCCGCCACCCATCGGCATCTCGCCCTCAGCGGCTTCTTCCTTCGCCGGAACCAGCATCAACTTTTCGCCGCACGATGGACAGGTACAGGCCGTGCCGCCTTCCTTCTGGTCATCAGCGGGCGGATAGTCGCCACCGGGAGCATCACCCGGCTTTTTCTTGCCGATGCCCAACATGACCATCAGGTCAGGCGGTCCTTTTTTTGGTTGAGTGTTATCCAAAATCGTTCTCCTTGTCAGTTGACCCGCATCTTTGCCCGCCGCCCGGACATTCGGCCAAGAACCAAACCGGAACTGTTGTTCCCAGCCAGTTTCAATTGCTCCTCGGCGTGCCGCGAGATCATGTAAACGGAGTTCATATCCGTTGCACCCGCCTCAGAGACCATTCGCTGCACGTAGACGCCATCCGGCTCTTTTGCCTTCGTCGGGTCGAACGAATGAACCCCGTAGCGACCCGATTCCAGAAAATCGTCCCCTGGCGTATCGGTTTTCAGGACATCTTCCGTCTCGTCCTTGTGAACGGCCTCGACAATGCCCTTGATAAGCCCGGGGCATGAGTCGTAAATCAGCAATTTCGGGAGGATTTCTCGCTTTTTGGGAGCCTGAAACGCCTCGTTGTACCGTTGCCATCGCAAAGGGTCTTGCTGGAACAGAATCGCAGCGTATTCGGGGTCAAACTTGTCCATCGCGGGTTGTGCAAGCGGCTTCCACCGCATCATTTCGCGCATAGTCTGCCAGCCAGGGACGCGGGCGTTCTTTGCCCGCTGAATCGTGACGCCTAATTTGCGTTGGGCGGCGAATTCTCGGCCCGGATTGCCACCATCACCCCAAAGTTCCGGGATGTAGACCGAATCCGGTCCTAAGACACGCTGAATCCCCTTCGCCAGTAGCTCGGGAACCGTGTCGCCCTCATCGCGCTTGCCGAATTGCTCCGGCGAGAGGTACAGATTGAAGTTCGGATTCGCCCCGGCGCTCCGTGCTCGCTCCAAATCTGGCAGCAACGCCTTCGCGATCGATTCGCCGATCTCCGTGGAACCAGTCCCAGTGAAACCATGCTCTCGGTACGCGATGGTTTGCCCCTGCTGCTGGTCGTAGCACCAGACATGACAGGCAGCATGATGCTTAAATCCCCAGTCCATCGACAACCAGCGGGGCCACCATGGCAGAAGTACTCGCGAACCAGTCGGAATCACATGCCGCGCTTCTGGCGGCTCATCTGGATTAGGTTTGACCCGGAAAGTTGGGAAATACTGGCCGGCCGCAATATCCCAGTCGCCATAGCGCCACGCCCGACGCATGTTGTCGTCGGAGATGTTTTCCAGCGCCGCTTTATATGCCTCATCCCGCATCAGGTACGGGTTATCTTCGAGGCGCGACGGAATGAAGATTCGCGTGCCACCCCCGGTCTTATAAACCACGTTCGGCTGTCCCAAAGAAACGAACCGATTCTTCACCCAGCCGTGGCCCGGCCCTCCTGGATTAGTTGTGGTGAACACCTGCGGGACCAGAACTCCGCACCTACATTGCCCGCGAACACATCCATCGCGGCAAAGGAATGTCGATCGGCAGGACGCGATTACCAACTCGTACAACAGCTCCTTCGGGATCTGCGTCAATTCCTCGAACACCATCCGATGAAATTCCTGACCTTGGTAGTCCGTCCATGCGGAATCATCTTTCAGATGGCCACAAACGAACGTTGCGCCAGAGGGCCATGACACACGGGCAGGCTTCTCGGTGACTGTCGCGCCGAGCTTCCCGTACAACATCTTCGCCCTGCTAAGCCAGTCCGCTAAGTCCTTTTCGTTCTCGCGAAGGACCAAAGCCCGGTACTGCGGATGGTTGACGTAACTCTGATTTACAGCGTGGTCTTGCGGCTCATACGGATTGCCTTTCATGAGCCATCCGCGACCCGTCTCGGACTTCATTCCGCCACGTTGTCCGCCTGCGCATATCTCCCGCGCAGCGGTCATTAACATGTGAATTGCAGGCCCCGGAGCGCACGAACAGGCAACCCCAGTCTTCAGGTACTCGAAGTGGTGTTCAGCGCAGCGAACGGGAATCCAAGCCTGCTGATAATTCGCGCCTACCGGAAAATCGCCACTGTAAAGCTGTGCGTATGGCGCAGGTTGCTTCTTGACGGCCATCTACCGCCTATCGGCGCGGTAAATGCCAACAAGCGCCGAGATGAATCCCATCGCAAAACCGACCAGTACCGCAACGATTATCACTGGTGACTCCCTGGTATGGACATCTACTCACACGCCGGGTCTGTCGGAATCGGTTCGTCGTCGGACTGCGGGCTTCGCATCATCTCGCGCTCTGTCCAAAGTTGACGGGATAGATCCATTGCGTGCAGAATCGCCGTATCTCGTTCCCGGCACTTCGGCATATCCCAAACTTCCGGGTTGATCGAAACCAAGTTACTCGCCATACCGCTTACCCCGCATCTTGGCGAAAGTCTCCGCCAGCCGTGCTTCCTTGCCGAGTTTTCCGGGAGCGGAGGATTCTTCCTCTGCGTAGCGGCTGGTCGGGACACCAGCGGCTTTTGCTTTTGCAGAAAAGGTCCCGCGACCCAAATTGGCGTGCTCTATCCAAAGGGGATCTTTATTGGGCATACTCACCTTCCTGCGCTTTGAAATAAGCCTCCATCACCGGACGCGCCATCTCATCCCAAGTCGTCCTTGGGTAATCCTGTGCGGCCCAATCAATAACGTCCCTCAGTTCCAAGAGGAACTCACGTTGCGCCTCCCGTGACTCCGGCCCCCACTTCAAAAGGAATCCCAATATTGCTTGCTTTGTCCCGTCACTCAACCCTTTTATTTCGCTCATACTCCGTACCTCTGTAACTTCGGCAATCCGCCGAGCCGTGCAATGTGGATTTTCTTCGGCTCCCGGATTCGGTCCTCACCCATTGCGGCACCTTCGCGCATCTGCACTCCCGGTTCGGGGGCGCGGACCAACCCCGGCACGAAGCCGGGGCCACGTCGGTTGGCGGGATCAGGAACTCTTGTCATAGTGAAGAAATGGAGTCACCGCTACGAGTCGAACGTAGACATCGCCGATACGAATGGCGAAGGGCTGCCCCGCCTCAGTGACTTTTACTTCCGCCCCGCCAGAGACGCAGGGAGGAGTCTGCGTCTGGTTGGCGGAAATGCCCTTGAGGGCGTGGCGGAACTTGATAAAACGGTCATAACTCTCCGAGAATTGTGAGAAATGCCAGTGATGCGACCAGACCGAAGAGAAACGCGACGGCGTAGATCATCTTCGCCTCAGTGATGCGTGGCGCATTGATTGATACAGCGGCATCTCTCGGGGTGGCACGTAGTTTTGCACTGCGGGTCATTCCAGACGCTGGGCGCAGGCTTATCGCAATCTGAGTGCATCGCCTTGCCGCACGAACAGCGATGTGCTGGCAGAGTGGCTGCGTAATTGTCGCAATGAGCCGCCGTGCCTTCTTGTGCCATCAACGCTGGCCTCGGTTGCATCGCAGCGCAGAGCGCCAATGCCGCAGCGAAGATAAGTCCCCTCAGTTTTCGCATTCGTTCACTTCTTTTCCGGCAATCTTGCCCGCAACCACTCCAGAGCCTCTCGCTCCGCTTTGGTCAGCCGCGATTCAATCGACGTTCTCTCTGGCGGGTTCTCAATGAGCGGAACGTCTTCGTCTTCAGTGGGCATCGGGCGGTCTGCTGGCCTTAAATACAGCGGCGATCAGGATAAATGCGGCAACGGCCAGTTGAATCGCGTGGAGCGGAGTCATGTTATCCGGTAGCGTTCAGGCCGAAAGCCGCGACAGTAGGCGATAAGAGACAGCCATCGCCGAAACCGTGACATTCACCGCGCGATCCACTCACGCATTGGGGTCGCTGCTCTCGCCGGTTTATACCCAGCCTGAATCATTAATCTCGTCACTTCATCGGGCGACTTAGACTGCCATCCGAGAGGAACTGGATTGCCTGACCAAAAGAGCGTTTTGCAGGCTCCGTGTTGTGCGGCATGCTCTGCCTTGCGAACGATCTCCGCCCGAACGGCATCACCCAGTGCGATTTGGCTGGAATAACCAAGGCGGTTTTGGGGGATTTCAACCAGAGCCGCGAACTTAGCCTTTGAATGCAGAAGCCGTGGTTTTCTCACGCCGCAACTTCCTCGAATGCGTTGCGGTTGCGCCGGAAACTCCAGCACCAGTGGATTTCATCGGGAAGCCGCTCTCGATACACCTCACGAGATGCCATCGAGATCACCGAACCCGGTGATTCCTCATGCTTGCGGTCAACCGGCACTTCGCTCATCCGCTTCACGGCCTCTTCGTCCGAGACGGTGACGCGCAGGATGTCGATGCGCCCCGAGCGCGGGCCAACGCCCTCGACTATCCCCGCCTTGACCATACGAAATACCTCGCTGGCGTCGTGTTCAACATACGTGGACTTATCGGCTCGCTGAACGCGGATCGGACCGGCAGGGATTCTGCCAGCCAAATTAACGGCTTGAGTTGTCATTTTGCGGGGGAATTCGGTGAGAGGGCGTGATTATCCCTCCCCGGTTGTTCTGTATTGCTACTGCAACGAGAGTCTTGGTCCTCGTAACCCGGCCCCAAAATGGAAGCCTTTTCCGAAGCGACCTTAAAACAGAATCAAGCTAGCATGTCGTCTTGGATTTGTCAAAGCACTTCATTCTGCAAAGCACATTGCGAAAGTTCTTGAAGTGTTGGCGGAGAATGCCTACAATGGCGGTATGACACGCGCCGAACGCAGGCACCGCTGGGAGCGCACTAAGGCGCGTTACGCCCGTCTCTGGTCAAGATGGGCGATGAAATCGAAGATTACCGGAAAACTCATTAAGAGTACTGGAAGTAGTGGCGAGATTCTCATGGAGCCGCGTGACTTGAATCGTGCGGTTGCCCATCTGGCTGAGACCCACGGCAGACCCTGTTCATGCTGGATGTGTGCATATCACAATAAACCAAAGGCGGTGCGCCCATGAGCTTCCTTAAAAACCTCAATGAATCTTTGAGGGGTGACCCTGATCCGGTATGTCCAGCATGCAAGGAAGCACTCAATTCCAGCGCCGGAAATAGCGGGCCTGTCGTTTACTGGTGTCCAAATGAGGCTTGCCGCAGATTCGCCCTTCTTGTTGGTTGTGGGGTGCGCCCGTGACCCCCATCCACTCTCGCCCCTACTGCCCGGACCCAGAGAAGTGCTGCGAGGGCTGCTGTTTTGGCGGGGACAACCACGAGCCTTGGTGCCCGGTTTACCCGTTCAACATGGTGACGTGGACGGAAGTGTCTGTTGATGAGGCGGTGCGGCGCGGGCCCGATCATTGCTTCAAAATGGAGGGGCGACTGGACGGCATGTGGCTTGACGGTGCCGCTCGAATGGCAGATGAGCTGCGGGCATGCAGGCTCCGGCACGCAGAGGCACAAACATGACGCCTCGTCTCCGCGCTCTCCACGCCAAGTACAAGTCCCTGGAGATCGACGCTGAACTGGCTCGCAGGGAGTTCGAGAGGGCCGTTCGAGAACACATCCGGGAGATGCCCTACGTCAAAACGGCTCTGGCACTGGGCATCAGCAATTCCCACTTTGCCGACATTCGTGCCGGCAGACGTGGGATCAGCGATGAAGTTTTCAGGAAACTGGAGGAATTGAAGTGATTGACGTTCCTGGTCTAAGGCAAAGCTACTATAACCAAATTCCCAGCACTCATAAGCAGATGCCATGTACGGTTTGTAGCGAAGTTAGCATTATTAGCGCAGCTTCAACAGCAACACGCTGTCGTCGATGCGAGGACCTCCGCGACCGGCTTGCAATGGCAGCCCTGACGGGGCTGCATTCTCACTTTGGTGCAGGGCGCAAAGCCGTGGAACTGACGCAATGGGCCTATGAATCCGCTGATGCCATGCTCTTAGCAAGGGAGGGCAAGTGATTGAACTGTTGATTGCAGCGGTGCTCCATTTTGCTGTGCTTCCTGAAATGCATCATCGCCGCCTAAAAGCCATTGGGCCGGTGGTTTGCCATACCGAGGCATGCGAAACGGATTTCAACTAACCCAAAGGTGGAAACGATATGAAAAAGTGGATTCGGCAGTGGCTGGGGCTTGAAGTACCAGCAGGAGTTATTGCCCGGTGGCAGCAGGGAATGATCGACTGGGAAAAGCAATTGGCTGAAGAGAGGCAGCTTTCCGACAGGGTGGAGAAACTGGAGACGGCGTATAAAAGCACAGCCTTCCGTGTTGATGAAGTCCGCGCCATTTTGGCAAATTGGAAACCGCTGAAGCCAGCTGATATTCCCTGCATCCCGCAATCCAAGCCAGTTCGGCGGAAGGCGGCGAAAGGATGAACTATATGGCACGTTATTGGATGGATGGGGTAGAGATTTCAGAGTTCTCCCCCGGCTGCATCGTGGAATGGACCCTCCACAACTCGCAGCCTTCTAAGGCTGTTCTCGCCGAAAAAGAGCGGTGTGCGAAAGTTGCGGAAGATTGCGACCTTGGGTGCCATTGCGGCGATTGGATCGCGGAGAAGATCAGGGGGCGGTCCGACGCAGATCAGAACCAAAATGAAGGGTTCATGCTCACTGCCGATGGAATCCACAAAATAGACACTAGGGGGTTGGAAGCCGCGCGCGCAAAGATCTTCGATGCCCTCATCAATCTCCCGCAAGAAGGGGATAAGCCATGAACCGGCGATCCTTCCTCGGCTCCCTCGCTGCGGCGATGGTTTTGGACCCGGAAAAGTTGCTCTGGGTTCCTGGCAGAAAGGCGTTCAGCTTACCTGCGGCAGGGTATCATGTGCGAGTTGGGCAAAATGGGCAATCGTCGTTCCACTATCATCGAAAAAGGTCGGGGGAGTGGTTCGAGGTTGAATTTGCGCCATCTGGTGGACTCGCTATAAACGCCAAGCCTATTGGATTTCGAACTCCCGTGGAGATCGAGAGGCTTGCACCATCCTTCAATTTGGGACAGGAGGCTAGTTTTCGTTTTATCGCAAGCGAAGACATAAAGCTATGAACCGACGTTCTTTCCTTGCCGCACTGTCCGCCGCGTTTGTAGCCGACCCCGAACGCCTGCTTTGGCGACCCGGCGCGAAGTTGATCAGCGTGCCGAAACCACGGGTAAAGCCCTTTCGGATTCCCGTGCAGATTAGTAGAAGTGATTGTTTCGGAGGATTTGAGCTTCCCGATCCGCCGCCCTTCCCTGGCTATAAAAATATGTCACTGCTGGATGAGTTTGAGAAAATCCACCGGTTCAGGGAGTTGATGATTGCAAAAGGATTCACCGTACCCGCCACTCTGCCAACGGCTTCGCCCCGAGCATAACGCGGGCGAAATTGATTGGTCGGGGCGGATGGATTTGAACCACCGATCTTCTGGGTCCAGGCCAGACGGGGACGACCAGACTCCCCTACACCCCGATTTAAAGTTGGCGGAAGACTGAGGAGTCGAACCCCCATCCTCGAAAGGATACTATCCCGGGTTTCGGGGCCGGTAGCTGTCCACACAGCAAGAGCCTTACGCAAAATTAAGTGGCCGCCCGCGAATCTCTCGCGTTACCCTTCGCTCGGCGGAGGGCAAGTCCGACCGAAGACCACAAGTTGAATTTTGGTGGATCTGGGGAGATTTGAACTCCCGACTTCCGCATTGCGGGTGCGGCACTCTCCCGCTGAGTTACAGACCCAGTTCGCGGATTACAGCGCTTCGCAACCTGAAATCGTAGGCCATAAAAGACCAGAGACTTCGCCCTGCAATCCGCAGTTACGGTCGAGATAATGATGGATTTGGAGGATTGGAGCCGGTGACAGGAATCGAACCTGCGAACTTCGCATTACGGGTGCGATGCTCAACCAACGAGAGCTTCACCGGCCCTCGTGTGTTCGTTTCTGTCGAATTACCGCTCACGTCAGCAGAATAACACAACTGAACTTCACCGCGCAAAGTGGTTTGCCAATTCCCGGAATTTGCTGTAGATTGATGGCTGATGCCGTGCGAGACATTCCGGTGCCAGTTCTGCGGGGCGGATAATTTCGCCTCAACCTGGACCGATGATTCCTGCCCTGCATGTGGGCGTCACTACGACGCCATGATTTTTCAGGGAGCGATCCCTGACGGTCGCAAGGACGTACCGTCGTTAACCTGCTGGGCGCAAACACGCAAAGCAACGGCACACTCTGAGAAGCGGAATCTACCGCCTCAGTGGAGCGGGCAGGAGAACGGGCGGCAGAGCGCATTACCCGTGCGGGGAGACTTGGCGCGGGCGGACCTCTGACGTGAGACGTGCATCAGGACCGGGCAGTTCGGGCCGCGTGACTCTCGTAGCCACGTAAACCGCTGATGCGATTCCGGCCACAGGAAATCCCTGTGCGTTACCCTGGCAAGGGTACCCGTGTGTCTACTCTCCCCAGCGAAGCAAGCGAAAACCCAAACCGCAACCTGAAAGTTGAGACTTCTTGAATTGCCCCCCTTACCCCGGAGTTGAAGTTATCTCGAATTAGCTGATATGTGCATGCGCGCTCTACGGGTTTAGGCGGGTATGGGACCAAATTCTAAAAAGATGGCCTAGGGGCGGCAGACGGCAGGATAGTGCTGGGGGGCACACGGTGAGTAGAGTGAGTGCGGGTGAGCGGTGGGTTAGTACTCACCAATGAGTGAGCGCATAACCTATCCCCACGTTGTGCCCGTTGTTATTGATTCAATTGCACTTAACTCAGTCGAATAAAGCGCGCGGATAACTGATGTTTAACGCTGATCGGGAATGGCTTCCGCGATCGCCTCGACATCTCGATAAGCTGGCGTGTTGATCGTCGATGGCATCACAACCACGAGACACGGGCCGCTGGTAGCGCCACGATCGGGCTGTAATTCGCCCGTCAACTTGCCCAACAGTTCTACGCCAGCTAAAGCGGCGCGTGCCTGCTGAGCATGTGCGCCAATGTCAGCAGCGGCAGCGTCGGGATCGAGAGCCTTCCGCTCAGCGGCGGCCAACACTCGCGCGGTAGATCCGTAGACGGTAGCGAGTTGCGAGCGAACGATGCTGCCCGACTCATACCTGTCCTGTACCGCTGTAGCGGGGACTGTAGCGGATGCGCCGGCGGTTTCTCTCACAACATCTAAATCATGCGTTGCCAGCGGTTTAAGCGGCGCTGGTTTCGGTTTCGCTGCAAGTGAGGCTATAAGAGTAGGCTTAACCACGGCATTCTTGTAGCGACCAAGAGCAGTGAAGTGCAACGGTGGCATGGTTGTAGCGGCGATGTCACGCAACGGCTTACCGGCGATCATATCTGCAATAATTTGTTGTTTTTGCGGATGCCGATCTACTGCGAACACACTGGCCATATGCCTTAATTGTAACGCTTTGCTGTACAAAGTAGCATTCAAGGCGATACGCCTGTACGCCTTGCTAAGTTCGCGCCATCCGAGTTACTGAAAACAGAACATTTACCGCGCTCAAAAAAAAAGAACCAGAAACTTGAGCGAAAACTATTGACAGGGTTTTGCGTTCATGTAATAGTGGGTATATCAGCAAGAGATGCTGATAAGGGGACGCGGCGGATGGTGATGGCAGAAGCGTAGCCGCACGCATCGCGGCAGAAAAAGGAGATAGGAGAATAACGATGCTGAACAGCGACTACAGACCGCTTTGTCCAGTTTCCCTCCCATACACTGGCCGGCAGAAATACATGCACGCGTTCGATCTGGCATCGCCCGTCATGGCAGTCGGATTTGAGGATTACCTCGAACCGGTCTCGCGATTATGTGCCGCCGCGAGGGCCTTTCATGGAACTGCCTACATGACGGTGGATGAAAAGGTTGTGGCTGCAGGAGCGTCTCAAAGGCGTCCCCGCCCTCATGTTGATGGCTGCTTCATCCCTGCTCGTGGAGATTGGGGCCACGGCGGAGGCGGCGGTTGGCTTCATGGCTGTAATAATATTCCGATTTCTGAGATTCGGAGGATGCCGGTTATAGTCGCAGCGAGCGCTATTGGGACTCGCGCCTGGCGCGGTATGTTTGACGGGGAGCCGGCTGGCGACGGAGACTTATCGCATCTCACTTTGGGCGAAGGAGAGATCCTTCCCGCAAACGTCGGCTTTCTTATGTCTGCTGATTGCGTCCACGAATCCATGATTCAGGAGAAAACCGTTGCGCGGACCTTTCTGCGAATCGCTTTGCCGACATCTTTTTGCTTTGCCCCCTCCACTGCGGAGGTGGCCTGATGGCAATTACCCCAGACCGCTGCAAAAAGACCGTGCTAATTGGTGATGGCTTCCACTCCAAGCGATGCAGCAAGAAAGCCGTCCGCGATGGCTTCTGCACGATCCACCATCCCGACACGATAAAATCACGCCACGCAATCCGCCAGGCCGAATTTGACAAGAAATCTAATGCTCGCCGGCGAGCGTGGCAGTTGCAGGGTGCTGCCTCAGATATGCTGGCCGCTCTCAAGGAACTGCTTTGCTGGTTCGGTCCCGGCTCAGCAGCCAGCAACGGCTGTAAGTGCGACACGCTCGAAGAGGCTAAAGAACAGGCCGCAGCCGCTATCGCCAAGGCAGAAGGGCGGCAGGAATGAGCGAAACCGTTACCGTCACTGAACGCTGGGTTACACTGCCTCCAGAATTCCCTTTCGCCTGCGATTGCGGGAAGCCGGCTAGGATAGGCCACACACAGCGAGCAGGCGGCATCGATTTAAACACCGAAGCGTTCTGCGAAAGATGCTCTCCAATCGTGATATTTCAACGCCCCACGATTTCCAATCTGCTTCCAGAAGAGTTCCAGGATTGGAAATTTTACGAAGTCAGCCACCTGAAAACACTGGCCGAGTGGGAAGCGATGGGGCAGTGGGCGCTACCAGCGGGAGAGGTCAAGCCGTGAGAGTCGCCTTGTACTCACGCTGCTCCACGACCGATCAGAAGGCAGAACTCCAGACTACGGAGTTACGCTCCTATGCCAAATCCCGTGGATGGCAGATTGTCCAGGAATTTCAGGATTTAGGGTGGAGCGGAGCGAAACGCGAAAGGCCTGAGTTTCAGCGGTGCCTAGCCGATGCCGAAGCCCGCAAGTTCGATTGCGTTCTGGTCTGGAAGTTGGACCGCTGGGGTCGCTCGCTGGTCCACATGATCGAGTCCATTCAGCGTCTCGCGGGTGCCGGGGTGCGGTTCATCGCGATCAATTCCGGCATCGACACGGACTCCAATAACCCCGCAGCCCGTCTAATGCTCCACCTATTCGCAGCATTCGCAGAATACGAACGGGAGTTGATCCGTGAAAGGGTAGCGGCCGGCGTTCGGCAGTACCGGGCCGATTTCGCGGCAGGGAAGGCTGAGAGCCACACGGGGCGGAATCAACTGATCGGCAGACCACGGAAAGTGTTTGACCGCGCCACAGCGTCTCTAATGCGCAGCGAAGGGCAATCCTATGCCAGCATCGCTCAGGCTCTGGGGATCTCCCAGACCGTAGTGCGGGAGGCGCTCAATGGGAGAAAATCTACGGGTGGCGAGTCGCCCTCGCAATTCCCCGCTGATACCGTTGCACCTCTTCCCAGATGAGATTAGATTGACCGGCCACAAGCCGATGGAACAGCGGATCAGAATGCAGCCGAGACGTGACTCGGCTCATGAACTGATCGTGCCATGCGAATGTGCTGCGCTCTGGTTCTGATTTTGGCGCAGGCATGTAATCGATGGCCTGTGAAGCCGTACAGGCGAGCTGATCGTAAATCCGGTTTCTCAATAATCCTTCCGGATATCTGGAATCAGCGTATTCTTGAATAGCCGTTTGTTCTGCGGCATCGCGAGCCTTCTGCATCACATACATCTGCATCACACTCTTTGCCTGCTCATCCGTCATGATTGCCTCTTTCATGCTGTTGCCGCCGTCACTTTCTGAGTCTCAGTAGCCAGCGCCGTGAATTGCGCCAGTCTCGCTCGGAGCGCTTGATTCTCCGCTCCCAGTAACAGCACTTGGCACTTGAGCAGATATAGTTCCGTGTTCAGACTGACGATGACCGGCTCTGGCTCCAGTGTTGGCGTCACGGACGTTTCCTCCAAAACGGATTTGGACAGGCGCGGCCTATCTCGTACTCATTTTCCCCGCAACTACAATCGGATGGATCGCAATGACGATATTCGTGGTCATAGTCGCTAACGATGCGGATAAGTTCTTTTTCCGTGCGGCTACCGACGAATTCCTTGAGCCGTTTGCCGTGTTCGGTGAGCCAGCCGAATCGTGGAGATGTCCCGTACTCCAGAATATTGTGGTGACAGAGCGTGTTTATCAACAACCACGCAACGGTCGGCGAAATAAGTGCGGACTCCAAAACGCGATGGTCATACCCCCCTTCGTCGGAGCACGAATCAAGGAATATTTGCAAGGCCGGTATCGTGTGTTCTTCACCGCTTCCATACCCGTAACCGAAGACGTGGTTCTCCCAGTCCCGGAAGTACTCCTCGATTGTTTTCATGCTGCCTCCTTCAAGGTCTCCGGCTCCGCAGGCGCAGTTCGCCCGCAGACCTTGCACATCCGCCTGTACGACCCATATCTGTACCATTCCGGGTGCTGGCAGGCATCCCGCAGGGCTTTCTTTTCGGCCTTGGTTAGTGTCGTAGCTTCGCGCTCCCTGCGCTCGTGATTCTGACTGCGGCGTAGGCTGAGCAGGCACTCACGGAGGCCGCAGGTCCGCTGTGCGGCTCCAGCGGGCTTGTACGGCTTATCGCACGCATCGCAGGTACGCTCTGCGAACCTCGGCGATTCCCGCTTTTCCGGGTAGGCATTCCGCTTTGGCTTGCGCGGCTGCTTGATCTCCAGATTCATCCCGGCACCGTTGCGGATACTGCGCGAGAAGTCGGGTAGTTCTGGTGCTGGCGGTTCAGGCACAGGCGCGTCAACCACCTCGCGGCGGGTGACTACCTCACCGGGGCGGCAATCGTAGCGGTCGTCAGAACTGCGCCAGTCGGAGAAACGCCCTGCCACGGAGTCGCGCATGAAGTCGGGAATCATCGAAAATTCCTCGCTAATTGGCCTATAAATTTCACCTCTGACTTCACCGTTCCACTGATGGTCTTGGGACAGGTTTCCTCATAGAAGTCGCCTATATTGCAGCAAAACCAAAGCATAATCGTCCAAGCGAAACATAGAGATAAGGCGAAGGTTAATCCAATCACTATATTTCCGATCTTTTCGGTAACGTTTCTCATGCGACTCTCCCCAGCGGGCTGGCTGTGCTCAGGTGCAAAGCGGCGTAATCTTCAGGCCACGGCATTCGTTCGCACTCCCAGTCGTCATCCTCTCCCTCATCGGGCGTCAGTTCCTGAGCGATCCGAATGGGCGAAAAGCCGTGCAGGACCTGAAGCCGCAGGGCTACTTCGCAGCGTGCCTTCACGTTCCACTGGTCTCCTGCGTCGGAGAGGATAGATTCTGGCGTGACCCCGTGGATGTGCCAGTAGCGGCGGCAGAGGTCCTCGCAGATCGTGCGGGTAAAAGCGGTCATGGTTGAACCTCAGCGCATTGGACGACTTCGGCGCTTGCAGCCCAGTTGCGCCATTGCCTCAGCGACAACTCCCTGTGTGGCTTAAATTCCGTGGACTTCCGCGCATAAGCGATGCGCTCATTGAAAAGAACTCTCTGATAGCGAGAGTGATACTGAACCACGGTTCTGGTCATGCCTGTCGTTTCCTGACGGCGGATCACATCCCCCGCTTTCGGGTCTACTCGCGGATCTCTCATGCGGGCATCTCCTCTGCCAGTTTCTTCGCACGGCTCTCGGCTACCGCAGCGGCGATCATCTCCGGGGTAATCGCTCCCGTTCGGCGAACAGTCGGTATCGGGCGGATGACTGGCGGCATCCGTGTTGCAAGTACAAGGTCTGCTACGGTTTCGCGGATGCTGGGCGCGGCGGATACCTCGGCAGCGGTCAATCGCTTCGTCTCTGGGGCTGCAATCGCCGCCTGTGGCGTCCCTTCGCGCTCACTGGGTATCCCGTCCGGGTAATCCCTCGAGGCGCACAAAGCCTGGGCACCGTCGAGCGGATGCCGACCAGCACAGTAGACCAGCCGCATTTCCTCGATCCCCGGCCACTTCCGGTAAAGCCGCAGCATCCGGCGAACGAGCCATAGTGCGTCTTCCGTCGTCTCGCACATCCGTGAGATTTCATCAGCGATCGGCGCACGTTCCCCGGACGTTCGCGGGTAGAAGTCCGGGATGGCTCCCATCATCTCCGCGAACACGGCGCACGCCTCTGCGCTCAGTACTGGCGGGCGCGACTTAGGTTTTGCGGAATCCGCCAAAGCACGGCCTCTGGCACACTGGCAGCGTTTCAGCCCGCTATCTGATTCCATCCATGCACCTCCAAACGGGGCGCAAAGTTCACATGCGGTCGGCAGGTTCACTCGGTACTCCTCTCATCATCTGCGCCAAGGCGCGGGTTTCTTCACGGCGTTGCTGATTACGATCAGGTGGCGGGGTAAACAAGAGCGCTGGTTCGTCCTCCCAACGACGCCCCCTGAGCCAGGTAGATGCGTGAATAGGTCGCTCCATCGCTCGAATTCGATCAGACTGCTCCTTGACACCAACGACTGCCAGTGGCCTGTCGATGATGGTTACTTGCAATGCAGCTACACTGGCGGCGGCTTTATTGTGCTTGACGGGCCACAAAGGCCAGAATTCATCCTCAAACCATTTTTTAGCTTCAGCACGTTTTTCTGTTTTTTCAGTAGTTACTGGAAGATCAGAGATAGATCCAGATTCAGACTCATACGCGCGTGGTGGTTCATTCGTACCTACGTCCGCATTACGTTCGTAGCGCGCTCGTACTGCGTTCGTACTACGTTCGCTCTTCGTGAGTGCATACGAACGTTCTTCCTCTTGCCTCAGGTTACGCCCGCGTGCGTCATTAGCTGAGGTTACAAAGCAGCGGCTTACTCTCGGCCAATGGCGTTTGATTTCCCGCTCGGAGATTCGCAGTTCCCTTGATAACTCAGATAGTTCGGATGGGATGCCATCGTTAAGCCACGAGTGGTTCAGGCATCGGTGGAACAGGCCAAGCTCCGCGAGCGTCATCGAGGAATACTTTGAATCAGACTCAGCATCCTTTGGATACCAGCGGAAGTATGGAAGCTCCTTCGCCATTAACCAGCCACCTCAGGAGAGTCAAACGGAGGGTTGTCGATGGAGAGTAATTCCTGACGGCGTTCTTCGATGGCTTGGCGCAGATACACCGCAAGATCAAGAGCTTCCTGATATGCATCCACCAAAGCGTCTCGGCCATTGAACGCCTGTAGGCGGGTGGCGTATTTTTTATGACCGCCATTGTCCCGACTGCGCATGTCGGCTATGACAAGATCCCAGATAGCAGTGTTGATATTTGGCTGCGGGTCTGGCTCTTTTGCGTTGAGGTCTAAGGAGTGATGCGGTAAGCTATGCTTAGTTGCAGGCACTTTGAACTCCTTTCAAGTTCAGACTGCTTAGGCTCGGTGTTAGTGGTTGCACACTGCACCGGGCCGCACCTTTATTTTCCCACTTACACCCGAGCAAAGCAAACATCATTCCTCGATTTTGTTTCACTTATTACGCGCCTTCCGTACCTGTTTCCTGTACGTTATCTGCTTTATCTTGCAGCCCTCGCGGGCACAGGTTTTCTGCCACTTGCTGACACGCGGGACGTTCTCTGCTCCGCACCAGGGGCACTTCGGCAGCGGCGGGTAGTTGTAGGTGATGAAGTGGCCGTTGCCTCGGATCATGCGGCCTCGCACGGCAATTCGATAACACCCGCTTCTGTGTAATCTGTCCGACAGGACCACGGTTCACACTTCGCCATAATGGGGCGCTCGACGCCCATCGGAAGTCCGCAATGCCGACAGAGCGGCTTAACCTCACCAGTCTTTCTTAGGGCGTCCGGGTACATGTTGATGACGTGTCGGCTGATGTCTGGATGGTTGCAGTACAGAAGCCACTTACGGCCCTTTCGGCGCATGATGACCCCATCGACTTTAACCCTTCTGTCTACGCCGTCAGGCCCTGAAATAGGCAGGCTGAAATAAACGCATTCTCCTGACTGGAAAATGCTATCCCTTGTCGGGCAGGGGAACTTGATAACCGTCAAACCCGCGCCACGCACGGCTTCCAGTTTGGAAAGCAATAGCTTGCAAACGGGCTTTCGCTTCCATCTCTCGACTGTCGGATCTGTTCGCAGTGGGCAACGGTAGCACGTCGGGATGTTCATCTTTCCTCCGCTCGAATCAACACCTCTTCGGCCACCAGATCACCCCGCCACAGCAGCAGGTTCCCGTCCTCCGGCAATTGCTCCAGAGCGGAGCGGCATTCCCGCTGCTCGCGCAGGTTGGCTTCTAGGTCAGCGAATTCATCCGTGCCGCACCAGTGGTATTGGCCCTCATCACGACGCTGTTCCACCAGTCGCCAGTAGGCCAGTGCTAGCGCGGAAACTGCGGGGGTCAGAATCCGGTGCTGGGTCGATCTGGTCATGCGGTAGCCTCCAGGATTCGCCGGCCGATCCACTCGGCTACTTGCGGCACGACGGCGTTTCCGAGTCCCGTAAGTCGGTCCACCCGATTGGGAACCCCATCAAGAACTCGCTCACATTCGGGTTCGCTTTTCGCCCAATGTATGTCCCGTTGCGGAGCGCTTTGGCGCGAGCATTTGAGCCGCCGCAATTGTCCCTCCCCGAGGCTCGTGGGGTAGGCCAAAATGAACAATCTTTCCCGTGGATGTGGCGCACCAAAGGCGCAAGCTGAAAGGACCGTCCATTCCGCGTCGTACCCGAATCTGGCCAAGTCCCCGAGTACACGCCCAATCCCTCTGTCCAAGAGACCTGTGACGTTTTCCACGAGGACGAAACGTGGTCGAAGGTGGCGAACGAGTCTAAGTTGGTGTGCCCATAATCCGGACCGGGCGCCGTCAATCCCGACCCTCTTGCCTGCATGTGAAACGTCTTGGCAGGGGAATCCTCCAGCGATGAGGTCAACAGTCCCGAGTTCTTTTGGGTCAACATATGTGATATCTCCGAACCGACGCACGTTCGGCCAATGCCTCTTCAAAACCTTCGTGCAATACGGGTCAATCTCAACCTGCCAGCGGCACTCCATGCCCGCCCTTTCCAATCCCAAATCCATTCCTCCGATACCGCTGAACAAACTACCGAAGGTCACCTGAACAGCCCTCCCTGCTCTGCCGGCTGGACCGGCTCAGGGGCTGTGGGAGGCCCTGAACAGACTGGACAATGAGTGCGGCACCACATCTTCAGGCCAACAAAATGCGTCTTGCCGTCCGGCCCATCTGCCGGGTGAAGCGGCGGCATTTCGCAGATACCAGCAGCGGTCGATGTGGTGAGATGAAACTCAGGCTCAGGCTTGGGGCCGCTCATCTGAAATCTGCCTCCGAAAGTCCCGGATTGGCCAAGGTGTCGCGTTCCTGCGGTGGCTCATCTCCGTAGTCGCAACCGCCGCACAGAGGCGCACAGCCGAACTCAATCCAGGTCTTTCTCCCACAGACTTGGCATCTGCCGTTGCAGCCGTTCTCCTCGGCCCAGTCTTCACGGCTTATCATTTGGTGCCCTCTCGTTTTTGGGCAGCCTTAAGACGACGCTGAAGTGTTGCTATGACCCGCTTACATTCGGCACGGATCACGCTGTAACCTGATTCTTTTGCGCGGTCAGCGGTAGATTGCAATTGTGAAATTTGAAAACTGATTTCAAATGCGGTAAGTTTTTTAGGCATCATGCGACCACCTGCAACTTGGCCCGCTGCTCCGTGTCCAGTGAACGTTCCAGAACGACCCGCATCGCCTCTGCCATGCGGCAGAACTGGTCCAAAGTTTCGAGGCGTGCTGTGAGGCCGCTGCGGTCGAACTCGGCACAGTGGGAGTCTATAGCCCAGGCCAGCCGTTCGTAGGCGGCAAAGTCATCCGGGGTAGAGGGCGGATGTACTGGCGGGCGGATATCGCGGGGCCGGGGATAGGGGATCGGGTCGGTCATTTGGGCCTTCCTTGTGTCCGCTGACTATCGATGTATTCGTCAAGTCGCTCCCACGCTTTGCGCTTTATTCTGGCCAGAGCATTTTTACCGGGCCACCGTTTTTTTATGGCTGCGTTTATAGCTGCCCAATCAGGAGTTTTACCGTCGTTGTGATCCAGCAGAAGAAAGTAGTACGTGATAGCTATGGAGTCCTGCGTCATTCCCGGATGGTTTAACTCATCAAGAATCGTCTGCTCCGCGCCGACCATTCGTGTCTCGATCATTTGCCACCTCTGAGGACTTCGGCCAGCGCCGCTGCTTCGGCATCAGCCTGGGACATACCGCCGTCAAATTCACGAATATTGACCCGTTCCCAGTAGAGTTCGAGCAGGTCAGGGGGAAGATCGGCGGGTGTCATGCGGCAACCCTTTCCGTTACTACAACTGGAGGGTTTTTGCCGGAAAGACGAGCGGAAACCTCCTCATAACACGCCCTGTCTTCGCGGTCGCGTATCCGCCACGTCACATCGTCGTAGGCACGGAAGTCTGCTTCAGGCTGTCCCTGTTCAGCCCTAATGTCGTCAATCAGGGAAAGCAGCGAGGGGTCTGGGAGGAACCATTCGGTCCTGCCAATTCGATAATCAGAAAAAAGTTCGTGAATAAACCCTTCCATAGCGGGAAACGCGCGGAAGAATGCCATCAGCCTTACGTCTGCTGAATTCCACCGACACTGTCTGTCAATGCGGAGCCAGTTATCGAGTTGCCTTAAGCGTCGTTTCAGGTTGGCGGAAAAGCCGATCTTGATAGCGCCGGTATCGCACTGCATGAAGTAGACGAATGCAACCGCAGGATCATCTTCTGATCCAACGAGATCGATTGAAGCGATTGCTTTGACAAACTTCCATCTCCGTCGTGCAGCTTTTGTGGAACATTCATCGTAAGGTTCGATTACTGACGGTGAATCGGACCCAATTAAATCAACATATTTCGCTTTCATTTCGCCCCTTAGTAGGACTATAACTAGATTCAGGTTCTAGTTGGGGCAACTCAGTGGAGGTTCAAGTCCTCTCATCCGCACCAATGTTTTCAGTAATTTACAGCCAAATTCCTAGATTTTCCTAGATTTTGCGAAACTTTGCTTTTTCGGCCCTCCGAAATGACCTCCGCGAGGGCGTTGTTCCAAGCCTTTGAAGCCGCCCGGATATCGGCTGGCAGCGCATGTGAATAGACCGCCAGCGTGATGTTCTGATCGGCGTGTCCGAGACGTCCGCTGACCACCGGCAGCGGCACACCCTGCCCCAGCAGAACTGAAGCATGTGAGTGTCGCAGCGAATGCAGTGTGAAGTCGCCAAGTCCCGCTTTGGTCATCAGTTCCTTCACCCGCAGGCCGATATTGTTCGGTGAGTAGAAGCGTCCGTCCGGCTGGCAGAACACGAGGCCGTTGTCCTGATAGCCGGAACCGAACATTGCTTTGTCCTGCTGCTGTTGTTGCCGGTGTTCCACCAGCGTCTCTACCGCGAAGTCATCAAGGCCGACGTGCCGCGTCTCGCCGCTTTTGGTGCCCTTCACCCGCAGGGGCGCATTGCGCGTCTGCTCCAGACTTTTGGAAATCACGATGCTGCCTTTGTCGAAATCAACATCCGGCCACGTCAGAGCGCAAAGCTCACCGCGCCGCGCACCGCTGCAGCACGCCGTCACGATGAAGGGATAGGCCCGCGTGCCTCGTGAAACTTCGAGCAACTTCCCCAGCATGGCCGGGTCCAGCACCGCCGGACGGCGTTTGTCCCGCTTCGGCAGCTTCACCCGCCGATCCGCCATCGGGTTTATCGCCAGATGGTCAAGACGAACCGCATCGGAGAGCACTGAGTACAGCAGGCTGGCTGTTGCGTGGACCCGCTTCGCCGATAGTGGGCTACCTTCAGGGTGTTGTTCGCTCTTTACACCGCCGTGCAATTGCAGGCGGTTCACAAAGTCCTGTATCTGCCCAGCCCGCAAATCGCAGAGGCGCACTTTCCCGAGGTGCCGGGTTAAGTACTTCGCCAACCCGCGATAGTTTTCCATGGTGGCCGGGGCGCATCGCAGGGCCGCATGGCTGTCCAGCCAGTACCCGAGGTAAACCGCCAGCGTGCGCTGATCGCTTCGTGGCTGAGCCGTGTGTGGCGCGCCGGACGGGGCTTCTACCGCTTCTTTGGCCAGCAGTTTGTCCAGCGCCGCGCGTGCATCGTCCCGCGTTGCGAAGCCGGACTTCGTAAACTGCAGGTCGCCGATCTTGAGGTACCAGCCCCAACTGATGCGGCCGTCTTTTTTCCGGTGTTTGGTGATTGTTCCGTTCATTTCATTTTCCCCTTGAGAGCAGCCAGCGCCCTCTGTTCGGCCAGATCGTCCAGCGCCTGATCCAGTGCTGCGTAATCGACAGGAACCGCGTCGCTGGCGTTCTTTATTACGCCGTCGACAAACTCAAGCGCCGGGGCTGCGGCCTTCTCGATCCCTGCGATGAGGCCGGGAAAGTAAAGGGACGCGGTGCGTGCCGCCGCCATCAGCCGCCATTGCATGAGCGAATGCGCGCGCAGGCCAGCCACCCTCGTATATGTCGACGGATTGACAAAGGGGCGGTTGAAATCGTCGCTTGCCCGGCCACGTTGAGCTTCGATCGTCGCTCTGGCGAAGGCCTCTGCCTCGGCGGTGAGGTTGATCATGCGGGCTGCCTCTTCCAGCCGCAGCAAAACCCGAAGATCCTTTGGTTCGGTGCCCCGTTCAAACCTGCTGATGGTAATCATGGCGACGTCCAGACGCCGAGCGAATGCTTCCTGTGTGTCGCCATAGGCCTTGCGAACTCGCTTTATAGCCGCGGATAGTGGCGGCAATTCTTTTTTCATTTTTTCTATTGACTCCGTTCATCTCTGCAACTACACTTTGCGTATATTCACGCTGATGTTTTTGTTTATCGTATCACAAGGAGCAGCCAAAAATGATTAAGAAAACGGAAAAGTTAAATTCTGCAAGTCAGCCTCCGGTACGCCGATTGAGGCGCAAGGCCCGCAACGCCAGACCGTCTGAGCGAGGACTCGGCCCCAGCGGTGGTGCATGGAACATCGCGCAGGCCAGCGCGTGGTGCGGGATAGGGGAAGCCCACCTTCGGCAGATGGGTAAGGACGGACTATATCCGGTCATCAAAGTAGGCCGAAGACTTTTGATCCCGAGGGAAGGCTTTCAGCGGTGGTTCAACGCGGGACGCACATCAGAAACGGCTGCGTAGAAGGCTATCTGAAATGCCGAACCGCGAAGCTGAACTGCTGGACGAACTCGAAGCCGCGGTGCGTGCTGGCGACAAGGTACTCGCATGGCAGATCGCCGTGGCGCTGACGGGGGTTCAGAGCGAAGCCTGCGCGTTGGCGAAGAAGAACTGAGAGAAGGGCCGCGCCCCGTCGGGACGGACGTGTAAGGCGCGGCGCGAAGGATGGTTGAACATGACAAGCATATCTGAGATCGCAACAGCGCTGCAAGCCAGACGCAGCGGCCCCGGCTGGCTGGCGCGCTGCCCGGCGCACGAAGACCGATCCCCGAGCCTGTCGATCCGCGAGCAGGGCGGCAAGCTGCTGGTCCACTGCTTCAGCGGCTGCGCGCAATCCGAAATCATCGACGCACTGAAGGCTCGCGGCCTGTGGCCAGAGCGCGAACACAGCGCAGGCCGTGCATGTTTACCGGACCCCAACTATCGCGTAGATGCAGAGCGAGCCGAGTATTGGCGGCACGCGCTGCTGCTGCTGGCGGATGAGTTTCTGGAATGCGTATCAGCCACCGATCCTGACCGCCGATCTGTTACTGCGCTGGCCGCAGCTGCACGCGACGACGGCGCATTGGTAAACCTTTACCGCCGCCAGCGCGAAGCCGCCCCGAAGTTCACCGCCGCACTGGTTTGGGCCGGAAGGCGCAGTGTCGCCCGCCTCGAACGGAAGGCGGCTTTTTTTATTTCTGGGGGTATGCGTGTCGAATCGCAAACGTCGTCCTACCGATGAAGCACTACACATTCTGCGCACCGGGGAGCCGGATCTGCAGCCCTTCGGCGAGCACGATCACGGCAACTCTCAGCGGTTGATCGCCTTGTACGGCGACGATCTGCGCTACTGCCACGACATGCGGAAGTGGCTCGTCTGGGATGGGCGGCGCTGGAAGCCGGATACCACCGGGGAAGCCACCCGGCTGGCGAAACAAACGATGCTGAAGTTCGTGACGCAGGCCTTCAGCGCAGGCGATAAGGCACTGATCCGGTTTGCCTTGCGGTCGCTGGACGAACGCATGATCGCCCACACGCTGGTGATGGCGCAGTCAGAAATTTTCGTCGAGGTGCAGCAACTGGATTCGCACCCAATGCTGC
>Ga0206921_10015_pt1 | contig 50616 bp, 42 predicted proteins | sample Alteio_BWOrgHeat_66_FD_152930 | JGI IMG/M metagenome (GOLD analysis project Ga0206921, IMG submission 152930) | Enriched cells from forest soil in Barre Woods Harvard Forest LTER site, Petersham, Massachusetts, United States -... | ecosystem: Environmental > Terrestrial > Soil > Temperate forest >...
AACGATGATTTTGCCCACGATAAAATTGTGGCATTTTATAACCCGGCACAGGGCCATAAATTTATGACGGTTACCTGGGGAGGGTTTATTGGCGCGGTATCCGGCATGAACGACCAGGGCTTAAGCATAACCATCAATGCCGCAAAAAGTACCGTTCCGACTGCGGCTGCTACGCCGGTATCCATTGTTGCCCGGGAAATTTTACAGTACGCTAAAAATATCGACGAAGCTACCCGGATAGCCAAAAAAAAGAAAAATGTTCGTGTCCGAATCGTTACTGGTAGCATCGGCTGCCGACAAGAAAGCGGTGATCATCGAGAAAACGCCGGATACAGTTGACGTGTACGATCCCAATACCAATTATATACTTTGTGCCAACCACTTTCAGGGCAGCCTTTTGAGCAAGTCGAAAGGAAATATCGAACAGCTTGCAAACAGTGCTTCGTTGTATCGATATAATCATTTGGTCGATCTGATGAAAAATAATGGGAAAAATACCGTTCAAAAAACGGTTAATATCTTACGCGATACAAAAGGTTTGAACAACGCCAATATTGGCCTGGGTAATGAAAAAGCGCTTAACCAGTTTATTGCGCACCCTTCCATCGTTTTTGAACCGCAGAAACTTAAAGTGTGGGTATCTACTTCGCCATGGCAATTAGGGCAATTTGTTTGTTACGATCTGAAAAAGGTATTCGCCTTACGCGGCATGAAAAAGGACCAGGAGATAATGGACAGCACCCTGAACATCGCTCCCGATACAGCATTTATTAATTCGCATGTCTATAAAAATTTCATCGCCTACCGTAACATTGTAAAACGCATTGGTGACAATAAAGCCGTGGATCCCGACAGCCTGGTTATTAACGATCCGCAATATTATGGTGCCTATGTAATTGGGGGCGACTATTTGTTCAAACAAAAGCAATACGCAAAGGCACGCCAGTTTTACAAAGGGGCGTTAACAAAAGTGATCGCCACTAAAGAAGAAGAAGAATACGTGAAGCAAAGAATTATCAAATGCGATAAAAAAATAGGGGCTTAGCGCTTTCTTCATAGCGATGGGTTTTAAACCCATCACCACGGAAAGGCTATTAACGCAGGTCGAAAATCAGGGTAGAAAATTAACTTCAAAAACCTTATTTTTGAACTCAATCAGCCTATGAACAACAGCGTTACCGACCGTATTTCTCAATTATTCCACCTCCCTTTCGCCGATCCGGTACTTATTTTTTTACTGATCCTTGCTATCATCCTGGTTTCGCCATTGCTGATGGAGAAAATCAAGTTACCCCATATCGTAGGGTTCATCGTGGCAGGCATTGCCATCGGGCCTCATGCCTTTAACCTGCTCAGCCGAAACCCGGGTGTCGAGCTTTTTTCTACTATCGGCCTGCTTTACATTATGTTTATTGCCGGTATTGATCTTGATTTTAACGAGTTTAAAAAAACAAAGTATAAAAGCTTTGTATTCGGCTTTTTTACGTTTGCTATACCGATATCAATTGGTTTCCCGGTTTGTTATTACTTATTGGGTTATCCGCTGATCACATCGCTGCTTACATCAAGTATGTTTGCCACCCATACCCTTGTGGCTTACCCTATCGTTACCCGGTATGCCGTTTCGAAAAACGAGGCCGTAGCAATTACCGTTGGCGGCACCATACTCACGGATACAGCTGTACTGATCATCCTTGCCGTGATTATTGGGGCTAAAAAAGGAGGCCTTACGCCGGCGTTCTGGTTGCAGCTTGGCATCTCGCTGGTTGTATTTACGCTACTGGTATTTTTACTGGTGCCGCGCATTGCCAAATGGTTTTTCACTAAACCGCCAAGCCGCAAATCCACGCATTATATTTTCATATTAACCTGTTTGTTTGCGTCCGCGTTTTTAGCCAAACTTGCAGGGCTCGAACCCATTATCGGCGCTTTTATGGCTGGCCTTGCACTCAACCCGCTGGTGCCACGTCCGTCTGCACTGATAAACGATATTGAATTTGTGGGGAACGCCATTTTTATACCATTCTTTTTGATCAGTGTGGGAATGGTGGTTGATCTGCACGCATTTTTCAGGGGGACCCAGGCTATCATTGTGGCCGGCACGCTCACCATTGTGGCATTGGCAGGAAAATGGCTGGCCGCTTTTTTCACTCAAAATATATTTAAATATTCAGGCGCTCAGCGTAAGCTGATCTTCGGCCTAAGCGCCTCGCACGCAGCGGCGACGCTGGCCATTATATTAATTGGCTACAACGACAAAATTATTGACGGAGATATCCTGAACGGTACCATCATCCTAATACTGGTTACCTGCATGGTAGCGTCTATCTTAACCCAGCGGGCAGCCCGGAAAATTGCTGGTCAGCCCGAAATAAAAGCTGATCAACCAGGTAAATGACTTTTCTACTAAGTTTTAACTAAGTTTGGTAAAAAAAATCACTGACAAATGATCGCAGGCTTGGGTATTGACATTATAGAAGTTGAACGGATAGCCGAAAAAATAATGAAAGCAAACGGTTTCAGGGAAATAGTCTTTTCGGAAAACGAGATCGCTTACTGCGAAAGTAAAACCCATAAGTACGAACATTATGCAGCCCGGTTTGCCGCAAAAGAGGCGTTTTTTAAAGCGCTGGGAACTGGTTGGCTGGATGATACTGCGTTCAATGAAGTCGAAATTGTTAACGATACATCAGGCAAACCCGGAATAGTTTTCCGCGGTCGTACAAAGGATACCATAAACTCGATGGGAATTATTAATATTCAAGTTTCGTTAACCCATATTAAGGCAACAGGGGCTGCTGTCGTAATTATCGAAAAGTGATCAATGTTCGTTACTATTCCAGCCGTTCGCCTGCATCGTTATATTTAACCGTAAGGACAATCGGCCCCAGAGGGGCTACCCATTTGTAGAAATGGGACTAAGATACCCCCTGCCGCATAGCGGCTACCCGTATACAATAATGGCTGTTTGCCTTGTCCGCTGGGGGCAGCGCCTAACGGAGCTGTCACTTTTATTGTTTGAATGGCTACAAACAGGTAGCCCCCTCCGGGGGCATAAAAACTTGTGGATACACGGTAGGTTAATGTTCGCCGGTTTGAAACGAATAGGCGATAATGTGGTCGTGATGTGAAAGGGAAATAGCGATGTCTATTTCTTTATTTCCGGCCAACAGAAAAGGGACGCCCTCTTCATTTTTAGCTATGGACAAATTATCCATTTTTTTCACTGTTTGCAATCTATCCAATAAAAACCTACGGACTTCGGATGACTGCGTTACATGATCTGCACTTCTGATTTTTTTTATCCCCCAAAATATCTCATCAAAGCTGTCAATATCGTTAACAACGGTCATGATCGCCTCATTATAAAGTAGCGACCTTGAAAAAAGGGTATTGGTACCGATGGATAGTGTTGCTCTCAAAACCAACCGGTCATCAAAGCCGGTTCCCTCTGCCTCGTCCAGGGAAAAATCAACAAGTTTGAATTCAGCGGGGATATTTATTTGTTTTACCTCGAACTTAACAGGGGTGAATATAAGTTCGGGATCGATCCGTTTAAGAAATTTATAAGCGGATTCTTTTATCGACCATAACAGCCATACAAACAATTCGAAAGGTATTGCTTCAAAGCCGGGTTCAGCGTAAAGCGCTTTTTCAGCGCCCGAAATTATTTTTGAGTAAAATTTGTATTGTTTTGTACGGGCAGCATCTATAGTAGCTAATGATACAATGTCGTTGCCCGTGCTGGTCATTTCATTCGCTCGCTTATTACATCTAAACAGGTGCCCACATTCATCATTTTGTCGGCATCATCATAGTCAATTTCAATATTATACCTGGCTTCGGCATCAATAATGATGTCGACCAGGTTGGCCGAATTGATCTTTAGGTCCCGTATCAAATCCGTATCGTCGTTTATATTGGACAGTAAGTCTTTGTTAGTGGTGTAAGGTGCTATTACCTTTTTAAGTTCTGTTAAAATTTCTTGTCTGGTCATTATTAATTATACTTTGAAAGTATTATACAGGAATTTACATCGCCGAAGCCAAAATTCGCTTTCGCTACAATATTAACTTCTTTTTTTGTCATTTTTAGTGGCAGCCGGTCGGCACTAACCAAATTCGTAATTGCCGGGTCGGGGTCATCAAGATTCAAGTTGGGGTGGACAAACTGATGTACTATCTGCAATACTGATGCCACAGTCTCTATTGAGCCTGCGGCGCTTAGGCAATGGCCTATCATTGATTTTAATGAATTTGTTATCGGGAAATCTTCTCCTTTCCTGTTAAGTGCATCACTCCAGTTTTTTATTTCTTGTTTATCTGCGTTAGTTGCCGTTAAATGGCCGCTGATCAAGTCTATCTGTCGCGGTTTGATTCCCGAGTTTGCAATCGCTTCGTTAATACACCTGGTTACACCTTCCGGGTTGGCCGCCGTCATACTGCCGCCCAAACGCTGCCCGCCCGAATTGTTCGAACCGCCAAGCACTTCAGCATAAATATTTGCGTTGCGGGCCAAAGCAAAATCCAGGTCCTCCAAAATCAGCGCGCCCGCGCCCGACCCGGGTACAAAACCTCCCGCTGTTATGCTCATCGGCCGGCAGGAAAGTTCGGGGCGATCATTGAACTTTCTCGACAAAACCCGCATCGAATCAAACGCACCAAAAACATAGGTGTCCACATATTCAGCGCTGCCCACAACCATGCGTTTCGCATAGCCGTGTTTAATATACTCGTAGCCCATTACAATGGCCTGCGTGCCCGTTGCACACGCAGCCGAATTGGTGATCACTTTATTGCTTAAACCCAGTCGGCCCGATATGTACGAAGTAACACCGCTGTTCATTGCCTGCTCAACTACCCGGGACCCTAATTTTTTTGCCTCTTTATTATCTACCCGGATGATCACATTTTTCATCGCCTCGGTATCCGCAATACTGTTGCCAAAAACACAGCCGGTTTCCCAACGCGGTTCATCAGTCTCATAATCCATTCCCGAATCGGCCCAGGCATCAAGCGCGGCGGCTAATCCATAGCCAATGTTGGTGCCCTTAAGCCCAAACAGGGTGACATCCGATATGTAATTTCGCAAACTTTCCCATTCAAAGTCGGGCGTGCCCGCCAACTGGCAGCTAAAATTAAGCTCCTGGTAATGCGGTATAAATTTTATACCGCATTTGCCGTTTTGTATCGCGTCCAAAAACGCAGGTATACCAATACCATTGGGCGATACAACGCCTAAGCCGGTAACAACTACGCGCCTATGCATTTTTAATATCGCTATTTTTTTTAATACCTGCTAACATACAATTTACAATAACTTAATATATCTTCCCATGCCCGTCTAATACAACCGTTCTTTTTGCTGCCGCGAAAATATTGGTTTTTTAGAAACTAAGTTGCATTTTTTAACGCCGAAAAAACATATTATTGACATAAATACCTGCTAATCTTTTATTTCCTTTCATTTTGCGGGGTTATTTTACCGCTAAACGGAAAAGCGGGCTATTCACAAAAAACAATTTTCGCATTTATATACCATCGAAAAAATCAACAACAATGTTCGCCGCCATCCACATGGATGAGTGATCCGTTGATCCAAAAAGCCTCATCTGTACACAATAAGTAAATAACATTCGCTACGTCACTTGGTTTTGTTAATCTGCCCATTGGGTTTCTCTTCTCTCCTTCGGCAATCAATTTTTCATTTCCCGGTATTTTTTTTAATGAAGCAGTTTCGGTAACACCGGCCTGGATCACATTTGTTTTTAACCCAAAAGGACTGAATTCAACTGCCATGTATTTCGCCAGGCTCTCCAGCGAGGCCTTAGCAATAGATACTGCGCCGTAGCTGTCCCAATATTTGTGTGCACCCTCGCTGGTCAGGCCGACAACTCGGGTATCTGTATGAAACAAATTCGCTTTTAACAACGACCTGGTCCAGTCAAGCAAACTGGTAGCCATGGCATAGCTGGTAAGCTGAATATCGTCGATGGACAGTTCATTATTACTTTCATCACCCGCTGTTTTTTTTGCGACCAGCGGTTTCAAATTGCCACGGGCAATACTATGCAGCAGTAGTTTAACACTGTGTTTATCCGCCAGTGCCGAGAAGTTTTTAATAAATGCTTCCCGCCCTTCGGTGTCGAGGGCGTTGATATTATGCGGAAGTATGGTAACTGAATTTTCTTCGGCGAGCGCAGCTAATTTCTTCAATAAGCTCTTTTCAGACGCGGACGGTTCGCGGTAAAGCAGGGCGACATTCATCCCATGTTTGGCCAGCTTTTCAATAGCCGCAAAGCCAAACCCGCTGGATCCACCCAAAATAACTGCCCATAAACCTGCGAATTGTAAATTTTTATCCATTCATCCCCCGTTTAATTTATCAAAGGTGTTTATTTTTCTGCATCGTAAATGTTCAGGACCCGAAGACTAAAAATAAAAAATTGCGGCTTCAAAGTAAGCAAAAAATAAAGTAAAATAAATAACTGTTAGCATATTATAACAATTATCGTCGTATTATGTTTACTTAGCTCAAAGCATTATTAATTTCGCTGTAGTTTCGGCAATCCGGTTGACAGAACCTTTTTATTTAATTATGTTTGATTGATATGAAATTTGATAAAAAATACAGAATATGCTTCACTGCCGTTTATTTGTTGTGCTGCATATTTTGCATTAGGGGAGTAGCGCAGCAGAATATCAGCAAAAATGCATTTTATAATGCGATGTCGGCCGATGAGGTTGCTACGATCGATAATGAGCTTACCGTTCTTCAAAACTCATCATCAGGTGAAAAGGGGGCTTACGAAGGCGCCCTGTTAATGAAAAAAGCCGGGCTGACGAAAGGTCCCAGGAAAAAACTGGATCTGTTTAAAGCCGGGCGCATCAAATTGGAAACCGCAATAATGGCTGATAAAGAAAACACAGAGTACCGTTTTTTAAGGCTGGCCATTGAAGAGCGGGCGCCAAAAATTGTTAAATACCACTCAGATATAGAAGCGGATAAAGTTATGGTCGAAAAAAATTTTAAAAATTTGTCGCAGACGACGCAAAAGGCTATACTTGACTACTGCAAAACTTCAAAAGTATTGCATTCGGAAGATTTTTCGGCACGTTGAACAAGCAGGGGTAACTTTATCGCAAAAATGAATAAAAAAATATTGGCTATTTATTACACCCAATCCGGGCAAATGAGGGAGATTATCGACTCGTTTACCGCGCCATTGGCACAAGCTGGCGAAACGGTAGAAAAGGTGGAAATAAAACCGCTTGACGACTATAATTTTCCCTGGACCGGCAGCAGTTTTTTTTCGGTAATGCCCTCGTGTGTGATGAGTGTACCCACACCATTACAACCGCTCACTTTTAAGGAGCAGAAATATGATCTGATCATATTGGGGTATCAGCCCTGGTTTTTATCGCCCAGCATTCCCTGTAACTCATTATTACAAACAGAGAGTTTCAGGGCCTTATTGAAAGATACGCCGGTGGTTACCATCAGCGCCGCCCGTAACATGTGGATAAACGCCTATGTGCGCGTACGCGCCGCATTGAAAGATGCGGGGGCAAAATTGGTAGGGAACGTAGCGCTGAGGGACAGGCACGCCAACGCGGTTAGCTTTGTCACTATTTTTTACTGGATGTTAACCGGTAAAAAAGAAAAGTATTTAAACCTGTTCCCTAAACCCGGCGTCTCCGAAGAAGATATAGCAAATTCAGCTGTATTTGGACAAACCGTAGCCGAACACCTGCAAAAAAATTCATTTAATGATCTGCAGGACGCTTTGCTGGCACAAAAAGCCGTCGAAATAAAATATCCCCTCATGTTTATTGAATCTCGGGCAAAACCTATATTTGCCGTTTGGGGAAAGGTGATCTCGAAAAAGAAAAATCGTGGGCCCTGGCTGTCAGCATTTAAATACTATCTTTTTATTGCATTGTTTTTAGCAGCGCCGATCGCACTTTTAGTAGATACTGTGTTATTTCGCCCGTTTTTGGGCGCCAGGATCAGAGCCAAAAAATTAAAATACTTACAAGTTATTAACTGATACACCATATGTCCGATAATAGTGTTTATATTAATCACACTGCAGCATTTTTCCCGAATGAGCCCGTTTCCAATGACGAAATGGAATCATATCTGGGCTATATCAACGGCAAGCCGTCAAAGTCGAAGAAGATCGTATTGCGCAACAATGGCATAACCAACCGGTATTATGCGCTTACCAAAGAACATAAAGCAACCCATACCAATGCGGAAATGACCGCCCTTGCCGTACGAGCCTTATTTGACAACGACCCCGAAAAGCTTAAAGAAATTGAGTTGCTCTCGTGCGGAACATCTTCGCCCGACCAGGTAATGCCGAGTCATGGCGTAATGGCGCACGGCTGGCTGCCGGAAACCGGCGGTATCGAGGTGGTATCATTGTCAGGTGTATGCTGTGCCGGCATGCATGCGCTTAAATATGCCTACCTGATGGTAAAATCAGGCGAAGCCAAAAAAGTAGTTGCCACGGGATCCGAAAGATTTTCGGGTTTGCTGGTGTCGGAGGTTTTTGAAGAGGAGGCGCAGAAGTTATTAGAAATGGAACAGAATCCGTTCATCGCTTTTCAGAAAGATTTTTTAAGGTGGATGCTGTCGGACGGCGCATCGGCGTTTTTAATGACCGATAAACCAAATCCCAACGGGATCAGCCTGAAGATCGACTGGATCGAAGGCGTATCCTACGCTAACGAGATGAAAACCTGTATGTATATGGGCGCGGATAAAATGGAGGATGGTACCTTAAAGGGCTTTATGGATTATACGCCCGAAGAGATCATGACCCAATCCATCTTCAGCGTAAAACAGGATATTACTTTGTTAAGCGATAATATTGTTCCCCTGGGAGGAAAAAAGATCAAAGAAATATTTGATAAAAAGGGCATGAAGATCCAGGATATTGATTGGTTTTTACCGCATATCTCCAGTGATTTTTTCAGGCCAAGGATCTTTGACATGGTTGAGGAATATGGTGGCGGTATCCCCTACGAAAAATGGTTTATTAATTTATATACCGTAGGCAACGTGGGCGCAGCGTCCGTGTATTTAATGATAGACGAGTTAATGAAAAGCGGAAGGCTTAAAGTTGGCGAAAAAATATTGCTGCTGGTACCCGAAAGCGCCCGTTTCTCGTACATGTATGCCATGCTGACCGTTTGCTAATGGATGCAAATTGCTATTGCTATGAAAAAAGATGAAGTTCCGCAGGATTTAAGTTCGCTTGGCAAAATTACCAAAGAGGTTTGCTATGCTACCGACAGTTCGGGGAAATACGTGAAGGAGTTAAGCAGTGGCTGGGATGTAAAGATAAAAGCCCTTGATGTGGCCTGGGCCGACATCGAAAAACGCATCGCATCAGCAAAAGAAAAAGTATTAAACAACCAGGCCAGCCCGCTGTTGTTCTTTATGGAATACCGGCTGATGGACGCAGGAATTTTAGCCGGGTACACCGGGTTTTGGCAATGGCAGATAAAAAGACATTTGAAGCCTGCAGTATTCAATAATTTATCGGGCAAACAATTACAAAAATACGCCGAGGCGTTTAATGTAAGCCCCGAAGATCTTAAAAGTATGACCGTTCATGAAGATTGAGTTTGAGCATCGTCAGTCCGCACATTGTGAATCGGGTGTAACCAGTAATTTATTAAGAAGCAGTTCTCAGGGAAAAATAACCGAGCCGCTTGCATTTGGCATCGGCGCCGGTTTGTTTTATGTTTACGCACCTATTATAAAGATCAATAACGGGCCTGCAATCGCATTTCGAACCTTTCCCGGTTACATATTTAAGCTGACCTGCAAATCATTGGGCATCCCGGTTGTTTCTAAAAAATTCAGCTCAAAAGAAAGCGCCGCCACCTATTTAAACGATTGTGTGGCCAAAGACAAGCCCGTTGGCTGCCAGGTGGGCGTTTATTACCTGCCCTATTTCCCTAAAGAATACCGTTTCCATTTTAACGCGCATAACTTAATTGTTTATGGCAGGGAGAGTGACAACTATTTGATCAGCGACCCCATTATGGAAACCACCAACGTAATGACGGCCTATGAGCTGGAAAGGGTACGTTTTGCAAAAGGTGCACTTGCGCCTAAAGGACATATCTACTATCCCGGGGAGGATGTACCTATTACAGACGATACCATCCGTAAAGCCATCAAACACGGCATCAAAAAAAATGTGATCAACATGATCGGTATTCCTGGCAACTTTGCCGGGGTAGCAGGCATTGCACGCACGGGCAGAAAAATAAAAAAATGGCGCGATAAACTGGGTTTGGAAAAAGCCGGTTTATACCTGGCACAAATGGTACGCATGCAGGAGGAGATTGGCACCGGCGGTGGTGGTTTCCGCTATATTTATGCGGCTTTTTTGCAGGAAGCGGATGCTTACCTGCCCGGCAACGGACTGGCTGAAATTTCGACCATGTTTACCCAGGCGGGAGATATGTGGCGCACAGCAGCCGTACATGCGGCAGGTATTTATAAAGGACGCATCGGCAGCCAGGAGGATTTTAACACCATGGGCGACTACCTGATAGAGATTGCAGAAGTAGAGAAAAAAGCTTTTGAAACGCTGAAAAAAATAAAATGGCAGTAACCGGCCCACTCGCTATCGAGATTTCAGATATGGATTTCCATTACCCCGGGAATGATGGCGTGGTATTTTCTGATCTCAATCTGCAGGTAGCAAACGGCGAACGCTTTGGCTTGTTTGGGCCGAACGGCGCAGGCAAAACCACGCTGATCAGCCTCATGACCGGCCTATTAACCGCGCACAAAGGGCATATTAAACTTTTGGGAAAGGAAGTAGGTAAGCAAAACAGGGCCGTTAATAAGTTATTCGGCTACGTTCCGCAGGACTTTTCGTTTTATAAAGAGCTTAGCCCGGTAGAAAACATGGAATTTTTTGGCGCCTGGGCAGGATTGCACAAACAGGCTATCAAAAGAAAAACCGACGAGTTACTGGAAATTTTGGGACTAGGCGATGTTCGTGATAAACAGGTTCAACTGTTTTCGGGCGGGATGAAACGGCGGGTGAACCTGGCTATCGGAGTGATCCATAACCCAAAGATCTTGTTTTTGGACGAACCCACCGTTGGCGTGGATGTGCAAACAGCGCATGCCATTATCAATTACCTGCTGGAATTGAACAAAAACGGCACTACACTTATTTATACATCGCACCAGTTGAACGAGGCCGAAGGTTTATGCGAGCAGGTGGCCTTAATTGACGACGGCAAAATTATAGCACAGGATAGCCTGCACCAGATGCTGAAAGACTATAAGCAGGAAACCCTTGAAGAATTATTTTTGAACTTAACCGGGAAGGATTACAGGGACGATGTTTAAGTTGTGGGCCACTATAAAAAAGGATGTAAAAGTTTTGCTGCGCGACAAGGTGGGCATTTCTTTTATGTTCATCATGCCCATTCTTTTGGTGGTTGTGGTAACCAGTATCCAAAACAGCACCTTTCAACTGGTGGATAAAAATAAGCTGAAGGTATTGATCTGCAACACCGATACCGGCCAGGCCAGTGTTCAGCTGATAAAAGCTATCAACCGGATCGGGATGTTCAAAGTGATAGATGCACCGGGAGCTAAAAATGAGGCTTTGATAACCAATGCGATGCACGACAAGGATGCTACGCTGGGCATTATTATTCCCCAGGGCTTCTCGTTAAAAATAGCAAATAAGGCAAAAGGCGTTTCCGGCAAGGCCCTCGTCAGTTTTGGCCTGGACGGCGACACCACCAAAAAATATGGAGATATCGACCCGCTCAATATTTATTACAACCCTATTTTGCAGGAATCGTTACGCTTATCGGTACAGGGCGCTATTCGAAGCGCGCTGCAACTGATCGAGAGCCGCGAGATCCTCCGAAGCCTGTATTTTTCTATTAATGAAAAGCCCCTGCCCGCGAAACTGGAAAACGAAATGCTGAACAATAATACAGCTATCAACGAGATCCCGGTTTCAAAGGACGGTACCCGTGCCACGCCAAATGCTACACAGCATAACGTGCCTGCATGGACCATTTTCGCCATGTTTTTTGTCATCATGTCCTTAGGCGGAAGTGTGGTGCGCGAAAAGATCAGCGGCAGTTTTATCAGGCTAAAAACCTTGCCCACTAATTTCTTGGTAGGCATACTTTCAAAACAAATAACGTACCTGGCAGTTACCATGCTGCAGGCCATCGTAATTTTTTCGATGGGCATTTGGTTATTTCCGTATATTGGTTTGCCGGCGCTAAATTTACCGTCTGACCTGTTGGCTTTGGTGATCGTTACGGTAGTCTGCGGTTGGTGCGCGGTAAGTTATTCTATCTGTGTTGGTGTATTTGCGCAGACGCAGGATCAATCAAATGGGTTCGGTGCGGTGTCTATTGTTATATTGGCGGCCATCGGTGGTTTAATGGTGCCCAGTTTTGCCATGCAGGGCCTTTTTAAGTCGGCTGCTGATATATCGCCCATGCACTGGTGCCTGCAGGCCTACTACTCTTTGTTTTTAGAAGGGGGCCAGCTTAAGGACGTAATAGACAATATTGTTCCTTTATTTATGATAACGATAATCCTCCAGTTAATTACTTTTTGGGGATTGAAAAGAAAAAATTTGATATAATTGCCGTAATATGGAAACAACTGAACTAAAAGAACAGCTGAAAAAACAGATCATCCAGTTTTTAAATCTTACCGATCTCACCCCGGAAGATATTAGCGATAACGAGCCACTATTTGGCGGCGGTTTAGGGTTGGATTCCATTGATTCGCTCGAGTTGATCGTTTTATTAAAGAAAGAATACGGCATTGACATTAAAGACCCACGTGAAGGCCGTAAAGTTTTGGTCGATGTGGCCACTATGGCCGATTATATAAAGGAACACGGTACTAAATAGCATCGGTTGTTTCCGGTCAGACTTTCGAAACCAGCATTAATGAGTGATACTTGCCGTGATAATGGTTGTAGATCAGCACCTTTTTTGGTTTGATGTTATCTGTGTTTTTCTTTTCGATAACGATCTCCGGAACTTCGCCCCTGCTGATAAAATTCACAGCCAGCCATAATGCAAACGACGAAGAGGTTGAATACTCGCCGCACAGGTGTTTATAATTAGCCAGTGAACTATTTTTAAATAATGACTCATTTAACCCGGCATAGATCTCGTCATTTCTCATATCGCCGTTTCTCCCGGTGAGCACCAGGTCAATATCATCAATAGTTAGTGAATTGGAAGCCAGGAATGCGGTTACGCCATCAGCGATCACATTTGGCTGGTAAAGGATCTTTACGCCGGTAAGTTCAGCCAAAACGCCATCTTTCAGCTTGTCGGTTAACACGAAGAAAGCAGCGCCCTCCCCGGCAATGCTGCCCCTGGATCTTTCGTCGAAAAGCGAAAGGTTGGAGATGGGCTGCCGCTTGTACATGCCCAAACGGGTTAAGATCTTAAAGTTGGTATCAACCATTTCGTCAATCCCACCCACCAATATATCGTCTGCCTCCTGTTCGTTCAAAAACATTAAGGCGTCGATCAACGCACTTTCAAACGAGATGCCTTTGTGTACAAAAGTACTGTTGTAGTTATGGCACTGAAGCATCAGGGCTATCTGCGCTGAAACGGTGTTATGGGTAGACTGAATAAAAGCAGTTGGCGGCAGCAGTTCTTCGTGCTGCTCGATAATGCGGGTTAAAAACGTAACAGTATCCTGCACACAACCGAACGCCGATCCGCTGATCACCGCTCCCGGCATATCCACATTGGCTTGTTTTAAACATTCGGAAGCAGCGGCTACGCCCATTTTAATCACGTGGCTCATCCGCCTGATCTGCTTCGGATCGATATACGCTTTGTAATCGGGTTCAATGGCTTTCAGGCGGGTGCCGATAGATTCAACGATGTCTGTTAAAAAACCGTTATTGTTAAACGTGTTTTGCGGCGAGATACAGGAAGCGGAACGGAAATATGCCTTCATATCAGATCGCCGAAAATATTAATGATGTACAATTGCCGCCAAAACCAAAAGAATTCGACATGACGTTGCGGATCTTTTGTCCCGACAAAAACTTCTTCTCAGGCTCGAAAGGTAGTTCGGGCATCCGTGTTTCAAATCGAAGGTTAGGGTAAATAATGCCATGCTGTATGGCCATTACCGAAAAAACAGCCTCGATACCACCGCTTGCCCCTAAAGTATGCCCGGTATACGATTTGGTAGAACTCATGCGCGGGTATGCCGGATCAAACAGTGTTTTTATTGCTGCGCCTTCCGAACTGTCGTTATTGGGCGTGCCGGTTCCGTGCAGGTTGATGTAATCGATGTCGGTTGTCCTGAGGCCGCTTTTGTTTAAAGCCCCCTGCATGGCCATCAGCGATCCTGTCCCCTCAGGCGACGAAGCCGTTTGATGATAGGCATCGTTACTGTTATTATAGCCGCTGAGAATGCAGTATGGCTGTTTCTTTAAAGTTTTAGCTACTTTATCCGATACCAGCACAACGTAACCTGCGCCTTCGCCCATGTTTAACCCGTTGCGGTGTTCGTCCATTGGCTTACAAAATTCTTTATCCAATATCATAAGGGTATTGAAGCCGTTTAAGGTGAATTTACTTAAGGCATCTGTCCCGCCTGCTATAGCTACGTCGAGCAAATCATTTTTGATCAGGCGCGCCGCATGAAAAATGGTGTTTGCAGATGAGGAGCACGCGGTACTTATGGTTGTAATATAATCGGTAATGCCCAGCGCGTCTGCGACGATTTCCGTCATGCTGCCGCACTCGTGGTCGTACACGTAGTGTAATTTGCCCTTGGTTTCATCGGCCAGGAAATCAACAAAAAAATCTTCGCTTTTATCCATCCCACCAACGGTTGTGGCCGAAATAAAGCCTGTTCGTAATGAGGAGAGATGTGCAATATCCGCATCGGCCACTGCCTCCCTGGCAGCAACAAGGCTCAGCATCGCTGTACGGCTGAAGTCTGGCGGCAAACCCGTTATCGCGGCTAATTCGTCATTGGTTAATTTAACTTCAGCAACGGGCAGTTTTTTTTGATGAATGGTATCGATCATTGTAATATCGCCTAAGCCCGCCTGTTCATTCTGAAAGGATATCAAATGCTCCGCCACATTGTTTCCAATGGCCGAAATAACACCCAAACCCGCAATGTAAACCGGTGAACTCATATTCAATCGTTAATGATCGTTAAAAATAGCATTCATTTTCGTTGCCGAAAATAATTCAGCAAAACCGCGTTCTTTCTTTTCTACCAGGAACAATGTCGCTTTATATTCTTCACCCAAAACATCAACCCAGCCGCAAATGCAGGCCTGAAGGAGATTTTTATCGAGGAGATAATTAACCTGCTGTTCTATAAACTCGGCGTCAAAACCTTCTGAGATGAAAAATGCCTGCTCGCCTTTAAACTTGTTGCGGATGCAAATTTCGCCAATTACAATATTCGGCAAAGTATAAACAAATAGCGAAGGACTGGCCGTACCCTTAATACTTTCGGAATATTTGATATCATCATCCAAACTGCTGTTGGCATTGGAAAGCACTACACCCAGATCTTCCGGGCGATAATCGTCGTGTTGAAAACTATCCTTCAGCAATACTTCCGCAGCCAGCCAACCCAGCTTGCTCAAATTATCCATTTTATAAAACTTTGGATAATTGAGTTGAAAATGTTTGTATGCCGAAGATAAAAACCCGGCGATAGCCTCAGCCCGCTCAAATATATTAGCGCCATCTTTAAAAACAGCACCCTTATAAACGGTACAAAAGGCAGTTATGTATTTGTTGTCAGGCATTAATTTAAAAAACTTATTTTCCGAAAACAACGGCCGCATTGCAACCGCCAAAGCCCGAAGCTGTTTTAAGTATATTATTTATTTTGCGCTTTAATGGCGCAGCAAGCACATTTACTTTGGCCTCTTCACCGCCTGTTGCAAATCCTTTTGTTGGTAAAAAATAACCCTTTTTTAGCGACTCGATAGCAATAACCGACTCAATCAAGCCCGCGGCACCGAGGGTATGGCCGTAATAGCCTTTAAGGCTGTTTAACGGCGTGTTTCCCAGGCCTGCGATAGTTACTGCTTTAGCTTCCATCTCGTCGTTGTACACTGTTGCTGTGCCATGCGCGGATATAAAATCGATATCTACGGGGGCAGTCCCGGCGTCGGCCATGGCATTGGTGATGGCCCCGGCAAGTTCCTGCCCGGTACATGATGGTCCCGAAATATGGTTGGCATCGTTGCTTACTGAACCACCTTTTACTTTGATATTCTGGCTGTATTTTTTATTGGTTGATAGGATGACCGTACCCGCGCCTTCTCCCAAATTCAAACCATCGTGTTGCTCATCAAATGGCTTGCACAATTGCGGGCTGAGCGCCTTAAAGGATTCGAAACCCGACATGATAAATTTTGATATGACATCCGCTCCGGCAATAACTGCAGTTTCATACGCGCCCGACCGCAATAGGCGCATACCGGTAATAATACCCAATACACCCGAGATACAGGCGTTGGATACCACCAGGGGCTGCGTTTGAAAACCAAAATGTTCGGCAACCAATTTTGCTGAACCTGGTAATGATATTCTTTTATTTAATTCAGGGTGGTTTGGTTCATCTTCCAGCAGGTTAATGTTCCCTTTTGTGCTGGAAATGATCAGTACCGTTTTTTTATCGCGCACATCAATGCCACTGCCCTGTAAGGCCGTTGCAATAGATGCGATAAGTAATTGCTCGAATTTGGTATAATCGTGTCCGTCCGCAGTAATAAACTGTTCGCCCTTGTCAAACAGCGAAGCAAAAAATGGCTGTGGCGATATAGCTGCATCCGCTATTTGCCTCACACCGGATATATTTTCTTTAAGATTCGAGAAATTTTCGTCCGTTGTTTTACCTATGGGAGATAAAACATTATCAGCAACTACAAAAACATCCGGCTCCTTCATTTCCATTTCTCAGTTTAAGGTTATCGTTAACGGGTCACATTTTATTTTGCAAAAGCGTTAACATGCGTGGTGTTTTCTAAAAATTCTTTGATGTTTTTTAAATCCTTATACTTTGGCTGATCCTCGATAAATTTAGGAAAAATTGCCCTTGCGGTATCATACAGCGAACGCGAAACGGATGACAGCTTATCCTGGCATTCCAGGTAATCTATCGCCTGCAAAATCGTCATCAAATGGATCCCCAATACCTCGAACGAGTTGTCGACAACCCTTTTGGTCATCAGTGCGGCATTGCAGCCCATGCTCACAATATCCTGGTTGTCGTTGTTATTCGGAATGCTGTGCACATACATCGGGAACGAAAGTGTCTGATTTTCGGCCACTGTTGAAGTTGCCGTAAACTGCATACCCTGCATTCCGAAATTAAATCCAAGCACGCCTAAATTCACAAATGGCGGCAGTTTTTGATTTAACTTACTATTCAGCAAGTAATTCAGCTGCCTTTCGGAAAGCATGGATAACTTGGTGATAGCAATTTTAAGCTTATCCATTTCCAGCGATACATAATCACCGTGGAAATTGCCGCCGTGAAAAATATTTTGATTCAGGTGATCGATCACCGGGTTATCATTAACCGAGTTGATCTCATTTACCACAACTTCTTCGGCCTGGTTAATGGTATCAAAAATAGGCCCTAAAACCTGCGTAACGCAACGCAACGAATAATACTCCTGCACCTTATCCTCAAAAACTTCCTGGTTAAGGTTGTCGGGATTATACAGGTGTTCTGAGCGGTCGCGGATCATTTTGCTGTCGTGCAAAATATCGCGCATCATTACCGCTATTTGGTTCTGGCCCTTGTGCAATTTTACCGCGTTTAGCTCCTGCGAGTAGTGATCATCAAAAGCCTCCACAATTTCGTTGATCATGGCCGAAAATAAAACCGACCAGTTCAGTAGTTTTTGTGCCTGGATGATATTGATCATCCCGATACCCGTCATCGCTGAAGTGCCGTTTAATATGGCCAGCCCTTCGCGGATATGAATAGACAGTGGTTTGATGTTAAAGCGGTTGAAAACTTCTATTGTCGGGAGGACTTCGTCTTCAAATATCACTTCGCCTTCGCCGATCAAAACCAGGCCTAAATGCGCCAGTTGTACCAGGTCGCCGCTGGCGCCTACGCCGCCGTGCTCATAAATGCAGGGACTGATATTGTTGTTGATAAGGGCCATTAACAGCTCGATCAGATCGGTATGCACGCCTGAATAGGCGCGTATGAAGCTGTTTAGCCGGGCTATCATCACCGCTTTTGACAGTTGCGGCGTCATTAGCTTGTTACTGCCTGAAGAATGACTGCGGATGAGGTTATACTGCAGCTGCAAAACATTTTCTTCGGTCACCTTGTACTGCGCCATCGGGCCAAACCCGGTATTGATGCCATAGATCAGCTTGTTTGAAGAAAATTGTTGCAGGAATTTAAAATTTGTTTCAACCTGAGTTAAAGCGTCATTATCTATGGTTACTTCCTGATGATCAAACAGTATTCCGGAAAAATCATCTAAAGTAAGTGTGCTTTGTCCAATAACTATCACGGGCAAATTATGTGTAAAATATTTAATAAATTTTCAGAAGGTAAATGTATTAATTAAATGCAAAACGGCTGAATACAAAAGAACTAAAATATATTACGATCTTTTATCAACGAATTTGATTGCTTTCCTGGATGCTTCGCTGAATTGCATCTTCTGCAAAACTTCTGCACTTAAGTATTTTATATGTGGGCTAACCCGCAAACGCGCCTGTAAATAGGCCCTGATCCGGTGATCGCATTCTTCATTTTCTTCGGCAGGCACCAGGTATAAAAGCACCTCGTCAAGGCCCACCTCGTTGGAATATACTTCTATAACAAAATCAAGTATTTCCTCCATTTCATTCAACAGGTCGAACAAAGCGGGCGGATACAGCGTAGTTCCCTTAAACTTGATCATCTGCTTTTTACGGCCGATAATAGATGATAAACGCATACTTGTGCGGCCGCAGGCGCAAGGTTCGGTATGGTACATACAAATATCACCGGTTTTGTAGCGCAGCAAAGGCATACCTTCCACGCCAAGCGTGGTTATCGTCACCTCACCGGGTACGCCGGGCGGCACCTCCTGGTTGTTCTCGTCCAGCAGTTCGGCTATCACCAGTCCGGGCTGATAATGCCCTCCTTTGCCTTCGCCGCATTCGGTAAAGGCGGTTTGCATTTCGGTTGAGGCATAAGTTGAGTATAATTTAATATTCCAGGCCTCGGTTATTTTCTTTCCTAAAATATTTAACGAGAAATCGGTATTACGGATATTCTCGCCGATGCAGATCGCTTTTTTTACTGAAGTTTCATTAACGTCGAAGCCCGCATCCTTTGCATATTTAATTAATTTAAGAATGAATGAAGGTACGGCCACAATGGCTGTAGGTTTTAAGCGCTGAATTGTTTCCCATTGCAGCGAGGGTACGCCCGGCCCCAAACGGATGATGCCGGCGCCAAGCTTGCGGATGCCCATATAGTAGGCGATGCCGGCCATAAACTGCCTGTCGAGCGTAAGCATCAACTGGTAAGTATCCGCAGCCGAACCGTCGGCACATACAAAAGAATTATATTCGTTAAACGCTAAACGGTTAAGGTCATTCTCGGTAAGGGCAATGGTTACGGGGCTGCCCAATGTTCCGGAGGTAGATGTATACTCAACGATCTTTTCGGTCGGCACACACAAAAAATCGTTGTTTCGCGCTTGCAGGTCGTCCTTAGTCGTGGTAGGTATTAATGACAGATCAGCCAGCGTTTTTATATCGCTGATATTTATTTTGTGCGTTGCGAAGAGGTTTTTGTAAAACGGCGAGTGTTTTGAAATGTAATGCAACAGCTCCTGTAATTTTTGCTCCTGCGTTGAAGTCGTCAAATCTGTTTGCTGGTTGCCCGTCTCCTTAAAAAGTGCCATTATCTATCTATAAGTGCTGATACTGATATTATTACTGCTGGCCTGTTATATTAAAGAGGCGCTAAAAGCCAAAGTTATACAATTTCGTCACCGGTGCTAAAATAAGTTTCGGTTTCAAACAACCGTTTTAGTTAATTGTAGCGTATATTAAATCACTATGTTAAAACAACTTTTCACCCTGTTAGCTATTTCTTGCACGACAATATACGCCATAGGTCAAACCACCAAACCTGAAAGATATAAGGACCTGGTATTTCAGGATGTGTCCATCCAACGGAATATGACTTACTCGCCAAAAGATTCGGCGAGCGAAAGAAAATCCCACTTGTTCGATCTTTATCAACCAAAAGACGACCAGGCGAAATTGCGACCGCTGATCATCTGGATGCACGGCGGCGGGTTCATATTCGGAAATAAAGAAGCAGACGGCATTGAACTATGGAGTAAAACCTTTGCACAACGGGGCTATGTTTGCGTGGCCATCAATTATAGCTTAAGCAAAAAAAATCCGCTCTTTCATTTTGATGAACTGAAAAAGAGTTGCTTTTATGCGGTGCAGGACGCAAAAACGGCGGTACGATACTTTAAGCTGCACCATGCAGAATATAATATCGACCCCGACAAAATAATCCTTGCGGGCAACTCGGCCGGAGGCTTAATCGCCTTGCAGGCTGCCTACGCCAAAGATGCCGACCTGGCAAAAATGGCGGAACTACCCGATCCTGACCCACAACACCATGATGTGTTTAAAGTTGCCGGTGTAATTAACTTTTGGGGCGGTATATTAGATTTAAACTGGCTAAAAAACGCTGATGTGCCCATCGTAAGCGTACTTGGCGCTAATGATAAGATTGTACCACCTACCCATAAAAACGCTGCGCTTTACGGCGGCGAGGATATACACACCCGGGCGGATTCACTAGGCATCCCTAACGAATTAAAAGTTTTTGATGGCTACGCGCACGAATTGCGGAAGCATTTTAACCCGGTGATAGCGGCTGGCAAAGACACACAAAAGCGCTGGCTTGAGGCGGGCCAATTCGCGGCTGATTTTTTATGCCGAAAGTTTTCGAAATCGTAACCTCTGCTTGTTTGAAGTTTGAAAAGGAATAATCAAACATTTTCTGCTATTTTCCGTTGTTCCACCAAGTGGTTCACTTACCGCTAATCAATATGAAGTACACCAAAATTTTTATCGCGTCGGTAATCATGATTTTTGCCGCTCAATTCGGCAAGGCATCGCCGCTTAGTGTGATGACTGCGCATTTCCAGCAAAGGCTGCCGCCACCGCCGCCTCCACCGCCGCGCCCGCCGGGACCATGGCATCACAGGCGCCACCATCATCACCGGGCTACGCTGCATATCCATCTACCGCCGCCACCACCACACCCGCCGTTGCCACCGCCACCACCGCGTCCATAAGTAAGGATGTAGTTTGGTGCAATGCGTTTAGTGAGTGACAAACAATGGAGGAAGCAAATTTAAAGCGCGGCCTGTGCGATTATGAATATATCAATTTGTTTTTAACTCGTATTTATAAGTTCCCTGCGTCGGTTCCCCGCTTGAAAACGGCGGAGGGGTATGTTAGACCGCTTGACGGCGAACACACCCTTCCGCCACGCTTCCCAGCACCCTTCCGCTCAAGGGTGCTATAATTTTAACATCAGTTGCTAAAGAAAATAGCCGGTGTGACCACCTTCTCCACCCAGAAGGGCGATTGGCTGCGCAATACAAATTCACTTAACCCTACCCGTTTTACCCCCAGCGCCCAATCATAGGTGTACCCCATTCGCGTCCATGGATAGTAAAAATCAAGGGAGGACGACAACGGGCGGAAGTACGAAAAAATGATGTTGTTGTTGAACCATGGCTTATACCATGGTTTATACTTCGCAGCAAGATTGGTGTCCAAAACCCCCGAAGCGCGGGGCAGTGTAATATCCGGATTCCCGGCAGGGCGAAAGACATCGGCTGCATGTACCCAGATCTCCGCTATCAGCGAGTCGCTATTTTTGTTTACCGGGGGAAGGCCCAGCATTTCGCTTAATCTCAGGATAGTGTCGGTATGTCGCGACATAGAATGTCCCAGCCTGTTTTTCATTTGTTGGGGTACAAACATCCAGATAGTACCTTTAGCGCTCGTGGAATCGCCCGGGGGGTAAAGGTTTGGCGAGTTCATAAAGGTTGCAAATAAAACATATTGCTGCCCGTTTATTGTTTTCCATTGCAATAGGGGATTCTTTGGAGTTATCGTAACCAAAGTATCAATATTGTAAGTACTGTCGGCCACCATTGCCAGTTTTACCGACCGGTTATAAGCGTCGGTTTGATTAAATTTCTGTTGGGCCAGCGCACTGGTCCTGCAGCAAATAGTTGCAATTAAAATATAGAAGATGGTCTTTTTCATATCAGTAAGGTTAGGGTTATTTTAAAGAGTTTATTCCGATTGACCAATGATGATCGGTTCAGGTTTTTGTCATATTGCAGGGGATAGGGATATTAACTACTAATTTAAAAAACAAAATCTGGAAAAAGCTAAAAAAATAAATTTTTTCTTTATGGTTAAAAAAAAGATGACCCATTTTCCTGCTATTCAGGATCTATAATTGCGGGCTAAATTACCGGGTACCCGATTGTTTTAGTTGATCAATAATTAGGTTGGGATTGTAAATCTGCCTAACGGACTTCCTTGCATACGCTTACAGTATTTCCACATAGCCGTCTGTCCCATTGACACGGATGCGCTGCCCGTCTTTGATCAGTTTAGTAGCGTTTTCTACGCCTACAACTGCCGGCAGGCCATATTCGCGTGCGATAACTGCCCCATGGGTCATCAGTCCGCCAACTTCGGTTACGAGGCCTTTTATGGATACAAATAAGGGTGTCCAGCTAGGATCGGTAAATGTGGTGACTAATATATCGCCATCTTCCAGGTCGGCATCTGCCATGGTTAAGATAACACGTGCGCGCCCCTCTACCACCCCCGACGAAACAGCCAGGCCTTCGATAGCACCGGCTGGGAGATCTTCCTTATTGTATTTACCCGAAATGATCTCGCCATCTGACGTGATCACCCGCGGCGGGGTCAGTTTTTCAAATAATTTGTGTTCGTCCTTTCGTTTGCTGATAAGCTGTTGATCCAGACTATGTGTGCGTACAACTTCGCGAAGTTCTTCAAAAGTGAGATAATAGATGTCCTCTTTTTCGTGAATAACGTTGGCCTGCACCAGTTGTTCAGCTTCCTTTAGTAAAGCCTGCTTATAAACAAAATAAAGGCTAACTATGCCGTATTTCGGATATTCGCGGAAACCGGCGAAATTTCGCAGCAGGCTGATCATTTCTTTTGTTTCGGCGGCTTTTTGTTCACCATCCGGTAATTGGCGCAGCCGTTGCAATAAGTCCTGTTCTTTTTTCAACGCTTCCTGCCGTCCTTGCTCAAATTTCCGTTTGCCCGCACCCGGTTCAAGGTTTTTGATGTTGCTGAGGATCATAGGCACAAGCGTTAATGGTTTTTCGCTCCAACGCGTTTTGGTAATATCTATTTCGCCGGCGCAGCGCATGCCATATTTGTCCAGAAAGGCATCGATAGCGGCCTTCGCTTCCTGCCCTCCATCAAACTCAACCAACTCGTCTAAGAAATTATCGTCTTTTACGTCTTGTAAATACGCAATTATTTCAGGATATGGGCGGATAACATCAGCCACATCCAATAGCGCCAGGCCCATTTCCGAGGTGATGTTGTTGGGCGCCGATTGTGAAAGTGTATCTGCTGCGTTTTTCTCACCTAACCACTCATTCATGTGGTTGTTAAGCCATGTTGGCGCATCTAAAGCTGCCACGATAGCTGCGAAAGTTTGTGGGTCGGTTAAACGCTTTCTTACTTGCTGGCCATCCTCAAGGATGAAGTCAAACAACGCTGTTCCCGATTTAGTTTGGATTTGCTGTTTGAACGCTGCTATTGACGTTTCGCTACGTTCAATCAAACCAACCACAAATGCAGGATCGTTTTTGACAGATGCCAGGATCTCCACTGAAGATTTGCCCGTGCTGCTGGTTATACGCCCCAAATCATCACTATCGCCTGGCAACAATTTTATAAAATCTTCCCGCTCCGTAATTGTTACTAACGCGTCTTTTATCAGCGGATCATGCTCGCCCATAATAGCTATCATCATCTTTCTGCCGGCCGCGGTTGCCAGTTGCGCAGCCACATCAACAAACAACCTGCCCCCGGCTTTAAACATGGGCCTGCCTGCTGCAAGCTGCCACATCGACAAGCCGAGCGGTTTCATAGCATCGGTCATCATTTGCTGGTGACCGACAGATATGTAAACATGATTTTCTTTATCACTAACTTCCGGAATAGGGTAAAGTGTAGTGATCGGCCGGCTCTGTACAATATAGAATGTATCATCAGCCAAACACCATTCAATGTCCTGCGGGCTGCCGAAATGTTCCTCTATCTTTCTGCCTATGCGCTCAAGTTGTAAGATCCGTTCATCCGTCAGTGCTTGCATGTTCTGCTGCCCGGGATCGATCTGCTGTTCTTCGGTACCACCATGTTTTAAGGCATAAATAGCCAGTTTTTTGGTGGAGATATTTTTACCCTTGATCTTGCCGTTATTCACTTTATAGTTATCGGCATTTACCAGGCCCGCAACCATTGCTTCGCCAAGCCCGAAGCTGGCATCAATAGATAATACCTTCCTGTTCCCATTGACGGGATCGGCAGTAAACAAAATCCCTGCAGCCTCGGGAAAAACCATTTGCTGAACAATCACCGCAAGCTGCACTTTATGATGGTCGAACCCGTTTTGCAGGCGGTAAATTACTGCCCTGTCGGTAAATAGCGATGCCCAGCATTTGCTGATATGACTCAGAATAGAATCCTTTCCGAGAACATTTAAATAGGTATCCTGCTGTCCTGCGAAGGAAGCGGTAGGCAAGTCTTCCGCCGTTGCGCTTGAACGTACGGCAAAGGCATCGGTTTCGCCGAAATTGTTGAGATAACGTATGACCTCGTCCGCTATATCCCCGGCAATAGGTATGCTTTCAATGGTACTGCGGATTTTCGCGCTGATTTGGCTGATCCGTTCCCGGTCATCCGTCTTAAGCCGGGTTAATTTATCCAGCAAGCTGTCAAATCCGGGGTTATTTCCGATTACTTTTTTATACGTGTTGGTGGTAACGCAAAACCCCGGCGGCACTTTAATCCCTTTGATCCCTGCCAGTTCGCCCAGGTTAGCGCCTTTGCCCCCTGTAAGCACAAGCGTTGATTTATCTATCTCTTCAAAATCAAGCACATAGAGTGCTTTTTTTTCTGTGTTGATTTTATTTTCCTGTAGCATGCTGATGGTTTTTATAGATGGATAAAGCCAAAAGTATAGGGCATCTATTATCAAAACAACGTTTTTTGACTATATTTTTTTCGGCGCAATAATGCCGAAAGCAGTTCGTTATCTATACAAACATCCGGTAACCAAATAGCCCCGTCCGTCCGGTTTCAGGCCCGGACATTTTTCTATTACTCCGGACAAACATGCACTACTGACAAAACAGTGTCAGCACCTTATTCAAATCAATGCTTTATTTTTGTATTGAACATCATCCCACAGGGTTTTTCAACCCAATCAAATCTTGTCCGGCCGTCCGAAATTACTTGTAACCCCTGAGCGGACGGACAAAACAACCAGCATAGTCTATATAGTCTTCTCGTCGAACAGAAGAGCATGATCCCATAAGGAAATGGGGTTAAGGGGGAGTATTTTTAATTTTTCAAATTAAACTACTTCGTAAAGATGCTAATTCACATTGTGGCAGTGGATGTTATGTTGCAGAAGTGGCAACTATAAAAGCAGCAGTAAATAAGCAGATCAGGCAACGCAATACGACGTGGTATATGACTACTGCAACCGTTGAGCTGCCGGCTAACGTGCTGGTAACTTTTTGCAATAGGAATTTGTAAACTATGATATGTTGATAGACAACTTTCCAAAACCCAGGGTTTGTCCGTCCGTTCGGAGGTAACGGTATTCCCGAACGGACGGACAACAAAAACTCCTTATATCCTCACCACTTCACTGCCAGCATAGTCCCCAATGGCAAATTCTTAAATAAGCCCTCTTTCAACTACCCCTTATCAACAATGTACGTTTTCACAGCCATTTTACTTTTATTAATTAATATTCGCTTATTTTTACCACTGAATGGCCGCTGGTTGACCCTGTCACATGAAAAAATATTTTCTCGTTTTATCTTCAATACTCCTTCTTTTCTTTTTCGTCGATAAAGTGTTCGGCCAGCAGACCGTTTTAAACGGCGCAAATACAAGCCCGGTAAACTTTCCAACCGGCACGTGCACTTATACCTGGACAAACAATAATACCAGCATCGGCCTGGCTGCAAGCGGCACGGGTAATATTCCTTCATTTAAAGCTGTAAATACCGGAAGCAGCCCGGTTACTGCTACCCTAACAGGTACACCGGCAGGCACAGTAGGGTTTGCTTATATAGTAAACTCTGGTTCAAATAGTGTTTCGGTGATCAATGTTGCAACAAGTTCCGTAGTGGCAACTATCGGCGTTGGCTCAAATCCCAATGGCGTTTGTGTAGATCCTAACTATAACGAGGTTTACATAGTGAATAACTCGTCGAACACGGTGTCGGTAATTAATACGCTGACTAATACGGTAACGGCCACTATACCCGTAGGCCCAAGCCCGTGGTCGGTAACGGTTAGTCCCGATGGCAGCAGGGCTTATGTTGCCGATGGTGGCAACAATGACGTGGAAGTGATCAATACGACAACAAATACCATAGTAGATAAAATTCCGGCAGGCACCAACCCCAATGCCTCGGTCGTAAGCCCCGATGGCAGCCTTATTTATGTAAATAACTCAAACAGCGTATCCGTAATCAATACAACAACTCATGTAGTCGCAGCTAATATCCCGGTGGGTTCGGCGCCCCAGGCTATATTAATTACGCCCGACGGAAGTAAAGTGTACGAAGCAAATTACGGTTCGAACGATGTTTATGTGATCAATACCGCAACAAATACGGTGGCTAAAATTATTCCGGTGGGTACAAATCCGGGCGGCGGATCTATGAGCCCCGACGGCAGCGTAGTGTACATAGCAAACGAAGGTTCAAATAGTGTTTCGGTAATTAGCACGGCAACTAATGCGGTGATAAAAACCATTCCTGTTGGCGCAAGCCCCTGGGGGGTATCTGTACGACCTGACGGCAAACAAATATATGTTGCAAATAGCGGATCTAACACCATATCGGTAGTCGATGCTTCAACAAATGCTATCATATCCAATATTTCAGTTGGGTCTGAGCCATATTCATTCGGGAATTTTTTTACAGCGGGTATGAATTGTACCGAAATCGTTAAATATACCATTACCGTAAACCCAGGCACCTCGTCTTCACCAACCATCACGGCCACTGCAGCTTCGGGAAATATCTCAGCCTGTTCAGGCACCGCATCGGCAAGCCCAAATCTTCAGCAGTTTAAAGTTTCGGGCAGTGGTTTAACGGGTAATATTACGGCAGCGGCCCCGGCAGGCTTTGAGGTGTCGCTTACTGCGGTCGGTGGTTATGCAAGCAGCATCACTATCCCTCAAAGCTCGGGTACTGTAAGCAGTACGGTGGTTTATGTGCGGTCGGCAGCAACCGCATCGGCAGGCAGCATAGCAGGTAAAGTGATATTAACGTCATCCGGGGCTAGCAACCAAACCATAGCTGTAGCCGGCGCGGTAAATGCGCTGCCAACTGTAAATGCGATTGGCAATCAAACTGTAAACAATGGCGCGCCTGTAGCCGCCATTAATTTTACGGGAACTGGGACTACTTTTAACTGGGTTAATGATACGCCCCGTATTGGGCTGGCAGCGAGCGGGACTGGTAATATCGCCTCGTTTACCGGCGTAAATACAGGCAGCAGCCAGGTTAAGGCTACCGTTACCGTTACTTCGGTGCGAGCTGGTTTTGCCTACATCGCGAATACCGCATCAAACACGGTATCGGTAATCAGCATGGTGAGTAAAACCGTTGTGGCGACTATTCCAGTAGGTCAAAGTCCCATTGGCGTTTCGGTAAGCCCGGATGGCAGCCTGGTGTATATAGCCAACCAGGGTTCAGGCGATATTTCTGTCATTAGCGCAGCAACCAATAAGGTAATAGCGACTATAACTTTAGCACAAAGTGCGGAACCATCCGGGATAGTTGCGAGCCCCGATGGCAGTAGGGTATATACGGCAGACTACCGGCTGAATACTGTATCGGTGATTAATACTGCAACCAATGCAGTAATAAGTGTAATTTCCGTAGGGAATAATCCATATGGCATATCCATAAGCCCTGACGGCAGCCGGGTGTACGTCACCAATGTGGGCGACAACACGGTATCAGTAATCAATACGGCAACAAATGCGGTAGTGGCTACAATAGCAACAGGCGGCCTCCCCAATGACGTATGTTTAAGCCCCGATGGCAGCCGGCTTTACAGCGCAAATTATTATACAAACAATGTTTCGGTAGTAAATACGGCAACCAATGCAGTAATAGCGACAATTTCGGTTGGGGCAAATCCGGTAGATGTAGCGGTAAGCCCCGATGGCACCACGTTATATGTAATGAATATAAATGATGGCACTGTTTCAGTCGTTAGTACTGCAACGAATATCGTAACGGGCAAAATAAACATTGGCGCCCAGCCCACAGGTGGATATGTGAGCCCTGATGGCAAGTGGTTGTACGTAGCAAACAACGGTTCAAGTAAGGTTTCGATAATCAATACCGCAACCAATACGATTGATGCTACTGTTGCAGTAGGTTTAGCCCCGTTATCATTTGGTAATTTTATTTCGCCATACGGCTGCGCCAGCGCGCCCACCCAATTCACCATCACCGTAAATCCCGACCCGGCCACAGCGATCACTATAACGGCAAGCACAGTAACCGGCACTATTTCTGCCTGTGCAGGCGCAGCCTCGGCAAGCCCGCAAATCCAGCAGTTTACCGTTTCGGGCAATCACTTAACGGCCGGTATTACGGCAACAGCCCCGGCAGGGTTCGAAATTTCGCTTGCTGCGGGCAGCGGATATGTAAGCAGTGTTACCATTCCTCAGACGTCGGGCACGGTAAACAGTACTGTTGTTTATGTACGGTCGGCGGCAGGTGCATCCACCGGCAGTATTTCCGGTAATGTATTAATAACGTCTGCCGGGGCGAGCGATCAAACCGTTGCCGTAACAGGCATGGTAAATGCGCTGCCAGCCGTAAATACAGTTGCTAATCAAACAGTAAATAATGGCGCGCCTGTAGCATCCGTTAATTTTACAGGGATAGGTAATACATTTACCTGGGTTAACGATACACCAGGGATAGGCCTGGCCGCCGGCGGCACGGGCGATATCGCCTCGTTTACGGCTGTAAATACTGGGAGCAGCCCGGTTGTAGCGAAGATCACTGTAACCCCCAGTTCGTCCGGATACGCTTACGTGCCCAACATAGCCTCGAATAATGTATCTGTAATTAATACCGCGACAAATATCGTTGAAACCACCATTCCTGTGGGAGCCGGACCTTATGGTGTTGCGGAAACGCCCGACGGAAGCAAGATTTACGTAACAAATTTTAATTCGGCAACTGTGTCAGTGATCGACGCGACTACTAAAACCGTCATAGCCACCATACCAGTCGGGGCAAGCCCTCTCGGTATTGCGATGAGTCCAGACGGCAGCCGCGTTTATGTTGCAAATTCCTACGACTACGATGTCTCTGTTATAAGTACCTCAACTAATAATGTAATTGCAACAATTTTGTTGACGGGTTATGCAGTGAGTACACTAAGCGTAAGCCAGGATGGTAAATGGCTTTATGCAACCGGCCCTGATGTAAATGAGGTGGTTGTTGTAGATCTTGCAACTAATACCATCGTAAGCGGCATTGGTATTAACGGGCTAAGCAATGTGTTAGATATAGCTACCAGCCCGGTTGGCAACAGGGTATATGCACTTTGGGGAGATACCGGTAAGGTGTTTGTGATCAATTCATTAACTAATACGTTAATTGCCTCCATCACGTTAGGCTACGCCGGATATGGATGCGCTGTTAGTCCCGATGGCAGTCGTGTTTATGTAACAAATGTAAATAATAGCCTCGTTTCGGTCATTAACACTGCAAATAATACGGTGGTTGGAACTATATCCGTAGGCATATCGCCTGAAGGGATCTCTGTAACTCCTGATGGCAGCAGCGTTTATGTTGCAAATGATAATTCCAATTCTGTTTCAATTATCAGCACCGCCACAAATACTGTAACCAACACGGTTGCCGTTGGCCAAAACCCACACTCGGTGGGTAATTTTATTGCAGCTGGTACCGATTGTACCGGTGTTCCGATTTCATTTACCATCACTGTCAATCCTTCATCACCAACCATTACAACCGGCATGGCAATAGGCACTATCTCCGCCTGCGTCAATACGGCATCAGCAAGCCCGCAAATCCAGCAGTTTACCGTGTCGGGCAGTGGTTTAACGGCGGGTATTACGGCAACTGCCCCGGCAGGCTTCGAGCTATCACTTGCTACGGGCAGCGGGTACGGCAGCAGTGTTACCATCCCTCAGACTTCGGGCGCGGTAAGCAGTACTGTTGTTTATGTACGTTCGGCGGCAACAGCGTTAACCGGCAGCATCTCCGGTAATGTAACGCTAACATCTGCCGGGGCAGGCAATCAAACAGTAGCCGTTACAGGCACGGTAAATGCGGCGCCCACGGTAAATACGGTTGCTAATCAAACCGTAAATAATGGCGCGCCTACAACGGCCGTTAATTTTACGGGCACAGGTAATACATTTACCTGGGTTAATGATACCCCGGGAATAGGTTTGGCAGCAAGCGGGACAGGGAATATTGCTTCTTTTACCGCGATAAATACGGGAAATAGCCCGGTGGTAGCGACTATTACGACCACGCCTTTAAATGCGGGCTTTGCATACGTGCCGAGTGTGAACTCAAATAACGTATCTGTCATCAATACCATCACCAATATGGTTGTTGCTACTATCCCGGTAGGCTCAAAACCTATGGGGGTATCGGTAAGCCCGGATGGCAGCCGGGTGTATGTGGTAAATAGTAGTTCGAGCTCCGTTTCGGTGATCAATACTGCTACCAATATGGTGATCGCTACTGTGGTCGTTGGTCCGTTCCCCAACATGGTAGCTGTAAGTCCGGACGGTAGCCGTGTGTATGTGACAAATGGGAGTACCAATAGTGTTTCTGTGATCAATTGCATTACAAATGTGGTTGTGGCTACTATCCAGGTGGGATCAGACCCCGAGGGTGTTTTAGTCGCCCCCGACGGCAGCCAGATTTATGTGGCAGACGCTGGTTCAAATACAGTTTCGGTGATCAATACAGTTACCAATGGAGTAATTAATATCCCCGTAGGCAACACCCCCCTTGCCTTAGCTGTAAGCCCTGACGGGAGCCGGATTTATGTGACAAATAATCAAGCTAAAAGCGTATCTGTGATCAATACAATAACCAACATGGTGGTAGCCACTATCCAGGTGGGTGCTTTACCAAACGGTATAACGGTAAGTCCCGACGGCAGCAAGGTTTATGTAGCAAATAACAGTTCCAGCAATGTCGCGGTAATTAATACGGCAACTAACACTGTCATATCGACTATAATCACCAGTAATCCAGTTGGCCTGTCTTTAAGCCCTGATGGCAGCAAGTTGTATGTAACATCCGGGAACGTGACAGTGATCAATACCGCAACCGGCGCAGTAATTACCACGATTGCAGCTGGGAATGGTTCAAGTTCAATTGGAAATTTTATTTCAAGCGGCACAGGTTGCACCGGCACCCCAATTAAATTTACTATAACTGTCGAACCTTCACCGCCAATCATCACAGCCGGCTCAGCCAGCGGTACCATTTCGGCCTGTACAGGCGCTGCATCAGCCAGCCCCAATATCCAGCAGTTTACCGTTTCGGGCAGTGGCCTAACCGGGAATATTTTAGCAACTGCCCCGGCAGGTTTTGAGGTATCACTTGCTTCGGGCAACGGGTATGGCAGCAGTGTTACCATTACCCAAAACACAGGTGCAGTCAATGGTACGGTGGTTTATGTGCGGTCGGCAGCTTCATTGCCGAATGGCACCACCACAGCGAATGTGCAACTTTCATCTCCGGGCGCACCGGGTCAAACCGTATCAGTAACCGGGACAGTTAACCCAATAGCAACGGCTTCATTAGCGATAGCAGCCTCCGGGAGTAACATTTGCGCCGGGAGCCCCGTAACTTTCACGGCAACGCCAACCAATGGCGGCATTTCGCCTGTTTACCAATGGCTGCTGAATGGGAGCAATGCCGGCACCAACAGCCCCACATTTAGCAGCAGTACGTTTGCTAATGGCGATGTGGTGAGCTGTGTGATGACCAGCAGTTACGCCTGCGCTACGCCCGCGAATACAACGAGCAATAGTATCACCATGAATGTTACTCCCGATGTCATCCCAACTATTAGTATTGCTGCATCGCAAAATACCATTTGCGCGGGTACGCTGGTGACGTTTACGGCTATGCCGATTAATGGCGGCAACGCGCCGGTTTATCAATGGCTGGTAAATGGCAATAATGCGGGAACAAACAGCACAACATTCAGCAGCAGCAACTTTGCCGACGGCGATATAGTAACTTGTATAATGACGAGCAACGCTGGTTGCGCTACCCCGGCTAGTGTAACCAGCAATAGCATAAACATGAGCGTTAGCCCTTTTGAAAGCCCTGCAATTGGTATAGTGGCATCGCAAAATAATATTTGCCCCGGCACCAATATTACCTTTACGGCGACGCCTACAAACGGGGGCAACACGCCCGTTTATCAATGGTTGCTCAATGGCAATAACACCGGCTTAAACAGCCCGACTTTTTCCAGCAGCACGCTTTCAAACGGCGATGTTATCAGTTGCCGGCTTAACAGCAACGCTACTTGTTTAACCATCGCCAACGCTACAAGTAACAATATTACTATCACCGTAAATGCACAGGTAGCACCAGCGGTTAGTATAAATCTATCGGCAAACAATGTTTGTGCGGGTACCTCGTTAACTTTGACGGCGACGCCAACCAATGGCGGAAACACGCCGATTTATCAATGGATGGTTAACGGCAACAATGCCGGCACAAACAGCCAAACATTCAGCAGCAGCACGTTTGCTAATGGCGATGTGATCAGCTGCGTGATGATGAGCAGCGCAGGCTGCGCTACGCCAGCCAGTGCCACAAGCAACAGCATTATTGCCAATATTTTTCCGTTGCCGGTGGTTAACGGCGGTGGAAATAAAACCATTGAAAATGGCAGCACCGTGGCGTTGAACGCAACAGCATCGGGCAATATCACTGATATAACATGGAGCCCTTCGACCGGTTTGGATAACAATAAAATCTTAACCCCCCACGCCAGCCCGGCGGCTACCACATCATATACCATTACCGTACAAACTGCATCAGGTTGTGTGGCTACAGACGTTGTAACAGTAACCGTATTTTATGGGATAGTTATCCCTAATACCTTTACGCCAAACGGCGATGGCGTTAATGACAAGTGGGATATTAAAAATTTAAATGATTACCAGAATTGCAATGTGCGTATATTCGATCGTTACGGAGGCCTGGTGTATAGTTCAATAGGATATTATAATGCATGGGACGGAACTGCAAAGGGCAGGCCTGTGCCCGTAGGTACCTACTATTATGTTATAAACCTAAATAACGGCACAAGGCCAATGTCGGGTTTTGTGGCGTTGATCAGGTAAATTTGTATTGTAAAAAAAGTTTACAATACCAGCCGGACTTCATCCTGCTAGCCACCAATCACCTTCCCATCTTCTACAATAGCCGTTTGCTTTTTAAAAACTTTTGTTACCTTAGGGCAAGCAAAACTTAGTCCTGTATCGCCGTAAAGCCATGATCAACACCGGCTTAAACGTGATAGCTTTTTAACTGAACGATCGGGCCTGTGAGCTGTTGATAATAAACCAAAACCGAACAAATCCTCCGGGCAAGCCGGCTAATCCTTATTCAATTTTTCATTATGAAACGATCGTTAATTGTATTTACGGCTGTCGCCGTAGTTGGCACCTTATCGGGCTGCCAGGATCATCATGGATATGATGAACATTATACCACGGCTTTTTGTGTGATCGGCTTAATTGTGGTCCTGTGTTTTGTATTGGGGATGTATACCAATATGCTGCACGACGAGATCAGCAACTGCGAGCAATTCGATGCTAATGTGGCAAAGTTACAGCAGCGTTCCACATTTCAATTGCCGAAGAGCAGAGCGCCTTATAGCCTGGCAAAAACACAATTTGCCGGGTGGACGGTGATCATCGCCTCGTCTTATATCTACTTATCGCTGTGCAAAGGCGATTGTGCCGATGCGGCTATCAGCAAAACAGCGCTGGTATTAATGGGTATTGGAACCGGGATTTTAACAGCCGCAGCTATTATGGATAAACGCGAAATGCAGGAAAACCGGCCCCGGCATCAAAATCGGCCGTCGCGGGGGTTTTTTGTTGATATTCTGTCGGACGAAAACGGCATCAGCATCCACCGGTTCCAAAACTTTGTGTGGACGGCTATTGCCATGATTGTCTACGTAAACAAAGTGGCGCACGTGCAGAATGGCTGCATACTGCCCGAACTGAGCGATACGCTGCTGGCCCTCACCGGCATAAGCGGTGTTACTTTTTTAACCCTCCGATCTACAGAAAACAAACCCGGTGTTGAAACTGTGCCGGAAAGCCCGGCCGCGGCTAACACGACTAACAATACGCCAGGCAATAACCCGGAATCTTAGTTCATAGCGAAAAAAAAATCCTAAATTCATCATTATGGCAGACACAACAAACCCACTACCTGAACAAATTATCGAAACGAGCCGTGCATTTACACAAACGCTCGAAATGGAAAATATAGTTTTCCAGGGCCAGATCAATAGCGCTATTGAGTTGACAGTACACGCCTTTCGGGAACTTATCGCACTTTGCAAACAGGCAATAGCCGTTGGAAGCAATGATACTGCGAAGGGACAGCAAAACCTGGCAGATACCGCGCAGCAGGCACTTGCTGACGTTAAAAACGCGGCAAGCCAGGCGAACAGTGCCCCGGCAACGTCGACGCCCATTACCGATGCAGTGTTGGATACTGCGGTTTTACACGCGGTTGCCCAGTCGTACGAGAACGCAGTGGCCGCGCAGCAGCAAGCGTATATCCTGCAGCAGGATGCTGCCACTCAAATAATAGCTACGATATTAAGTGTTGCTACGGCAACGCTGGGTGTGGCGGTTAAAGAGGGTGAAGGCGGATAAATTAAAATCTCAGAGCCCGGATAGGCCTAGGTCGCAGGCACATAATGATTGCCGCTAAAGAGCCCAATAAAACGTGTGTTTTACTGGGCTTTAATTTTGTTCTCATTTGCGCTCCACGGCGGGCGGCCCTCCTACACATCTCCAGCGGACTTTGTCGGTCGTAGCTCGCTTCGGCCAGCGAAGGCGGACAGGGAGGGATTAACTTCGTTGATCCCTTGAAAGGGGCTAAAATCAATTTATTGCCTGTTCGCTATCGCTCACTGCTCATTTTTGTTTGACACTTTATTCTCAAACCTTGTTTGGTAACACTGCCAAACAAAAATGCCCGGCTTCGCCAGGCAATAATTTATTTTGCGGAGAGGGAGGGATTCAAACCCCCGGTACCTGTAACAGTACACCTGATTTCGAATCAGGCACATTCGATCACTCTGACACCTCTCCAGTGATTTTCGCAGGCCGCAAATATATCAAGTCTTCAAATAAAAAACACAGTTTTCTGTAATTTGATTAAAACAGTTCGTTAGCTGTCATCATTTTTTGTTAATCTTGAATACTTAAAATGGATAAACCGATCAAAACTATATTAAAGGACGGCCCTGATATTAAGGTGAACGGCAGCCTTTGGCTCCAGGCTGACGGGCTGCATTTTTTTGGTCCGGGGCCCGTTGAGTTACTGGAGCGGATTGCCGAAACCGGGTCGATAAGCGAAGCGGCGAAAGGAATGAATATGTCGTACAAAAAAGCCTGGGAACTGGTGAATACCTTAAATACGCAAACCGTTAACCCGGTTGTTATCCCCCGCACCGGCGGCGAAAAGGGCGGCGGCTCAACCATCACCGATGAAGCCAGGGAACTGATTAAATATCACCTTGAATTGCGTGAAAGATTTGCAGCCTTTTTAGCTGAGGAAACCCAAAGATTGAAAAGGTAAATTTTTTTGACCATCGTTATATATTTAAAAATATAACGATATTTAGCGCCGATAAAATAGCTAATCCCTTTAAACAAATAAGACAATTTACCCCGCAACATTATGAAAAGACATTTACAAACCAGGACCACTGAACGCTTTACTGCATTTAAAACTCTTTTAACGCTTATAATAGTAGCAGCCCTGGTGAGCCCTTTTAACCTGCTTGCCCAAAACGCAAATTCCGATTCGGCAAAAATGCAAACGGCCATTAACCCGCAAGCGGCTGCAAAAACAACCTATCCGAAAGTGGTGGGATATTTAAGTTTTATTTTACCGCTGGTTACTGTTTCCAACTCAACAACCTTTAATTTTAACGGTACCACAACCATTGGCTTCCCGGTAGGTGTAAATGTTTTGTATAGCGACAAGTTTGGTTTTAGTTATGAGTTTACACCTAACATTAAAGCCACAAACGGAACCAGTAAAATGAGCGATATTTTATTCGATCCGGGCACTATGTTTCGTTTTCAGCATGGTTTTACCCTAATTACCCGTTTGGCGTTTGATACCAACGGACGCTATGGTTTTACGCCGGTATTTAACCAGGTTTACCTGCGTACTAAGGATGTAAATTATTTTGTGGCGATGTCGTTACCGGCGCGGTTTGGCAACAGTGAATCATCATCTGTTGGCTTGAACCTGCAATTTGGTTTTACGTTCAACTAGGGTTTAATAGCTTCTGATGGTCGAATCCCATCAATCTTCAATTTTTAGCTCATTGATATCATCTATCAAAAAGCAATGTGCGTGGTGCTTCATTCCTATTTTCGGATAATAGTTTACCGCTGCCGGGGCAGCCAGCAGGATCAATTTTGCCGGCATGCTGTGTTTTTTTGTTTCTTTGATCAAACGCACACCGATGCCTTGTTTTTGTAAGGTAACATCAACCGCGAGGTCCGAAAGATAGGTGCAAAAAGCAAAATCACTTAATGACCGGGAAATGCCCACCAATTTACCATCTTTTCGCGCTGTGACGATCAGGTTGGCATTTTGGCACATCAGTTTTATCCTTTCAGGGTCGTCTATCGGCCGGCGCTCGGCAAGGGTGCTCCTTTTCAGGATATCGATAAATTCTTCAGGGTCAAGTGCTGCCTCTCTTGAATAGGTGATTTCGTTATCTGTCATATGAGTTTATAGTTTGGCGTGGTTATTCAATTATCGCATGGGTCATCATCAAATTGCATGTAAAATAAATTTGTGCCCGATGATGATTATATTGGTGCAATATTATTCTTTCAAAACCAATTATCAACTTTATTTTCCGGCTTACGGGATGAAACATACCATTTTTGCGAGGAGTAAATCACCTCAAAAACAAATTCGCCTGCGTTTCACGATTCTTTTATGTGGCATTATATTTTCCGCCTGTCACCATTCGGAACAAGATTATTCTAACTGGGAGCAATATAAAGGGTCGGATGAAAACATTCAATATTCGGCGCTGAAACAAATTGATACCGGCAATGTAAAGCAGTTAACATTAACCTGGATCTATCATACACGGGATGCCGATACTGCAAATCATTCGCAGATACAGTGTAACCCTATAATAGTTGATGGTGTTTTATATGGCACCAGCCCCAAAATGAAACTTTTTGCAATTGACGCTGCTACGGGAAAAGAGAAATGGCAGTTTAATCCCTTTGATTCGCTGGAAAAGGATAAACGAATGTTTTTTATACTTAACAATTGCCGGGGCGTGATGTATTGGAGCAATGGGGATGATAAACGGGTTTACTATACTGCCGGACCATATTTGTATGCCATAAACGCACTATCCGGTAAATTGGAAAACGGTTTTGGCGACAAAGGAAAAATAGACCTGCACGATGGATTAGGCAGAGATGTGCGCGCCTTGTTTGTTACAGCCACATCCCCGCCAATAAGGTATAATAATATCATGATCATGGGTTCGAGGGTTGATGAAGGCCCTCGGTCGGCGCCGGGGCATATCAGGGCCTATGACATTAGTACCGGCAAGCAATTATGGATCTTTCATACCATACCGCAACCCGGCGAGCCGGGCTTTAGCGATTGGAAAACCGCCGATGCCTGGAAATATATCGGTGGCGCCAATGCCTGGGGAGGGCTAAGCCTGGATAAAAGGCGCGGTATCGTATATGGATGTACCGGCTCGGCTACCTATGACTGGTATGGCGGAAAACGCAAGGGGAATAACCTTTACGCAGATTGCCTGCTGGCAATGGACGCAAACACCGGCCGCCTTTTGTGGCACTTCCAGGATGTTCATCATGACGTTTGGGACAGGGACATCCCGGCAGCACCCGCCCTGGTTACGTTAAAAAAAGATGGTCGCGAGATTGATGCGGTAGTAATAACAACTAAAACCGGCTTTATTTTTACATTCGACAGGGTAACCGGTCAGCCGGTTTATGCTATTACAGAAAAGCCGGTGCCCGCGCATTCAGATCTGGAAGGCGAAGAGCTATCCCCAACCCAGCCTTACCCCGCGTTACCGGCACCTTTTATGCGCCAATTGGTTACCGAAAAGGAACTGAATCCATTTTTATCGGCGCAATCTTACGCCGATGTAAAAAGCCGATGGGCAACCGCCCGGCACGATCACATGTTTAATGCGCCATCCTTACAGGGAACAATAGAGTTTCCGGGCCTTGACGGCGGCGCCGAATGGGGCGGCCCTTCGTTTGATCCTGAAACAGGCTTGCTGTATATCAATGCCAATGAAATGGCCTGGCTGATACAATCCATTTCTATTAATAACATCGCGGCAAAAAATGAAACTGAAATGCAGGCGGGGTTGCGTTTATTTAAGGCGAATTGCATGTCGTGCCATGGCGCAGACCGTAAAGGCTCGGGAAATTTTCCGTCGTTGATCGGGATTGGGAAAAAATATCAGCCTGACGCCTTTGATACGCTGCTCCAGTCGGGCCGCAGGATGATGCCTGCATTCAGGCAATTAAATGCAGCTGAGCGGAATGCCATTGCGGCGTTTATACTTGATCTGAAAGCACAGCAGTTCCGGCCATTTACCGATGCGGCAAGCAAAAATGGTGATCCTTATAGCGTGCCTTATTCAATTGTGGGCTACAATAAATTTTTAAGCCGCGAGGGCTACCCGGCATTATCCCCGCCATGGGGTACTATTAATGCTGTGAATTTAAATACAGGCCAATATGTATGGCGGAAACCCTTAGGTAATGACCCTGAATTTCCGCACGGTAAGGAAGCATCGGGAACCGAAAATTATGGCGGTTCCGTAGTAACAAAAGGCGGCCTGTTGTTTATAGCGGCAACTAAAGATGGTAAATTCAGGGCTTTTAATAAAAGAACCGGCGCATTGCTGTGGGAAGTAACCCTGCCTAATGCGGGTTATGCAACACCGGCCATTTATCAGCTCAATGGCAAGCAATACATAGTTATTGCCTGCGGCGGCGGTAAAATGGCGACCAAAGCCGGCGATAGTTATGTGGCGTATGCTTTGCCGGGCAAGTGATCGCATCCCGGCGTAAAATTCCGGACGGCACCCATGGACATCAAAACGCTTTTGTTATTTAAATTTTGTTAAATTGTCGCTTCTAATTATTTCCGTTTTTTATTGTTACTGAATATGAAAACCAAATCGGACCGCCGTGACTTTCTGAAAAATATTGGCGTTGGCGGCGCTGCTGCCATTTTGCCGCTTGGAAAGCTGGGTATTGCCAAACCAGAAAAAACCGATGAGAAGCGGGCAGCTTCGCCAGTTGAAAAACAAGCCAAACGACCCTATAATTCGGCATATACGGGGCAGCATCTTAGCCGCGTAGCATTCCCGATCGGTGGATTGGGTGCAGGCATGTTTTGCCTGGAGGGATCGGGCGCAATATCGCATGTATCAGTGAGGAACACGCCTGAGATCTTTAACGAGCCCGGTTTATTCGCCGCTATTTCGGTTAAGGGACTCACTAACGGGGCCAAATTACTGGAAGGGCCGGTGCCCGATTGGAAAAAATTCGGGTTGCGCGATGCAGCCAATGGGCTGGGTGGCGCTACAACCGGTTTGCCTCATTTTCACCATGCGAGTTTTAAGGCCAGGTTCCCGTTTGGGTATTTGGATCTCGCCGATAACGATCTTCCGCTGAAAGTACAAATAACCGGATGGAGTCCATTTATATCGACCGACGACGATAATTCGAGTTTGCCGGTTGGCGCTATTGAGTATAAATTTACAAACAGCGGTAAGGCGATGGCGGATGCGGTTTTTTCCTTTAATACCAAGAACTTTTTGCGGATCGATGACGGGAAAAATAGCATCCGCCCGATTAAAAATGGTTTCGTTTTAACCGAAATGGGCACCAAAGAAAAACCTTTCAGAACGGACTTTGCCATTTTTACAGACGAAGGCGATACGCTGGTTGATCACTGCTGGTTCCGCGGCGGATGGTGGGACCCGATTACGATGGCCTGGAACGAGATTAAAAGCGGCAAGGCTAAATCCAATCCACCCGTTGATAACGATGCGCCGGGAGCAAGCTTATATGTGCCCTTTAAACTTTTACCCGGACAGGAGAAAACAATCAAAATAATGCTGGCCTGGTACACGCCGGATTCGGAACAAACTTACGGACAGATGGGTACGCGCAAAGAAAATTGCGACCCCGCAACCGGCTGTTGCAATACGCCCGAGGACCTGGATATTGATAAGTATGACAAAGGCTTTAGCGGGAAGTTTTATAAGCCCTGGTACAGTAGCAGGTTTGGTAACATTGGAGAAGTTTGCAGCTATTGGGTAAATAAGTATGATGAGCTAAAGAAAAAATCAACGCTTTTTAAGGATGCTTTCTTTTCGTCAACACTTCCACCCGAAGTTATGGAAGCGATTGCATCCAACCTGTCCATATTAAAATCTCCGACAGTGATGCGGCAGTTCGATGGGCGTTTATGGTGCTTTGAGGGCTGCGGCGACAACTGGGGTTGCTGCCATGGTTCCTGCACGCATGTGTGGAATTACGCGCAGGCTATTTCGCATTTATTCCCGGCGCTGGAAAGAAGTTTAAGGCATACCGAATTTTGCGAAAACCAGGATACCAACGGCCACCAGACATTCAGGGCCAACCTCCCCATTCAACCTACCAGGCACGACTTTCACGCGGCTGCCGACGGGCAACTGGGCGGAATTATGAAAGCATACCGCGAATGGCGCATCCATGGCGACAATACCTGGCTGAAGAAAATGTACCCCATGGTAAAAACCAGCATGGATTATTGCATCGCCACCTGGGACCCAAGGCATCGCGGCGCTATTGAAGAACCGCACCACAACACTTATGATATTGAGTTTTGGGGCGGCGATGGCATGCATACCAGCTTTTACTGCGGCGCTTTAAACGCCATCATCGCGATGGGTAAATTTTTAAAACAGGATGTTTCGGAATATGAGCAATTATCGGCCAAAGCAAAAAAGGTATTGGAGACCGAACTTTATGATGGCGAATATTTTATCCAGGAAATAACCTATAAGGGACTGAATGCAAAGGACCCGGCTACCGCAAAATCATTTGGCGGAGAGTATTCAAAAGAGGCCCAGGAATTACTTGAAAAAGAGGGCCCCAAATACCAATATGGCAAGGGCTGTTTGTCGGATGGTATTTTAGGCGCATGGATAGGCAGCATGTGCGGGGTTGAAGAAAGCATCGATCCCGAAAAAATAAAAAGTCACCTGCTGGCCGTTTATAAATATAATTTGAAGCAAAATTTGAGCGAGCATGCCAATCCGCAACGTCCTACTTATGCCCTGGGCGATGAAGGCGGCCTTTTACTGTGCACCTGGCCAAAGGGCGGCAAACTTTCGCTGCCATTTGTTTACAGCGACGAGGTGTGGACCGGCATTGAGCACCAGGTTGCATCGCACCTGATGTTAATGGGGCATATAAAAGAAGGGCTGGAGATCGTACGGGCCTCGCGCGACAGGTACGACGGCCGCATCCGCAATCCCTTTAACGAATATGAATGCGGCAGCTGGTACGCCCGCGCTTTGTCGAGCTATGGCTACTTACAAGCGTTAACCGGCGTGCGGTATGATGCCGTTGATAAAACGCTGCATATCGACTCAAAAATTGGTGACTTTACCAGTTTTCTTTCAACCGAAACAGGGTTTGGAACAGTTAGTTTAAGCCAGGGCAGGCCAACCTATAAAATTGTTTATGGAGATATAAATATCCAAAAGGTGCTGGTTTCCGGCAAAGCAGTTGCGGTAAATAGTAAATCAATTTAAAATCAGAATAATGGAAGTAGCAGCAAATACAGTTGTATCCATCAGGTATGTAATGAAAAACGCAGCCGGCGACATTATGGAAGATCTGATGGATAAAGCACCGGTTGAATACCTGCATGGATCAGGTAATATTTTGCCAGGTTTGGAAAAAGGCCTTGAAGGTTTGCCGGCCGGCTTTACCAAGATCATCCGCTTTAAAATTGACGACCATTCGGATGAAAATTACCTGCTGAATGTTAAGATAGATAGCGTAAGGGCGGCAACACCAGCTGAAATAGAAAAAGGAAAGCCGGAACCAAACCAAACCGATAATAGCTGTGGACCAGGCTGCTGCTGCTGAACCAGGGAGAAAGCTATATGACATTTGCTGAGAAAGTTATCTTATTTAATAAAACCCTTACCTATACCGGGCCCGCGCTACCCCCGGGCATCCGGATCATGAACCCCTTCAGGGAGTTTGAACAAACAAGCAAAATTGCGGATACTTTTTACCGCAAATATTATAGCGACAATGAACCAAGACATCTTATACTGGGTATTAACCCGGGAAGGTTTGGCGGAGGGATAACAGGGATCCCTTTTACAGACCCGAAACGATTGGTGTCGGAATGCCATATTGCCTATAATGGTAAACCTGCCCACGAACCTTCATCCGTTTTTGTATACGAAGTGATCAACGCCTACGGCGGCCCCGAAGCGTTTTACAAAAAATTCTACATCAATTCGCTTTTTCCACTCGGTTTCACGGTAGTTGATGCTAATGGTAAGGAAAAAAATTATAATTACTACGATAGCAGGGAACTGCAAAACACGGTAACCGGCTCTATTATTACGAACATCAAGACGCAGATCGCCTTAGGCGTTAATACCGATGTTTGTTTTTGTTTTGGCACGGGTAAAAATGAAAGTTTTCTGCGCCTGCTCAACAATGAACATTCATTTTTTAAAAAGATAGTCGCACTTGAACATCCGCGATTTATCATGCAATACAAAACCGCCACCAAGCAGTTCTATATTGATAAATACCTTTCGGCATTTCACGATGGTGAATGATCCAGGACAAATTGCTTTAGCACGATGGCATGGTTGATTTTTTCTTCGCGGGAGGAAAATAAAAACGTTACTATTTTGTGTTGGTGCAGATCTGCAAACAGTTCGTCCAGTGCTGCAGATGCATTTAATTCAGCATAATATTTTCGCTGAAACTGGTCCCACTTTACCGGGTCGTGATCGTACCATTTGCGTAGTTCGGTCGAGGGGGCAATCTCTTTAAGCCATTTATCAATATGTGCATCCTCTTTCTTCATTCCACGCGGCCAGAGACGGTCCACCAAAATGCGGTAGCCGTCACGCTCCGAGTAAGGTTCATATATTCTTTTTACGTTGATGACCATTGGCAAAACGGTTGGGGTTTTAATAATTAAAAGTACAGGTTATTTTAATACAAAAAAGATCTGATGGATACAATGGGTTTTCTACGCATTTAAACACGTTTTTTTCTGCACTGTTTTGCGTGTTTTTACCCGGTGCAATATTTTCATTACATAGTATCTTTATTACTGCAAAAAATCCTTGCAACATTTCGCAGGTATTACAGCCATGCGGAATATTGCTTAAGTGCATCAGCACAAACAATAATTATCACACAAACGCTAAAACCAACCAATCATGGCAAATCAAGTAAAAAAAGTGTCTCCCGGCCCATCAGGAGCCAAATCACTTCTTATTCCGATCACCAACATTTATGATGGCAACGACTATTCGGCACAAATTTTAATTGGCAGTAAAGATGTGCCCGCAAATGTAATATTGGATACCGGCAGCAGCACTATAGCGGTTACCCCCAAGGTATACAAAGCAGCGAGCGACAGAAATTTAAAACCCACTACACTGGCGCAGTTGGTAACATATGGCACCGGCGGATGGGCGGGGCCAGTGGTAAATACCACATTAACTATCGGCTCAGGCTCACAGCAGATCATCCTCGATAATTCCCCGATAGCCATAACAGATATTCAGCAAAAAAATAATTTTAGCGGCGTTGATGGCATTATGGGGCTTGGCTATAACGGCCTTAACACGGCCTTTGATTTTAAAGCTTACCTTGCCAAAACCGCACCCAAATCGCCTTTCACGTTCCCATGGCCGTTTTCATCGGGTAGTTTTAAAACATTTGCCACTAAGTTTGTTAACCTGATCCGGTCGGAAAAAGTTCCGGAAATAGAATTCGATCCATATTTCACCGAACTGGAAAAGAAAGGCGTAACCGCGAATAAGTTCGCATTTTATACCAGGCGTTCGTGGGTGCACTATGCCACGACCAACGCTGGCCAGGTTGCTAAAGACCCGCTGAACAACGGCTTTTTTGTACTGGGCGGCGGCGAAGAGCAAACCGAACTTTACTCGGGCAACTTTATTGATGTGGATGTGGTACACGATCTGTACTATAACACCAACCTGGTAGCCGTACAGGTAGAAGGCGGCGAGCGGATAGCAGCACAGCCGCTGCAATCGCAATATGTGCCGTTTATGGTCTCCAATTCAATTATCGACAGCGGCACCAGCGCGTTGGTACTGGCAGATGATGTTTACAAAGCCATTGGCGATTCGTTCCAGAAATTGAACCCGACGTTTAATCACCAGATAACGCTTGCCGCACAGGACGGGATAGCGATGATCGATCTATATCTTTCAAAGTGGCCCAAGATCAATTTTATATTTACCGGTATAAATGGCGGCAACGAAGTAACTTTAACCTGCGACCCGCATACTTACTGGCAGGTAAACTTCCCTGCACCTGGCAAGGCAGTATACCAGATCGCGCCATTGGGCCAGGAGCCGAATCAATCCATATTCGGGCTGCCGTTCATGAATAATTATTATACTGTATTCGATCGCTCGACAGATGCCAACGGTATCATCAGGTTTGCTCCGATAAAGTAAACTTGCCCGATAATACAAATGAAAAAACCTCCGGCTTTGCGGGAGGTTTTTTTATGGATTGAGTGTGGTGGAGAATAAATTAAAAAAGGGCGTTTTTCGCCTTTGCCCGGGCAAGGAAATCCATTATTCCGATCTCAAACTCTTTATCGGGTTAACAATTGCCGCTTTTATCGACTCATAACTAACCGTAAGCCAGGCAATGCCTAAAGCCGCTACAGAAGCAGTGAAAAAAACCAGCCAGCTAACATTTATATGATAGGCAAAACCGGCTAACCAACTGTTGACAGCGTACCACGAAAGTGGTATGGCTATAAGGATAGCGATCAGGATCAACCGGGTTATTGAGAAGGATAATAGATAGACGAGGTTTAACACGGATGCACCTAACACTTTCCGCACGCCAATTTCTTTGGTACGCTGCTCGGCCATAAAAGCGGATAAGCCATATAAACCCAGGCAGGATATAAAAATACCGAGAGCAGCAAAAAGATTAAAAATGTTACCCATCTGTTGTTCTCCTTTGTAAAGGTTAGCCAGATCCTGGTCAAGGAAATCAAACTTGAAGGGGTAAGCAGGATTGAGTTCCTGGCTTATTTTTGCTAAAGCCTGAATGGTGGCGTTGGTTTTACCAGGTAATGTTCGCACCACTACAAAACCACCCATCTTATTAAGGGGCATAACTAATGGCTCTATGGCCTGCGAAACCGGTTTAAAATTAAAGTCTTGTACAACACCGACGATAGTGCCCTTGTTACCCCAAAGCGTTAGCGATTTACCTACTGCGGTATTCGCATTTAAACCCATAATTCCCGCCATTTTTTCGTTAATCATGTAGTTATTTGAGTCCGTTTTAAATGCTCTCGAAAAACTTCGCCCGGTTAATACCTTCACTCTGAATGTATGGGTAAAATCTTCATTGACAGCAATTACGGGAAACGACATTTGCGAGTGGGGGTCCTTGCCGTCCCAGCCTACGCTAAGGGTCCAGCTCCCCAGGTTGGTGGGCAGGTCGGAGATGACAGCAAAATCGCTCGTCAGTGGGTTTCGCGCTATTTCATTTTTGAAAGCCTGCTGTTTGCCCCAGATATCCCCTGTCATCGGCACGTAAAGGAGATTAGCCTTCTCAAAGCCAGGGTTCCTGTCCCTGATAAATTTAAGCTGATTATAGATAACCACTGTGCCCACCAGCAATACGATGGAGACCATGAACTGAATTACGACCAATGCATTACGGAACAGTAAATTGCCGCCCATTGATTTTACATTCCCTTTGAGTACTTTAACGGGGTTGAAGCCTGAAAGAAATAAGGCCGGGTAGCTGCCGGAAATTAGCCCGGTTAGCAAGGCAATGCCAAAAAGGCTTAACCAAAGCTTCACATCCGACACATCGATGGCGAGTTTTCTGTTCGCCAGTTCATTAAATACAGGGAGGAATGCCCGGACGATCACGATTGCAAGCACTAAAGACACGAAGGAAATCAATACTGACTCGCTTAAAAACTGGAGGATCAACTGCCCCCGTACAGCGCCTGCTACTTTACGCAAGCCAATTTCTTTGGCCCTGCGGGCCGAACGTGCAGTAGCCAGGTTCATAAAATTGATACAGGCCACTACAAGGATCAAAATAGCGATGATAAAAAAGATGTTTACGTATTGCGCATTTCCATGCCCCGGCATATCTCCCAATCTTTCGGGTGCCAGATGGATTTTGGTTAGCGGCTGCAAATAAAACAAAGCCTTGGTTCCGGGGCTATGTTTTTGGAAGACCTGGTCGATCTGTTTTTCCAGCCTGGATACATTAGCAACTGAAGGGTCAAAGTTTTTGTCCAATTGAATATAATCCCAAAAATTGAAGTTATCCCATACATTATTTTTCAGATCGGTATTTGTTCTTGCCAGTGATGTCATTGGCAAAACGAAGTCGAATTGAAGATCGGAATTTGCAGGGATATTGGCTAAAACGCCCGTTACTACTACGTTTTCATGGTTGTCTTTTCGTATGATCTTTCCAATGGGATCTTCGCTTCCAAAGTATTTTTTGGCCATTGCCTGCGTTATCAAAATGCCGTCAGCCTGCTTTAATGCGGTGGCGCGGTCGCCTTCAACTAAAGGGTACGAAAACACGTCCATAAAACTCGCGTCAGCAAAAAACACACCATCTTCCTGGAACTTTTTGGCGCCTGTTTCTAACAGCGTAGTATTGGCCGGTTGTATGCGAACCATATTTTTAACGACCGGCATTTGTGCTTTCAATCCGGCGGGCATACCTGCCGAGTTTGCGGCACTTTTGGAATCACCGAAATCGCTGGCGATACGATAGGTCTGGCCCGCATTTGTATGGAACTTGTCGTAGCTTAATTCATTTTGTACCCAAAGCAGGATCAGGATACTTGATGCCAGGCCTATCGCTAAACCTGTTATGTTAATAATAGAATAAGCTTTATCCTTTATTATATTTCGGTAAGCGAGTTTAAAATACGTTTTTAACATGGTGATGCTTTTTGAATGACTGGTTAAATTTATAAGCTGTTAAATAATACTATGCCAATGTTTAAAATCCGTGCCAACAATACAACTCAGTGATAATTAAGTATTTGCACTAATTTGTCGCACGGCACCGTTCGAAAACGTTACAATAACCGTGCGTTTTTATTAGTTGTGACGCGCCTGGAAATAGCCATACGGATGATGCCCGCAAGATAAGGCTCAAACCCGGAAAGGGACTGTCTTTTTTTCGAAGATCGTTTGGGAATAGAAAACATTAGAAAGTGTTTCGGCACATTCGAAGATTTACAGCGAACTTCCTAAGCTGAAACTCGTCGTGGCGCGCGAAGCTCTCCTTCGCGGCTACAGCGGACTTTGTCCGCCGTAGCTCGCTTCGGCGAGCGAAGGCGGAGAGGGAGGGATTCGAACCCTCGATACCCTTTTGAAGTATACACACTTTCCAGGCGTGCTCTTTCGACCACTCAGACACCTCTCCTTTTAGTTGAAATGGTTGTAAGAAGTTGTAAGAGTTCAAAAAATAAACTGTTACCACCATCACCACCGTTTTTCAAACGTGGGTGCAAATGTATGCTTTTACACACAATAAAAAAAGCGCCACGGTAAACCGCGGCGCTTTCATGAAAAACTCAAATCACATCATTTATTAGCTTACCCTGTCCATATGCTCATCATGGCGTATGGTGCGGTTTATTCTTCTTTCTTCGCGGCGCATGTGGCGGCGTTCAAAACGGTTAACACGACCGTCGGCCAGGGCCATGCGCCTATCGCGGTTTAAATGCCTTTCTTCATTGCGCAGGTGAAATGCTTGCCCGCGGGTTATTTTATGGGTGCGAACATCCATTGCTATGCGACGATTCTCTTTGCGCTCCATACGGTTAATGCCTTTAATCGGTCTAACAGGTGCTTGTGCGTTTGCCATTGAGGTGATAGCTAATGCTGCTACCAGTAAACCTCCGAATATTTTAATTTTCATTTTTTTAATTTTTATGTTGTTTATTGAATAGAGTGTTTCTGCAGATAGTAGTTTAATGGCGGATTGTTAAAAGATGTTAACGGGTGGTTCATAGTTCATGGATCATAGTTCATAGCAAAAAAAGCCAATCACAAATTTTACCACCACGACTAATCAACAAGTGAACCAATCAACTTAATCCAACCTAATCAACCACTCACTAAATCAACTAAATTCCCTATGTTTGCAACGGACCGCCGGGCAAGGCGGCCAGTAATAAAAAGCGTGTATAGTTTCAATGCTGAGCATCAACGAGATTAAAAAACCTATTGCCGCTGATATTGATGTTTTTGAAGGGAAGTTTAAGGCTTCTATGCAAAGCTCAGTACCGTTGCTCGACCGTATTACCCACTACATTGTAAAACGCAAAGGCAAACAGATCAGGCCCATGTTTGTCTTTTTTTCGGCCAGCATTTGTGGCGGCATAAATGAAAGTACCCATCGTGGCGCCGCCCTGGTTGAATTATTGCATACTGCAACCCTGATACACGACGACGTCGTTGACCACTCCTACCAGCGGCGCGGATTTTTCTCCATCAATGCTTTATGGAAAAATAAAATAGCAGTTTTGGTAGGCGACTACCTGCTGTCCAAAGGCTTGTTGCTTTCTATTAAATATGATGATTTCCGGTTTTTAAAAATTGTTTCGGGCGCCATGGAGCAAATGATAGAGGGTGAATTGCTGCAGGTTGAGAAAGTGCGCAAAATGGATATCCAGGAGCCTGTTTATTACGAGGTGATCAGGCAGAAAACCGCTTCGTTAATTGCCTCCTGTTGCGAATGCGGCGCGGCATCGGCCGGGGCGGATGATGCGACCATCGAGAAAATGCGCCTCTTTGGCGAAAAGATCGGCATTGCCTTCCAGATAAAGGATGATATGTTTGATTTTGGAACGGACGACGTTGGCAAACCCCTTGGTATCGACATCAAAGAAAAAAAGGTAACCCTCCCGCTCATCTATTCGCTTAATAACAGTACCCCCGACGTTAAAAAGCAAATGATCAACCTGGTTAAAAACCATAACGACGACCCCCAAAAAATAGCCCAGATCATCCGCTTTGTGAACGAGACCGGGGGCCTGCAATACGCCGAAACCCAAATGAAGAAATACCAGGACGAAGCTTTCGAAATACTGAATACTTTTCCCGAAGGCGAATCGCGCAAAGGGCTGGAGCAATTGGTGCGCTTTACTACTGAACGCAATAAATAATGCATAATGAATTAATTTTCATTTCGGGCTTTATCGTTTTTATCCTGGCAATGCTCGCCATTGATCTTGGCCTGTTTGCCGATGATAAAAAACCGGTAAGCATCAGGCGGGCCACCATCATGAGTGTGGTTTGGATCTGCTTCGCGCTTTGTTTTTATGGCCTCATCCTCAAATATGGCAACCTGCTGCATCATATCGACAGCTTTTCCAGCCTGCAGCAGATCAATGCCGCCAATTTTCATCACCTAACGCTCGATCCTAATAATTTACCGGCAAGTTTGCAGCTGTACCGTAAAAACCTGGCGCTGGAGTTTATCTCGGGCTATGTAGTAGAATATGCCTTGTCTGTCGATAATATTTTTGTGATGGTATTG
>Ga0206921_10016_pt1 | contig 49684 bp, 52 predicted proteins | sample Alteio_BWOrgHeat_66_FD_152930 | JGI IMG/M metagenome (GOLD analysis project Ga0206921, IMG submission 152930) | Enriched cells from forest soil in Barre Woods Harvard Forest LTER site, Petersham, Massachusetts, United States -... | ecosystem: Environmental > Terrestrial > Soil > Temperate forest >...
TTATTAGCTTGTTCAAGCACTAATACTTTGCGTTTGCGCTTACCGGATTCTGCTGCGCACATCAATCCTGCAGCACCGGCACCAATGATAACTACATCAAACTTTTCCATTTATCCGCTCTTTCTTTCATGGGGTTAATAAAAAAACGCTAAGCAAATATTTTGTAATGTCTGTAAATTACAACAGTTATTAATAGCTTCACAAAATTCTTTTTTTTGATCTATGCCACGCGCATAGTATTTGGCAAATTTACGTGCTTGTAAAATAGCAAATTTTTCACTACCTAATAATTTTTCTAGTAAAATAACATGCTCTACAAAAATATGCCCTATTTCTTTTATCGATGGCTTTACATAAGCTTGCTGATGCATTTCTGTAATTAATTGCCGGATTAACCACGGCTGGCCTACACCTGCACGTGCAATCATCACACCCGCACAGCCTGTCGCCAGCATTTTTTTTAATGAATTCACGCAAGCGATATCGCCATTGCCTATCACAGGAATAGCAAGCGCGTTCACAAAAAACTGAATTTCATCGTAACGACACGGCGTTTCATAATTCTCTGTCCAATGCCGTCCATGGACCACCAAAAAATCGGCGCCTGCTTCACTGACTACTTTAGCTACTTCAGCATTACATTTTTCATTGCTATTGGCTTCTACGCGAATTTTGATAGAGACAGGGACATGCGTATTATTTTTTAGGGCGCAAATTAATTGATATAATTTCGTCGTATTTGTCAACAAACTTGAACCCGCTCCTTTGCTGCGAATTTTTTTTACTGGGCAACCACAATTCAAATCAATTAAATCTGCGCCATATGCTGTGGCTATTTTGGTTGCTTCAGCGACTTCTAACGGGTCACTGCCCGCCAACTGAAAACTGACAGGGCCTTCTCCCGGATGTTTTATTACAAAACGCTGGCGAGATAGTTCAGATTGATAAATAAGTGTCTTGCAAGAAATCATTTCCGTACAAGAAAAAGCCGGCTGACTGTATTGCCAGGCTAAAAATCTAAAAGGTGCGCAGCTAATACCCGCCAAAGGACCTTGAATAATATTCACTGGGAATGTTCTATTGCCTAACTGCACTCTCTATTCCTCATTATATCTCTTTTGGTATTAGTTAAACCCATGTCTTAAATAAAAAATTGGCATACTCGAATATCCAGGCTACCTTGGGTAAAATGATAAGTTTCTGTCTTTGCTTGTGCTAAGTTTTCTATAAATGCAGACCATGCTTCTTTAGTTTGGCATAGGATAAACCCAAGCACATTGTGCTGATTCCTTTTCGAAATTGTAGAAATCTGATTAATTTTAATCGCTATTTTTTTATATAATGCTATTGAATTAGAATTGTTCCCTAGCCGAATTCCATAAGGTGGATTCAGTGGCATAAAAATATTACCAGAAAATTCATCGAGATTTATTTTGAAAAAATCATCTTGTACGCTAATTATATTGGGCAAAGTAAAATTTATTTTTTTAGCTGCATTTTTAAAACAGACTATATTTTTTTCAAGTGCATTATTGGCATTGCTAGAGTTGTCAATACAAACTAAATCAATATTATTTTTATCTATTTTAGATTGAGAAAGTAAACAGTATTCTTTGGCTTTATTTATTAAAAAATCAAAATTAGCCTTTCTAAACAAAGTCATTTTCTGTAAGGCATATTCACGTTCCAAGAGCGCTGGAATGAATTGAAAATCAGTTTGACAATATTCAAAAGCAAAAGTGCCTGTGCCTGAAAAAGGGATGAGAACAGTTCTTGGTGAAAAATGAGAGGTATATTTTTTTGCAAATAATATAGCTTTTTTAATGCAGCAAGCAGCAGCATCTTCTCTTAATGGAGCGCTGGCAGTTAATTTTCCTCGGTATCCTCTTTTGTAAAGAGATTGACCTGCCAAAGAAATGCTGATGGTAAGCTTATCCTTATAAAGCTCGGCATAAAGACAGGTTGTCTCATTCGAATTTTCGCCACTTACAACGTCAGAGACATAGGGTTTTATTATTTCGGCTAATATTTCTTTTAATCCTGTTTCATGAAATGCCTTACTTGAAACAGAGTTTACTTTAATTTTGAGCGACATGTTTTTATTAATATAACGATCCCAGTTGATTTCATGCGCTTTTTTTTCAAAAGCTTTTTTCCCGACTACTTGATCTTTAAAAATAATAAGACGCACATCTGAGAAACAGTAATTTCTTAATAATAATTCAACTATTGCAAACATATACACAGGACGAATTTGTATTTCATTTTTTAATAGAGACACCTTCCCCATGAATTTTTGTGCAAACCAAAGGTTGTTCAGAATGGCTTTGGCCTCATCAAGTGCAATAGCACCTAATCCAGGAGGAAAAATAATCTTAGCTATTTGGGCTTTTCCATAAATATTTTTTTTTATACTTTTTGTGAGATTTTTATCAATAAGGTGCGTCATTAGGAAATTATCTTGTATTTTATTATTGAATAAAATAGTAACTCTTGGTGCTCTTAAGCGCCAGTTAATATTTCAATAAAAATTAAATTGACTGTATTATATACCCAATACACTGCAAAATGCGAAGTTTGTCATTCTAAGTGTAGCGAAAAATCACTCGAATTGAAGCTGATCCTTCACGGCGTTTACCTTGATAGGGTTCAGGGTGATACTGATTGTTAGGACCCCGACAGGAACGAGTAGTGGCATTATACCTGTGATCTACTCGTCGATGATAGTTATCAGCTCCTGATTTTTAATGATAAAAAAATGAGTGATGATCACCATGACAATAAAGCCGCTAATCAGAATGCCTATATTGTGAAATGATCCCGTATAAAAATAACCAGCGACCTGTAGGCTGAGCGCTGCAAGAATAAGACGTGATCCCTGTAAGATTGCTGATACTTTTCCCTTGACCTGTGGCATAAAGTTCAGACACAAAGGGACAAGAATGTTAGAAGGAATAATCTGACTGATGATAAAGGGCAGAAACGCGAGAGTAATTATCAGTGGATTAGTGCTATTCGTAAAAGTGATGAAAGCAATAATAATTAAGCTGACGATATAGATTTTACTCGAAACGTATAATATTTTTTTTTGTGCATATCGATGCATAATCAGACCAAATAAGACACTACCTAGCGCAAATACCAAGGCTAGTATCCCTTGATAATAACCGAAATGCGAGAGACTCACTCTTAAATCTTTCATATAAAGTAGCGGAGACATTCCAACGAAAATCCAATAGGGTACAAACATAAAGATAATATTCGCCATTAGAAGCATGAGAGGTTTTGATTGCAGTAGCGGGATGTACCTACGAAATGAAAAAATGTCCTTATGTTTAGATAGTGTATGATGAGGGATATAGAGCATGGTCATTACCAATGTTATCCATCCTAAAATTAATAGCGCGATAAAGTTACCTTGCCAGTGGAAATACAGCGTAACATAGCTACCAATAACAGGTGCGATAGCAACAGAGGTATTCATCACTCCATTTAACATAGCCATAAAAAATTGTTGTTTCTTGAGTGGGTAGCTATCTGCAATAATTAAAAAACTGAGAATCGCTGGAGCTGCTATACCTATACCTTGAAGAAATCGACCAATGAAAACGATGTTGTATGAGATAGCCCATAAGCAAAGTACACTGCCAATAATAAATAGTATAAGACCCATTAAAATAATAGGTTTACGGCCATAACGGTCAGCTAAACTGCCAACAAAAAATAAACTCAAACAATACCCCATAAAGTTGATCGATAATAATGCTTCAACCCAAGCGGGTGTTAGATAAAAATGATTTTGCAGTTCAGGGAAGCTTGGCACAAAAAGATCAAATTCTGTTCCTGCCAGTAAATCCATTAAAACGATGGTTAATAAAAGCATCCCCTTGGTATAGGATTGCTTTATTAGAGTAGTCATATACCAAAACCTTTGACGCGCATTAACGCTTGTTGAAAAATATTTTTCAGCCTACCTACATTAAAAATAACCTGTTGACGGTTTGTGGTTGTCATAGAATGCTTACGCATAAATACAACTGCATAAAAAAGACGGTAAAATGCAAGACGAAGTTGCGCATTCTTGTCTAGTTGCAAAACTTCAGCCCAATAATCAGTATATAACGTATCGTGCCCTTCATTTTCTAAGGCTACATAAGTCAGTGCCAACACAAATAGCGGATCGCCAAAACATATATCGTCGACATCGACAATCCCTGAAATTTTACCGTGGTGAATAATGACATTTCTTTCACTGGCATCCCACAAAAAAGGACTGGCACGAATTGCACGTAACTCTTTTTCCATGCTGTTTGCTATAGAAATAACTTCTGTTACTAAATTTGCATCAAAAACCGCATTTTTTCTAATAATCTTCATGAACAATTTTAATCTATTCATCAAAAAATCATACCATAACTTATCATCAGATACTTGCTCATAGCTTGCCATAATGCCGTAACTTGGTCCGTCAGGCAGGAGACTGGTGGTTGCCTGAATTTTCACCATCGCTTTTGCCAAATTCTTTTTATCAAAAGAGGTTAAATGCGAATAGACGTTGCACAAATCATCTCCCGGCAAACGCAGCATGAGTAACGCTGGAAATGGAGAATGCTTGCCATCCAGGTCAGTTTTAATGAATTTGGCAAGTGGGATACCTAGTGGCAGTAATTTTTCTTGCCAGTAAATCGCAGAAATAAAGTTATTTTTATGCTCCGTATCAGTCATTCTGATCACATAGCCAGAGTTTTCAGTCTTTATATCAAAAACAAAATATTGATCGCCAGTTGTCATTCTTACCGAAGAGATAACTTTTTCATTTGTCATGGATGTGACTATAGCAGCAGCTATATCTTTGTTAGGAAAAGCAGCGTCAACTTCAATAGACATGTGATGACCTTTTTCTTTTTTAAATGAGTATCTACAGAACCTGATTATCCAGTAAAAGGGTATATTGTCCAATCTTATAGCGGAATCCTATCTGGTCTGCACATTTATAACTTCGTCTCATATCGCCTGGTTGCATTGTCATTTTGAAAAAATTACGCCTTGCCAGCCAATATGATACTCGTTCTAAATGTGCAGACCAGATAGGATTCCGCTATAACCAAAGCGTGTAATAATGCTAATAAATATACATTTCATTACAATATATAGCAAATCGTATATTAATATGTTAACCTTCTGATTTTTCATGGAGGGCTTATTCTGTGGGGATAGTAAAAGTTTCTGATGAATTACACGAGGCAGCCAAGTTGATGGCAAAAGCCATGAGTCGTTCTATTAATGCTCAAGCAGAATATTGGATGCGTATTGGCAAATTAGTTGAAGAACACCCAACCATTACTTATGGAGAGGTGCTTAAAATATTAGTCAGTCAGGCAACCATTGATGCAGATAGCCATGTTAGTGAAAACATCTGAAGAAATAGAAAAAATGCGTATTGCGGGTCGCATGGCTGCGTCTGTACTCGAAATGATAGAACCTTATGTGACCTCAGGTATTAGCACTGGCAAGCTTGATCGTATTTGCCATCAATTCATTATCGATGAATTACAAGCGATTCCGTCAACGCTAAATCATCATGGATTCCCTGCCAGTATTTGCACATCCCTGAATCATGTGGTGTGTCATGGTATTCCATCAGACAATAAAATCCTTAAAACAGGTGATATTTTGAATATTGACGTGACTGTCAAACAAGATGGCTTTATTGGTGATACCAGTAAAATGTTTTTGGTCGGCGCAGTGCAGCCTTATGCGCAGCGGTTAGTGGAAGTGACTCAAGAATGTTTATACAAAGCAATACGCCTTGTGCGTCCCGCCACGTATCTTGGTGATATTGGCCATGTTATTCAGCACCATGCTGAATCGCAAGGTTATTCAGTTGTGCGTGAGTTTGGTGGTCATGGTATTGGACGAGAAATGTGGGAAGAACCCCACGTGCTGCATTATGGGAAACCCAACACCGGACTGCAACTTCAAGCTGGGATGACTTTCACTATTGAACCCATGCTTAACTTGGGCAGTAAAGAAGTGCGTTTATTAGGCGATGGTTGGACAGTTGTCACAAAAGACCATAAGCTATCAGCCCAGTGGGAGCATACTATTTTAGTGACTGATAGCGGATGTGATGTGTTAACAGCTCGAAAAGAAGAATTGAAATCGAATAAATTAATTTAATTGCTAACGGCAAAACCCCTAAGAAGTGCGATTACCTTGCAGCGAGAGCTTACAATCCTCTGCGCTGCAACAACGGACCAATATCGGGATAGGAACCCGTAAAATTACGAAACAACAGCAATGGATCTGCACTGTCACCACGCGAGAGTACTTGTGCACGGAAGTAGTCACCGTTTTCACGCTTCAAACCACCATGTGCCTTGAACCATTTAACACTGTCAGCATCTAGTACTTCACTCCAGAAATAAGAGTAATAACCAGCTGCATAGTTGTAAAGATCACCGCCAAAAATATGCGAAAAGTAAGTGCTCCGATAACGTGGTGGCACCGGCGCAAAATCCACGCCAGCTTTTTGCAATGCAGCAGCTTCAAATGTTAATACATCATCTACGGCAGAGATTTCTGTTGCAGTTATTTGATGCCATGCTTGATCAATCACATTAGCGCCGATTGATTCTGTTGTCGCATAACCTTGATTGAACTTGTTAGCAGCTTCGATCTTCTCTAGTAAATCTTTTGGAATCGGCGCATTAGTTTGGTAATGATGTGCATAATTCTGCAAAACCTCAGGCCATGAAGCCCACATCTCATTTATTTGAGAAGGATATTCAACAAAGTCACGTGGCACATTTGTGCTGGCAATACGTGGATATTTGATATGAGAAAACATGCTATGCAGAGCATGTCCGAATTCATGGAATGCAGTCCGTACTTCATCATGAGTTAACAAAGTTGGTTGTCCTGGAGCAACTTTAGGTATATTCAAATGGATTGCAATGACCGGCTGTGTTCCGCGTAAGCCATTTTGAGCATTGTATTCAGCCTCCCAAGCGCCCCCTTTTTTATTGGAACGCGCGTACATATCAATGATCAGGATGGCGAGACGCGAACCATCTTTATCAAATACATCAAACACACGCACTGTTGGCTCATATACTGGCAAATCATGACGCTCTTGCAAAGTAATACCATAAAGTTTGTGTGCCGCAAAAAATACACCATCTAGCAAAACATGATTCAATTCAAAATATGGCTTTAGTTGTGATTCATCAAAATCATAACGTTTTTTTCGCACTTTTTCTGCGTAAAACGCCCAGTCAGCTGCAGACAATTGGAAACCGCCTTTTTCTTCATCGATAATCGCTTGCATTTCTGCGGCTTCACTACGTGCTTTAGCGATAGCGAGTGGCGCAAGCTGTCCTAGCATTTTATTGACAACATCTACAGAACCAGCAGTTTGATCAGCTAGTGAATAGGCAGCAAAAGAAGGGTATCCGAGTAATTTCGCGTATTCCGCACGCTTTTTGGCAAGTGTAATCACATTTATACGTGTATCATTATCACCACCGTGGCTACTGCGCCGCAGTGAAGCATCCATGATTTTTTGGCGGATGCTGTGATGAATGAGTTTAGCCAGAACTGCCTGATTAGTGGTATTTTGCAGATGAATTACCCATTTGTCTGGATGACCATCCGCCTTAGCTTGCATTGCGGCTGCATCAATTTCGGCATCTGACAAGCCAGCAAGATCTTCGCGCCTATCAACATACACAGATGATGCAGTTACTTCATTTAGGTTTTTTTGTACGAAATCCGTTTGCAATGAAACAATTTCTTCATTTAGCGCTTTTAACTTTGCCTTGTCAGCTATTGATAACCTGGCGCCGGCACGCACAAAATCTTGATAATAGCGCCACAATACACGCTTTGCCTGTGCATCAATACCCAGTGTATTGCGTGCATTGTAAAGCGTTTCAATGCGTGCGAATAATTTGCTATTAAAAAAAATCGTATCCTTGTGAGCAGCAATTTTTGGCGCGAGCTCGCGCATAAGCTTTTGTATTTGCGGATTCGTATTAGCACTGTTTAAATTAAAAAATATCGCACTGACATGCGTGAGTAGCGCACCACTTTTTTCCAGCGCAACGATTGTATTTTCAAACGTTGCTTTCTCTGGATTGTTGGCAATAATCTCGACTTCCTGTAATTCTTCTGCCATCCCTTTTGCAAAGGCAGGCGCAAAATCTGAGTTTTTGATTAAATCAAAGCGCGGATAATGTAGCGGCAGTGTACTTTCCATAAATAATGGATTTTCATTTGCGGCAGTTTGTTGTGAATGAAATGGTGCTGCATGAACCTGAAAAATGGCTAATGCAGTTAAAATAGCTAATAGATATTTTTTATACATAAAGATATTGTTTTTTACCTTAATGAATTTTATTAATTTTTTTATATAAGCATGTTTCTTGACTTATTTGATTCCAGAATCAAACGAAGCATAACAGAAATAAGCAACTTAAAATAGCGTTTTTAGGCAATTTTGCGGTACATTTTCTGGATTATTGCAACCTGATTTACGGGGCGCTGCTAAATGATGAAAAAGGCTAGGCCTAAAGCCTGCTGCAAATAGGTTTTCTCCATACTATTTTAGATAAGAAAATTTTTAACTTTGAGCTGATTTTTTCCTCAGGTGCAATTTTTAGACCTAGTATTTCTATGCCTAATAGACGTGGATCTTCTTTTCCTTTATTTTTTAAAGTATGGCCTGTATGAATTGTTAATCGGGTAAGACCTGCGTTATTATTTTTTCCTAATTTTCCTTTGACAACTACGTTTTTCTCAAACTTTCTCCTATTCGCCACTTTTAGGGGATAGCCATCTACAAAAATTTTTAAATCTTTAATTTGTTGGATTGAAAGATAATTCGAGATATATAAAGTAAATAGTAATGGTTGTGAACGATCAAGCGCAATATCTAAGTAAGCTCTAGACATAGGCCCAGTCCAGCGGCTAATTTTCTGACCGTTTCTTTCTCTTGCGTGCCAACCAGAACCTTTCAAGGCTTGGGACATTAAGACAGTCACCCGTGTTTGTTTGGTAGGACTCTGGTTCCATAAATTTTGTTCGTATTTATTTTGAACCCATGCTGTGATATCTTTATCATTTCCTATGCATTGAAAAAATTTTTCTTTTTGTGATGCATATATTTCAGTGGCACGCTGATAAATATACTTGTCAAGAGTGAGTATTTCATCGAGTAAAAATAAAGTTTCTTTATCTAACCTTGAAATTAATTTGTCACTTTCATGGACGTTTAACTTTTGTAATTGTAGCGCAGGAGGTATATTCAAATGAGCGTTTAGCCTTAAGAGAGAAATATCATAGTCTTCAACCAAACCAATAAAATCAAATTTAGCTAAAGCAATATCGCAGATAGATTTATATGTTTTTAAGTTATCAAAGTTCAAAGGGGACTGGTAATATTCATTTCTCAAAGAAACGTTATCATATAATAAATGATTTGCATAAAAATTATGCAAATGTCTTGCTAGTGGATGTTGGTTTTTAATAGCGAATAGAAAATCCTTAAAACTTGTCCTTGCAATTTGTCTTATTTCTGCGAAATCTTTAGGCAAATTAATGATTTCATGATCTTGCCATCTGCATATCATATGCCAATGAGAAATGAGTCGAGGTATAGGTTTTCTAAAAAGAGTAATGCGGCTGATTCGGGTGTCTGTAAGCATGAGAGTAATGCCGAAAGGGTCGTGTACAAAATGCTTATTTAAAATAGTTTTCTTCGCATAGAGCGGTAATGATTTTGTCTGGTATACAGGATTTGAATCAACTAGTGTATGTATAGCGCATATTTTATCTTCATCGAAATAATTTTTTAAGTATTCTTGGAGTGTCGTTCCGCCGCATTTATCAAAATGATGAAATATAATAGTTTTTATGGATTCCATGTCAGTTGTTCTCACAATCTTAAAATAGCTCATTTTTACATTATAACTTTTTCTGATTTAAATAAAGAAATTGCTTCCCATAGCCTTTCATGCAAATAAAATAGACCTACTTTAGTGATAAATTCAAGTAAGCCAATGTAAATGCTGAAATTTAGCTTATGCGTAATTAAAAAGGCAATTATCATCGTAAATAAGGTCCCACATATTCGCCAGCTCACCGCTTTAGAAATGCTTCGTAAATGCGATTCCTTCATTTAATTATTCCTTTATTTTTTTTAAACAATTTCTACCAAGTCTTGGAGAGCCTTGCTGCCAGGGTAAGCTAAAGGAAAAAGCGGTGCAAGTTGATTAAGCTTGAGATAACCCTCATCTTGTAGGTAACGAATTATTTTCATTACCCCATCATCAATGTTTAGCGTTGCCGTATCGATTGTTATCTCTGGTTTTACTGGTGGTTCATAAGGATCGTTTACACCAGTCAAATTTTTGAGTTCACCCCTTTGTGCTTTAACATATAACCCTTTGGTATCTCTTGCTGTACACACCGCTAATGAGGTTGAAACATATATTTCTATATACCCTCCATATTGAGAAATCAATTGCCGGTTCTCAGCTCTTATTTCTGAGTAAGGAGCAATCGCTGCACAGAGCGCAATTCCGCAAGCTTTAGTAACTTCCGCAGCAACAAACCCCATGCGACGAATGTTTAAACCTCTGTCAGCTTTACTAAAACCAAGTTCACTTGCAAGTATTCTACGAATCACATCGCCATCAAGCAGTGTAATATTTTTCACACCGTGGCTCATTAATTTAGCCATTAATGCTTGCGCGAGCGTAGTTTTACCCGCACCTGATAACCCAGTAAAAAATAAAGTAAAACCTTGTTTATGTTTAGGCGGATAAGACTGACGTAATTCATCAATAATTTCTGGAAAAGAAAACCAGTCAGGAATTGAGTTTTCATTAAGCAATGCATTGCGTAATGCCGTACCTGAAACACTGCATGCGGTTTCTTGCAGCTTTAACTCATGAGTAAGGCAATATTGCTTTCGTTCTTTCACATAGACCATTTCAGAGAATGGTAATATCTTAATGCCTATTTTATTTTGATAGGCTTGGACAAGGGTTTGAGCTGCATAGGGATCATAAAAAGGCTTTCCACTGGAATTATTTCCAGGGCCTGCATGATCTCGACCAATAATAAAATGGGTGCACCCATAATTTTTTCGTATTAAAGCATGCCATAAAGCCTCTTTGGGGCCAGCCATGCGCATTGCTAAAGGAAGCAAGCTAAGCGTTGCTTTTTGTGCTGGGTAGTAAGGCAGTATTTTTTGATAGCACCGAACACGTGTAAAATAATCAATATCGCCTGGTTTGGTTAATCCTACTACGGGATGAATTAAAATATGTCCATCAATTGCTTCAGCTGCTCTTAATGTAAGTTCCATATGAGCGCGATGAATTGGATTTCGGGTTTGGAAGCCTACGATATTTTGATAACCTGATTGTATAAAATATTGCTTTAATGAAAGTGGCGTATGGCGGAGCTCCACAAAATCATAATGCTTGGGTAATTGAATAAGTTGAATTGACCCGCCTAAATACCAATCTCCTGCTTTATTAAATAAATACTCTACACCAGGGTGCGTCATATCGTCAGTGTTAAATACTGCTTGTGCTTCAATTGCTTTACTGGGCTTCCATTTATCTGTTACTTTAAGATACGCTAGGATAGAGTTGTCAGCATCGCAGAGTGCAATTTCGTCACCTAGAATAATTTTTGTTGCAAATTCATTGCTTACATCCAGCGTAATGGGAATTGGCCAAAGTTGACCAGAGATAAGTTGGTTATGAGATAATATATTTTCATAATCAGCTTGCGAGAGAAATCCCGTTAATGGAAAAAATCCACCGATAAGCAACATTTCCAAATCACAACGTTGGCGAGGACTCAAAATCCATTTATTCATTATTCCTCCTAAATAAATTTTTAAACGACTATATTATTATATTGAAAAAAAGGGTTAAACAAGTATTTGCATTACCAGGTTAAAGTTTTGTTTACGTATTTCGGGTACAGCTGTGCTTTCCCACATGGCTCCTTTGCAAGAGGGGCCTACCGCATAGAGCGATGATGAAGCGATCCCCTTTGCATTCACAAGTGCACCTAAAGGGGACACTTTAAAGCTGAGGTTTTGTGGTTGATCCCATATAGTTAGTTCTTGTTTAACCAACGATTGAATAAGAAGGTCTGACGCATTATTCATATTAAGAGAGGGGCCTGTGCAATTAATTAGCCACTTGACTTGGAGAGGAGTCACTGCATTTGAACCTCGTTGCCTTATGAAGGCTATCTCATCATTAAATTCTAAGAGACGGCCTTTTAAAATCTCTAATTGTTGAGAACGACGTAATTGTATCAGAATATCCATTACGCTTACCGGGACACGATGGCGATGGATATTCCAATAAGCTAATCCATGACGAAGAAATTTATTTTTATCGACAAGTGTTAATTGGCTCCATACTTGCGGAATAAAAGGGCGAAAAGCATTTATGAGAGATCGCCAATCGTCTTCTTTGGCCATTAATATTTTACTCTCAGCGCGTAAGAATTTCGTTAATTTGAGCAAGTTAGTAGGTAACTTCTTTGTAAGACAGTAAGAGTTATTTTTATTATTGTTGTTGTGTGGTAGTGGTAACAGCCCATGTCGTGAGAGAGAAAAAATTTTACCTTTATGTTGTTGATGATACAAAGTTAATACTGAATCAATCATGCTTAACCCACTGCCTAATAACATCACTGAATCATGCGGATTAATTTCTTTAAATATATCGGAATGCCATGGATTAGCAATATAATTCTCTTTGGGCGAAAGAGGAAATGATGGTGTAGCTGGAAGGCTATTCCCGATAGCAAGAATTACTTTGTCTACGGTTATTTCTTTATCTGTTGTGACTAATTTCAAGTGCTTTGCATTTGAGATAATTCCATTCACTTCTGTTGGAATAAAATGTATTTTTATCCTATTCTCAAAACGTATTTTCTCTAATATTTCTTTCAGATAGTTGCCATATAGAAATCGTGGAACGAATTGATTTCCGATCTCCTCGTTCGCGTCTAAATAATTTTTTGCAATTTCATCCTGCTTAAGCCAGTCGACAAAATGTTCACTTTCAGGTTCAAGTATACTCATGTCGCTTGCACGAACATTGAGAAGATGGAAAGGTGAAATAGTTGAATAAGCAATCCCTGGCCCAAAAGCCCCTGTTTTTTCAAACAGGAAAATTTCAATAGGTCTTTTGGCCAAATAATGTACCAAAGCAATAAATGAAGTGCCAGTGAAGCCTGCGCCAACAATCCCAATTTTTAAAAGTGCCATGCTAACATCAACTTAATGAACCATTATTTTTCCTAAGAGCCAAACGAGCGTTAATTTTTTGCACTATACTGCTTGCAGTTGAGGTAAACAAAAATGGGAGCATGCTATGAATAATGCAAGCCATGCCCGCTAAAGAAAGCTCTATGCCGCAAGAACTCGCAGTTATAAAGTGCTCTAAATAGGTTTCACCGCAATTTTTAGGATGAGAGGTAAAGGCTCTCTTTATTCTTTGGTAAAAATTCCATTTCATTTTAGTCATACTCCTAAAAATCAAGCTTCAATAAACCAAGCATGGTAACATATGCCTACGCTTTTTTCTATTGTGAAACAGAGAAGTTAAATGGTTAACATGAATCAATTAATCAATATTGCTGAAGAAGCAGGGCGTCTTATAATGACTCTTTATAAGCAAACTTCAGTTGAAATGAAAACAAAAATAGATAATTCTGTTGTGACGAGAGCAGATATGGCATCGCATGATTATATCTGTGCTGCTATAACAGCTTTATATCCGGCTATCCCCATTATTTCTGAGGAACTTATTAGGCAGGCAGATTATGCTAGAAGAAAAGAATGGAAGTATTTTTTTCTAATCGATCCGTTAGATGGTACAAAAGAATTTATAAAAAATAATGATGAATTCACTGTTAATATTGCATTAATAAAAAAAGATAAACCTATATTAGGTATTGTTCACGCTCCAGCACTTGAGATAACCTATTATGCAGAAAAAAATAAAGGAGCTTATAAGATAATAAATAATAAAATTGTTAAATTATTCCCCCAACCTAAAGCAAGTCATAAAATATATGTAGTCACGTCACGATCGCATATTTGCTCTAAAACCCAGGCACTTTTAAACACATTAGCTTCTCAAGGCAAAGAGATGACGATAACTGCTGTTGGTAGCGCATTGAAATTTGGATTGGTCGCTGATGGGAGTGCGGATATTTACCCGAGATTGGCGCCGACTATGGAATGGGACACTGCAGCAGGTCAAATTATAGTGGAGGAAATGGGTAAACAAGTGACGAAGTTTGGGTCTGACGAGCAGTTAAAGTACAACAAAATAGAATTGGTAAATCCAAGTTTTATTGTTCAATAAGTTTTGGCTGGATTGTTATATGTAATTTTTTAAGCGATCTATAGTTGTTGAGATAACAACCCTTATAGGCATTAGCTATATCATAGAGTTCCCGACTTACTTAAAAAGAACAGGCATCTGACTCTGTGGAATAATTGCACCAGGATATTGAATGACGCAACTAGCTAGTGCATGTCCATAACGAGCAGCTTCTATCGGAGAATACTGTTGCCAGCGAGCTGCAAGATAGCCTGCATTAAAGGAATCACCCGCAGCAGTTGTATCAACCACTTTTTCAACTGGATACCCCGGTACACGAGACTTCTCGCCTGCAAAGGAGACAAGGCAAGGTTCAGCGCCACATTTTACTACAACTTCTTTCGCGCCAAATCGATGTAATCGTTCAGCACACTGATCTGGTGTACTATCGCCAAATAAGCCGCGGAGCCAATGCTGAGCATTGAATTTTTACCTGGAACTTCACCATCGGCTTCAATATCTGTGCTGACATAAATATCAACTGGCTTCATTTTTAACCTCATAAATAATATTTAAATAAGCCTCAAACTGGTCTTTAGAATACCCTGCCATGGAATATTGCCAAATCTCCCGGCTAATCCGCGTAACAGGATGAGAAGATAATAATCCGTTGCTCCCGCAAACTATTTTTGCAAAAAGTAGGCATTTTTCCGCAAACTGTAACCCATCAGCACGTAATGCAAAAGGATCGTAGTTTCCTTGAATTATTCTTTTATAGTAAACGTGCCATTCATTGAGCAATCTATCACGCACTATCGTAGTATCTGGATACACATTGTATTTTTCATGCATCGTCATTTTTAATAAAGCCAACGCTGCTCCTGCAAAATTATAAATGGCTGGGTGTTCAACCGGAATTTTGAGTTTAAATGGCTCAGATGCAATAATTTCATTTTTTGGAATAAAATAATCATGCAATGTTAAGCTAACCGAATGAGTAGAGCCAAAAACAAAAGTCTCTCTATTTTTTGACACAGTAAGTGAATCTTTAACCGGATGAAAAGGCAAAAGCGTATAGTAGACTGTATTTTCATAATCAAATGAGAATACTATTTTTGGAAAAAATCCATGCCCTGTTACCCAAAGCAATGTGCCAGAAACGAAAAATCCGTTATCATGCATTTTGACTTGCAATATTTTTCTATTTGCTGCAATCGCAATACCAAGGCCATTATTATTTTTAACGATGGATTGCAATACATCCTGTGCTTTTTTATCAGGAAGCAATTTTTTTAATTGTGAAACTGCAAATTGATGTTGGGCTTGTAAAAATAATAATGCACCTGAATATTGAGCCATTTTTATATTATACTCAATCCAGTCAAGCCGACCACCGCCAAAGCCGCCTTGATCTATTGGGACCATGAAGCGTAAAATACCTAGACAAACTAATTCCTGATAAACAGTCTTGAGTAGTGATGAATCATAGTCGAGTTCATGGCTAACAAGTGCAATTCTATCTGCTAGAAATATTTCAATAGTGTCTAAGAACTTCTTCAATTCATTTATCATGCTTATACTTCATAAACATTCAACAAAGCCATAAAATTTCTGATTACCTCAAGAAATAAAAACTATATAGGTTTATTTTTCAATCATACCGATTGTTTTAAGCCACCTCTCCATCAATTGCGGCCATTCTGTTATTGCAGAATCAGTTTTTCGTATTCCAAATCCATGCCCGCCCTGCGCATACAAATGCATCTCAACAGGAACCTTGGCATTTTTCAAGCCCGTATAATACAAAATTGAATGATCGATAGAATCTTGTGGATCATCTTCCGCTTGTACTATAAAAGTAGGTGGCGTTTCTTTAGTAAAAGGAATATCTGGATTTAAAATAAATTTTTCACCTTTCAATCGCATATGACCTGGATAAAGAGCGACTGCAAAATCTGGACGACAGCTTTCTTTGTCTGCTGCATCAATAGATGTATACGCACGGGCTTTATAATGTGTACTGATATCAGCTACCATAAATCCACCTGCTGAAAACCCCATTACACCGATTTTATGCGGATTAATATGCCATTTCGCAGAATTTAATCGTAGAAGTCCAATGGTTCTTTGTGCATCCTCTAATGCTGTTGGTGATTTCGGATGAATTTCACAGTTGCAATCACTATTCCAATTGGGCCCTGAATTTGGAACTCGATATTTTAACAACACACATGTTATTCCCCGAGATGTTAACCCGTGACAGATCTCTGTTCCTTCCAAATCAATTGCGAGAGCATGAAACCCTCCGCCAGGAAATACAACAATTGTTGTTCCTGTATTTTTTGTTTTTGGGAAATAAATAGTCATTGTGGGTTGCGTCACATCCCATACTTCTATAAACGGTTTTCCGGCAATAAGTGGATGAGTGACTATTGTAATATATTCTTTTTTTGGAGCAGGTAATGCATCCGGCATTTTTCCTTCTGGCCATATTTTTATTTGCGTGTAATTTTTCAGCGGTTGCCAAACGTCCGCATTTGCATCAACATAGATAAATAGCAATAAAACATAAAAGATAATTGAATTCATTATTTACTCCAATAGGGATTTGAACTTTCTTAACTCTGTTGTGCAACCAATCTTTCTGCTTCGTTTCTTTGTTGCAGATAATTTTTTAGATAGTTATAAAATGATGGCCGACTAATATCATAGATTTTGTAAATTTCGTTGATACGCGTGCGTAACCAATTTTCATGACTGCTCCAAGCAAATTTTGTAAATGAATTGTATATTAACCCATGCCTTAAAGAAAGGTGCTTAACATAGAAGTTTAAACAGTTTATTGACATCCAAAAATCCCTGCTCCGTCTTGCCAAATGCAGTAAAGAACAAGTAATTAATGTTAGCGAAGAAGTATAATTAGCAGCTCAACTAAATTGATACTATTGCGTATGATCCCAAACCTCTTAGACTCTATTTTAATAAATAATGAGATGCTATTTATTGAATGGCGCAGCAATCATCTTGATAACACCACTATTTTCTAAAAATCGTTGATCATGAGAAATGACTATCATAGCTCCTTGATAATCCTTCAAGGCAGATTCTATGCTATAAATACTATGAAGATCAAGATGATTGGTCGGTTCGTCCAGTATCAATAGCTGTGGCGGCTGTGTTGACATTAATATACATGCTAATAGCGCTCTTAGTTTCTCGCCGCCACTGAGCTCTTTTACTAAATTATGTGCTGCAATGTTTTTAAATAAAAATGGCGCCAGACATCGATAAGCGTCATTTTCTGTCGCAGCAGGATTGAGCATGAGAAAATTCTCTAAAACAGAAACTTCGTGGTTTAATAAACTTGCATTTTGATCGAGATAACTGATATGACTTGTGCCAAGATAAATTCGGCCAACCTGTGGCTGTATCTCTTCTAATATAAGCTTAATTAAAGTCGTTTTGCCGCTTCCATTATCCCCCACTAAAGCAACCCGTTCAGGGCCTTGTATTGTTAAATTAAAATTTTGAATAATAGCATCACTTTCATTAGGGTAACAGAAGCTGAGCTGTTCAATCGCTAGAATCACTTTGCCATTAGGTACAACTGTTTCCGGTAAGTCAACATGGATTTCTTCATGGGTCTCTATTTTTTCCCTGGCAGATTGCCATTGTGTTTCAGCTTGATTAGTTAGACGCTCTTCCTTAATTAACAATTTACTCTGTGTCCGTTCACTACGTCCTTTTTTCGAATTAGCTACCATTTTATCAATGCTGCCGCTTCGCCTTAATTCACGTCCGTATGACCGTTTTTGTTCATGCTTTTCACGAGATATTTGAATAGTCGTTTTGGCCCTTTGGAGTAATTTTTTTGCATCCTGTAATTGTTGTTCCTTTGCTGCTAGTTCAATGCTCTTTTGTTTTGCATAGTCATCATAATTTCCACCATAACAAGCAGCACCTAACGTAGTCAGCTCGATTATCTGCTCCATCAAATTTAATAGCGTCCTGTCATGACTCACGACAATAAGCCCGCCCTGCCACTGCTGGATTGCATTATAAAGTTGCTGTCTCGCGGTACAGTCTAAATGATTAGTCGGCTCATCCAGCAATAAAAAATCCGCCCCTGATGAAAATGCTTTTACCAGTAATAAGCACGTGATTTCTCCACCGCTTAACATGGCTAACTGTCGACTATAGGGAATGCTATCCAGGCCAAATACTGCTAACTGCTTTTGCATACGCTCTTCGATTTCCCACTCTTCATTCAAAATAGAAAAATCATGCTCATTGACGCTACCTTGTGAAATACGCTGTAACGCATTCAGTTTTTCTTCATAGCCTAGAAAGCCTGCAATAGTCATTGCTGGAGGAACAGAGAGACTTTGCGGAACAGCAGCTAATTTTCCTTCGACATGGATAGAGCCAGAAGCAGGGAAAAATTCGCCTAAGATCAATTTAATGAGGGTAGATTTTCCAACACCGTTCCTGCCAGCTAAACCCGTTTTATGCTTAGAAAAAACCAAGCTAAGCTTATTAAAAAGAGCTTTACCGGTAGGCAAATTGAAACTCATCTGGTTGATGAGGATTTGAGAGAAGCGCATAGTCACATTTCCAAAAGAGCAATTAAAAAATTCTTAACCGCAAGGGCTAAAAGTTATTTTATTGGAAATTTACTTGCGCATTGGCATGACACCTCTTAATTTCCCCGTTATAGGTTCAAACGAGGATTGTGCATAGATTAGACTAATTTTTACTTAACAGCAAGCGATGATTAATGATAATGTAAAAACCTGATTGACTCTTACGTTACGTTATCCCTTAAGGTGGCAATGGATCACATGAGGAATTGATATGGCTTATACGGTAAAAAAATTGGCGGCGCTTTCTGGGGTCAGCGTTAGAACGCTGCATTTCTATGATGAGACCGGATTATTAAAACCTTCATACTATGGTGATAATCACTATAGGTATTATGAAGAAGAGCAGCTCTTGATGCTACAGCAAATTTTATTTTACCGTGAGCTTGGATTGCCTTTGCATGAGATACAGAGAATAGTGAGTAGCAGTGATTTTGACAAAATTACAGCATTGCAATCACATAAACATATTCTCGAACAAAACCTTGATCAAACGCAAACGCTCATCATGACCATTGATAAGACCATTTTACATTTAAGGGATAAAGCAAAAATGAAAGATAATGAATTGTATTACGGGTTTGATTCAGAGAAGCAAAAAGAGCATGAAAAAAGTTTAGTGGAAAAGGGTATTTTGACACAAGATTTTATAGATGAATGCAATAAAAAAGTAAAAAATTGGTCCGATGAAGAAAAAAATGCCTTTATTAACGATATGGGAAACATCCTAATAGAAATTATCCAGGCAATGGAGATGGGTTGTCAATTTCATCCGATGAAGTCACGATGGGTTCTCAATGTTAAACTGTTTTGTAAGACGATGATATCATACGGTTTAGGGCGCAAGCACTCATATTGCCTGCTATTATGAGTATGTTATACTACCTGTATCGCATAAAAAATGGTCAGTATGGGTGACAACATGCCAGAGCAAAGCCAAAAAACTCCGCAGGAAAAAGAAGAACAACTAAAACGCGAGCATGATAATCAAGTGCGCCAACATGACGAGCGCGATAAAAAAGAAAAGCAACAAAAAAATGAACGAGACCAAGAAGCGCAGAGAAAAAACGAGAAAGATAAAAAAGAACAAGAAAGACAAGATACTATTAAGAAAGAACAAGCTGAAGAAAGCAATAGAGTTCGTTGCAAAATTTGTCACAAAGAAACCTTCCCTGTTCGCCGATGCTTTGGTCATGATAGCGGAGGTGGTTCTGGTGGAGGAGGTAGTGGTGATTCGGAAGAAAAAGTGAGTAGTGACGACAATGCTCCGACTACCTTTGTGGAAAAAATAATGAATATGGCAAGCCAGATAGCGAGTGCAATAACGCAAGCGATAGATGGTACGAACATCAATATTACTCAGCAACCTTATTCTGTGAATGAAAACACATTTAATTCAGAAGTCATATCAGACCTATTATCAAAAAAATTATTACTGATTGAAAATAATAGAGACTCTGGAATTCTTACTATTAAATTGCAGTGTAATCAGGATGTACTTTCAGAAGAACAAAGAAAGGAGTTAGGAAAATTTGTCGATACAATTTTAAAAGAATTAGATAGTTTTAAAAAAGAAAAAAAGATATCAGCTGACTGCGCAATACTCGAGAAAGACCATGCAGGTAATTTTTTATCTCTTCGTATTCATTTACCAAAACCAACACTATATGATGAGTTTATTCAACGGTTAGCCAGAAAAAATTTATTGCCTACGCAAGTTCTTGCACAGCAAGGAAAAGAACAAATTGTGTACCAGGAAGGCATGAATCATTTTAAACAAACTCCTTTCTCTACGAAATTAACCCATCCTACAAACAAGAAAATAAAATCAATAGATGAGGAAAAATATGCGGCAGGAAAAAAGAGCATAGAAGAAAAATCATCTTCAATTCGTCCGCGATCGCCTTTAGATGGATTAAAGCCGAAAGGATTTAAATAAAACATTTTAATAGAGAACATTCAATAAGATACTATATGCACCTCTAATCTCTTACCCAATATATGTAATGCTTCTTCAATTGGTATTACTATATAAGCAGGTTTTATTTAATAAAATAACAGCATACTAAATTTATACCAAAATGAGCCGGCTCATATCAAGGGTTTGGAGTATCAACTCTTGGAGCAACGGGTGTAAGTATTGAGATAAATACATCCATAAAAATAAAGTTACTGGTGATTTGTTACCCACCGAATGATTTTTTCTGCTGACACATCAGGGGGCAAGTGCGTTACATCCAGTGTGAGTTCGTTAGGTATCTTAGAGAAAAAGACCTGATCCTCAGCAAAACGTTTTTTTATTAATTCTACATCGCGTGTTTTAAAATAAGCTAATCTACTATTATTTTGCACTCGCTCAATTAATTCATCTAATTCACAAATTAACCGCACAGGTGTTAATATGGCACCTCGCCTGATAGCAGCACGTTGAACTCTTTCAAAATAATTTTGATGGTAGAGGTTATCAGCTAGCATTTCTGAGGTGATCACAAAATTACTTTCTTTTGAGCAAACCTCTGCAATGGTATAAAGGGTGACATCCAGTGCTTGATTAACTGCTACCCATCCTTTTTCATTCAATGACCAAAATACCTGCTCGTTATCACCCAATAGCTTTAACACAGGACCGACCGAAGAATCGGGAGTAGTTAATTTAAAGTGGGGATTCTGTGCAATAATAGCCTCACCAATTGTCATCTTTCCGGTGCCCGCTATTCCCATGAGTAGTATGATATTGTTCGTTAGCATAGGGAAAATTCCTATTAAGAGTTCAAATAGTATATTAAAAATGGTTAAAAAACTATGGTAAGAAAGCTGGAAGCAAAATTCAAAAAATCACTGGTACTATTTCCCTTTATTTTAGTTTTCTACGAAATAATCCACTACCTAGCCAATGACATGTATTTACCTGCTTTACCTATTTTGGCAAAGGAGTTAAAAATAAGTACGCATGTTGCTCAGATGACAATTACTACCTGGTTTTTAGGCGCGGCCTCCATGCACTTGATATTGGGGCCCCTTTCTGACCGTATCGGGCGAAGACCTGTTTTATTAAGCGGAGGGATTTTATTTATAGTCAGCACGTTTTATTGTGCTATGACTTCTGATATCCGATTCTTTCTTGCTGCTCGTTTCTTGCAAGGATGTGCTGCTTGTGTGATTGGAACAGCCGGTTATTCAAGTATCCATGAGTGCTTTGACCAGCGGGAAGCCATACGTTTACTGGCTGTGATGGGGAGTATCCTCATCTTGTCTCCCGCATTTGGGCCTTTGGCGGGAAGCTTTATATTACGTTGGCTAAGCTGGCGATGGACGTTTGGAGTGCTAGGGATAGCAGCAATAATTGCCTGGATATTCTTATGGTTGTGGATGCCTGAAAGTAATCCGCTTGGGAAACGGCATGTATTATCATGGAAAAAGATAGGCCAGAATTATTTTGCCATTCTATCGAACCCTCGTTTTATGCTGAATGTGCTTATTTTCTGTTTTACTTTCTTAGGCATGATTGCCTGGATTGCAGCAGGGCCTTTTTTAGTCATTGATCACTTCAAGTTGAGCACATGGGTTTTTGGTGTTTTCCAGGCAATGGTTTTTTGCAGCTTAATAGCAGGGTCTCAAATCGTAAGGCATTGGGTAAATAAAGTAGAACCCTACCGATTAATCCACTTGGGGTTGTTCGTTTCATTGATCGGCGGAGTGATGGCGTTTACTTTAACATGGCTATTTCCACAATATATATTAGGATTAGTTTTTCCTCTCATGCTTTTTACGCTGGGTTCAAGTTTAGCATTTGGACCGGCGCAGAGGATAGCTGTTGAAGCTTGTACAGAACCGATGGGGGCAAGAATGGCAGTTTTATCTAGCTTAATCAGTTTGTTTGGTTTTATAGGAGGGCTGTTAGTCAGCATGACTTATTCTGGCACCCTCTTTTGGGTAGGAAGCTTGCTTTTGAGTGTGGCGATGGCAGCATGTGGCTGTCGAATTTTGGAGCGATATATTAATAGGCAAGCACCCCTTAAATAAAAACACATTTCTCCTTCCCTACTTTGAATGATATTTTATTTGTTAATACAGTGTAGATATTTTAGCCTTATGGTAATATAGATTTTTATTTTTCTAACAAATAACTGATACTTGCAAAGATCAATTTGTTCTATTTTTATTAGGATATTATTTTATGGCAAAAGCAAAAAAACGACTCAAGGTAAAACAAAAAACATCTTCCCTGAAAAAGAAAAAACTGATTTCAAAATCAAGTAAGAAAAGTGTGAAACAGCCTGCTGGCAAGCACAAAAAAGGGAAAGTACCTGCTATTCCTAAAGGCTACCATAGCATTACACCTTATTTAATTGTGCATCAAGCAAAACAAGCTATTCAATTTTACAAAGACGTATTCAACGCAAAGGAAATATTGCGGATGGAACATCCAAAAAGCGGAAAAGTTACGCATGCTGAATTAAAAATAGGCGATGCCAAAGTGATGTTAGCGGATGTATGTCCGCAAATGGATGCACGCAGCCCACGAGACTTGGGTGGCTCGCCGGTAGGAATTCATTTATACATTAAAAATGTTGATGCAGTGGTAGAGCGTGCGGTGGCAGCCGGTGCCAAGTTACTCCGGCCGATTGAAAATATGTTTTATGGTGACCGGAGTGGCGCATTAGAAGACCCCTATGGCCATAAGTGGTATGTCTCTACTCATATTGAAAACGTTTCTATGGCCAAAACAAAAAAGCGGGCGGCTGAATGGTATGAAAAGAACCCGTCGCGAGAAGAAAACTAAGCTAAGAGAGGGGATAATGACGCAATATACTCGCATTTTTATCATTGGGCATTCAGGCGCTGGCAAAGGTGTCTTGGCACAAGCAGTCGCTCAAAAGCTAGGGTGGAAATTCATTGATGCGGATTTTTCATTAGTCCCATCAATTGGCCGCTCCTTGCCTGAAATACTGAGTGATGCAGGTAAACAATCTTTTTGCCATTGTTTATCTAACATCTTATTACATCAATTGACCCAACAAAATATTGTGGTCACAACTGATGACGGTATTGTAGATGACGAAAAAAACTGTGCTTTATTAGCGCCTGAATTCACAGTTTATTTGCAAGTGAGCCTAGATGTACAATTGGAACGAATTGCGCATAACCGTCCTTTATTACCTGTTGCTGATTATCGTGCTTTTTTAAATAAGCTGCGTCAGGAGCGTGATCACTTATATGAGCAAACTGCTCGCTTCACGCTGAGTTCTGATGACGGTGCTATTGAATCCCATGCGATGAGTATTATAAAGGCAATGCAAGAGACGTAAATGACTAAACAAAAAAATACCTTGCAACGTTGCGCATGGGTCACAAGCAATCCATTGAATATTCACTACCATGATGAAGAATGGGGTATTCCAGTTTACGATGATCAGCGATTGTTTGAATTTCTTCTTCTGGAAGGAGCACAGGCTGGTTTAAGTTGGCTTACAATTTTAAAAAAACGAGAAAACTATCGCCTTTGTTTTGATGGATTTAATCCTTGCAAAATAGCACGCTATAACCAGTGCAAAATAGAGTCTCTCTTATCCAATGCGGGCATTATCCGCAATAAGTTAAAAATTGCGGCAGCTATTGAAAATGCTAAAGCTTATTTAAAGATAAAAGAAGCACAAGGTCATTTTAAAGATTACATCTGGCAATTTGTTGAGGGAAAACCTATTCAAAACCATTGGGAAAGTCATCAGCAAGTTCCCGTCAAAACTGTTATTTCAGATAAAATGTCTAAGGACCTTAAGAGTCGAGGGTTTAAATTTATAGGTAGCACGATTTGTTATGCCTATATGCAAGCAGTAGGAATGGTAAATGACCATACGACAGGGTGTTTTTGTTATTACTCACGATGAAATGGATCGTAAATATAAATTAGTTTAAACGGAAGCCCTAATGAATGAAAAAGTAATTCCTCAAGAAGTAGCCTCTTCTTTAGAAACCGATTTCAAATTGGAAGATAGCGTTATATTCTGTCAAGTAAGCACTATAGCAAATGGTATGCCACATGTTCGAACTGTTCGCTTATATGGTATAGAAAATGAATACGGCCTTATATTCCTAACACGTACTACTTCACGCAAATGGCAGGATTTAACATCTCATCCTCATCTTGCTATTTGTATTTTGCATCCAGGAATCCATATTCAGTTACAAGCTGAATGTACTACTAGACTCGTTTACTCAGATAATAATCCTCAATTGTTCAAAAAATATTGGTCTATGGTTAAAATGGATGTAAAGAAAATATATCATGATGATTATGTGCCTAACGTAGATTATCAACAAGGAAAAGAAACTGATATTCCTACAGTTATTCCACACTCTTTCGGTATGATCATGGCTATGCCACATCATTGGGAATATTTGTTAGTTAATGATAATTATCCAGACAGTATACGCTATCAATTTAATAAAAATACCCAAGGAGAATGGGTAAAATTACGTCTAACAATGTCTTAGTGATAGTTTGAAAATAGGATCATGAATGTTCAGTCTATATAAAAAGGAATATTAAAAAATCCATGCCTGAATTTCGGCGGCAATCATTAATAAAATGGTTATACTAGCTACCTCTATTATGGTAGGCACGGCATGTTATCACTTAAGAAAAGCAAAAAATATTATCAAGCACTTCTAAAGAAAGACCCTGAATATATAGGTATCTTCTATGCAGGAGTCAAAACCACCGGTGTGTTTTGTCAACCCACTTGTCCTGCCAGAAAACCGAAATTTGAAAACTGTGAGTTTTTCGCAACAGCACAAGAAGCACTACTGGCTGCTTTTAGGCCTTGCCAACGGTGTCAACCATTATTACCACCTTATGCTACCTCTCCGGTGATACAAACTTTAATTAAGGCGATTGAAAATAATCCTGAAAAACGTTGGAAAGAACAAGATTTTCGTGAATTATCTATAGATGTATCCACTGCTAGAAGACAATTTAAAAAACGTTTTGGTATGACATTTGTTGGATATGCCAGAGCAAGACGAATGGGCCTTGCTATGAAAAATATTAGAGAAGGAAATGCTATTATCGATGCACAATTATCAGCAGGCTATGAATCAAGCAGCGGTTTTCGGGATGCATTTTCTAAAATAATGGGGGCACCGCCTACACGTGCGAATGTTTGTATTCTAAAAGCAGCTTGGCTGGATACTCCGCTCGGGCCTATGATTGCCATCGCCGATGAGATAGGCTTGTATTTGCTGGAATTTGTTAATCGTCGGGGTTTAGAGCGTGAAGTAGAACGCTTACGACAACGATTGAAGGCAGCTATTGTTCCTGGAGAAAATATGATTATTCAATCAATCTCAGCAGAAATAGTAGATTATTTTATTGGCAAAAATCAGAAATTCAAAACACCTATGCACCTGTTAGGTTCTCCATTTCAAAGGAAAGTTTGGGAAGCCTTAATGAAAATCCCGTTGGGAGAAACGCGTTCTTATTTGGAAATCGCACAGTCACTCAATATGCCCAAGGCATTTCGTGCTGTGGCACGTGCAAACGGTGCTAACCAGCTCGCTATTATCATTCCTTGCCATCGTGTCATCAATACGGATGGTGAACTTGGCGGTTATGGCGGAGGAGTAGCGCGTAAGCAATGGTTGTTAAAGCATGAGCAATTATCACAAAGGTAGTTAACATTTTTTTCATCCACAATAGAATTTTTCATTCTTTTGTCATCTCTTTCGCTTGACGCCATAAGTCCAACATGAATTCAATTGATTGGCCTTTAAGGTTTGATAAGCTTACTTCATAAGTTAATTTCTTTATTGCTTGCATTCGACGTTTGAATTTAACATTAACGTTTCAGCTCATTAAAGCTTCTGTTTTGAAAAGAGATTAGAATATTTGCATTCAACCAGTGCTTTATGAAACTTAAGTATCGTTGCAGGCTTCACAATAATTGCGATCTTAGTCAATCGTGATGAACTCATAAAAAATGATAAAAAGCCAAAAATAAACCGGTCTGATACTATTAGTTTTGATGGGCGTTTTTGTTTTTGACTAAAGATAACCAGTTGTTGACGCAAGGCGATATTTTCAGCAGCGATTTTTCGCATACCTCCAGGCCATAGCATCTTAAGTAGGGTAAGGAAAAAGCTAAATAGGAAATTGAGTATGTTCATTAGGTGAAAATTGTACTAAAAAATCGTTTACTAAGCTACGCTAATAACCCGTTAATTTGGAAGTAGAATTAAGAATTCGCTACACACACGTCATCAAAAAAATAGGCGCCATAGAAGAAGGAGTGCTTCGCAGTCATGTGATTTTGGAAGATGGCTATGTTCGTGATAGTGTAATATTTAGCATTATAAAATCTGACTGGCCACAAACTAAATTAACGCTTGAATCCAGGTTAGAAAAATTATCCGATAATAAATTTTAAAAAATAAAAACCAATGAAATGACTACGATTTATTCTTTAATTTCCCAACAGCTAATAATCGCAGGAGGAATATCTGATAATTTTGCCCATAAAAAATCTTCCGGTAGCTTATCTGTGTTTGCTACCGGTTCAACAAATCCACTCATGACGAATCCGGCCCTGAATAATTCGTTAAAAAGCATACTTAACGGTCGGTGAAAACATATCTGCTTAACAGGTTGATCTGGCTTAGAAAAAATTTCAAATATTTCTGGCTTGATATAACGATTAGGCAAAAGCAATTGATTCTGATCCATGCATTGTTTTAACTGCTCCATTTCAACAAGACCTGAATTAAAACAGGGGTGTGGTACCGAGAAAATGAATTTACCTTTTGGAGTAAGCAATTTGAATAAAGAAGCCATCAGCGGAGTAATTGTCGACATATCGTGTAAAACCATTGAGCTAATAATACGATCAAACTTTCCTGTGTCCGCCAACGTATTGAGTTGTGCTGAATCAGTTGCATCAATAACTCGATAATCAATTACTAATCCTTCACTACGCTCCTTTGCTTTATCGATGAAAACTTTACTAAAATCAGTTGCAACTACACTGGCTCCTTCTTTGGCAAATAGCCGAGCTAAAGCACCATTACCGCAGCCAATATCTAAAATTCGCATACCCTGCGTAGCAGCCGTCCATTTTATAAAAGTTGGGAACAGGAAAGTACGATGAAAAATATCACCTTCTTGATAAGATTCATCCCAAAAAACAGCTAATTTATTCCAAAGTTCTTTCGTTTTGTTGTGCAAAATCATGGGTTCCTTAATATAGCGACTCTTTTAAAAGAATACAGCAGGTGATACGCCAAACCGCTTAGATAAAATACGTATATGCTCTAATATTAATTGCCGCTCACCGCTCAAGATTTTAGACACTAATGATTGACTACCAATCTCCGATAAATCACCTTGTCCTAAACCATGTTCGTCCATAAGGAACTTTAGCATTTCAACAGAAGATATTTTTTTAGCAGGATAGCGCTGATTTTCGTAGGCTTCAATATTGCTAGCAATTAAATTAAGTAAACTTGTCGCATGTTCATCTTTATGATGACATGACCAATCCATAAGCTCATCAACAAAAGCCAAAAGGGTTTCATATTCCTTTTCATTATGGGGAATATGAGCATAGGAGGCTACATGCCCCCAGTGTTTTATTGTTTGTTGTACTGCTCTCATAATTTACCTCTCTTCAGTGCATCTTGATTTTTCTTCATACTGTATTCAGCATGAGTCCAGACACGCTTTAACGTTCATTGATTAAGTAGAATCACCTGGATTTAAATCAGGAAAACTGACTTCTACCATTTCACGGCCAAACGCTTTAAAATAATCGTAACTGACATAAAAATCACCATTGTCACCTGCATTTTTGCCCCATGAATTACGTAACGTTAACACCCCTTTTTGTCTCAAAGCACTGTTGATAACTGCATTGTCGTCGTATCCAGTAATAACGAGATAGTGAGCACCCCATTCACCAGTATTTATATTCATGCCATCTGTTAATACCCAGCTATTCGGAGGAGGAGTATTAAAAGAAGAATCGTCGCCTAAAAGATCCATTAACCGCGAAACTATACCTGTTGATTTTTTTGGGTAGTAACGACCAGCTGCTCCCTCATTAGTAAGTTCAGCATTGAGTAGTAATGCCGTTACAATACGATGTTTATTAAAAAGAGCTTGTTTTACTTCTGCCAATACATCATCTCCAGGATGATATGTCATTGAATTAATAATAAGTTTTTCAAAAATTTTTTCACTGTGTTGTTTATATTCTTCTTCTGGCATCTTAGGAAAACTTGAAGATGTACCCCTTTCTGGATATTGATACCATCCTTCGCAACCATATTGCTGTTCATACTTTTTTGAAAAAACTCCTTTCTCTTTTAATTCAGGAATTATGTCTCTAATGTCACACGCTACGCCCTCCGCACATAACGGACGTTCCTCTATGTAGCAGAGTTGACTAATATAGTCACCTTTTCCATAAAGTGCATCTAAAGCTGCAGTAGCAGCAAATACACCACAAGAGCCAACTTGCCTCTGATCAAGTACGGGTACCCCATTCATTCCTAATGAAACCGAAGATGGCAGGGAGGGAAGAGCTACAAGAGACATAGGAGTTACTGGTTGATATGACGGCTCATATAAGTTGTTAACAAGCTCGATTACTCGCTTTTTTTCTTCAGGTGATAAGGAGATAATTTTTCCTGTCTTAATTTCTTTGAAAAGCGGAGAGTTTATTTTTTCAGGGTCATCTTGCTGAGTTTGAATAAGTGCTAGCACGCCATCTTCCGAATCAGTAGAATAACTGTTTGCGAGAATACTTGTGTTTATTCCCATTGTTACGATAATTACTAGGATAAATTTATTCATTTTTGATAGAACTTTATAAAGAATGCAAAACCTCGCAGGTTATCCTATCTTTATCGCTTAGACAAGTATAATTTTTATTTAAGCCAATGTTTGCAAACATTGTTTGAGTTAGTAGATTCCATGCCCTGTATTGCTTGGATCATCTCAGTTAAGAATCAGGGGAGTGGCGAGGATTTGGATTAGTGGTACTGCCTAGCTTGATAATCAGAAAGAGGCAAAATATGCGGCTGCCAGTTTTTGGTGTCAATGATTTTTAATGTCAAGTAAACAGCGAAATTTTATACCTTGCGTAAAAAATACTCTCGGTAATCATGCGCATATCTTTCAAGTGTTATCGGATTTCTATTTAAGATTTTAGCTGCATCTAAAAATATTGTTGCAAATAACCCTTTTTTTACTGCTTCATAGAATGGGTGATTAATTTTATTACCTATATTATTCGAGAGTTTTTTTTTAGGAAATTGGCAAGTGTCATAATAAATAATATCTATCTTCAATTCATGAGTAAATATTTTGCCGATCTCGTAATAATTAAAGGCAGATAAAGCAGTTAATGTATATTCTTTATTAATATGCTCTACTGGATTCAACAATATTTTTGCAGCAACTTCAGCAATATCTCTGGTATCAATAAAACTCATTTTTCCTTCGCCTGCTGGATAAAAAAGAGCTTGCTTGCCTTTTATGTCATCTACATCATAATTATTAAAATTCTGCATAAAAGTATTCGCTCTTAAGTGCGTATAGAAGATTCCTGATGCTTCAATATTCATTTCAGATTGTCGATGGAAGAAAAAGTCATACTTTTCTGCCAACATAGCGGATAATTTTACTATATGCTTAACACCTACTTGCTTTGCTATGTTCATCCAGTTTTCTTCGTATTTTATAAGTTTAAGTTCCTTATGGTCATTCGGCAATACCCAAAATAATTGGGTAATATCTTGCAATACACTGAGGCTAGGGTTTAAAAAATTAAATAATCTAAATTCTATATTCTTCCCAGAAAATTGTTGCGATTGATTCATATCTCGCAGAAAAATGCAGATTTTGGCATCACTTTTTAGCAATACTTGTAATACCTTATTACCTATTTCTCCTGTTGAACCAGTAATTCCGATCATGCCTCTACCTCTTTAATTTTGCCAACCCCGCTTCAAGAAATTGAATCTTACAATCATTTTATCTTAAGGAAATCCAAGTTCGCGGTAAAATAAAATTTGCTGAAGCATGAGGAGTTGCTCTTCTTCATAATACCGATAGTTATTATCGCCATGGTAAGCGGGCTTTAATAGCCCTATCTTATCATAAAAATGAAGCATCCTGGCGCTTACTCCTGAAAGTTTTGCTAATTTATTTACTGTGTAAGCTATGTCTATTCCTCGTGTGATTCAGGAGCCACTTTAGAGTATGACGTAACGTTAAGGTCAATAGGTTTTTATTACATGTTTGATTAAATTCTCGATGGACGCTGTGTTGGCATCTGGTTTTAGTGCGGTTTCAAAGGCACTATATGCTGGTGAGTCATTGTTCTTGAGCCACTGGAAACTTTCTTTTGGTCCAAGATACCACTGCTCACGAAGTTTAAAATAGCATTCAAGAAGATCATGCAAGAGCCAATGTCTTCGAAAATTTGCCTCGATATCATCTTGTTTTGCACGGTCTAGCATCTTCATGACCCAAGTATTAATTTCGTCTTTTTCCCATTTAGGTGTTTTTGGTGGCCCGGATTGGAAAAGCGATTTGATCTTATTAAGTAAATCATCACCCATGTTGCTTTTTTGGTATAAGACGATCCCATCTTTGATGCGTATTAAAGATAGGTCTGGATTTGCGATCATTTCTTCTGAATAAACGAAGATATCCAAATAAAACCCTTTAAACAATCTACAATCTCGCTCAAGATCACCTTTTTCCCTTATGCAGATGATGTCGTAGTCACTAGTTGGAGTAGCTTCGCTGCGTGCATGTGAACCATATAAGATGACCGTATGACATTTGTATTTATCACTAATGTCATGCGTTATTGCTGCAAGTAATGGGTCGTTATTGGGATTTTTTATTTTCAAATTAAGCTCCAAAATGGCAAATGTTTATCTAGACATGAGATTTTATTATTCATTACCTGCCTCAATGATTATTCAATTTTCTAAATATTGGGAAAACAATGTTATTTCATTTTCCATGGTTCACCTGGCAATAAACAAATCAACTTATCTTTAACAACATCATAGGCATGATCAAACGACCACCCGCTGCTATCAGCAAGCAAATCAACAATGTCATGTCGAAAATCATCAAACCGGATTTTTTCATGTAAATTCTTTTCAAATAACGCGCGAGTAATATTTTGATTGTCTTTATTACAATGCGCTAAGAAAACCTTTAAAACGACATCTGCATCGATTAGGTTATCTTTAAGAGCAATCCATAGGTCAAATAAATCCCTACCTTTTCGTCGCTGATATAGTGCTCTTATTTTTGTGCCCATTAGTTCATTCAATTGATATGTGCGCAGCGCAGATTTTCCAGTGAACCAGGAATTAGCAACAGAAAACTCATAATTAACAAAGTCAAAAATATGGAAGTGTTCAGTGGTATTGATTTCAATTTTTAGTTTCTTCTTGGTATTGTCATTAGCAGTGTAACGGTAGAACAATTTGGCGCTACGTTCAGTCAATTTTCGGGTTGGCTCGCCTAGCCAGCTTAATGAGGAGCGTATTTCATTAAGCATTTCACCAATTGGGCCTGATGTGATTTGTACCAAGTCGATATCTTCGCTATAGCGCGCTGCGGGCTTGATGTAGAGTTTATGCAATGCTGTGCCGCCGCGAAACACTAAATTATCTTTAATTTTAGGATTTTCATATAGTGACACTAAAGCACGACTGATGATTAAGTCTTGTTCAACTTGATAGTCTTCTACCCATGGAACTTGTTGGCGCCATTCAGTTATACAATATTCAGGAATCATATATCACTCTCTACGGTTGCATTTTCAATAATTTTCCAAGTTACATTCCGTGCTGCATTTGATATTTCTATGCCTGGCATCAGTGGAATATAATCCACTCGTTTTTGTTGCGCTAAATGTTTTTTCAACACATCTGCTAATTCGGTGGCGCCTATTATTTCTAACAAATATCCCAGTCGTTGTTTCCATGCAAGAGTAGATTGACTTTCAGCAAGAACAAGTAATTGATCTTGCTTCATGCTTTCCTGAAGTTCTGCAAGGATGGTGGCAGTATGATTTAGCCCACCGGACTGATGAGAATAATTGAGTAAGTCCATCGCAGTGCCTTCTGGAGTGGATATCTTGAGCATGCTTTTAGCGGTAGAGATGCTTTGTACAGGAGTTTCAGGCAAATGTCGATTAGCAATGAAACGGATTTTCACTTTTCCACATAGGATTTGAGGTTTGGTACGCCCGTCAATCATGACTTGGAAAACCTGTACAGCTTGATGAGTAGCTCCATGATATCCAGCAGCAGTAAGCAGTCCTACGTAATATGGACATTGCCAATATTCCATTAAGTAAGGAATAAAGTGCTCAGCCGGAAGGCAGCCCAAAATTTGATATTCAGGCGGCACAATAACATAAAATCCTTTGGCAGGCGTAGCTAACTCATTTTTGGTAAGCAGATGCTTTACGGAAGAGTAAATTGCTTCTGCTGATTTATTTAGGGCTGATTGAGCTTGCTGGGCGGTAAAACTACATTTACCATGCTTCACAAGATCATTGATGTAATCGCTAAAGTTCATAACGGTTCCAGTCAGATTAACCAGCTAAAATGGGTGGTTAATATGATTATAGCCGTTAATTGACTTATTTGCCAATGCGAAACCACCTCACCAATTCTGCACCAGATTAGGGTTATTTAAGACGAAAATAGGTTCTATAATACCCACTTTCGTAGCTGCTGCGCTTTGTAACTAGCTGATTATTAAATGACTTAAAGATAGCTGTACGTATTCGTAATCAGTAGATCGGGCGTTCGATTCGTCTCACCAGCAAAGTAGAATCAATAGGTTATGAAAATATTTTTTGCGCCATTAAAAAAACAAAGCTCTTTCTTGGTTGATTATTGCTGTTTTCTCTTTGCTTTGCATTATCAACATATTTCATTTTTATTTACTTGGAATTGACTGTAGCCTGGCTAAGCATATTTGGTGGCATGATCTCTATAATTTAATAAACAATCAGTAGGATATAAATCGCTGCTTGGTTAAGCTTGTAGACAGAGCTGTTAACAACTAACATTTAAAATTCCCTGTGTTTGACATTTATTTTTAAAATATTTTATGAAAAAAGTTTTAGTAAGTTTTGGATTAATTTTATTTTCCCTAACAAATTCTACAGTGAACCCACATTTTTTGTAAAATCCTGGCGCGCTAAACGCACTTGTTACTAAATTAATATTATTGAATCCTTTACCTTCAAAATGATTTTCAAGTTCTTGTAGCAATTTTCTGCCATATCCTTTTCCACGGTGAGAACTGTCCACCCACATGTCATCCACATATATTTCTGAAAAAGCTGTAAAAGCATTCAAAACGCCTAATACATTACCAGATTTATCTCTCAGTATCAGTGCAAATTTTTTGTAATTCACAGCTATACCGTGACTACTCTCATACGCAACAAGATCATTCCTCATCTTTTCTTCTATATCTTTGGGAAGAATATCCGTAAATTCTATTTTGTAATTATTCATAGTTTCTCACTACTTAACCAGATCAAGATTATAAATTTATGTTCATCACCGCAACAAGATTACCAAATAGCTCATCATCGCCAATATATTTCCATCCCAATCGAGCATACCAACCAGGAATGGTTGGATCAAATGCTAATAAATATAAACCTTGATGGCCTAATTTTTTTTGCCTGGTCTTTCACAGCATTAATAAGTGCTTCGCCATTTTAAACTCTTATAATAGCGAACTTCATGAACAGGAATATTCACGTTTTCAGTAGCTTCTTCACCAACAATGACTCCAAGTGTACAAGCATTCAAGTTATCAATTTTTTCATTTTCATCCAACATAAACCCCATGGATTCATAAAATTGACGCGCCTGCATGTTTTCCTTTAAGACCCACAAAATGACTTCGCTATATCCTCCACTTTTCAATTCCCCCAAGGCAGAAGAACATAATTTTTTCCCTAACCCTTGATGCCAAAAATCAGGGTGGAGATAAATAGCACTAATTTCGCCACATTGTTTAAGACGGCTATCTGAATCCCGTGAAGGACATATGCTGGTAAAACCAATAATTTTTTTCTCATTTTCAAGCACTAATACTTTAATACCTTTACCAATAAGATCACGCCACATCTGTGTACGTTTTTCTATGGAAAGCTTATCCAATATTGCATCAGGAATATGGCCGCGATAAATTTTCTGCCATGATGTGATATGGACGCTTGCAATAGTAAACGCATCTGCTTCTACTGCATATCTGATATTTATTTTAGAGTCTTGCATATTTTATTTACCCGTTAGATTTCCCGTAACTCATTTTCAAAAGAGAAAAAAGCGTTTTATCTATAAACCCCAGCCAATATCAAAAAGCTCCTTTTTACCTTGAAAATAATTTTCTACATTTTGCTACATTTGCTGACTGTTATCCCAGAATTCAATGACATGGGGTTTTGTCCACCACCGCTTGATAAGCTCTTTATCATGTGTAGTTGCCAAGCGAAATGTTATTTCATTACTATGAATCATTTTAAGGTCCTTATTTTACTAACTTATATTTATGAATAGTTAGTAAATATAAAAAATAATCGGTATTAATAATACCGTCAGCCCCGACTATAGCAACACATAATGATCAGATAGGTAGCTATGAAATTCATCTTTAACATTGGCCTTTTACACTACCTAATATCTGATATAACAGAATCCTATCAAAAGTAATTTCTTTTTAAAAGCATTCTCTCTATTGATCTTATTGTAAACTTGTATACAATACTTTAATTTACAAAAGAGGGGTCATCATGTGGACTCAAACGCATAGTAAGATTTATCAAGGCATCAAAAAAGAAGATATCTGGCATTTATGGACTGATGTGAATAATTGGACTGCCTGGCATGATGACCTAGATTATTGCAAAATGGAAGGCGAATTTAGAGTAGGCAATCATTTTAGGCTGAAACCAAAAAGCGCGCCCGCCGTTAAAATTGAATTAGTCGAGATTATAGAAGGGCAAAAATTTACCGACTGCACAAAATTCTTTGGCGCAAAAATGTATGATACTCATGCGCTGGAAGAAACCAAAGAAGGCTTATGTCTGACCAATACGTTAGTGGTCACAGGGCTGCTTAAGCTATTATGGATTAAATTAGTTGCACAGAACGTAGCTGATACTGTGCCGCAAGAAATGGATGCGTTAGTCAATCTGGCGAGAGCTAAGTATGATTGATTCAGCGTTTAGCTTTGCAAAACCGGAATACAGCCCAGGTTTTTTACTTTGGCAAACTATGGTCACATGGCAGCGCTTGATCAAAGAAGCATTGATACCTTATGATATCTCTCATTCTCAGTTTGTCATCCTGGCTAATGTGTTATGGTTTGAAGGATTACAACAAGAACCTACACAGATTTTGATTGTACGAAGCACCAAACTCGACAAAATGACGGTATCCAAGTCCTTGAAAAAGCTAGTTGCAGTAGGTCTGATTAAGCGAATAGAACATGAAAAAGATACACGCGCCAAGTCAGTGTATTTAACTGCCAAAGGAAGAGCAAAAGCAGCTAAGTTAGTGCCTATTGTTGAAAAAATAGATGCGAAATTTTTTAGTATGATCAGCCCAGGGAAACAACAATCGCTTGTGACTATTTTAAGTGCCCTGGTTTCAAAAATAGAAAAACGGAGTAAGTAATATGTTAGACCATATCGGATTAGACGTGAGTGATATCAAACAAGCAAAAGAATTTTATGCGGCTGTTTTAAAGCCTTTAGGCTATGAAATTTTTATGGAATGGGAAAAATGGGTCGGTTTTGCTATCAATGGGAAGCCTGATTTTTGGTTACGTGAAGGAACACAAACTACGCCAGCAATACATGTTGCTTTTCGCGCTGAAAGCAGAGCACTAGTTAACGAATTTTATAAAGCAGCCATCGTTGCTGGTGGAAAAGACAATGGCGCACCAGGCATACGTGAAATTTATCATCCCAATTATTATGGTGCATTTGTATTAGGCCCTGATGATCATAACATTGAAGCAGTATGTCATGAGCCAGCATAAAAGTATGAGCCCTTATCAAGATATTAATAAAATCTTATTATATATCGAATGGTATCAAAGACATTGTCGGGAAAAACTTAATCGGCTTATATCTGTTTGGTTCATTGGCTTATGGTGATTTTAATCCAGGCAGTAGCGATATTGACTTGGTTGTCATTATAAATTCAACCACTCAATACACAGGCTTGTCAGAGATATTCCTGCAGATATAAAGCCAATCCTAAATCACCACCCCAAGCGTCTGTACGAATGCAAGCGTAATGATCTTGCATATTGTTTATTAATTAATGTATCCATATAACGAGTAAAATCATATGCTGGTAAATGCGCATTTCTTTGCTGCAATTGCATTAACGCCCAGATGGAACCAGCCGCACCATAATATAAACCTGTAATCGGTTGAGTTAGATGATACTTATTTTTTATATCTGGATGCACAGGCCATAATTGATCACCCTGAAAAGATTTTATTGCTAATTCGACAATTTCAGTAATTATTTTTTTGCTTTAGTCAAAGACCAGGGCTTTTTTTGCAATGCTTCATGACGATCAGGGACATAAAGAGTCATTATTTAATTCCTGCGCAACTAATTCATTTAAAAAATCAATTCACACTTTTTGTTCATAATAATAGCTACTAAGCAATACAGTAAGCTTGAGAGCGCACTTCTTCTATAGAATCAAAAGTCACCGCTATCCCATTGGAGTATTCACTAAACTCTGGCTCAGGCACATTGTCTGCGCAACAATCAGCAATCATTTTATTTGTGCCACTGGCCCATTTTTAGCATACGCTGTGCATAAGCAGGGAAAACTTCTTTAGCGAAAATTTAGAATTTCTGTCTACAACACTTTAATGGCTTTGATTGCAGAAAAAATTACTGTACAATTTGGTCGTTTATTTTATAAATTCTAAGTTCCTACAGTTCTATAAAATTTTATATTCAAAGGCCATTATTACGATGAATAAGCTTGCCTCACTTTTTTCGTTAGAAAATAAAAATGTTGTTATTACAGGTGCCGCAGGTGGGTTGGGTAGTCAATTTGCATTAACACTTGCTGAAATGGGTGCCAATGTTTTTATGCTTGATAAAGCAGAAGATAATTTGGGAAAAGCAGCTGCTGAGGCAAAAAAATTAGGACGAAGTGTTAATACTTTGCTAGTTGATCTTACTAACCCCAACATGATCCAAAATGCATTAGACCAATTATTTCAATTTAATCTTCCTATTGATATTCTTATAAATAATGCAGGTATTAATGGATTTGCCCCAGTTAAATCAGCAAATTTTCAAGAGGCTTTAAAAAATAGTGATGCTATTTACGAGGTTGATTTACGTGCTAATTGGTTACTCTCCCATTCTATTGCTCAAGACATGATTAAACGAAAAATTGCTGGCTCTATTATTAATGTTTCTAGCATCAGTGGTGATCGTGCTCCAGGTTTAAATGTTATTTATTCCTCAATAAAAGCAGCTATTATTCAATTGACTCGCAGTTTAGCGTTAGAACTTGCTCCCTATCGCATCCGTGTCAATGGCATTTTACCAGGTGTTATCAATACTCCTTTAGTAAAAGAACAAATTGATGCTTCAAAAGAAGCCTATTTGATGGGAAAAATTCCGCTCAAATTCATTGCTGAACCTAAAGAATTAGATGCTATTGTATTGTTACTGGCTTCAAATGCCGCTTCCTCCTATATGACAGGTAGTTTGATCACTGTAGATGGAGGAATTTCAATTAGCCCACAATGGAAATAAGTATCTTCAGTGCCAGATTTTATTTTATTGGCTGCCATGTTTTTTTCATTGCATCCCATCTAAGATACTGTTCCGAAAAATCAGGATCTTTATCTTTTCTTCCAAGCAACCAATAATCGAACCATTGAACTTTTCTTTTCATCGAAGCAATCCTTGATTTTGGCTTAATAAAATTATGCTCTTCTCCTTCATAGGCAACTAATTCCGCAGGTATCTTTTGATAGCGAAGTGTTGAATACATCTCTAAGCCTGTAATGGCACCTTCTGCAACAAATTCAAAAAGTACTGGAGTATTAATTTTATCTGCATTAAAGAACGGAGAAAAATCAAGGTAGTTTTTAAGTGTTTTCCCAAAAGGAGGGCCGCCGAAGGTAAGATCATAGATATCTTGCCATGCTTTGCCATACCAAAAACCACTTGGATTATAGTCTCCTCCTTCTCCCAAGCTAGCCACTTGAAATTTTTGAGAGTGCGTTATTAAAAAATTGACCAAGAAAGCTCCATGGCTCCATCCGTAGAGACCTATTTTTTTAGAATCTGCCAATCCTTTTTCTACAAGTAAATCCACGGCTTTTTCAAAAAGAGGAATATTATTATAGCCTAATTCTTTTCTTTCTTGCTCTGAAGTTCTTTTGCCATCCGATACTTGGATAGACTCTGCTGTGCGATTTAACAATAGCACTAAATAGCCTTCTTGCGCTAATATCTGCGCAGGAAAAGATGAATGCCATTGGCCATCGATGATAAATTTGTTATCAGAGAATCCATAAGTAGCAATGATCAAAGGATAGGGAGCATGTAAATTACGAGAAGAAGGATAGATTAGATATCCTGTACTCGATATATTCTTATCTACTGTGATTTTAAGTTTCTCTACTTTTCCTAAATTTAAATGGCTGATATTTTTATTGAGAGTAGTTTTCCACAATAAAGTGTTTTTGGATAAATCATAAACCATTATTTCAGGAGGATTTGTGGTATTTTCAGCAGAAAATCCAATCATCTGATTGGAAAAATCAATGACGGAGCTCCAGGAATCCATAGGTAATAAATCATTTTTAAATGATATTTTCTCTAATTTTTTTTCTTTTAATAAAATTTTCCAAAAACTATTTTTCCCTATAAGGAAAATGTTTCCTGCTGCATAAAAGAGTTGAACGTGTCTTTCCTGAATATTGATCCAATCTAGCCGAATCATTTTCTTTGACGCAATGTCCCATAACCAAAAATCATGAAGAATATCTTTAGGAGTGTATCGCTCTTCTGAAAAAAACAAGGTGTTTGGATTTATCCAGAAGCAATGATTTACATTCCCTATTATTTTTTGCGGAGGTTCTATTTTTTGAGAAGTATTATCATCAAATACAATGATGTCTGATTTAAACGGTGTCTCTCCTTTTTTAATGTCACCAGAGCGTAAGTTCAAGAGAGCCAGGAACCGTCCTGTTTCTGAAAGCGCTAAGTCAGGAATAATATTAATGCTTTGCGCGAATCCTCCATAAGGGAAAGAAAGTAATTCAGTTGTTTTTCTACTCTTGAAGTTATATTTCCATGCAGTTTCATATTCTTTTTCTGCTTGGGAAATTTTATCAAAAGCAGTACCTCTATCCCATGAATAGACATAGCCTTCCTCCATCCTTTTTTTAACTTTTTCCATGGAAATTCTTTTGGAAGTGGTATAGTAAAGGTTCGATCCGTCGGAAGAAAAAGAAAATAAATTAATTGGTTCGTCTGAGGAAAGCAATACAGAAAACTTGCCATTTTTATAGGCAATAATTTTAAATTTATTTTTCTCCTGTGCTGAAAAATATAAATTTTCACCTATCCAAATAACATGCGTGATCGCATCCGATTCATAGATTTTTTTTGTTTGATTGTTCTTTATGTCGTGAATATACAGAATTTCGATATTTTTGTTTTTCCCAAGATCTCCTTTTTTAACTACAAAAGCCACCTGTGAACCACTGTCTGAAAATTTTATTCTTGTAGGGTTCACGAGATTGATGATGTCTTCATAATGAATGTCATTTTTGTTGGTGACCCCATAGGAATTTTGAAAAGCGAATGAAGCCATAGAAAGGTTCCCGATTAATATAATAAGGATAATATGAAATATTTTATTCATGGTAATTTCTACTGTTTTGTGTTATTATTGAAATTTCGCATAGAATATCATAGATTCAGTCCATATCAATCTATCTCTTAATAATAAAGGATGTTCAGATTCCTTATAAAGGTGAGAAGTCTGCTCGATTAACAGTTATCGGTACAGGCCCCGCAGCGATGAGCGCAGCGTTTGAAGCACTAAAATATCATGTGCCTGTTCAAGTGTTGGGTAGAAAAGAACACTATAGGGCTGAGCTAGAAGCAGCCGGAATAAACTATTATGTTTTACCTGATACAGCAAAACAGATCAGTTTCATTAGGCCGTATTTAACTGAAGCAACTCTGGTGATTACAGCAGCAAGAACGCCTGGTAAAAAAGCACCCTTATTACTTGATGAAGAAAGCTTAAATTTCCTACCATCTCATGCTATTGTGATTGATCTTGCAGCAAGTAATGGCGGCAATGTTGCTGGTACTCAATGCGAACAAATTATTACTATCAAAAATGGTATTTCTATTAGAAGTGTTTCTGGTTATCCTAAAGCAGAACCAAGGGCATCAAGTGAAGCCTATGCGCAATGTGTTTATAGTGTGCTAACTGAAATCATGTCTCCAACGGGCAATGTATCTTTTGAAAATAAATTAGTACAAGAAATTTGGGTGACGCATGAAAAACACCGGCATGAATCACTGTATGATCGTTTTGATGAATTAGAAGAAACTGACTTGAAATAACTAAGCACATTTTAAATACTTGAACGAGATTTCCATAATGAATATTCAATCTGTCGATAAATTACAAATCCAGGTATTAGTAGATAACGTCACTGATAGCCTTTCCAGCGTGCCAGAGAATGTTACACATGAAATGGCGTATCTTAGAAGTCATGGGATGAAAGAATTATCTGGAGAATGTCTTTGCTGTGGGGCGCATGGTCTTTCTCTTTTGTTAACAGCTTCGCAAGGAAATATTACGCATACTCTTTTATTTGATGCAGGACCTGAAGGTGAGGTCTTTAAAAGAAATGTGAGTAAACTGAATGTTCCGCTTGCAACCGTAGAAGCCATTGTTCTATCGCATGGACATTGGGACCATGCGGGTGGATTTCTTATGGCACTTGAGTTAATAAAAAATAAAAACCCTGCAAAAGAAATTGTATTCCATTTTAACCCAGGTATGTTTTATCAGCGGGCAACTACGTCTCATCATGGCGAGATATGTCCTTTTAAAAAAATACCTGGTGTAAAAGAATTAGAGCAAAAAGGAGCAATCATTGTAAATTCAGATGATCCGCGCTTATTATTAGACGATATGTTTTATCTGAGCGGTGAAATTCCTCGTGTGACAGGGTATGAAAAAGGATTTCCTGGTCATGTGCGGCAATTGCCAAATGGTGATTGGGAGGCTGATCCCTGGATCATGGATGAACGGTTTTTGGTTGTGCATGTCCGTGATAAGGGGCTGGTGGTTTTTTCTGCTTGCTCTCACGCTGGCATCATTAATGTATTAAAACATGTCCAAACTTTGTTTCCTGCGATACCATTATATGCTGTGATGGGCGGCTTTCATTTATCGGGTCATGAAGTAGAAAACATCATTCCACAAACAATAAAAGACATGGAACAATTTAATCTGAAAATGATCATACCCGCTCATTGTACTGGATGGAGAGCAGTCAACGCGCTAGGAAATACTTTTGGTGATCATAGAGTTGTTCCCTCTGCGGTAGGACGTATATATGATTTCTAAATTAGGAGGATAATGCCAGTCAGCCTACTGTTCAGAGCACTTTGACTTTTGGTTTTTCGATGCTTTTTTAATATAGTAAAGTTTATTATACTTGTGTTCTAATAGGAATGATTAAATGCTCAAGCTTCATTTGTCACCAGCCACATTAGCTGCATTTGGCGCAGCTTTTCTATTTGGTAGCAGCACCCCATTTGCTAAACAATTAGTGGGTAATGTTTCGCCCTTACTGCTTGCGGGATTACTTTATCTAGGAAGCGGTATCGGCTTGGCGCTGGCACGTTTAATAAAAAATAGAGGTTGGCGCTCCTCTGGACTGTTAAAAAATGAATGGATTTGGTTAGGAGGAACAATTGGATTTGGCGGGATGTTAGCTCCTACCCTATTAATGACAGGTCTTATTCAGATGACTGCGGCGACAGCGTCACTACTCCTTAATCTTGAAACGGTACTAACAGCAGTGTTGGCTTGGATTTTCTTTAAAGAACATACTGATCGACGCATTATGTTTGGTATGTTGCTTATAGTAATAGGCGGAGCGGTGTTAGCATGGCCAAGTCAAATAACCAAGCAAAACTGGCTTGGTTCTCTCGCGATTATAGGCGCTTGCTTTTGCTGGGCAATTGATAACAATTTAACTCGTAAAATATCATCCGCAGATTCATTATTCATTGCTGGCAGTAAAGGACTCATCGCTGGAATAGTAAATATTATTTTGGGATTAACGATGGGATTAACATTTCCTGATTGGTCAAAAATAAGCTATGCGTTACTGGTCGGTTTTCTTGGTTATGGTGTTAGCCTCGTATTGTTCATCCTAGCTTTACGTGGTCTTGGTACAGCTCGAACAGGTGCTTATTTTTCAACCGCACCTTTTATTGGTGCTGCTATTGCTATTGTATTTTTTAATGCACCAACTTCAACGGTATTTTGGATTTCAGCTATATTGATGGGGATTGGTGTTTGTATACATCTTACTGAAGCTCATGAACATACACATACTCACGAGCCATTATTCCATAACCATCGTCACATTCACGATGAGCATCATCAGCATCTACATGATTTTCCTTGGGATGGCAAAGAACCGCACGCACATCCGCACCAACATGAACCTATTACGCACTCGCATCATCATTATCCCGATATACACCATAGGCATAAACATAAGTGATTTATATCTGATAAAAAATAACGTAACTATTAAAACTCAACCCAACGCTTCATACTGCTAGGTAATAGAAAATGAGTACTTCTCTGCCGGTCTTTATAACTTATGGTTTTTTGTACATAGCCGTTATTACCCTATGGGTCTATCCACGTAAACACAGGCTCTTAGCTTGGAGCAGCTCACTGGCACTTGCTGTTACTTTTGGCCTAGTCAGCCATCAACTCAACTTAGTTGCGATAATTCCAATTATTATATTTCCTATTGCTGTCTATTATAGTCAGGGAAAAATTACCTTTGTTCCAACACGCGCTATTGCAAAAATGATTGTTGTGCTATTAAGCATAGGGCTTGCTGCTCATCTCTTGCCTGGCTTTCAAAATCGCACGGTTTTAGACCATGTTTATATTAGCAAAAATGCTGTTCCATTCACTTTACAGCTTGAATTTGATAAAGCACTGATCGGTATTTTTATACTTGGAATCGGCCAACAACTTATAACCAGAAAAAATGAATGGCGTGTTTTATTTCAGCAAATGATATTAAAATTTTTTGTTGTGATTTTTACTGTCGTGATACTGGCTTACTTACTAAATTTTGTGCGCTTCAACCCTAAAATACCTTCTTCTTTATTAATATGGAGCATCACTAATCTATTATTTGTATGTGTAGCGGAAGAAGCATTTTTTCGTGGCTTTATCCAAAAGCACCTATCCTTGATATTAAGAAAAATTGTTTTTGGGAATTATCTGGCAATCCTGGCGGCATCCTTATTATTTGGGTTTGCTCATTACCCTGGAGGAATCAAGTATATATTTTTAGCAACAGTTGCAGGAATAGGTTATGGCTGGGTATATGATCGTAGCAAAAGAATCGAAGCAAGTATCTTAACTCACTTTGGGTTAAACCTAACCCATTTTCTCTTGTTTACATATCCTATGCTGGCATAACATCATTATGATGGATAAAATAAATATCACCTTCATTTCTAAGGAGAGCAAGATGTTAGCATGGCTCATGCAGCACCATGATCCACAACGTACGGTTTCATACTAAATGAACAAAAAATTCCACGAGGCTTTTGATGAGACTGTTCTTCACCAAGAACTTATCGGTGTTAAAAGTCTACTCTATGACCCATGCGGGTTTAAATACTCTCAGCCCGTCAAAGAGATAGAGAGTGCAGAATATGGTGCTTATGCTTTTCAGTTGAATGGTTCTTTTATTCGATTTCGTGTCGCTAAAATTACCCCTACAAAAACTGGGCAATTCGTCACTCTGTGGAAACGCATCGGAAATAAACCCATTCAACCTTATGATATATCCGACCAAATCGATTTTTTTGTTGTCAGCGTTCGTAAGGATAATTACTTTGGACAATTTGTCTTTCCAAAAGTGGTTCTGCGCGAACAAGGCATCTTATCAGTAAACGGAAAAGGTGGAAAACGAGCCATACGTGTTTATCCACCATGGGATAATACCTTAAATAAGCAGGCTCAAAAAACTCAGCGGTGGCAGATAAACTATTTCCTGGAGATACCTCAAGATAGCAAAATAGATTATGCTCGGGCTGAGACGCTTTATTTGCCAAAATAATCGGCTTGATTAGCCGATTATTTTAAGCATAGTTAACCACCAAATTTAAATAGCTAACAATCGCTTGTTTGCTAAATAGGCATCTATCACAAATCCAAGGGATATAACCTGTTGCGCCATAAGTAACAAAAATCCTTCCTTATCCATAAGCAAAGCACAACTGATATTTCCCACAATGAACCACAAATATCCTTGTGAATTTTTTTTTGCAAGCTGGTAAGTTCCAATGAGAAATCCAGCAGCAATTCCAAGTTCTAATATCTGATTTATTGATGTTATGCCACTGAAATTATAGAAGCTTAGCCCCAAACCGATAGCCACTGCCAAAATAGAAAGCTGATCAAGCCATAGGGGTTGTTTTCCATGACCTTGCCAAGCAATCCAGAGACCTACAAACATTGATGGAACAGCCCCTGATTCTACAGCCGCCGCTATCCAATTGTCTTTTGAAATAAAAATAATGACCCAAGCTGGCAAAGCAATGAGATAGACTGACCAAGCCAAAATAAGCCATTTTTTCTTATTCTTATCACACAAATTTCTTTCAGCCATCGAAAAGAATATTTTGTTCAAAAGATAAAATAATGCGCCCCATAATTGCAGAAATAAGTTAACCATATCAATACCTCAAATAAATTACCCGCTCTATTTGCCAACAAATTACACGCCAATAAACATAATCTAATGTTTCAGTTAGTAACAAGTTGATGAATTGAAATTTTATAAAAATAAACTTAGATGCCTGGCGGCGGTGGTGGAGTATTTGATAGTGCTTGGATTAACTTTATAAATTTCATAGTATGCTCATTTATTTTGAATAGCCAACTATGGCAAGATAACAGTATGATAATTATAAGTCAAGAACACAGGGGCATGTTGTTGTCATTGTTGTTATATTAGTTGTAATTTCAATCCTTCATGAGACGCAATAAATCCAAGATTTTCATAGAATTCAAGCGCATCAGGTCGCTTTTTATCTGTTGTAAGCTGAACGACATGGCAACCTTCTTCCTTTGCTTTATGAATTGCCCATTCTAACATGGCCTTACCAACACCCTTGCCGCGCATAGATTTGTCTGTACGGACTCCCTCGATTAGCGCACGCTTACCGCCTTGATATGTCAGATAAGTAATAAAAGTAAGCTGTAATGTTCCAATAATTTTATTATCTGATTCAGCCACGATTAAATAATTATTCTTATCTGCATTAATTACATTAAATGCAGCGTAGTATTGGCGAGGTAATGGATCAGCATATTGTTCACGTTCTGCGCCTAGAGGGTCATCTGAGAGGAGACGCACAATATCGAGGATATCTATGCGGGTTGCTTTTCTAAATTGAACGCTCATTAATGTTGGCTCGCTATGAATCCTGAAAAATCTGGATGATGTTTAGTAGGGATAAAATCAATTACTTCATAATCAGCAAGTTGGTTAATGTAAAATGGGGCTTGCTTAATAATATCTTCTAATTGGTTGCGATCTTTAAGTTGCGAAACAATAACCCCGCCTGTCCTTGGGTTTTTTCGGCCTGACACTACGAAATAATTTTTTTGATAGCATTCGTTAAGAAAAATAGCATGCTCTGAAAGGTATTCATCAACTACCTCTAACGGTTTTCTATATGTCAGTAATACTATAAACATGGCACGCTCCTATCACGACTCTTTTAACAATTTTATGGCTTCATTACTTAATTCCTGAATAAATTGAGCAGCAGATATATTTTTGCATAAATGAGCTGTCTGGCCTGCCCACATCGACATAAAATCAACATTGCCTTGTCTACTCGCTTCTTTACGCATAGCGGTGGTTAATGCGTTTTGTATAGGATAATCCAGAATGTCATTTTCATGCGACTGCATTCGAGTAATAAATTGGTTGATAATGCCGCGTGCCAATTTTCCTGAAAATGCTCGCGTGAGGGTGGTATTATCTTGCGTAGTATTTAATAGCAATTTTTTATAGAGAGGATGAATGCCTGATTCAGTACAACACAAAAATGCTGTTCCCATTTGCACGGCGGAAGCGCCTGCTCTAAGCACTGCTATGGTTTCATTTGCATCCATCAACCCTCCGGCTGCAATAATGGGAACTCTAATATTTTGTACTAATAAAGGTACCAATGATGAAATACTCATGAGCGCATCTTCCGCTTTTCCGAGAAAAGTACCACGATGACCCCCTGCCTCACTGCCCTGCGCAACAATAGCATCAATATTACGTGCTTTCAGATATTCAGCTTCTTCTAATGTAGTAGCAGTTCCAATTAGTATAACGCCATTATTTTTAAGCAGTTCTATCCAATTTTCAGATGGTACGCCAAAGGTAAAACTAAAAACCGGCACTTTCTCTTCAAGAATAGTGCTCATTTGTTCTTCAAATGATGGAGCATACGGCGATTTGATTGAATTTATTTCAAAATTTAATTCGTGGCATGATGCTTGGATTATTTTCTTTGCCTGCTCAATCTGCGCATTGGACGCATGATGTTTTTCTGGTATAAAAAGATTTACAGAAAATGGGTTATTGGTAAGCTGTCGAATTTGTTGGATTGCCTTTCTAATTTCCGCCGCTGTCATATAACCAGCACCTAATGAACCTAATCCACCCGCATTTGATACTGCGGCTACTAGCTCTGGAGTTGTTGCTCCACCAGCCATAGGTGCTTGAATAATCGGTAATCTAATTTTTAATAGCTTAGTAACTTGTGTGTAAAAATTTTTATATGCTTCCATTTACACCTCGTGCTCATTACCTAATTCAGCAGTAATCGCTTTAATAATTTTTTTGTCTAATTGTTCTTTTTTCTTATCAACTATGGGCTTCGTATTTTGATTAAATTGAACACCATTTTCACATGTCCATGAAATTTGATTTAGCAGCGCATACATAGTTACTCGCTTTTTTTCTTTTTCATTGAGCCTTAGTTCATCCATAACAGCATTAGTATAAACTTCTCCATGATGTGTTCCATACCAGCTTATTTTTATTCTTCCAATTGCTTCCAATGGGTCGCCTTGTGTTAAGCCATCTAAATCCACTAGGCCATTAAATATACCATTATTTATCATTACGTTCTTAGAGGAAATATCACCGTAATAAGTTACTGGCTTTACTGAACGAAAATAACTCTGATATTTGATATATAAATTTTCTGCTAACAATGACAAAGCGCTGTCCATTACCCCTGTTTTCTTGCCACGTTCAATCGACTCCTCGACCCATATTTTCATTCTTTCAACCCAGGTATTGCTTACCTCATTGTCACCACCGCCCCATATAACGCCAAACTGGTTGCTAGCAGGAATGGTTTTTACTTTTTGAAATATTAATGCGATTTCATGAGCAAGCGCTCTTAACTGTTCATCTGTGAGAAATGCTATAACATTACCTAAATCTGTTCCTGCAATTTTATTTTGAATTTGATAAGAAAGCGGAATCAATTTTTTTCTATAATCCTCAAACAAAATATCAGGTACCTTAATGCCAAGAGCTTTAAATTTTGGAATGTGGTCGTGTGAACCCATTAAAAATTTATCAACAAGACTAAGGCGCACAATAACCTCGCTGTCATTCAAGGTAATATCATATACTTCATTGCATATACCAATCGTTATTCGGCGAATGAATTTCGGAGCTTGATTGAAATGAAATTCTATTACTGTTTTTATCATTTCATTGTGTGACAATGGCATGTTTCCTTCCAGGACTCATACTAACCAATTGTTTTTCCGCCATCGCAAGGAATGGTAACACCCGTCATCCAGCTAGATGCGTCAGAAGCTAGCAATATGACAAGTCCGTCATAATCTTCTGGATACCCTATCCGTTGCAATGGGATATTATTAATTATTTGTTGCCAACCGCTTGGGTCTTGCTGCATGTATGGCAAATTAGATTCTGTTTCCGTGGGACCAGGAGCAATACCATTGACACGTATTTGATAGGGAGCCAATTCCAATGCTGCACATCTAGTCAACATATTTAACCCTGCTTTAGAACAGGAATTTAAACAGCTTCCAATTAAGGGTGTTATACCTGAAATAGAAGATATATTGATTATGCTGCCTGGTGACTTCCGTTTAATTAAGTGCTTGGCTATCCCCTGAATTAATCTAAATGGCACTTCAACATTGACCTTTTGCATCCAAGCAAATTTTTCGTGCGTCAATTCAAGCAAGGAACC
>Ga0206921_10012_pt1 | contig 49021 bp, 60 predicted proteins | sample Alteio_BWOrgHeat_66_FD_152930 | JGI IMG/M metagenome (GOLD analysis project Ga0206921, IMG submission 152930) | Enriched cells from forest soil in Barre Woods Harvard Forest LTER site, Petersham, Massachusetts, United States -... | ecosystem: Environmental > Terrestrial > Soil > Temperate forest >...
AAGGCGCCTGTTCATTACCCCGGACACCGGCATTCGGCGCCAGACTTGCAAGCTCTGGCGGCAGATCTTGGAAGAAATACGAAACCGGCACATTCAGAAGGCGACCCAACTGAAACAGGCGGCTGGCGCCCATGCGGTTCGCGCCACGTTCATATTTTTGGATTTGTTGAAAGGTCAGGCCCGAAGCCTTGCCCAGCTGCCCTTGACTCATGCCCAGCAGATTACGCCGCAGCCGCAGCCGCGCGCCAACGTGAGTATCTATGGGTTCAGGTGTATCTTTTGCACGTCGGGATGTTTTTTTAATCAAAGCGGCTGCCTTCGCGTTTCAATAATGATTTTATTTTCGATGGTTTTCGACATACTTTCGGAAATAAACAGCACTCATCGTCGCTAAGACGAACAAAATCCATAAAATATCATCACCATACACACTGAATACACTGGTCCTCACGGATTGGGGAAGGTCGGCATCGACGAAGCCTGAACGACCAACCCCAAGTCGTGCAACCACACGGCCATACGAATCGACAACGCCGGATATGCCGGTATTCGCCGCACGTACAAGCGGCAAGCCTTCTTCGATGGCGCGCACTTTAGCCGCCGCAAAATGCTGATAGGGACCAGAGGTATGCCCGTACCATCCGTCATTCGTTACATTCAAAAGAAACTGCGGTCGATCAGCATGATCCGTAACGGCGCCCGGAAAGATCGCTTCGTAACAAACAAAGGGGCTAAAGGACGGAAGATTTGGAACCCGCAACGTATGCGGCCCGTCGCCCGAGCTAAAATCGAGACCGAGATTGGCCAAGGTCCGCAACGGAAAAATTTTACGAAGCGGAATATATTCACCGAATGGCACGAGATGAAACTTGTCATAATCCGCGACAATATTTGCCTGCCGATCCACGGCAATCAGTGAATTATAATAATGAAGCTGGTTATCCGCACCTGCGCTCCGGCGGATAACGCCCGTTACAATCGCGCCCGATGCCGGCACCTCAGCGGCCACAGCACGGCGATGTTTGGCGTCCTCGATTAAGTAAAAAGTAGCTGCGGTTTCAGGCCAGATAATATGCGTGACGGGCTTATCGCTCGCCTGAGCCGGCGGCGCCGAAGAAAGATCGAGCAAATAGTGGAAATGACTTTCGAGCTCGCCTTCAATCCATTTATGCGCCTGATCGGTATTCGGCTGCACGATGCGCAAGCGCACGCCAGGCACGGTCGCATCCACTTGCGTGAGCCGCGTTTCGCCCCAGACAAAAATCAGCGCAAGACAAACCAGACTGCCAAGGAAAGCGATGCGATGTGACTTTTTGTTTTCGGCAAGGCAAGCCGGCAATGACACGGCTATGAGCATGAGCAGCGTTAAGCCATAAATGCCGGTGACGCTTGTGATTTGCAGGATCGGCAGCACCACATTCCAGCCATAACCTTCAAGATTCCAGGGAAAGCCTGTGAACAGATGGCCGCGCACGTAATCGGCAAGAAACCACAGCAACGCAAAAGTGATCGCGCCTGATATTCCGCGCAAACCAATTTTGCGCGCCAGGACGGCGGCCACCCCATAATAGAGAGCAAGAAAGAATGGTAGCCCCGCGACCGCCAGGGGGACCGCCCACCAGAAATGCGCAATATCGACAAACATCGCCGCGGCGATCCAATAGAGACTAAACAGGAAAGCGCCGAATGCAAAACTCCAACCGGTAAGAAAAGCCTGACCCGCACTTGACGTTCCTTGCAGCAAGAAGATCAGCGCAGGAAAACAAATCCAGAAGACCGGAAAGAGGTTAACCGGTGCATACGCAAGCGCACTGACAGAGCCAAAAACAAAAGCGGCAAAAAGACGCGCACGCGGCTTCTGCGCGCGCAAATTTTCGACGAAGGCTGCGACATAGGAGAGGGTGTTTTTTACGATTCTGTGCACGCGTCAGAAGTCGCATTTCTTGCAGGCTGCCGTCAATGAGGTTTGATGAGGCGAACCGAATTATACAGCGCGAATGCGTGGTTCCGAAGGCTTTGCTTGGCCGGCGGGAGTGCTGGCCTGCTTTGGTCCGCGCACGCGCAAACGTTTAATGCGGCCCTGAGTCATTTCCAGAACCTCAAACTTCACGCCGCCACCATTGTGGAAAGACTCACCAATATGCGGCACACGGCCCGCCAGATTGGCCACGTACCCGCCGAGCGTATCAATATCCTCACCATCCAAAGGCGTGAGGTGAATGCCGGTCTGAAGCTCGAACTGTTCAATCGGTAGGCGCGCATCAACCAGCAACGTGCCATCGGCGCGCGTAATGATCGGTGCGTTTGTCGGCGTATCATGTTCATCCTCAATCTCACCGACGATTTCTTCCATCAAATCTTCCATCGTGACGAGGCCATCGATACCGCCGAACTCATCAACGACGACGGCAAGATGCTGACGCGTTGAACGCATTTGTAATAACAAGCGCGACGCCGGCATTGACGGCGCTACAAACAGAACCGGCCGCAGTAAGTCAGGAATGGTGCGCACCTGCTTATAAACAAGAGCCGAGAGGACGTCCTTCATATGAACCATGCCAATAACGTCATCCAGCGTACCGCGATAAATCGGGATCCGGCTATGCGCGTGCGCGGCCATCAAATCGGCAACGTCTTGAAGATTGTTATCAATATCGGTCGCAACGATATCGGCGCGTGGGGTCATGCATTCGCCGACCTTGCGTTCGCGCAACAGCATAATATTGCCGAGCAGCATACGCTCAGCCGGTGAAAGGCCAGAGGCCGATAGTGGTTCTTCGATTAATTCTTCGACAACGTCGCGCAACACTTCGGCATTGGGCGGCGGACGCAGCAGGTCGTGAACTTTCTGCCAAACATCAAGCCACCGACTTCGGGGCTCTTCTCCGCTTGGCTCTGGGGCGGGAGGAGTAACGGTCAAAGCGGGATCGTTCATGGTTTGATGCGACGTTTCTGTGCTCGATTGTGTTTCGGCGAACCTTTTTTGCTTCGCATAGGTTGAAACTCACTATAGGGATCAGGCAGTCCTAGCTTGGCCATGATCTTCTGTTCCAACCGTTCCATACGAAGCGCTTCACCTTCAGCCATGTGATCATAGCCGAAAAGATGCAAAAGACCATGAATCAAAAGGTGAGTGACATGATTTATCAATATCTTGTGGTCTTTTTTGGCTTCAACCACTATATATTGATATGCGATCACAATATCGCCTAACGGGACGGACTTCAGTTTTTTACCCTTTTTGGTTAACTCTGAAGGATCAAATTGGGGAAAAGACAGCACATTTGTTGGCCTATCAATGCCGCGAAAATCGCGATTAAGCTTCCGAACCGCCACATCATTTGTCAGCATCACTGTTGCCGTCCATGGGAAACGCAAGGTCTTGGGCAAATGTGTGAGCGTCACCGCCGCCGCCTTCTCTAACCGCGCACGCAATTTTGGAATGCGCGACCAGCGGGAATCCTCAACATACATTTCAAGCAGCGACAAGCAATGGCCCCGACAAACTGTTCATACCCACATCTTCAATCTTCACCAGCATTTCCTGCCCGATCAAACGCGCATGACCCTCAACATGCACAGCCTGCATGTAAAGCGTACGGCCATGAATTTGGTTTTCATAGCGACCGACGCGATCGAACAAAACGGGCAGTGTTTGGCCGATCATGGATTGATTGAAACGCTCTTGCTGTTCGCGAATAAGTTGCTGCAGTTCCTGCAGCCGCGCAGCGGTCACCTTCTCATCGACTTGATTAGTCATCGCAGCAGCCGGCGTTCCGGGGCGGCGGCTATAGGAAAAAGAATAAGCCTGCGCAAAACCAACATCACGCACCAATTTCATTGTATCGGCAAAATCCTTATCCGTCTCCCCGGGAAACCCGACAATAAAATCCGATGACAGTGCAATGTCCGGACGCACGGCACGCAATTTCTCGATGATACGGCGATAATCATCGGCTGTATGTTTGCGGTTCATCGCTTCGAGAACAGCATCCGATCCGCTTTGTACCGGCAGATGCATAAACGGCATCAGCTGCGGCACGTCGCGATGGGCGGCGATCAGATCATCATCCATATCGCGGGGGTGTGATGTCATATAACGCAGGCGTTTCAGGCCAGGGATTTCTGCCAAACGCCGGAATAGCCGTCCTAATCCCCAAACCTTGCCATCCGGCCCTTCACCATGGAACGCGTTGACGTTCTGGCCGAGCAGTGTGATTTCGCGCGCGCCCTGCTCCACCAACCGTTCAGCTTCCGTGCTGATGGATGCAACCGAACGCGAATATTCGGCACCGCGCGTATACGGCACAACACAGAATGTGCAGAATTTATCGCAGCCTTCCTGAATCGATAAAAACGCACTGACCCCAGGGGTCGCGTGATCCTGCGGAAGCAAATCGAACTTAGGTTCGGCCGGAAATTCGGTATTGAGGATAATCCCGGCGCCGCGGCTTACGCGTGCAATCATTTCCGGCAATTGATGATACGTTTGTGGACCAAACACCATATCAACATAAGGTGCGCGACGTTGAATTTCGGGCCCTTCGGCCTGCGCCACGCAACCAGCAACCGCGACCATCATGCGCCCACCATTCTGGGCTTTTGCTTTCTGATGCGGGCGCAAGCGACCGAGCTCCGAAAATAATTTCTCGGTCGCTTTCTCGCGAATATGGCAGGTGTTGAAGATGACGAGATCGGCCTCAGCGACGTCTTCCGTCGCCGTATAACCAAGCGGGGCGACGACATCAGCCATGCGACCGGAGTCGTACACATTCATCTGGCAACCCCAGGTCTTTATAAAAAGTTTTTTCTGCGGCGCGGTTTTCATGGGCGGGCGGTAGCCAGATTGTCACGCGCCGGGGGCGAAAGACGCGGCGTATCGCTGATCGAAAGTCCGCGTCCTGCCAAGCTTTGTTCGACGCCTTTGGCGACCTGCTGTTGGCAATAAAGCGCCATCACTTTGCGATCGGGAAAGTCTTGCGCCGTAATTGGCGGATGAAAAGTAACGTCGATTGTGAAATGCCCGAACTTAAAGACATTCCACAGATGGCTGATCAAGGTCATATCGCCGTACCACGCATAAAACGGACGCCACGAACGCGTAATCGGCAAGCCATCGAGTTCCGTACACGCAATCGAAACGGGTTGAACGGAAATAGCGAGATCATCTTTCTCGTCCTCAACAATGCTGAACAGGCTACTTTTGAATGGCAGTACCGTAAGACCATCCGTCGATGTGCCTTCGGGAAACAAAATCAAGCTTTGCCCAGCGGCTAAACGTTCACGCAAATAATTGCGCTGCGTACTAACACGGCTCGAACGCCGTTCGATAAAGACAGTATTCTGCACCGCCGACAAAAATCCGATCATTGGCCAATCGCGCACTTCCGCCTTCGCGACAAACGCCGCAGGGATCAACGCGCCCAAAACGGGAATGTCGAGATAGGAGGTGTGGTTGGAGACAAACAAAACCGGTGCACCACGCTTGACCGAGGCCGTCATCACCCCATGCACGCGCACGCGAAAACCAAGAACCTTTAGCAACAGCCGATAAAAAAGCTGCGCAACAAAAAATGGCTCATCCAGTTTTCGGGCATTGTAAAACAGTTGCATGGGCAGCAACAGCGCGATCAGGCTAAAAAACCCAACCACGCGCACCGACGCCGCCACAAGCGGGGCTGCACCAGAACCAAAATGAGTTGTCGTTTTCATAGGGGTGTTTTTGGCACAAAATCCGAGCGCCGTCATTTACGAAAAAGACCGGGTTTTACAGCCTTATTCGACCGGGAGGGCAATGTCTTTTTTATTGCCGCGCTCGTAATGCTTGACGTAACGGCTCGTCATCAAATCCGTTTTCACAATAATGAACACATCGGTCGAATTGAACTGATAATCGATCACAGCACCGTCACCAACAAATCCACCCACGCGAATATAGCCCTTAATCAGTGGCGGCAGACTGTTGCTGCCAGTGCGGGAATCCATCTTCATATCGTTGAACGCGACATTCGGATCGAATGCCTCGCGCGGCAAAAGGCGCATATCGACGTAACGATCCGGCCGTGCTTTGGCACGCAACGCCGGAGGCGCCAGATGATGATAATAGAGATAGGAAAGCGGCAACGCGTGTTGTTTCGGATCGGTGCCCGGGAAAATTGCGCAACCGAACATCAGTTTGACATCATAACGGAAAATGTACGCTGATAGACCACGCCACAAAATTTGCATCACCTGGCCGGTGCGGTATTCGGCATCGATGCAGGAACGGCCCAGTTCCAAAATCTCACCAGGATATTCGAGCAGCGGCGTTACATCATATTCGCCACGCGAATAAAAACCGCCGCACTTGGCCGCAGCTTCACGGCGAATAAGACGATAGGTGCCGACCACGGCTTCCGCGCCCTTACGCATGTGATCGATCACCAACAGATGATCGCAATGCTCATCGAATGGGTCGAAATCACGGCGACGCGCAGCCATTTCTGGCGTCGGCGTCGCGCCCATTTCATCGTAAAAGACGCGGTAACGGAGTGCTTGCGATGCGTCCACCTCTTCGGGCGTCATGGCAAGGCGAACTTCAAGACTGCCGAGACGAATTTCCGGTTCGGCCAGCTCTTTAATTTTATGTATAGTTCCGGTCACGGGTTTCCCTGTTTTTTCGTTGATCTCGTAGGCCCAGCGGCACGTGCAAGTCTAACTTTCATAGTCAGTGCAGAATCAACATCCGTGACGACTTTTTACCATATTTGGAGGGGGCGATGCCACAAGAAGTGGCAAAAAAATAGTTTCACTATGCGGAAAGGACTAAAATAAAATGATGATAAATCAATGCGATAGAGCTCAGCGCCCTTTCCCTTATTTTATTCCGCTTTTTAGATCAGGATTTAAGGTCGTTTTGTAGACCGTCCCTTAAGCTTCAGCCGGGATGATCCGCGGTTGATGTCGGCGGTGTTTGCAACTGCTGACGCATCATCGCCAACAATCCATCAATCTGTCCGCCGTTACGTTGAATCACAGCCGCGTATTCTTGACGCTGCGTAACGCTCAGACTGACACCTTCAACAACAACATCGATGACGCCAAGCTTTCCGTTGCGCTGACGCACGCGCCAGTCAATTGCCGTCGGCTCTGAACCATCTGGATGTGTGATTTGGCTGTTGACGATATAGTCCTTATCGCTCTCGGGACGCGCACCGGTCACCGTGAAGCCTTCGCCGGTATAAAGCGTCAGGCGATCGCCGTAGCTTTTGATGACCAGCGCTTCGAACAACTTCATATATTCCTGCTGTTGCTCAGGGCTTGCAGCATTCCAGCTGCGCCCAATCACAAAGCGACCAATGGTCATGAGGTCAAAAGAGTCCTGCAAAATCTGGCGAAATTTGTCGGAACGTTGATTCGCCGTGATGTTCTTGTTGGCGATGACAGCAATGGCACGGTCGCCCAGAGTTTGAACAAACTTGCCAACCGGGGTTTTGACCGCTTGGTCGTGCGTTTGCGCAACATTCGCATTATCCTGCGCTGCAACAGGGGCCCCCGCAAAAAATAGCCCCAGAAGGCCAAGGGAAAAAACCAGGAAAAGAGAACGGAACATCGGGCGCATCATGTGTCTCCTGAGATAGATCGGGGCCGGGGAATCGAGCAGGTTTCATCGCTTATAACTGGTAAAAACAACAAAACAAAGTGGGAATCAGGAAATATCTGGCACCTCGTCTAAATAGTGGTTTGGAGACCTTTTTGGGACACAGCTGAGACAGCAAGATGCTGGGTTAACTGCCCTCCCCGAAATCGAGTTCTATGTGGCTTTTGGGAAATAGGACTAAAAGAAGTCTTTAACGCCATGATGAATCTGCATTGACGCCCTTCTTTTGACATGCTTTTTTGCTGTCCTATCAGTAACGGTCCACCCGGGCCGGATCTAAACTCCATGGAAAGGATCTTAAGATGCGTTCAGTTAAACTTTTGGTTGCGATGGCTTTGATTGCTGCCTTCGTTGCCGGCCCCGTAATGGCTCAAGACAGCATGAGCGGTTCGGCTCCTGCTGCTTCGACAGACACAGCGAAGCCTGCTGCTAAGCATCACGCCGCCAAGAAGCACACCGGCAAGAAGCACACCAGCCACAAGAAGGCTGCTGCTCCTGCTACGGATGCGACACCAGCTCAGTAAGAGTTTAGTCGCTTAAGACATCAAACCGCCGCGCTTGGGACGTCCTCGCGGCGGTTTTTTTGTATCCGAAATTTGGAAAGAAAATTTTCTTATTATGTATTTTTGAATTCTACTTTTTCTCGCAACACATCACCAGCAAGATACAGCGAACCACAAATGAGAATGCGCGTGGGCACCGATGATAATTTTATAATTTTACTCAACGCTTCCTGAACTCCCGAAGAAGGATTTACATTTTTAATTCCGGCCGCGCGCACCGCAGTGGCAAGGTCATCGGCCGAAAAACTTAAAGCTTCATCCGGAATAGGAACGGTGTGCAATCCGGCAACATACGGCGCGAGTGGTGACACAAATTCCTGCGGCTGTTTGGTCGCCAACATACCCACGATAAGATAAAGCGGGCAGTCATCCTGTTGCTGCCAAAGTTTTGCCTGAGCCGCCAAAACCTCACCGGCCGAGTCGTTATGGCCGCCATCGAGCCACACCTCCCAACCTTCTGGTAGCCGTGTAAAGAGGGCCCCTGCGCCCAGTTTTTGCAAGCGCGCAGGCCATTCCACATTCTGCAACCCGTGCGCAATTGCGTCCGGGGAAATCAATTTTGGCAAAACCGATAAGGCCGCAATCGCGAGGCCAGCATTTTGGAATTGATGCATGCCCATAAGCGCAGGCAACGGTAAATCCATCGAACGTTTTTCATCCGTAAAACGAAATCCATCTTCGATCCGTTCGGTTTTCCATTCCTTGCCGTCGACATACAGCGGAGCCTTTATGTCTTTCGCCGCGTCCCGCAAAGTATTTAGACTTTGAAGGTCAGGTTGATGCGCTGTGAAACACGGGACATGCGCGCGCATGATGCCAGCTTTCTCACGCGCGATTTGTTTAAGCGTATCGCCGAGATATTCACGATGATCGTAAGATAGTCGCGTGATAATTGTAGCCAGCGGTTTGTCGACAACATTGGTCGCATCAAGCCGACCGCCCAACCCGGTTTCGAGAATTGTGAAATCAGCCGGATGTCGCGCGAAGGCGACGAACGCAGCGGCGGTTCCAGCTTCAAAATAACTGATCGCGCCGGGCGCCGATGCTTTTTCGCATGCCTCTAAAATACTCGCGAGTTCTTCTTCACGGATCAATTCGCCCGCCACGCGGATGCGTTCGTGAAAGCGTACAAGGTGCGGCGAGGTATAAACATGGACCTTGTATCCGGCTGCTTCCAGAACGGCGCGCAAGAAAGCGCAGGTCGAACCTTTGCCATTGGTGCCCGCAACATGAAACACGGGCGGCAGTTTTTGATGCGGATTACCCAGCTTTTCGAGTAATTCACGGTAAGCCGGGCGCAGCGTCAGATTGATATCTTTGGCGTGATCACGACGAAAACGTTCGAGAATGGCAGCGGATGAAAGCATAAGATGTCTAGCTTATATCCGCTTCGCGCTCCTGGCGCCGTGCGGAACGGGACCGGTCAAAAGGGCGGCTTTACCACCGCCGGTGGATTCCTTTTTCAGCAAACGCAAAATCCGCACCAGGGTGTCGCGCAGATCCTTGCGTTCGAGAACGATATCGACCATGCCGTGTTCCATCAGATATTCGGCGCGCTGAAAACCCGGCGGCAGTGTTTCGCGAATGGTGCTTTCGATCACGCGCGCGCCGGCGAAACCAATCTGTGCACCCTTCTCGGCAATATGAACATCGCCAACCATCGCAAAGGATGCCGTGACACCGCCTGTGGTTGGGTCGGTCAGAACAACAATATAAGGCAAGCCAGCCGCTTTCACTTCATCGGCAGCGATAATCGTGCGCGGCATCTGCATCAGCGACAAAGCGCCTTCCTGCATACGCGCGCCGCCGGAAGCCGGAAAGACAATCAAGGCAGACTTGGTTGCGACGGCACGGCGTGCAGCGGTAACGATCGCTTCGCCGACGCCCATGCCCATCGAGCCGCCCATGAAACTGAAATCAAACGCGGCGATGACGGTTTTCTGGCCGCCCATCGTGCCTTCGCCGACGATAATCGCATCACGGCGGCCCGTTTTATTGCGCGCATCCTTCAAACGATCCGCATAGCGTTTCTGGTCACGGAATTTGAGGGGATCGACAAGCGTCTTTGGCACGTCGAGTTCCTGATACCTGCCGTCATCGAACAAAGTTTCAAGTCGCCGCAGCGCATCCATCTTGAGGTGATAACCGCAAGCACGGCAAACATTGAGATTTTCTTCAAGCTCGCGCTTGAACAGCATCGCGCTGCAACCGGGGCATTTCTCCCACAGATTGTCAGGAATTTCCTTTTTCGGGCCCACGAGGGCGCGAATTTTCGGACGAACGAAATTAGTAAGCCAATTCATACAAACATCCTAACGGTTATGTGTAGCCTTCGCCAGACTTTCAACAAACCCCAAAACATCAGCAACGAGACCACTTTTTGCTTTGCCCGACGCATCAATATGGGACGCGATGCGGCTCACAATCGCGCTGCCGACCACCACGGCATCGGCGCCTTTGGCAATCGCATGCGCCTGATCGGGCGTTGAGATACCAAAACCGACGGCAACCGGCAATGACGTATGACGGCGCAATTCCGTAACCGCGGCATGTACGGGTGCGGCGCTAACGGTCTTACCGCCGGTAATGCCTGTCACCGACACATAATACAAAAACCCGCTCGCGTTACCCAAGACGACCGGCAAGCGTTTCGCATCCGTCGTTGGCGTCACGAGGCGGATGAAATTGATTCCATGCTGCATCGCCGGTTGGCACATTTCATTATCTTCTTCCGGTGGTAAATCGACAACGATCAAACCATCCACACCAACTTCCTTGGCATCGCGCAGAAACTTTTCGACGCCATAAATATAAATCGGATTGTAATACCCCATCAGCACCAACGGCGTGTCCGGATCCGTTTTACGAAAACCGCGCACAAGATCAAGAACCTTTCCGAGTTTAATGCCAGCCTTGAACGCGCGGATATTGGCGAGTTGGATCGCGGGACCATCGGCCATCGGATCACTGAACGGCATACCGAGTTCGATCAGATCAACGCCAGCTTTCGGCAGACCCGCAAGCAGTTTAGCACAAGTGTCAAGATCAGGGTCGCCAGCGGTAATGAAGGCCATAAAGCCGCTTTGGTTTTTTTCCTTCAATTCAGCAAAACGGCGCACGATACGGTCCTTGATGACGGATGCCGTAGGGGTGGTCGTCGTGGATGCAGGCGCAGCACTTATTCCGGTCGAGGTGCGAAGGGGGTGCGGCATGTTAGAGCTTGAACCCCAGTTTATCGGCAACGGTGAAAATATCTTTGTCGCCGCGACCGCAAAGATTCATCACGAGCAAATGCTCCTTCGGCAAAGTCGGCGCCAACTTCGTGACATAGGCCAATGCATGTGACGGTTCGAGCGCGGGTAGAATGCCTTCCAGCTTGGCACATAATTGAAACGCCGCAATCGCTTCATCATCCGTAGCCGATGCATATTTTACGCGGCCGGCATCATTGAGCCACGCATGTTCGGGGCCAACACCGGGATAATCGAGGCCCGCTGAGATGGAATGTGCTTCTTGAATTTGGCCATCATTATCCTGTAGGAAATAGCTGCGCATACCATGCAAAACTCCTGCTTTTCCGCCGGCCAGAGCGGCGGCATGCATGCCGGTATGAACGCCATGCCCAGCGGCTTCGACCGCATGCATCGCAACGGTCGGCTCATTTAAAAATTCATAAAACAATCCCATCGCGTTCGATCCACCGCCAACGCAAGCGACGAGCGAGTCTGGCAAACGTCCTTCAGCCTCCATCATCTGCTGGCGCGTTTCGCGGCCGATGATTGATTGAAAATCGCGCACCATCATCGGGTACGGATGCGGTCCCCCGACGGTGCCGATGATATAAAAAGTATCTTCAACATTGCTGACCCAGTCTCGCAGCGCTTCGTTCATGGAATCTTTGAGAGAGCGCGAACCCGAGGTTACCGGCTTCACTTCCGCGCCGAGCAAGCGCATGCGGAACACGTTCGGTTTCTGCCGCTCGATATCAACCTCGCCCATATAGACGGTGCACGGTAAATTAAACAACGCCGCGACCGTCGCGGTCGCAACACCATGCTGGCCTGCGCCGGTTTCGGCGATGATGCGTTTCTTGCCCATGCGCTTGGCGAGCAAAATCTGGCCGATACAGTGATTGATCTTGTGCGCGCCGGTATGGTTGAGCTCATCGCGCTTGAAATAGATTTTAGCACCGCCGAATTTTTCCGTCAGACGCTGCGCATAAAACAGCGGCGACGGACGCCCGACATAATGCGTGAGGTAATAGTCGAGTTCCTCTTGAAACTTCGGATCGGCCTTCGCGGTCTTATATGCTTCCTCGACCGCCAGCACGAGCGGCATCAGCGTTTCGGCGACAAAGCGGCCCCCATAGATGCCAAAATGCCCGCCCTCGTCAGGGCCAGAACGGTAGGAATTCAGCTGTTTTTGCGTCTTCATCATGCACCCAACATAGCGGAAAAAGACTGGTGGTCAAACCACGCTGAATGGTCTATTTAACCCGAATTCGCATATTAATATTATGGTTCTTATGAGAAAGATTTCAGACATTGCGCGGCAAGCTGGCGATGCACTTGTCAAAGGCATCACTCTATTGTTTGGCGACTATGGCCTTCAAATCTCACACTCCTCTATCGCGCCTGCATCGCCACCGATACAGCTGCAGAGAGACCGGATCCCATCAGAGACAAAAAAACCCAAAGATGAGTTTGATTTGACGATGAGTTTAGCGTTCATGACCGGCAGTTGTGATCTTTGGCTCAAAACGCAGAAAGAGCAGGCGGTTGCGAGTGGGGACACTGAAGCTCTCATAAAAAATGAGAATCAACGGGAAGCCTTTGCGACAGCTCGCGATCATTACTTGTTAGCCATGAGCAATATAATACCAACTATAGATGCTAAGACCGAAGTCAGTCGCAGAATGAGAGACGACCATTTCCTAAGCGCAGAGCTTAGGGGCAGATACAGAGGCACACTTGTCGCTCGCCAGGAAAGCGACAGCTTAGAAAACGCAGCACTCAATGATCTAGTCGATGTTGTTATGAGGGTTGTTCCAGAAAATAACGTGGCTGCAGTGTTTGCGCGCCGCATCATTTCTCTCTTAGCTGAACCAAAAGAAGCGGGTGATTATTTACAACCGCCGCGATCAGAGACGCCCAGCAACCATTAGTAATTCCCGAATTTTATCAGGACTTTTGTGACCAGGACGGTCTTCGACGCCAGAGGATACGTCAATGGCTGTCGCACCACTTACGCGCACGGCTTCAACCAGATTTTGCGCATTCAATCCACCCGCAAGCATCCAAGGCTTCGTGAAGGTGCGGCCTTTCAGCAGCGACCAGTCGATCGGGCCGCCGGAGGCCTCTGCCCCCATGCGCGAATCAAACAGCAACCGGTCCGCGACGGCTTCATAAGGCGGGATCATTTTCAAATGTTCCGCGCTCATCAATCGGATTGCCATCATCACGGGCAACCCCGTCAGTGCGCGTACTTCGGCAACGCGCTGCGGCGTTTCCTTACCATGCAACTGAACAAGATTGAGCGGCACGCGGCTTGTCACCGCGAGTAATTCATCATCCGTCGCATCGACAAACAATCCGGTCTGTTTAATTTGCGGGGGCACCAGCTGCGCCAATTCGCGCGCACGGCGCGGCGAAACCGCATTGCGCGAGGGTGGATAGAAAACGAAGCCGACGAAATCGGCACCTGAATCAACGGCCGCTTTCATCCCCGCATCATCATTGATGCCACAGATTTTGACCGAAACGCTCACGTCGCAAGTTCCTGTGTAATGCGCTGCGCGGCTTCAGCCGGATCGGCGGCGCCCGTAATGGGCCGGCCAATCACCAGATAAGTCGCACCCGCGTTGATCGCCTCACGCGGCGTCATCACGCGTTTCTGGTCACCCGCAGCAGCCCAGCTTGGGCGAATGCCGGGTACCATCAGAATAAAATCGGGGCCGAGAGTCTGCCGCAGGACTTTCACTTCTTCCGGTGAACAGACGACACCATCAAGGCCGCTTTCTTTTGCAAGCTTTGCCAGGCGCGTGACCTGTTGCGCGGTATGGGTGTCCTGCCCAACGGCAGCGAGGTCTTTGGCATCAAGACTGGTCAGCACCGTTACGCCAAGCAGTTTGGGCCTCATTTGGCCGGCTTTTGCAGCTGTTTCCGCAGCTGCCCGCATCATGGCTGGGCCGCCCGACGTATGAATGGTCATGAACCCGGGCTGTAACGGCAGCAGTGATGTAACCGCCCCCGCGACCGTATTCGGAATGTCATGCAGTTTTACATCCAAAAACACCGGGCCGCCAAATCCGGACAGCGCGCGATAACCCGTGGCACCCTGCGCCATAAAAAATTCGAGGCCGAGTTTCAGTCCGTGCACATGGCCGCGCAATTGGCCGCCGAGCTTCTCGGCCTTAACAAGGTCCGGCGTATCGACCGCACAAAAAATAGGATTGGATGACATCAGGTCTTGCGCTCCCAAAAACGCTTCTTCAGTTTCGGTGAAAAGAATTTCGTGATGCCACTCGGCGCGGGCGCAATAACGGTCTGTTGTAAGTCCTCGATTTTCTCATGCATCTTTTTCAAGTCCTTGCGCAAACGCCGCGCCGCGAACCGGTGCGGCAGCATGGCAAACCACGCGATGATGGCTCCAAGCAAAAGCCCCACAAACAAAGTGCCGAGGCTGAGCAGATAAAGCGGAACCCCAATCGCGACATCGAACGGCCACAGGCTGACAACAACGCTTTGCTGGTTGGCGAGCGCAAAACACAGTGCCAGAACCACAAGGATAAGGCTGATAAGTCCGGAAAAGAGTTTCATCTGTTAGCGCCAGCAACCAGGTCCGGCGGCTTTATTCGTCCGGCGTGCCTTCAATGCCGTTCAACCGGTCGCGCAATTGTTTGCCGGTCTTGAAGAAAGGCACGGATTTTTCGGCAACCGATACCGTCTGGCCGGTGCGTGGGTTACGGCCCTGCCGCGCTTCGCGATGCTTGACCGAGAACGCGCCGAAGCCGCGCAGCTCAACGCGGTTGTTGCGTGCCAAAGCGTTTGAAATTTCGTCGAACACAGTATTCACGATACGCTCAATGTCGCGCTGCAAAAGATGCGGATACTTTTCGGCGAGGCGCAAGATGAGGTCGGATTTAGTCATCGGGCATTCCTAGGTGGGGTGGATGACGGGTACGGCTGCACCCAAACTGCCAAAGCGACGCCCCCGAGTCAAGCGAGCCCTAAACATAACCCCTTGGGACGAAAGGCGTTTTTGGGCTGGGGCGAATCGACGGTGGATAACAAAAAACCGCCGGAACGTTTAAGTTCCGGCGGTTCTTTAGCTCTTCCCAACGGGAAAGAAGGATTAATCTTCCTTCTTCTGCGCTTTCTTAATTGCCGCGCCGAGGATGTCGCCGAGCGATGCACCCGAATCGGATGAACCGTATTCGGCCATGGCTTGCTTCTCTTCGTCGGTTTCGCGCGCCTTAATCGAGAGCGTCACTTTACGCGTGCCCTTGTCGATGTTGGTGATCTTGGCGTCGACTTTTTCACCGACCGCGAAACGATCCGGCTTCTGTTCTGAACGTTCGCGTGCCAGATCGCTGCGCTTGATGAAGCCCGCAAAGCCGGAAGCTTCGCCACCGAGTGTAACCTCGATGCCGCCTTCTTGGATCGCGCTGACGGTGCAGGTAACGATGTCGCCCTTCTTGAAGCCAACCGAGACGCTTTCGAACGGATCGGCGGTCAACTGCTTGATGCCAAGGCTGATGCGTTCCTTTTCGGCGTCGATATCGAGAATCTTGACCTCGACGTTCTGACCCTTCTGGTAGGCTGTAATGGCTTCTTCACCTGGCTTGCCCCACGAAATGTCGGACATGTGAACCATACCGTCGATATCGCCGGGAAGGCCAACAAACAGGCCGAACTCGGTGATGTTGCGGATTTCACCCGACAGCGTGCTGCCAATCGTGTGGCCTGCTTTGAACTGCGCCCACGGATTTTCGCTGCACTGCTTGATGCCGAGACTGATACGACGCTTCGCCATATCGATATCCAGCACCACAACTTCGACTTCCTGGCTGGTCGAAACGATCTTGCCCGGATGGACATTCTTTTTCGTCCACGACATTTCGGAAACGTGTACCAAGCCTTCGATGCCGGGTTCCAATTCCACGAACGCACCGTAGTCGGTGATGTTGGTGACGCGGCCCTTCATCTTGAGGCCAACCGGGTACTTGGCGACAACACCTTCCCACGGATCGGACTCGAGCTGCTTCATGCCGAGGCTGATACGCTGGGTTTCAGAGTTGAAACGGATGACCTGCACATTGACGGGTTGGCCAATTTGCAGAACTTCCGATGGATGGTTGATGCGCTTCCACGCGATATCGGTGACGTGGAGCAGACCGTCAACGCCGCCCAGATCAACGAAGGCGCCGTAATCGGTGATATTTTTAACAACACCCTGCAGGACTTGGCCTTCCTTGAGGTTGGCGACGAGTTCGGTACGAGCTTCGGCACGGCTTTCTTCGAGAACAGCGCGACGCGAGACAACGATGTTGCCGCGGGCACGATCCATTTTGAGGATTTGGAATGGCTGCGGTGTGCCCATGAGTGGAGTGATGTCGCGAACCGGACGAATGTCGACCTGGCTGCCCGGCAGGAACGCTTGTGCGCCACCGAGATCAACGGTGAAGCCGCCTTTGACACGACCAAAGATAATGCCGGTAACATGCGCAGCCGTATCGAACGACTTCTGCAGAACGGTCCAGCTTTCTTCACGCTTGGCTTTTTCGCGTGACAGCATGGCTTCGCCGTCGCGGTTTTCCATACGTTCCAAGAACACTTCGACCGTGTCGCCGACTTTCAATTCCGGCGGCTGACCCGCGAGTGCAAATTCGCGCAAGGGGATGCGGCCTTCCGATTTCAGACCGACATCGATCAGAACAAAATCATTTTCGATGGAAACGATTGTACCTTGAACAACTTTGCCTTCAAGGCTGCCTGACTTGCCGAAGGTTTCTTCGAGCATAGCGGCGAATTCACCGGCCTTCGGAGCGTTTGCGGCTGTTGGAGTCGTGTTTTTGGACGCGCCTTCCGGGGCGGCGCGTTTTTGGGTTGCACTGCGTGCCATTGGTTTTTTCTCTTTCATATGATCCACAGATGGGGCTGCGTGAGCCTGAACATCTGCCTGCTTTCGCTTTTGCCCTGATGTGCAGGGCCTGTTTGAAAACCGGGTAAGTCAAACGGCAGAGGCTGAAAGCAGGGCCTGTTATCGTCGATTGTTATCCGTCGCCAGCACCCGCTGGCAGCGGCTCTTATAGCCACTCGTTCCTTAAAAACCAAGATATTGTTTTGTCGCTTAATCTATTGATTAAAAATGCTTATTTTCAAAGCCATTATACAGGATCTACCTCTTTGTTAGAGGGACGAGCCTTTGCCGCGCCCGTTCCTCCGAGATGAGGAAATACATACACGGACCCAGCAACAGGGTTATTGCCGTCCGTTAATCGCAAACTCCCGTAAGCTTTTTCTGTTACATCCGCGATAAAATTTTTCTGATCTTGAGATGATGAGAAAACATAATTGTGAACACACCGCCACGTATCGCCATACTCAAAGCCGGGGATTGAATAACACAAGCCATTATGTTGTTTGGCTAATGCATCCGCGCGCGCCGAAAACTCGCGATAGCGTTCGATCGGCAAACAGATTTCCAGGGATGCGTAAAATCTTTTTTCAACGTCAGTCATCATACACTCCCGTATAATAAATTTAATCAGACATTCAGTTTCTGTTCAACAATCCTCACCGCCTCGGCAAAGGCCTGATCCGCTGTCATCGTCGTTGTGTCGAGAATGACGGCATCACGGGCAGGCTTGGCCGGAGCCGCCGCGCGCGAGGCATCACGTGCATCACGCTCTTTCATGTCCGCGAGAACAGACGCGTACGTAACATTTTCACCTCGTCCCTGCAATTCTTTGAAGCGGCGTTGGGCCCGGGCTTCATCGCTCGCAGTCACGTAAATCTTAGCGATTGCAGTCGGAGCAATAACGGTGCCGATATCCCGGCCGTCCAGCACCGCCCCTGCCTCGCCACCCGGGGGATGAGTGCAGAAATCTCGCTGGAATTTTAACAAGGCCGCGCGCACGCCGGGATGGGCCGCGACTTTGGAGGCAGCAACTGAAATTCTGTCTTCACGCAGTATGGAGGGGTCAGCCATCGCTTTTGGTATGACCCCAACATCGTGTGCGGCTTTTTCGGCCGTGGACGCGTCCGCTGGATCGCCGAACGTATTTAAAACAATCAAACCAACGGCGCGATACAACAATCCAGTATCGAGATGCGCAAAACCAAAATGCGCCGCGAGCCGTTTGGCGATCGTGCCCTTGCCGCTGGCCGCAGGACCGTCGATTGCGATAATGGGGGAGGAACGAGGGGCCATAGGATATTTTATATATGGCCCTCACACTGATAGCTAGAGGGCTAGAGACGAGCGTCCAATGCCTGCGGCGTCCTTCTTCGAACAACCTTTTGGCCCACCATTGCCAATGGACGCTTAGCTCCGTGATCAAATTTCAAATTGTGAGCCCTCACAACAGAACCAACAATCTCTCTGGCAAGGGCCGCGTGATTATCCGGGTTAGTACAAAACGCCCGCGCTTCCGGTGACAATCTCTTTATTTGTGCTCCTTCATTCAAGAGTCTCTGCGCCGTGAGGGTTTCAATATCTTGCAAATCGCCCGCGCTCGTTCCCACTCTCCATTCGACCGCTTCACAGAATTCAAGCGTCGAATAATTTTGTTTTATATCAAGAAGCCATTGTTCTGGAACCTGGCCAACGACTTCGATAATAAGGAAACTATCTTTCCTTCTTTTGTTTGCACCCCTCGTCATGACAATATCCTTTCTGAAAATAAGTTAGCGTATGTTTTTCCAAATCCGATTTTGAGTCAAGAATTATCCCTGTGCGGGGGCCATAAGAGCGGCGCCCGCTCCAACATCAAGTTTAGCGGCGGCGGCAACCTCATTCTCAAAACCGAATTCTTGATCGATCCGTGAGACGACCTCGACAATAGCATTAATAATATGCGCGTCTTTTCTGCGATTAGATTTTTGGCGTTGCCTATCTTTGCGTGCGGTCGACAACTCCCACATACAAATAATTCGGGTCATCTCCCCAAGATCGGCAAACCTGTTCACAACGTGGGTCTTACCTCGATATAGGCCATGAGGCAAAGAGAGGTTTACGTCCCATCCTTTTTCCTCAGGCTCCAAAGATGGCGACCTATATTCTTTCTCATCCCGGATCATGAGACGCGTAATGGGGGCCTTTGCTTCCTGAAAAAGGCTGCGCAGATAGCTTTTAATTTTTTTTCTTTGGTAAGGAGTAAGAACGGGAGAAAAAACAAACGAGCATCCGATGCTTTGTACCGGCAGAAGCGTATTCTTACCGCTTGATGTATCTATGAGTTTCGCGGCGTAATTTGGTCGTGAACTGCTCTTTAAAAGCGTCGCGCCAAGGCCACCAATATGCCTGTAATCAGAACCCAAGGCGGCATTCGGGCTTTCGCCCACGACGCGCCCAACATAGTGAATTTGCTTTATTGTTCTTGCTACTTCCGTCATCAATCCATCCTACCCGGTTGCCCCGGTGACATTTTTTCCGGGCGGGAGGATAACATGAATAATCGACAGGTATAGCCTAATTTTATTACTTTCTTACCAATTATGGTTAACAAGGGGCCTTTGAAAACGACGAGCCGATTAGCGCGCTATTGCCGGGGCGACATGCCCACTCGGCTGGACGGGCGTTTTTGTTTCTATCGTCTCTGTTGTGGAGCGCAAACTGTTTTCAAGCTTGCCACACAGCAACGCCGAAATATCCGCCGTCACAGCGTAAGGGGTAGCAATTTTTTGCACTGCCGAAGAGGTTGGCGTTTGAGGTGCTTCAGCGTCATTTCGTTTAGCCTCCTCTGTCACAACACCGAAAAGACCGTAGATCGTCGCAGCTGCATGACGGCCTGATTGGACCGGATCCTTCCGGTCATTGAGAAAATCGACGGTCGCACAACCGACGCCATAGATCACGGCAACACAAAAACTGAGAATGATGAGACCGAGAATGCTGCGTAGAATACTCATGGTGGGTTCCTCTTATAAAGTGAACCTCAACACTAAACGGACGCGCGCATTAAGAATAATAAATTGATCATAAAGATCAGCTGATATTTGTGCCTAACCCGTTCATCATCTCGACAAAGCCGGGGAAACTTGTAGCGATAAAGCTACCATCGTCGATGCGGATCGGTTGTTGCGCGGCGCCACCGAGCACAAGAAAGCTCATCGCGATACGGTGATCCATCGCCGTTTCAATCTGCGTATTGCCAAGGGGCGGCATGCCGGTTCCAAACACGATCAGATCATCGCCCTCGATCGCAACCTTCGCACCGCAACGCGTCAGGCCATCGGCGACCAACGCGAGACGATCGCTTTCCTTTACGCGCAATTCGCCAAGGCCGCACATGCGCGTTGTGCCGGAGGCGCATGCCGCAGCCACGGCCAGCGCTGGATATTCATCAATCATGCTTGGCGCGCGGTTGGCTGGCACGGTAATGCCTTTCAAGGACGCATATTCAACCACGAGATCGGCGACCGGCTCGCCCGCTTCTTCACGCTTATTTGTGTACGCAATCTTCGCGCCCATTTCGCGCAACGTTTCAAACAGGCCGGCGCGACGCGGATTAAGTCCGACATTTTTAAGTGTCACCTGCGAGCCCGGACGCAGCAGCGCAGCCACCAGCGGAAACGCTGCCGAGCTTGGATCCGCCGGCACAATAATATTTTGGCCTTTGAGATTTGGTTTTCCAGTTACCGCAATGGCTTCGCTGCCGTCCGCTTGTTTCGTGATTGTCAGCGTCGCGCCAAAATGCCGCAACATGTTTTCGGTGTGATCGCGCGTCAGCATTGTCTCGATCACGGTCGTTATTCCATCCGCGCTTAGTCCCGCCAGAAGAATGGCCGACTTCACCTGTGCCGAAGCTACCGGAAGTTTATATGTGATCGCGGTTGGCTTTGTGGCACCCGTCACGCTGAGCGGCAGCTTGCCGTCATTGCTTTTGAAGATAGCACCCATTTGCGTGAGCGGCGTGATCACACGTCCCATTGGCCGTTTGCACAGCGACGCATCCCCCGTGAATGAACTTGTAAAAGGACGGCCACTCAGCAATCCCATCAGCAATCGCGCGGCGGTGCCGCTGTTGCCCATATCCAAAACTTGTTTTGGCGCACGCAACCCGTCAAGCCCAACGCCCTTGATGATCCACGCCCCCGCTTTGTCTTGGCTAATCGCGGCGCCAAGCTCACGCAAAGTGGCAACCGTACACAGGACGTCTTCGCCCTCCAAAAGCCCACGGACCGTGGTTTGGCCGGAGGCTATTCCGCCCAGCATGATGGCGCGGTGAGAAATGCTTTTATCGCCGGGAGGCGTTACTGCGCCTTTCAGCGCGCCGCTTTGGCGGGAAATAAGGGGTTGGGGCATAAAAACAAGGGCTCAAGGGTCAAGGGTTTAGAGTTTACTAGCATACTCTTCTCAATCCCTGAACCCCAGCCGCCGCGCCATGATCCCTACTCCCTTGACCCCACCCCCAAATCATGGCAAACGGCAACGCCTTTAAAAACAAGCCTTTTAATGCTCAAGGAGATTCGAACGTGGCGAAAGCAGAATGGGGTTTAAAGCGCATTTGCCCAAGTTGTAGCGCGCGCTATTACGACATGAAGAAAAATCCGCCGGTGTGCCCAAGCTGTGGCACGGCGTTCGATGCTGAAATTCTGATGCGCTCGCGCCGTGGACGCGCCGCCCCTGAAAAGAAAGTCGCCGCTGCGCCGGAGGTCGTGATCGAAGAACTCCCCGTCGCCGAAGGTGATGAAGCCGAAGAGGCAGTCATCGAGGATGCCGAAGAACTTGGCGGCGATGTTGTTGAGGAAGTCGTCGAGGTTGAAGAAGAAGCCTAAGCCAACAGTCGGGGATTAAACGCAATGCCCCAAATTATTTTCTTCTGCCCATCCGTTACCGTCATCAATGGCGGCATCAAACATATTTTCCGTATGGCCGAAACACTGATTGCGCTCGGCCACGACGCAGTCGTGTTTGAACAAAAAGAACAGCGTCCGAATTGGTTCAAATCAACCGCGCCGATTGTGGGCCAAAGCATCTTCCAGCCTAATCCCAACCAAGTCTATGTACTGCCGGAAGATCAGCCGCATATTCTGGAATCCTTCAAAAGCTTTCCGCAAAAGAAAGTCATTTATAATCAAAATCATTTCTACGCCGCACTCGGTATCGGCGAAGCATCAGGTTATGCTGATTACGGCGTCACGCATTTGCTGTGCAGCAGTCGCATAATTTATGATCACGCGCGCTTGCGGCATCCGACGTTGAAGGCTTACGTTATTCCTTGCGCCGTCGATACAAGACTTTTCAAACCAGCGGCGGCAAAGAAAAACGCGATCGCATTCATGCCGCGCAAGCGCGGAATCGAGGCGACCTATATCCGTGACATGTTCCGTTTTGCGAACCCAAACTATCGCGATTGGACATGGCAAGAATTATCGGGTCTCAGCGAAAGCGCCGTGGCCGAAGCCTTGGGCCAGGTAAAAGTGTTTTTGTCGCTCGCACGATTAGAGGGTTTTGGCCTGACGCCGCTTGAGGCTATGGCTGCCGGGTGCGTCGTTGCCGGCTTCACCGGCATTGGCGGCCGCGAATATGCCAACGGCGAAAACGGTTTCTGGGCTGACGAAGATGACTTCCCCACCTGCATCACCCAATTGAAAAAAGCGGTTACGTTAAGCCTCGATAACGGCCCTGCCCGCACGGCTTATAATGACGCCACCCGTAAAACCCTCTCGGCCTATACGCCTGAAACATTTACAGCGGCCGTAAAGCAAGCATGGGCAGAGATTCTGGCCTAATTATCTTTAGTCTTGTCTTTCCCCAAACTTTCGACCATTTTGCCCGTCCGACCTGCAACATGTGGGGCCATAGCTCAGCTGGGAGAGCGCAACAATGGCATTGTTGAGGTCAGGGGTTCGATCCCCCTTGGCTCCACCATTTTTTTAAACGTTTAACCTTGCGCAGATCTTTCTAACTTTTTTTTAGCACCGAACTCGGGTCATAGACACCACATCAGAAACCCGTGTCGCCTGACTCCCTAGCACATCTTTTTGCCGTAAATCACCTAGGCCGCTTACGCGCGATCGGCTTTGATGATCTAATGACCCACTTGCCGAGAGAATAGCATGCGGCATTCGATTGAGGGCCTTACACATACAGTTGCGAAATGGTTCGGCACGACGTCCGGATTCGTGACGGGCATTTCATCGATTGCGATCTGGATCATCATCGGAAAGATGGATGGGTTTTCGGCTGGCTGGGAACAGGCGCTGAGCATTTACATCGGCATCATTACGTTTCTGATGATCTTTGTTATGCAGAGGTCCCAAAACAAAGAACTGTCCGCGCTACATGTCAAACTCAACGAATTGATTATCACATCTACGCGCGCCGATAACAAAGTCATGATCGCGCAGGAGCTTTCGGAACAGGAGATATCGGAAGTTCAGGAAACCCACCGCAAGATCGCGGCCGAAGAAATCGACCATCCTTGACGGCAGCAAAAAGGCGGTGGCCCAAGACCACCGCCTGAATGCAGTCGACGGCTTAGAAGCCGAGTTTATTTGCCCGTGCTTTGGGTTGCGTCATTAACGTCATGATTCAAGATGTGCTGATCGACGTCTTTTTCTGTCGTCTTCTCGCTGCGCGCGGTCTTGTCGGCACCGATGCTCAAGCTTTGCCCAGCCTGACCGGCAATATCTCCATTGGCTTTGGCCTTCGCCTTCGCCGCACGATGTTGCGCAATCGCGTCATTGTCTTTCTGCAAGGCGCCGTTATCTTTTTGTACGGCATCTACATCGGCCGACACATCGCTCGGCGTGGTCGCAGCAAAAACAGGTGCTGCAATAAGAGCAGCAGCAAATACGGCGAGAGCAAGTGTCTTCTTCATGTTAATCTCCATAGGTATGAGTTTACATTACGGCGACGAATGTTACCGTTCACGGCTACTTAGGGCTGTCCATTTGTCTTGTGGACCGACAAGCGAGGCCGCCAGGCCGAATAGACCGATAACGATAACAAGCCCAACAACAATGTCCGTGCCCATCAGTACGTTGATGACCCGGTTCAACCCAACCATCGACGACGACACCGGATAGAGGCAGTAGTGCGTGTGGGCAACGGTGTCTACCAAACGGCATGTATTATTGTGAAGGAACGAACCATTGATCAGCCAGTTCAAGATCGACAAGGTTTCATAAGCAATGATTGCCCAGATGCCACCAATACTGATGGAGTTCAGGGTTAAGGCCGCGAGCTCGCGAAGACTTAAACCCCGTTTAGGAGAATGAAGGTGGAGAGGTCTTTTGTGGACTTGTTCCATCATGTGAGTCGCGCTCCCTGTAAGAGTTGTTGCGGAGCTTCCTGCCGCGTTACCTCATTACATTTGGCCTTCAATCGTGATCTTTTTGTGGCGCGTGCACCACTTTTCCTCAATCTTTATGGGTACTTTATGCAATCCAAAATTTTTCCGTCACGTTCCTTACGTCGCGCGACATTTATTTTGGCGTCATGTCTTCCGAAGCTGCCGCTACATCCGATCTAATCTCTGCTGGTGCTGCGCGATTCTTTTTCGCCTTCTGTTTTCTGAGATGCAAAAGTTGGGCGAACTTTAATGTCTGCCTTTTTCTATCTCGCTTCTTCTGCGGCTCTTTTTTCGCCTGCGAAATCGGATCGTGATCATGCGCTTTTCTTGATCGCGCGCCGAACAAAGCATAAAGCCCTAAGCCACCGCCGGCGACGACCAACGGCGATGCCCGTCCCATACCGCGGCCCGCACTGCGATCACGCATAGAATAAAGAAACGGCGTCGGATGAGAAAAGACGCCGGCCGCCCCATGTGCCATAACCATATGCAGAACAGCTTCAGACATAAAACCAGATTTGCTTCCGGATTGTTCATGCCCATAAACATGCACATGTGCATGTTGCGATGTGTGTGAACTTTCCTTTTCTCGTTCGCTCATGGATTCGCGATCTTCTCTCTCAACAACACCCTCATTGGTTGTTCCGTGATATTCCGCCATTCCCCCCACAATGACTTCGGATAGACCAACCCCACCTTGAGGCGGTTGACCACCATGGAGAGGCACAACGATAGAGCCTTCAACGAGGTCACCCGTGCTGGAGGCTTCCGTCCGCTGTTTAAGGACCTCTTCTTGCTCGTACTGATGCGACTGCAATTTTGTTTCGGTTTCGCGCAGATATTGCTCGCGCTCTCTTGCTTCACGCCTTCTTTCGCGGCGACGGGTTTCTTCCTCGCTCCGTTCGCGACCTCTTCTGACACTTTCTATGCGTTCGTTCTCAAGACGCGTTTTTTCGAGCCGTTCGCTTTCCTGTCGCTGCTGCTCTTCCTGGCGGCGCGCTTCCTCGATCACTCCGCGTTCCTGTATCACTCCCTGCTCCTGAGTTTGTTTTTCTTGCAGCAATGCATGTTCCATGACCTGTTCCTCTTGTTGGTTGGTTTTCATAACTTCAGCTTCGGTCGTTACAACCTGTTCCGCTAAAAGGGCTTCACCGGTTGTTTCGTAAGGCCGAAAATCAGACCATTCGGAGACGCCTCTTTTCTTAAAGCGACGATCTGTTTCGGGATAAATTTGCGGTTCCACCGGATTTTCGAGCGCCTCTTCGGCAAGAATGGATTCGCCCGTGGTTTCATACGGCAAGGAATCTGATAATTCTGAAAGCCCTCTTTTTTTAAAGCGCCGGTCTGTCTCCGGATAAAGGGGGGCTTCCTCCTCCGGTTGCTGTTCGGCGCTCTTAGTTTCGGATGCGGCGAAAATTCCTCCCACCACCGCGACTTCAGCCGCTGTTTTGGCAGCATGCATCGGATCTTTGAGTGCCGTAGGGCGGTGCGGCGCACTCACATCCACGGGTGGTATCATGTAAGGCGCGTTCTCGGCGCCCCCAACCAAATCTCTATCTTCATTGTATTCGATGCGAATGGGTCGAAGAGATTTCGGATAGCGATCGCTAAATTGGTTGATAAAAGGCGGCAAAGGCTGACAAATCATCATGATGCCCGCCGCCACCGCTATATCATCGAGCCTTGGCGGTTCTTCGCACCCGGTAAAAGTACAACGGCGCAAAACACCTTTCACGGCGTCAAAGGTAGCAATGACGGCAGACTCTTGCGGTTCTGGAAATGCAACCGGCGTTAGCCGGGATGGCGATATGGATATGCGCAAAAGAATACCGGGCATCGGCTCCACAGTTGGAATCGCGTCGATAATATCGCGGATATATTCCACCATTTCCTTGGCTTGGGCTTCCCATCCCGGGATCTTTGGCCACGCGGCAGCGATGTCTGCCATACCCCGGCGCTTATCGAGTTTGATATCTTTCGTGAAGGGATAATTTTCAGTCAGAACCATAATATATTTCTTCATCATCGAACTTAGTTTTTGTTGTTCGACAACAACCGACCTCTCCCCTTCGTGCGGGAAGGAGGTATCTGTTTTTTGCGGAACGGGAAGCATATGATTCATAGATGACTCTTTATAAAAACATCGATTTAATTAGCCATTTGAAGATGAATTATCCTGCAAGCGTTGACGCATGAGGGTTAAAAGACCGTCGATTTTTCCGCCATCGCGCTGAATGATCGAGCTGTATTCCTGACGTTGTGTTACGGTCTGGCTGACACCTTCGATCACTACGTCCACGATGAGCGGCTTGCCGTCTGTCTGACGCACACGCCAATCGATCGATGTCGGCGCCGCCCCGCCAGGATGCAGGACCTCGCTGTTCACAACTGTGTCCCTATCATTTTCCTGACGCGCGTTTTTGACCCGGAAACTTTCGCCCGAATAAAAACTCAGACGATCGCCATACGTCTTCAGCACGAGACCTTCAAACAAGCGCATATATTCTTGCTGCTGATCCGAGCTGATCGTGTCCCAGGTGCGGCCGATAACAAAATGGCCAATAGTCTTAAGATCAAAAGCTTCCTGCAGCAGGGTGCGATATTTGCTCGAACGCTGTTGCTGCGTAAGATTCGTATTCGCGATTATCGTGATTGCCTGATTGCCCAGATCCTGAATGAATTTTCCGGCCGGTGTTTCTTGCGCCTGTTCCGGTGCCGGTGCCGATGCCGCATTTGGAGTGGATGTTTCCTCGGCCAATACGGAGACAGCCACACCCCCAACGACCATAAAGCCCAGAAGGAATGTAAAAAAGAGTGCGCGTAGTATTGCTTGCATGACCGTCCTCAAAGAGCCGTCGAAACCTCGCTAAACCCCCATAAAACACGGGTATCGTGACAAAATGGGGGTAGTGAAAAACACTTTCATTTTTTACATATCGTTTATAAAAAACCCATTCGTTTTGCATGGTGGTTTGATGCGCTGCAGTGTGAAATCCCTTGGACGGTTGGCCACACTTTATCTCCAGGAGATTCCCATGAAACATCCATTGATCACGATGAGCTTGCTCGCCCTGTTTGGCACAATAACAGTGGCCCCTCTTCCAGCTCAGGCCGAGAACAGCAGCGTTGAGGCTGCGATTAGAAGCTACGGCGATCTCGGCGTGTTTTATCAGGCCCTGCTTAACACGGGCGTCATCAATGAAATGAATGAGAATGAACGCTACACGATCTTCGCACCAACCGATGCGGCATTCACACAGATCGAGCGGCAGAATTATCCCTGTTTCTATTCGGTGCAATGCCGTCCGCAGATCGCCGTTTTACTGCGCAACCACATCATCGTCGGACGCTATGACCTGAAAGAATTAGTGACATACGGTGGCGGCATCCGTGCGGGGGGCGCTGCGCGTCTCTATGTTGAAGAGCCTTTTGTGGGTGATTACACGGTCGATGGCCGCAAGATCCTCAGCAAGGGCGAAGTCGCGGGCAACATCATCTATCGCATTGATGGTGTCATCACAAATCCGCAAGAACTGACTCAATTCCAGACCGTCAGCTATGTTCCGTCAGGCGATACCGTGACGACAGAAAAAACGGTCACGCGCAAAACCTATCGCTCCGGTTTGCCGGAAACCTATCCTGCCGGCACGATGGGAACGATCACCACCCCAGCTGACAATTCAAGCCAAACAACAACTGTCATTCGCAGTTACACGACTCAGTCGCAGTAAAAGCTGCACTGAAAGGGAACGCCGCTCTTGCCATGGGGCGGCGTTCCATTTCTAACCCCGCATCGTCTGACAATAAAAAAGGAAGCACATGAATAATCCCACCACCCGAGCGGCCGCTGTATTTGTCGTTATTTTAGCCGTTATCCTTTTAGCCTACAGCATTCTGACGATGCCGGATCATCGCACAACGACCGAAAAAGTGGGCGATGCGATCCACGACCTACCGCAAGGCGTTGATAAAGCCTCGCGCCAATTGGAAGACCGCACACCGGGCCAAAAACTGGGCGATACGATTAAAGATAATACAGACGCTCGATAAAAGCTCTTTATCGGCCTTTCTTTACATTTCTTTTTACGCCCAGCGCCTTGTGGTAGCATCATTCCGGTACCAGCCCTAAGAGGCAGATAACAACAGGCGCGCTATGAGTCTTCTTAACCCAGATCCTCAATCCCAGAAGTCACCGCAAAGTTCGGCAGAGAATGATGGCTCTTTCAATCAAGAGCGCGAACGCATTCACCGGAAGGTATTATCCTCCGTATCGCATGATTTAAAAACGCCCCTTGCCTCCATTATTGGCTCGCTTGAGATATACGAGCGTATGAAAGACAAGCTGCCTGCCGATAGACAGCAAGCCTTAATTCAAGTTGCCTTACAGGAAGCCTACCGACTCGATTCTTTCGTCACGAATATTCTTGATATGGCCAAACTTGAAAGCAACACTGTTAAGTTACAGAGTGAGGCTATTGAAGTTGGTTCCGTCATCAAAAACTGCACGATGCGTCTGACCAATCGACTCAAAGACTGCACCGTGAACATCAATCCAGCCTCGGGCCCGTGCGAAGGGATCGCAGACTCAGCACTTCTTAATCGCGTTATAGGATTGATACTCGATAATGCCGTTAAATACGGCGGTCATCCACCCATCATCGATATCGACTTTGGGAATGACAGTAACCAAATAGCTTTTATCGAAATTCGTGATAATGGGGGGGGCGTTCCAGACCCGCAAATGGAAAAGATTTTTATGAAATATACGCGTTTTGCCAAGGAAGATCAGCAAAGTGCCGGCACTGGCCTTGGTCTGTCTATCGGGCGTGAAATTATGCGCCTGCTTGGCGGCGATTTAACGGTCAAAAACAATCCAAATGGAGGTGCCATCTTTACGATGCGTTTTCCGCTCACCCAGAAAAGCGCGCGCCTCACATAAGCGGGCTTGGTCTCACCTGATCCTAAACGCAGCGAGACCGGGTCTCAAGGCCGCATTATTCTATTCTTCCTGCGTTCCTTTAACAGTCAACAAATCTTTGACCGCTCTCACACCACTAACTTGATTGGCAATTCTGACAGCTTCCGATTCCTGACTCTTCGTGTCCACAGCACCACTCAATTGAACGGAGCCGTGATCAGTTTCAACACTGACCTGCATAGCTTTAAGCTGCTGGTTAGCGAGAAGCGCTGATTTGACTTTGGTTGTTATGGTTGCATCGTCGACATATTGTCCTGTTGTTTCACCGAAAGCCAGTGATGAGGCCCCGAGTGAAAGTGTGAGAAGAGATATCGCGGTGAGTTTGGTAAGACTACGCATGACTGACTCCTTTATCTGAAGGTCAAGGCCAACTTGTAGACAATTAATTATCGCCTACATTTTGGCATTCGTGCGGCAGCCCCGCGAAGCAAACCCCACTTTTATAAAATGCTTATCCTGTTTATCTCCAACCCATCTCCTTTTTTATTGGCGTAGGCTGATTCATATTTATCGGTTCTTTATTTCACGCTCACCGCACTCATATAGTTTCTTAAGTTCAAATCGCTCATTTTATGAACGTCTGCCGGTGGCAGTTATTTTCTTAACTGACTTACAAAAAGGAGACTTCCATGAATCAGGAACAAATCAAGGGCCAATTCGAACAGCTCAAGGGCAAGATTAAACAAACCTGGGGTCGCCTCAGTGATGACGACGTTGCTCTTTACAACGGTCACCAGGATGAGTTCTTTGGCAAGATCGAAGAAAAATATGGGATTGCAAAAGAAGAAGCTCAGGAACGCTTGAGAGATTTGCAAGAGTCCGGCAGCAATCGCGCTGCGTAACGGTTGACTTGGCCCTCGGGCAGAACTATCGCATCGGGAGATAGTTCTATCGGCCAGTCTGTGGGAAACGCCGCCTTTCCATGGGGCGGCGTTTTTCATTGGAGAATAAAGTCTCCGCTTTACTTTCCCCCATCCCTTAATCATTTAACCTATTCAAAGGTAAAACGAAAATGGATGTCGCGGGTGCGTTGACTCGCCATGCATAAAAGCTTTATAAAACAAGGAGTTTTTAAGAATATCACGGTGAAATAATTTATGGATTCTTTATATCCGATGGGCAAAATTCAGAGAGAGCGTATCAGTTTTTTTACTGAGCGGCTTTCGCGTCCTACCTTTCAAGTTTCAGTTAAATCAAGTAATAACCCATTCGCGCTTAGTCACCATTTGGCCGTACAAGCGCAAATTGCTAACCGATGGTCCATGCCGTGCAGTTATCTGGCACCCGGTTTTTCCTTGCCACAAGGCTTAGCTAATTTTATCCGCAACCCAGGCACCAATTTGACTCCCGATGGGATCAATTCGGAGTTCGATAAGTATCTACAAGCAAACCGCCTGGAACCCATGCACCAAATTGGCACGGGCGCCATCGAGATGGCAAAAATCCACTTTCGTCTTGGCAATGGTGACGTGCCCCTTGCTACAAGTGGCAATATAAACAGCATCATGAATGGCTCCCAAATACATTTTAACGTGATTGCCTCTCGTGAGGCCTATTTCCCATTGGGAGCCGATAAATGTCTTATGCATGATGAAAAAAACCTTGAGCTTCTCGCCGATTTATACGCCGATGCCTTGGCCATAGGTCTGGGTGATGGCGACGCCATAAAAACGCGAGAAAAATTTGAAACACTTTTTGCACAAGATGACCGCCGCCCTGTGAGGGTTGTGTCACAAGATCTCGTGCCGGATGACGAAAACAAAGTTCTCAAACGTCTTCAAAATACCCGGGGGCAAGACGGCGAAAGACCTCTTAAAGACATCGCCACGCGCGAGACCGGCGATTTTCTGATCCCAGGGTACATTCGGGAGGTGACCTTAAAAGCCATTCGAAAACTAAAAGATGATCCCGACCGGCTCGCACGATGGATTGCATCCGGTAAAAAAATTGTATTTGAGAGCCTGGGTCTGACGTTTCATAACCTCTATCCTGAAGAACGTCGCCTGTTCCTCGCCAATCTTGCCGAATTTGCCGCCGAACATATCGCCGAAGGCGGGAAAGTTAAAGTTGTCCTGGGTGTTGACGAAACGAAAAGCGAAAAACTTTTAATAGACGCTTACGATCATCCCTCACTCAGTCAGTTCGACGCCCAAAGTTTTATTCATCAGAAAGCAAATGTCCTGAACATAGTTGGTTTCGATTATTCCTATGTTGACTGGGAAAGAGATTTCGATTCCCTAAATAATCCAGAAAGCCGCATTGAAAGAAATGTCGTCTTCTTAAAAGACCATCTATGTCGAATGGGAAAAGATGAATTTGTGTATGAAGAGGGCGAAAAAATGAACCAGGCCATCCGTTACGCCTTTGATCGCGCGACGCTTAACGATATTTATCAAGAAGCGGGGTGGGAGTTAACAGGTAATTTACCGGCGAGATTGGATAACCCCAAAATCCAGATGGGCTGGCACATTTTAGATCTAGCCGCCTAAGCCGCTTTCGCGAGTTGGCTCAATTTCTCCGCCAATATATCCGGGTGAATGGGTTTACTCATATATTCGTCCATCCCCGCTTCCAGACAATGGTCGCGATCACCCGCAAGAGCGTGGGCCGTGACACCGATAATAAAATGACAGAAGCCTTTGGTTTTTTCGAGAACCCGAATGCGGCGCGTCGCTTCATATCCGTCCATATCCTGCATCTGAACGTCCATCAGAATGGCGGTGTAAGGCGTTTTTCTGGATTCAATTTTCTGAATGGCCTCAGCGCCGCTGCGTGTTACTTCCGCAACGTAACCAAGATGTTCGAGCATCAGCGTCGCGACCATAATATTGGGGAAATAATCTTCGACGACCAAAACGGTGCCGCGCATTGAGCCAGACGCCGTTGGACTAAGAGCAACCGGCACTTTTTTCTCTTTCTCGAGCTGAAGTGGCAGAGAAAGCGTAAAGGTCGATCCCTTACCGGGCGCACTCATCACCGCAATGTTGCCACCCATCAGTTGCGCAAGCGACTGTGAGATGGACAAGCCCAAACCCGAACCACCAAAACGGCGCGAAATTGTTTGATCGGCCTGGACAAATTTATCAAAAACAATCGACAGTTTCTCAGGCGCAATGCCAACACCGGTATCGGAAACGACTATTTGAATTCTTGCCTTTCCTTCACTCAGCGGCTCTTGTTTAGCCACTACAGAAATGCCTCCCGTGCTGGTAAATTTCAGGGCATTGCCAATGAGATTAACCAAAATCTGTTGCACACGCGACGGATCGCCCAAATAAGTCTGCTTGCCGATATTATTGACGATCGACAGATCTAGGTTTTTATCTGCCGCCTGATTATCAAAGATTGCATGCAGTTTTGTGAATATATCTTCAACGGTGAAAGATCTCAGCTCCAATTCAATCTGCCCGGATTCGACACGGCTAATATCCAGCAAATCATTAACGAGTCGCAGCAGGACATCGGCATTGGCATGAAGCGTTTCCACCATTTCGCGCTGTTTGGTATCGAGCGATGTTTCCAATTGCAGCAGATGGGACAAACCAATGACGGCGTTCATTGGCGTACGAATTTCGTGACTCATTGTCGCAAGAAAATCACTTTTCGCCTGATTGGCGGCTTCGGCTTTTTCTTTAGCAAGAGCAAGTTCTTGCTGCTGGCGCTCGTTCTCACGAATGAAATAATTTAATTCTTCCTCACGTTCTTTCTGCGCCGTAACATCGGTGTGTGTACCGACGAGGCGTCGAATTTTTCCATTTTCATCCCATATGCCAATGCCGCGCGACATAACCCAGACCCAATGGCCATCCTTGTGGCGAATGCGGAAGATGTTGCAATAGGTAGGGATCTCACGCTCCATATATTGGCGCATAACTTCATGACCTGATATAATTTCGTCAGGATGCAAGAGGTAATAAAAATCCTCATGGCGCCGACCGAGTTCTTCCGACGTATAGCCCAGCATGCCTTTATAGGAATCTGAATATTCGATCGTCCCTTCGGGAACATTATAATCAAAGACACCATCATTAATGCCGTTGAGTATGGTTGAGAAAATTTCTTCGTTCTTGCGTATTTTTTCTTCGGTGCGCGTATTCTTGGCAATAAGAGAAAAGATGATGAGATTGGCGACAACCAGTGCACCCAAACCTAAAATACAGCCCATAAACAAAGTCCACAGATAAGTCTTCTGCTTGCCTTTTGCCGTTTGTATACGTTCATCGAGTAACTGCGTTTCGTTGGCACTGAATACATCGAAAGCGCGTCGCACATCGGCAATGGCCTGTTTGGCACTTGTTTCAGCTGCTTTCATCGAATAGACGTTCAGTCGTCCCTTGCGCAAATCGTCGATATGGGTTGCGCTTAAACGTTTAAGATTATCCAGATTACTATGCAGTGAGGCGATCAGACCTTGTTGTTCAGGGTTATCGGAGACAAGCTTACTTAGGTCGTCAAGTTTTTCGTTTAAATCTCCGCGCGCTTTGTTATAGGCAATCAAATAGCGCTGATACCCTGTCAGCATATAGTCTTTTTCACTATCGGCCATATCAACGGCATCGACTAACGTAAGGCGCGCCTGACGCAACACTTCGTAGCTGTGGATAATCCAATCGTTCGAATCTTTGTTAATTCTCGATTGATTGTAAATGACAAGCGTAAAGGCTTCCAGCAACAGGCAGGAAATCAAAAACATAATCAGAAAATATTTCTTCGTAGGGGCAAGCGAAGAAAACATGCGATCTCTTTTTATCTAAATGTGACAAACGATACGGTAATATTGCCTAATATTTGCCCGCACTCAACTATATCAGTTCATGTGATTGTTTTATAAGTAAAAGCAGACGGGAGATTATTAACTTCTGGGTGGCGAAGGGCTGTCAAGCAATCCATCAACGAACGCGTCGACTATACCACCGAGATGAGAAAAAGCAGGAAAATGTTGTTGCAGAATATTGGGTGTGCCCCGCAGCCGCCGTAAATGCGCCAACGTCAACCATGCAAACAATGCAGTAAGAAAAATCGCCAAAATTGTCAACGCACCAACGGCCACATCCGAAGCCAGCCCATGCTCCGTTAGCTCCCAATAGGCTTCATAAAACAAGGCGATTAATATGGCCCCGGTCAAAAGTGCGCTAATAACGGTGAATGCGACCACCACCACAAACCTCGACAGAAATCGATGCAACAACGTTACGTTGGCTAAGGCGCTGCCGACCGTTGCGATCCCCATAAGCTTTTCGAACATAGAAAAAACCTTTTTATCAATCCCGCTTTTTATTCGTGCCCGCGATGAGGAAGGACTAGCGGCGTATAAGAAACACGCCGAGGGCAACACCTACCGCGAGAGCAATCAGATTCGACTGGAGAGGATTATCGCGTATTTTTGCCGCCATGTTTTCTTCAGTCGAGTTTGCCATCGCACGAAAATGACGACCAGCGGTGCGCGCGATATCTTGTAAGTCCTCTTTTACCGCGTCGACACTTTCGCCGATATCATTGCTGACATCGTCTTTAACACGTCGCGTTCCATTACGAATCGTATTGGCTGCATGGCGGCTTTTATGAACGATATCGTCTTTTGCTTCTTCTTTGTGGGCGTGCGTAAACATGTGGGTCTCCTTGAGTTATGGTTGCAACCATTGTGACTAAATTGGCTTAGCGAGCCGCCTGCGTGTTGGTGGTGTAATCGATCTCGACTTCCACGCGACGGTCAGCCTGCAAGCAATCAAGCAATTCAGAGCGCTTGAGGTTGTTCGGGCATTCCGTAGCTGGCGCACTGGCACCTAACCATCTTGTATCCGCCACTTGCGTGTTGATATAGCCTTTGGCGACGAGATAGTTCTTTACATTTTCAGCACGTTTCTTGGACAGTTTTTCGTTGTAGCCGGGGCTGCCAATGCGGTCGGCATAACCCACGATGCGTGCGCCCTTAACTTGACTGTCAGACTGCAAAACACTCGCGAGTGTTTTGAGACGATCCTTCATTTCAGGAGAAAGGGTAGCTTGGTTAAAGCCAAAATAAACGGTGCGCTCTTCGCGTGACAAAGAAGAAGCTTGACGTACATTGGTTTGAACGGCCTGAGGGGCTGCGGCAACTTGGGTGTCGCACATATCAAAACCGTTTGACCACCGCGTACGAACACATGCGCCAGAGCTTGAGCGGACGATGGTGCCGTCTTCGCCGTCGCGGACGACATCGCGATTATCCGCGAGCGTCATATAGGGTTTGCCAATTTCAGGTTCGAGAGCTGCCGTGGCAGCGTAGGATGCCCCTGCTGAGATGAGCAAGAAAAGAGCGGTGGCCATAATTTTTAGATTGTGCATGGAATTCTCCTGAACCTGATGTGAATCATTGGACTTAGAAGAACCACGATGCCTGGCGCCCCATCAGAAAACTATCGGGGGACGTATGTAAATGCGTAAGCACAGCGTTAATATTCATCTTTATGGGTTTTTTATATCCCTGCCTTCAAACACCATCTCTTTTTGACGAGTCTCTTGCTCAAATGACTGCTAAGGCTAACGTTTATTTAATTAAGGAGATCGTCCTTTGCCTAAGCTTCATCTCTCTCACAATCTTCTTATCTTGGGTGCGCCAATTTTGCTGTTCGCCGTCAATGCATTGGCGGATAACAACGTTTCACCAACTTTAGCCGTGAACCAAAATTTGCAGCTTGCCCAGACCGGGACCGCTGGAACGTTGGGTACAATTCACAACAGTGATGTCAACGCTCCATCGTCCTCGAATTACGGTCGCACCTCTACAACTCCCGACAGCCAAATCGCTGATAACGACGTCTTACAACCGGTTCAGAGCGGGAACGTGACCTATATCACCGGCGGGATTGGCGACGAAGAACGGAGCGCCCTTGATGCTGTAAAAAAAGATTATAATCTGCGGATTGTGAGCGCGCATACGGATGGTGCTTTCGCAGGTGATACACGTATCGTTATTCGTGACCATAATGGCGATCAACTTGTCGATGCCGCTGCAGGTCCTCTTTTTTATGCCAAGTTGCCAACAGGCAGCTACACTGTGGAAGCAACCAATCAGGGCCGCAGTAAGCAACAACACATTACGGTTGGCCACAATAAAGCAACCTCTGTCCATCTAAGCTGGCAGTAAACTCATTACCAAAACCGAATAAGGCACTGAACATATAACTTTCCCGGGAGTTTTATCATGCACGAGAAGAAAAATACTATCCTTGTTGTCGACGATGAAATGCAGATCAGAAAAATGCTCAATATATTTCTGGATGCGTCTGACTTTAATATCGAAGAAAGTGAATCCGGCAGGCAAGCCATGCGCATGAGCGCATCAATCAAGCCTGATCTTGTTCTGCTCGACCTCGGTTTGCCTGATATGGACGGCAAAGAAGTCATCACGCATATTCGTCAATGGTCGCAAGTTCCTATCATTATTCTTTCTGTACGCACGCTCGATGAAGAAGTAATCGAGGCTCTCGATCGAGGTGCCGATGACTATATCGTAAAACCTTTCAACGCCGGCGTGTTGATGGCGCGCATCAAGGCCAACTTACGTAAGGCGGCCGTGCGCGAAGCGGGCGAACCTGAATTGTCTAACGGCGACATTCGTATGGATCTCGTGCGTCATGAAGTTTATTTGAGAAATGAAAAAATAGCGCTGACACCGAAAGAGTATGAGCTCTTACGCTATTTCATGGTCAACCGCGGCCGTATGCTGACCCACAAGCAAATACTCAACGAGGTCTGGGGACCTGCCCATAGCGAAGATGCCCAATATCTCCGCGTCTATGTCGGCCAGATTCGTGAAAAGCTTGGATTAAATGCAGCAACCTCCCAGCTCATCGTAACCGAGCCGGGCGTGGGCTATCGCATGGAAGTTGTACAGCCCGCCGTACAAGAGGCCGCCTAACGAGCTTTTTACCAATTAGCCCAATTAAAACGCCAATAACTTTAGAAGCATATTCATAGACTGACCTTCTACAACAGGAGGTTTCTATGCGTGTACTCACTTTCGTTTCGCTTCTTACAGTCCTCACTCTTTCAGCATGCGGAAATGACCCCGGAGAACGGGCATTAACCGGCGCCGGTATTGGTGCGGGTGCGGGTGCCGTAGGCGGTGCCCTGATCGGCGGCAATCCGGTGGGGGGTGCCCTGATCGGTGGTGCCGCGGGGGCCGTAACGGGCGCGGCAACAAGTCCGCGACATTAAATCGATACGAGTCAAATTCTTTACAGGGCGCTTACACTTCGACGCAGCTGTAGCCGCAGTTCTTTTATGGAGATGCGTTTACACTCTTATGAAACCACCTCTGGGAGGAGATCACTATGCTTAACTGGATTGTTACGTTTTTTGTGCTCGCGGTCCTTGCTGCTCTTTGTGGCTTCGTTGGCTTAGCTGGCACATTCGCAGAAATCGCAAAGTTTCTCGCTGTCGTCTTTGTGATCCTTTTTGTTGCTTCTCTTGTTTACAGCATGATCACGGGTCGTCGACCAAACGCGCCGATCTGAAAAGCCTAAGATTATGAAAGATAGACAAACACCCTGTCCCGTGAGAACGAGACAGGGTGTTTTATTATGCACTCACCCCATATTATGGGGTCGGCGTAACGGAACCCGGTGCAGGTGCAGAAACGCTGCTGTCATAAAGATGCGTATAAGCATCCTGTACAGCAGGCTGAGCCTGATCCCATGTTAGCGTAGAATTACCGCGTATTTGATTCCATTGAGCACTTAATGTCGTCTGGTCGATGCCACTAAAAGGTTTGCCAACGTTCTGACTGTAAAGCTGCGCACCGAATTGATAAGCCGGCGCGACCGTCGCGAAACTTATTTGCTTACTGAAGTAAGGCCGCAGAGCATAATGCGTGCTCCAATACTCATTTTGTGCACTTAAATTTACATTGGCATTCGTCGCCGCTCCGGTGGGGATAGTTCTGTTCACATCATTGGTTGGCATCCCATTCGTGTTGGGAACGGTCGTTCCATTCGGCGCGGGCGTCGTCATATTCGTTGTCGTGCCATTTGGCGTCGCTGTTACATTGTTGTTCATACCATTAGGAACCGTGACATTGACGTCCCCCGTAGCCGTACCATTTGTATTTGTGGACGACGTTCCGGCAGTTCCCGAAACACCAGTGCCAACCGTGCCGGTGGCCGTGCCTGCCGCACCCCCTCCTCCCGTCGCCGCGATCGCGGGCGTAGAAAAGGCCGCAATCACAAGGCCAAGTAAGGCTGTTTTAACGAGCGGACGTTTATTTTTCATGTCATGTCTCCCTAGGGATGTGCCGTTATTTATTGTTGGGGTGCCTGCTTGCTTTCTTCAACAACAGCCCCGTTAACGGTCTTTGTCTTCGTTTCCGTTGTCTTGGCATTCATCAGCCCTTGAGGATCAACAGTCTGCTGACTTTTGACTGTTTCTGTGACGTTGCCGTTTTTATCAACATCTTTGTTGACCGATGTCTTGACTGTCACGTTGGTGCCGTTTGGATCGGTATGTTTTTGTGTGTCGGTGCGGTCAGAGCCGCCACGGTCTTTCTCTTTTACTTCGGACGTCGACACATCTTTTTTCTGATTGAGCAGACCATTCACAGTTCCTGGCGGCGTCACTTTTGTTTCAGTCGTCACTTTCTTGGTGGCCAATCCATTTGAATCCACATCCTTGTTGATTGTGGTTTCAGAGGTTTTTTTCGAACCATCCGGCAATGTCTGCTCTGACGAGCGTGAGGCGTCGTAGCCACCGTTCTTTTTGTAATCGACCGAACCTTGCGTGGTCGTCGAGTCGTCCGCTGCATAGCCGGCAGATGCGAAACCGACGAAAGCTGCCGTGATCATAAGAGCCGATAATTTTTTCATTGTCCTTACCCCTGAGTGAATGTGAAGAGGCGCGACGCGCCTTTACCTGCTCTCAACCTATTGCGGACGTTGATAAAAAAACCAGTCGAGAAACTTTGGACATTGTAAGCCACTCGTAAACGCAGAAGTTTCTCCTCCTTCCAATCTTACGTGGGTTTTACGTTTAGGGTCTGTGCTCCCTATCGTCCCAAGAGAAGGTTGTTTCTATGATTTACCTGTCGGACGAATCTTTCACCGACATAACTCAAAGAGAAGGGGAATATCATGACAAACCCAACGCAACAGGGCTCTCAGGGCAACCAACAGAAACAGGCCAGCCCCTATGATAAAGATGATAAGAACAACGCCAATAAGGAAGGCAAGCAAAGCGAGTGGTCGAGCAAGAGCGAACCGGGCTTCCGTAAGGATCCTGAAGCTATGCGTCGCACGAGCCCTTCAGATCAAAACAGCAAAGATTCTGAAGAATAAGATTTGTGTCGGAGAGGAAAAGCCGGGCATGCCCGGCTTTTCTTTAACCTTAAACCCCGGAGACGACCATGAAGAATGTCGACAAACCCTTTGATGCTCCCGAACAATGGATTTTACCTTCTATTCCATTGCTGGATGAAGAATTCGATGAAACAGATCCACCGATCGAAGATGAAGGACTTTTTCTGCCTATTTCGGCCCTTATCCTCAAAGATTCGGCTCGAAGAACCCTCGACTCATAACATGCTTTTAATGTGTTGGCGCTGTATTCCGCACAACGATGTCGTCTTTGACAGACTGCACGCCTTTTACATTGTGGGCTAATTCGACGGCGCGCGCCTCACTCATGGGCGTGTCGACAAATCCGCTTAGCTGAACAACGCCTTGCATCGTTTCAACGCTCACCTGAGATGCCTTCACTTGTGGATCGGCAACAAAAGCTTCTTTGACTTTGGAAGTAATAGTGGCGTCATCGACATATTGCCCCGGCGTTTCACGGCCAGAAAACATGGCGCAGGACGTGAGGGAAAGAACAAAAGTGGCAACAACCAAAGATTTGCGAGATTTCAACATACCATTACTCTCCTATGTGAATGTGAGCGACATTTGTAACCATCTTAAGGCTGGCCGTTTCCGTATAAGCAACAGACCCCATCACCACCGCAATAGCGAAGGCAGATAGGGCAACGAGGCGACAGACACGGCGCACGATTAGCCTCCTCTTCGGAAGTTCATTACCTGCAGGCGAAAAAATTATCGCTATCTTTGGGGCGCAAAAACATAAAGAACGCGTAAGCGTTTAATACCACGCCGGCGGATCGCTTGCCGGAAACGTATCTTTAAGAGCCCGATCAATTTGTTTCTCCGTCAGATGTGCACGCATAACTCTCGTTTCACGTACACAGGCTTTGTGATTTTTCCGCCATGGGAAAAAGCAGGCAAAACGGCGGACGATGTTTCTTATAAAGTTCCACATTTTGACCCGTCATGATCTATCTAGAATTTGTAGTTCAGGCCGACACGAATGGTATTGTTGCTCGAGCCACCTGAAACCGCCGTGCCACCCGTATGGTAGGTATCTTTCGGCACATCGACGAAAAGATATTCAGCACGCGCCGACCACCGGTCGGAAATCATGCCATCAAGACCGGCGCCCGCCGCGATGCCAGGCTCAACATTTGAATCAGATCCTGCGCCTGTCAGTTTTGCTTCGGCATCAGTTAAGCCCAAACCGAACGTCGCGTAAGGCAGCATGCGCCCGATCGCGTAACCCGCGCGGCCACGCAGCGTCGCATCCCAATCTTCGTCGAAAGTTACAGCGCCCGAATGTGTGCCGACATCAAGTTTGGAAAAATCACCTTCGACACCGAGAACAATATGATTAAACTGCCAGTTATAACCCGCCTGGCCACCCCCCATCAGACTGTCCGATGAGCCATTAGGCCCCGGCACCCCAGAATCATTTTTAAAATCGCCCCAGGTCATGCCGAAATGCACACCCGCATAAGGACCGGCCCAGTTGGCTGCACTGTCGCTGCCATTATACGAGTCGGCAGCCGAAGCTGGGAGTGTTGCAAAACTTGCCACGGCGATCATGCTGCAGAGACCCATCTTCACGCGTGAAATCTTTTTCATGGCATATCTCCTCGATAGGCTTGAGTTTCAGGAATAACCAACAACCCACAAATTATTCTTCTTGTGTGCCTCTGACCGTCAAAAGGTCGTTAACTGACTTCACACCACCAACTTGATTAACAACGCGAAGCGCTTCGGCTTCCTGATCCTTGGTCGTTACTTTTCCAGTCAGTTTGACGACCCCATCAGTCGTTTCGACGCTGACATGTATGGCTTTGAGTCGTGAGTCGGAAAGAAGCGCTGCCTTGGCTTTGGTGGTGATGGTTGCATCATCGATATATTGACCAGCCGGTTCGGCAAACGCGGCTGAAGATAGACTAAGCGCGAATGCAAAGGCAGGAACGAGGATAGCTTTACGCATGACAAACCTCCAATGGTGAGATGAGTGAGGAGAAATTGCGAAGCTGCAATTTGGTCCCAACAAAAGGTTCGGATTCAATTTTGGCAATCTTGCGGCATAAGAGCGTGGTTTTATTTGTACATTACGCATTCACCGACAAGGCCACGCTCGTTTTTTATGTGGCCTTATGTTTTTGGAAGCATGGGGCGGCCTTCGTGGGCCACGAGCAAGTCATGCATATCATTTGCATGTTCTTCTTCTTTTTCCAGAATACTTTCAAGCATGCGACGTGTGGTTGGGTCTTTATCAGCGAAGAAGCCAATAAGTTCGCGATAATGTTCACAGGCGATACGCTCGGCAATAAGGTTTTCCTTGATCATATCAACCAGGTTGGCACCTTCGCTGTACTCGGATGCCGATCTCTTTGTCAGTGTGTCGGGATTAAAATCCGGCTTTCCGCCAAGCTGATTGATACGTTCAGCCACCTGCCGCATATGATCCTGTTCTTCGCGCGCATGAACATCAAACTCAGCTTTGACGCTTTCGCTCGAGATGCCACTTGCCGCAACGGCATGCATTGTATAACGCAGCACGCAAACAATCTCAGTCGCTAACACCGATTGCAATATATCGATGGTTTGCTGAACATTGCCCTGATAGTTCTGTGTTACAGCACCCTTTTGAATGTTTTCGCGCGCACAACGCCGCAATTGTTTGACGTCGGTCAGAAAAGGTTGATGGTCATGCATGGTACCCTCGCTACGTAGAAGACAGAAAGATTAATATGTTTTAGGAATTCCCCAGCCTTCGTCCTTGTGACAACCACCCAACGCCGCCGCTGCACTTGCGATGAACGCCCCAACCATAAGAGCGAGAAAAGCGTAGATCGAAACCGCAGCCATCGCACGTCGTGCGTCATCGGTGATCTGGCGTACTTTCGTTTCGTCATTCTTTTCCTGTGACAACACATCATCGACGCGCTTTTCAGCACCGGGTTGTGTTAAACCTGTATGGGTGACGACGACCTGAACCAGATAGGCATGGTCAGCATTGGATATTTTATCGTCTTTGATGTTCGCAAATAAAATACGTTCACTTTCGGCGCGCGCTTCCGGATCTGCCAGCGTCGCATCGGCGCGTTCAGAGCGAAGCAGATGGTCAACGTAAATAGCAAAAGGATCACCGAGAGGACCGCGCCAATCCATTCCTTCTTCATGGGATGGCGCTGTTCCTGGCATTGCAGGACGATATTTGCCATTCCCCAACAGGTGCGATGCCGTTGAAGCCAAAAGACCGACGCTTATAAGTGTCGCAAGCGACCACGCTAAAAAGCCGTGCGCTGTATCACGGAAAAAGACTTCATGCGTATGCGTACCAACCCATTTGCAGCGCAGTCGGCCGGAAAGATAACCGCCGAAACCCGCCGATAACCATTGCACGATGATGAGCCAGACGGCAGCCATTACCGTCAAACTTGTGGGTGAAATGCTGGCGCCCGGCCAAGGTGATACCGAAGCAAGCCCTACGCCCCAGCCAAACGTCATGAGGATAAAAGACAAAGCCGCCATTGCGAGGGCGCCCGCAACAATGGCTGACCATGACACGCTCGACGAGAGGTATTTGTCCGTCAGATCTTCAATAACACGCGGATCGGTCGCGACATTAACAGGAGAGGTCTGCATAGGAGTATCCTTCCGATGTTAATGCCAAAAGAGCGCGAGCAATAAAATGATCGGGATCGGCACACCCAAAAGCCACAGCAAAATTCCGCGCCCCATTTTAATCCCCCTTTGTCGATGCATGAGTAATTGAAAAAGCACATTGCCATCCCCTTTTATAAAAAATCGATGCGGCCTTATTTTTTACGGTAAATTTATTAGCTTTTCGCCCCGGTAGCATTTATCAAATCAGGTCGGCACCGCATATGATTTTTAGAGATTACCATGCATGATAAACGCTCTCTCATTGTAAAATCATTTCCAGAGTCCTTCGCCCTTTCTGAAATCACCGATGAGCCCCCCGTTTCTATTCCGGGAGCGCAGTCGGTTTTTCTTGGCGGCTTATTTTGCATGGCGGTATTGACGGTCTGTTACTTCGCAGCTGAAATTATTTTGCCGATTGTACTCGCGTTTATTCTGAAACTTGTCCTGCAACCAATTATGCGGGCATTGACGAAACTGCATGTCCCACGCGGCCTTGCGGCACTTCTTATCATTGTCCTTCTGTTCGGCAGTCTCGGCGCGCTCGGCGTTGTTCTTTCCGCCCCTGCGTCGCATTGGGCAAAACAAATTTCCGGCGATGCACCAAAATTGCAGGAACGCTTAAGTTTTCTGACCGATCCGATTATGGCCATTCAAGGCGTTTTACATCATGCGGACGGCCTCACCGATGGAACCGGACCGAAAACAGTAACGGTCGCGGTTGAAGGCTCCCGCCTCTCTGACCGATTGCTCACGAATACGCGAAGCTTTGCCGCCGGTGCGTTTCAAACCGTGCTCATCGTTTTCTTTTTGCTGATGGGCGGCGATACATTCTTGCGCCGATTGGTCGAAATTCTTCCCAGTTTTCAGAATAAGCGGCAGGCGGTGGAAATTTCGCAGCATATTGAATCGGATATTTCCGCTTATCTCGCGACAATCACGATCATGAATATGGTGGTCGGGTTAGCGACCGGTTTTACGATGGCGGTTTGTAAAATTGGCGACCCTATTTTGTGGGGAACGCTGGCTTTTCTTTTGAATTATATCCCGGTTATCGGGCCCATTGTCGGTATCGCCACTTTCAGTATGCTTGGCCTCCTGCTCATTAACGACCCGTTCGCAGCGCTGCTGCCCGCCGGCATTTATTTTCTTATTCATTTGACCGAAAGCATGTTCCTCACGCCGCATTTTCTGGCGAAGCGATTTACGCTCAACCCCGTTTTGGTCATTCTCGCTCTGATATTCTGGTACTGGATGTGGGGAACGCCAGGTGCCATTTTATCGACGCCTATGCTCGCGATTAGCAAGATTATCTGCGACCATATCGCCTCCCTGAAGCCCCTCGGCCATTTTATCGAAGGCGAGCCAAAGGGCGAGCCCGCGATTGTCGCCTAAAACATCTCTGCTATACTAAAAACGAATCTGGTAAGCGGGAAAGTATAAATTAAATGGCAAAAAAGAGGGTCGCAAAGCTTTCACCCATTCGGAAATTTTTCAGTGCTCTTGGCCCTGGCGTCGTGACAGGCGCCGCGGATGATGATCCTTCAGGTATCGCAACTTATTCCATCGCCGGTGCTCAACTCGGAACGTCTCTCCTCTGGATGGCATGGCTGACATGGCCACTCATGGCTGCTGTACAGATGATGTGCGCACGTATCGGCATGGTGACGGGGCTAGGACTGGCGCAGGCTCTCCATAGAAAATTCCCGAGACCCGTTGTCATTGTCGCCTGTTATACCCTCTTGATCGCGAATACAATCAACATCGCCGCCGATCTTCGCGGCATGGCGGATGCCACCGAACTCCTGACAGGCTTCAATTCCCACATTTCCGTTCTCCTCTTTGGATGTGGCATTACGTTCGCGATTATTCAGTTTCGTTATCATCAAATCGCAAAAGTCCTGAAATGGCTGGCTCTGTCCCTTTTTGCCTACATTATTACAGCGTTTATCATTCACCCCAATTGGTCGCTCGTTGCACGTCAGGCCTTTACAGTTTCTATCTCGAACAACAGCGCAACATGGGCAACCATCGTCGCTGTTCTTGGCACAACCATTAGTCCCTATCTGTTTTTCTGGCAGACAGCACAGGAAGTCGAAGAACAGAAAGCGGAAGGTCTGTTGACGATCGAACTGCGGGAGGGAGCGACAAAAACCGAAATCATCGACCGCGTTCTCGACGTTGGCTTGGGCACTTTTTTGTCCAACATCGTCATGTTCTTTATCATCCTGACGGCAGCGCTCACATTGAACGCACATGGCCTCACAAACATCACGACATCGAAGGAAGCTGCAGAGGCTTTGCGACCCCTCGCCGGCAATCTTGCCATGCTTCTTTATACCGTGGGCATTGTGACGGTTGGCCTTCTTGCTATTCCTGTTCTCGCCGGATCAGCGGCTTATGCCTTTGCGGAAACGTTCAACTGGCATTTGGGGCTCGATGAAAAATTCAAGAGCGCACATTATTTTTATGCCGTGATTATCTTCTCCATGCTCTGCGGTATTGCCCTCGATTTTCTGAGCGTCAATCCGGTGCAGGCGCTCTTTTGGTCCGCCGTCGTCAATGGTTTGCTGGCGCCCTTTTTACTGATAGGAATTTTTATGATCGGTCGAGACAAGAAGATTATGAAATCCCAGCCAAGCTCGCGCATTAATCAAATCGCCGTTGCCCTTACAACAGTGTTGATGTTCGGCGCCGCAATCGGAATGTTCGTTTTCTAGGCACTTGTCTTACGCGGCACTTTCTTGCCTTCCTTGCGAGCTTCGGAAAGTCCTATGGCAATGGCCTGTTTGCGGCTTTTGACCACCCCGCCTTTGCCCCCCTTCCCACTTCTCAGCTTGCCGCGCTTGAAGGCATGCATTTCGCGCTCGACGTCTTTGCCCGCGCTCTTTGAATATTTCCGTGGCATGGTTTTCTCCTTTTCGCGATGAGGTGAGATGCCAGAAATTAAATTTTCTCTTGTCGATTTAGAATGCGAAGAGAGACCGGAAAAAATAAAAACGGCGTTAATCGCTAAAGAGACTTCACAAACTCTACCCACGGCGCAACACGTTGCGACCATTGGTAATGGGCGTTGAAATAATCAACCTGCTTGCGAAGTTTTTGCTCGGTCACATCCGGTTGTTGCACCCATTCGCGCATCGCTTCATCAACCACGGCCGCAAATTTCACGTAATCAATTGGCGCATCGAAACGCAAAGAATGGTCGGCATCCTCGATTGCGACCTGCCGGGCGAAACCGGAGGTTGTTTCCGGCAAAGCCGCGCGGTTGGTCGTAATGACAGAAAGGCCTGCGGCCATGCACTCAATCATCGCAATACAGGATGTTTCGGGCCACGGGTTGGGCGCCATCATGAAGGCAGCCGTTTTCATACGGCGGACGAGCTCCGTCTGTCCCACCATACCAACATGCGTAATACCCGGCAGACTGCGCATCCAGGCAATATATTTCGCATCGGATTCTTCGTGGTTGGATGGGTTGATATTACAGAAAACCTCCACGCTGAAATCGCTTTGCGCGGCACGCAGGCGCTCGAGTACTTTCGGCAAATGAAACGCGCCGCGGGGGAAAGAGCCCGCATAAAATAAAATCGGCGGTTTAATTTTGGCATCGCAGATTTTCTCAGCGGGCGAAAACATGTTTGCCGCGAGCGGGTTCATTGCATTCCGCGCTACTATTTGTTTCCAATGCGGCTTGACGAAGGGCTGATTAATGCGCTGCTGCCATTCACTCACGAACGCAATCGCGTTAAATTCATCGAGCATCGGAACCAATTTCGGATTGAACGTACTTTCATGCATCCAGGCGATGAGCGGTGCCTTCGTGCTGCCCTTGATCAGCCGAACCATATCTTCCATCCAACGGCCGCAAAAAATAAACGCGGAATAGCTCGGGTCATGGACGGCATCGGCCAACGCCTGCAACGGTAAAGCCGGAATGCCATGCACCGTGCGCGGGGCATCGATCTTATTAAAAAAGCTGCAATCCACACCGGTTTTGACCAGTTCGCGCGCCAGAAAACACACGGCTGAGGTCGTGCCGCCCAAAGCCTCGACCGCCTCGGGCCGGTCGGCCGCATAACCATAGGTAATATCGACAAAAGCAAGGCGCATGGGGGATTCTCTAACGCGTCGTTATGTAGTATAAAGGACGTCGATGGAATCCAAACAAGAAAAACCCCTCTTCACCCGCCGCCGGTTCCTGCAACTGGGGCTTATGACGTCAGCTTTGACGGTGCAATGGGCTATCCCGTTTCAGATGTTGGCTGCGGCGGAGAGCGGCGTTTCCGTTCCCGTTCCCGGCCGCAAACCCCGCCCGCCGCGCCTGTTGATGATCGATCCCGGCCATGGCGGGCGCGATCCTGGTGCCATCGGCATCAGTGGCACGCATGAAAAAGACGTGACACTTGATATCGCACGGCGCATGGCCGATGCGCTTTCGGGTCAGCCGGGTATCACGGTCAAACTGACGCGCGACGAAGATATTTTCTTGCCCCTCGAAGAACGTGTCAAAATCGGACGACAAGCGGAAACCGATTTGTTTTTATCGATCCACGCCGACAGCGCGCCAAACCCAGAAGCACGCGGGCTCTCGGTTTACACTCTCTCCGAACATGCGACCGATGATTTTGCCAAATTGCTCGCGGATCACGAAAACGAAGCCGACCTTATGGGCGGCATGGACCTGCCGCCTGCCGACAAAGACGTCACCGCAATTTTGTTTGATCTCGCCGCGCGGCGCACACGCAATACCGCACAACATGCCAAGGCGAGTTTTACCGAGGCGATGGGGCGCAACTGGCATTTGCTCGAACGGCCGATGCGCGCCGCGAACTTCGTTGTCCTGCGCGCGCCTGATGTGCCGTCGATGTTGGTTGAAACCGGTTTTTTGTCCAATCCCCAAGATGAGAAAATTCTACGTCAGACCGAACAACGCGAAAAGATCGCGCGATTAATGGCCAAGGATTTGACCACCATTCTCAACGGCCCTTTATTTGAATAATTTTTGGGTAGGTTTAAGCGCTGCCCGACGAGGTGTGTTTTAAAAACTCAACCTCTTCCGGCGTCGGATCGCGGCCCAAGATAGGGTTGCGCTGCGGAAAACGGCCAAAGCGCTGCACAATTTCCAGATGCTGCTCCGCCAGCGAGAGCCAGTCGTTTTCTTTTACGCGCTCGCGAATATAGAACAGCGCGAGTCGCTGATTGCCTTCACTTTCCGAATTGAGGAACGGCAAATAGAAAAGCATTTTGTATGCGCGATCAATGCGATCGTCGAAATGTTTGATGATCGCTTCGCGTGCCAGTTCCTGCGCGAGATCATCGGTTTCAAAC